>Ga0181517_10002991_pt1 | contig 16527 bp, 6 predicted proteins | sample PEATcosm2014_Bin_31_FD_119748 | JGI IMG/M metagenome (GOLD analysis project Ga0181517, IMG submission 119748) | Peatland microbial communities from MTU Mesocosm Facility, Houghton, MI, USA - PEATcosm2014_Bin01_30_metaG | ecosystem: Environmental > Terrestrial > Soil > Wetlands > Peat | place... | reverse complement strand
CCCGTTCGCACGGTCACGATCAAAGGGCACATCATCAACGCCGGGTGCGGAGCGTCCGCCATGGGACCAATGCTCATATTGGAGAACAACAGTCCAGACGCCACTTCCCAAGGCGGGGATTTTGACACCACTGCTCAAGGCGCCTTCGAAATCCACAAGGTCATTCCGGGCTCGTATTACCTTTCCGCTAAAATCATTGGGGCAGGAAAGCAGTGCTTCGGCCGCTTGGCCCTCGAAGTCGGGGACGCCGACATCGGAGGCATCACGATTAATGTCACTCCGGGGGTCGAACTCAAAGGGCGCCTGCGGGTCGAGGGACAACTTGGTTCCAGTCTCGGATCTCTCAACGTTATCTTGTTTCCCAAAGGAACTGACGGCACGTTTCGCGGCGTGCCCACTGACTCGACCAAAGCGGACGGGAATTTCCTGCTTAAGAACGCCTATGACGGCGATTACGAGATCAACGTTGACAATCTTCCGGACAATTACTTCGTAAAATCAGCGCGGTTGGATGGCATTGATGTGCTCAGTGCAGGCCTTACCATCGACCCGAGGCAGGCTCCGGGTTCGCTGGAAATTGTGGTCAGCCCCAACGGAGCGAATGTTGACGGTGCGATTTCTAAAGATCAGCAGCCGTTTCAGGGAGCCACGGTGGCAATAGTGCCGGACGCGCCCCATCGCGGTGAAAAACGGTTGTTCAAGTCCACCACTACTGACCAGAATGGCCACTTTGTTCTGCAAGGCATTTCTCCGGGCGACTACAGAGTCTTTGCCTGGGAAAAGATCGATCCTGCCGCCTACACCAGCCCGGAATTCCTCCAGCCCTACGAGAAGCTCGGCGAATCCGTCCACATTACGGAAGGCTCGCGCAATTCGGTGCAAGTTGATTTGATTCCCGCCAAAGACACCAACCAATAATTGGCTGAGCACGTGGCGCTGCGCGCAGGCTCAAACCATGACTCGCCTTAAATGGGCAGAAGAGGTCGCCCCATATTAGGCGTGAAGGGCGTTCTGCCGTGCTCAAACGTCTACTCAAGTTATGGGCCGTAAATGCCGAAATTGAGAATAGGGCCGGTTCCCCACAGACCCGTCCCCTCGTCCCCCTGCGCATTGATTAACAAACTGCAGGAAAGGCGACTCCCATGCAGGGGTTGTGTGCGAATGTTCTCGTACCGCCGGCTCTCGATTCAGCACAAGCTGCAGGTCACTACACTGGTGGCCGTTGCGGTTGCCCTCATCCTTTCCTGTGTTGCCATCCTCAGTTATGACCTCGCGGTGTTCCGCAAATCTCTGGTGAAGGATTTGGAGACGCTCGCGGAAATCGTAGGTTCAAATAGTACAGCCGCCTTGAGTTTCGGCGACCAGAACGCAGCCGAGGAACTCCTTTCAGCGCTTCGCGCCAAACCCCACATCAGGGTTGCGTTGATCTATTCCGCGGACGGAACGTTGTTTGCCCATTATCGCCGCCCGGGAAGCCTGGGGGATTCCGCCCTGCCCAAACTTCTGGCGGAAGGCGCTCACTTCGAACCAGAGCGATTGGTTCTCTTCCATCAAATCAAGCTTGGCAGCCGGTCAATCGGCACAGTGTACCTGGACTCCGATCTCGAAGAGATGCGCCAGCATCTAGTGCAATTCGCCTGGACCGTCATCGTTGTCATTTTACTGGCTTCACTCCCGGCACTGGCCCTTGCCCGCAGGTTGCAAAACACCATTTCGGCTCCCCTCCTTCTTCTTGCCGAGACTGCCCAGCTTATTTCTGCTCGAAAGGACTATGCCGTGCGTGCGGTCCGGCAGAACGATGACGAAATTGGCAACCTGGTGGACAACTTCAACAAGATGTTGGCGCAAATCGAGCAGCAGGACACTGAACTCGAGCGACATCGTGATCACCTGGAGGAGCAGGTGGCGATACGGACTTTGGAATTAATCGACGCCCGCGACCGGGCACAGGCCGCCAGCCGCGCCAAAAGCGAGTTTCTAGCCAACATGAGTCACGAAATTCGCACTCCCATGAACGGGGTGATTGGGATGACGGAACTCGCCCTTAATACCAATCTGACCCCCGAACAGCGCGAGTATCTCCAGACTGCGCGGTCTTCCGCAGATTCCATGATGACCGTGATTAACGACATCCTGGACTTCTCCAAGATCGAGGCTCAAAAACTCGAATTGGAGGTCATCGATTTCGACATCAGGGAATGCGTGGGTGAAGCGGTCAAAACACAGGCGACGAGCGCTCACCAAAAAGGACTGGAACTGGCTTGCGACATCGCCAGGGATGTGCCTGAGATGGTAGCCGGAGACCCCATCCGCCTGCGCCAGGTTCTACTAAACCTCATCGGCAATGCAATCAAGTTCACCAGCCAGGGGGAGGTGACCATGCGCGTCGAGACACAAGTCACGATTGACGAGCAGGTTGCCCTTCACTTTCAGGTTATCGATACTGGCATTGGAATCCCCAAGGATAAACTGGCATTGATCTTCGAGGCCTTCGCCCAGGCGGATGGCTCCTCCACACGGCACTACGGCGGAACAGGGCTCGGTCTTTCGATTTCTGAAAAGCTCGTGAAAATGATGGGGGGACGCATATGGGCGGAGAGCGAGCCGGGCCAGGGCAGCAATATGCACTTTACGGCGCACTTCGGCAGCGTTTCCGGAGCGGTGGGTGAAGCGGCCCGTCACCTTGAGCTCCGCGAACTACAGGGTTTGCGGGTCCTGGTCGTCGATGATAATAAGACGAACCAACAAATCTTCAGCCGGATACTCGACAATTGGGGAATGAAACCAACCCTCGCCAGAGACGGGCCGGAGGTGCTGAGCATCCTCAATACAGAGCCATTGTTCACCCTGATCCTGCTTGACTACCAGATGCCAGGCTTGGATGGAATCGCCGTAGCACAGGAGATCAGGCGCAACCGTCGATTCGCCTCGGCCACGATCCTGATGCTAAGCTCGGGAGGCGGCTCAGAGGAAGCCATCCGTGCCCGCAAAGCCGGGATCTCGATTTGTCTCTTCAAGCCATTCAAACAACCTGAATTGCTCGCCGCAATCCTGAAGGCCTTGGGCAAGGCCGAGCGACAGCCAGAGCAGCAGACCCAGCCCGCCCCACCCCTTCTGAATCCAGTTGCCCCTCCATTGCGCGTCCTTCTGGCCGAGGACAATCGGGTAAACCAGGTCGTGGCGACGCGGCTGCTGGAAAAGCGCGGGCACAGGGTGATGACGGTCGAAAATGGCCGCGACGCTGTAGCAGCGGCGCAAGCACACTATTTTGATCTGGCCCTGCTCGACTTGCAAATGCCGGAAATGGACGGCCTACAGGCGGTCGCCCTCATCCGCCACAATGAAGAATCCACGGGCCGCCGGCTGCCGATCATCGCTCTTACCGCTCACGCGATGCGTGGAGACCGCGAGCGCTGTCTGGCGGCGGGTATGGATGGCTACGTCTCAAAACCTATTAATCGTGAGGATCTCTTCACCGCCATTGAGAGCGTCATGCAACGCACCTGCTCCGCCCCGCCGGTCGAACACGAAAATGGTATGACGGAAAATGCCCAAGGCTGGTGCTGAATTGTCACGATGGGTTCGGAAAGGCGGGGCTGATCCCCAAAGATGTCCCCGCATGGCGAGAAGAGCAGGCTAGCCTGGATTTCTTACCAGAATCCGAAGTCTGGGGAGGGGAGCGGACCGGCAGCGGGCGCCACTGGCATCTTTCGCTTGACACCGGCAGGACAATAGGCTACTATGTAGGCACGTAGATCGGCCGGGCCGGTTGCCCGCCGGTGCTCACTTGCGGGTCACGGAATAGGAAGGTACTTTATCATGTTGTTTCCCCGCCTCAATCCCCCCCCAAAACTGCCTGCGACAACGTGTCCATCCGCACACCAAAATTGTCCCCTTCCCAAAGCTGGGGAACGCTTTGAAAACAAAGAACCCAAAAAGCGAATTCCCTTGCGCCAAAGCTGAGACCATACTGAAGAGAAAGCCACTTAAGAATTCTATGAAAAACGGGATCGCATGGCGACAAGATGTCTAGCCGCCAAGAGCAAAGCGATAGATAGCAGGCAGGGATAATGGCTCGCGTCATGGTGAGTAACCCAGAGTAGTGTTGTGTCAACAAAATAACTGGACCAGGCGTCGGCTGTAACGCTGGCATCCTGCCGTCAAATGCCCCACAGGATCGGTGCGCCGCATTGTCCATGTTGGCGTTCGAGGTCATTTTGACGGAGGAGAGGCGGCTTCCCGGTGGCGGTGGCTGCGATTTGCGGGGTCAAAGGGACTGGAACGCAGCACATGGCATCTGCTTCTCTCTGTGACTTGAGGTGAGACTCTTCCTGCGTAATAGAATCGGCCAAGGAGCAATTTCACCCTCCCCCCGGTTTGCCTTTTGGGGCCAGTTTCCCATCTAACATAAAGAATCAGCGTGCCTTGATCCCCATTTGCCGCAATTGAATGAGACAAAGTACAGCGTCATCAAGGTCGAGCTCTGGTCATCAACGTGCGGCGCCAGCCATTTTGGCAGACAGGGGCTGCTTGCACATTGTTTGTAGGGGGTAAGAACTCACGAGCCGGAACTGGTCTGAGACCGAAACCTTACTGCCCGTAACTGATTGTATTTATAATCTATTATACCTCATACAGGGTTTCCGTACAGAAGCAGGCCATAACCTCAAGGAGCTGGGTAGGGACACTGAACGTAACCGGAGGCTAGGTGAAATTCGGCAATGGTCCTGCGAGCTTTCACTCGCTTGATGTACCAATGATTGCGGTGGCGAGCAGCGCTCTACAGGTTGGGCAGAGAAACATCCAAACTGTCATCCTGAAGCCCGGATGGAGTCAGGACGACAGACGGAAGTTGACGAGGAAAACCCATGCGGATCATGGGGGGCGACTAGGCTGCCGATACTCAAAATGACAGCCCACGCGTCAGGATGGCGGAAATGGTCGACCGGCAAAAACTGCTGCAAGCGCTTCCCGAGATCGAGCGGTATGCCACAACCGTGCTGGCCGTGGCGTGCACTTTGGCCATTCGCCTGGTTCTTGACCCCATGCTCGGTGACCGGGCACCCTACATGTTTCTTATCCTAACGGTTGTGGTGGTCAAACGTCTCTGGGGCAGGGGTCCGGCGTTGCTGGCGACGTTGCTCGGAGGAATTGCCACTTGGTACCTTATCCTCCAGCCCCGATTCTCCTTCGCTATCGAAACCCCTGCTGGCGCCCTAAACCTGGCGGCTTATTTCATAATTGGAGCTGGCATCAGTTTCCTGGGTGAAGCGTCGGGCCACCTGCCAGCTTCCACGTCTGCGGGGATGAGAAGCATCAAAATCCGGGTTTTCCGCCAAACCGTGGTTCTGGCCGGAGCGGCAGTGGTGCTGGCAGGAATGGCAATGCTCCTCCTGCACGACTTCGCGCGCGCCCAGGACGCGGAAGGATGGGTGGTACACACCTACCGGGTGATTAACTCGGCGGAGTCTCTGCTGTCCACGATGAAGGACGCCGAGACCGGGGAGCGCGGTTTCTTGTTGACGGGTGATGAGAGCTATCTGGCACCCTACAAGTCGGCGATTGCTGCCCTTCCCCGTGATCTGGAAGAACTCAAGGACCTAACCTCCGACAATCCCAGTCAGCGGGCGCGTTGGGTCGAAATCAATCGGCTTACCAGCGAGAGAATGAGCGTACTGAAGCGAGCCATTGAACTGCGCACAGCCGCAAAAGTCAACGCAGCTCTTGACCTCGTTCGCTCCGGCGAAGGAGCGCAGGCGATGGATGAGCTGCGCTCCATGCTTGAAGCCGTCATGAGTGAAGAGCACAATCTATTGGCAAAGCGCACAGCCGAAGCTGAGAGCCGCGCCTCCCGCGGGCGTTGGGTGCTGGGGTTGGGCAGCGGGGCACTAGTCCTGCTGCTGGTCTTCGCCAGCGTGGTCATTGAACGGGAAACAGTCCGGCGAGAAGAAATCGCCCAGGCTCTGCGCCGCCACGCCGACCTGCTGGAACAAGCCCACGATTCGCTGATAATCTGCCGGCCAGGAGGCATCATTGGCTACTGGAACCGTGGAGCCGAGACCCTTTATGGGTACACGCGGGAGGAGGCGGTGGGCAGAAACAGCCACGATCTCCTCCAAACCTCGCATCCCCTGGGCATAGCCCGGATCGACGCCCTGCTGGAACATGATGGTCAATGGAAGGGAGAATTAACCGCCGCCACCAAGGATGGGCGAAGGCTCAGCGTTGAGGCTCATTGGACATTGACCGTGGACACGCAAGGCAACAAAACGGTCTTGGAAGCCAATCGCGACATCACTGAGCGCAAGCGGGCAGAAGAGGCATTGCGGACTTCCGAGTCACGCTTCCGCTTGCTGTTTGAGACCAACGTCGCCGTGGTTATCCGCAACACGATTGACGGTAACATCATTGACTGTAACGGTCCCGCCGCGCGCATGCTGGGTTACGATTCGCCCCAGGAAATGTTGGGCCTTAGCATGAGGGATCTCCACTGGGAGCCTGAAAAGCGGTCGGAGCTAATGGCCCGGTTGCAGGCCGAGAAAACACTATTTGGGGTTGAGGTGAAGTTTCGACACAAGGATGGCAGGCCTATCTGGGCGGTCTCCAACCTCTGCCTGACCACAGCAAACGACACGGGCGAAACATTTGTACAAGGTACTCTGGTCGAAATCACCGAGGCCAAGCGGGCGCAGGAAGAGCTGAGGCGCAGCCAGGAAGAATTGCAGACTGTGCTGGCCTCCATTCCCGACTGCCTGTGGAGCGCAGAGACCGACGACCAAGGGCAGGTGATCCACCACTACTACTCGCCGGTCGTGGAGAAGATTACCGGCCGGCCAGCCGAGTTCTTCCTGCCGGGTCCGGAACGGTGGCTCAGCATCGTTCATCCTGACGACCGGCCGCAATTCCAGGAAAGCGCCGAGAGAATCTTGACCGGCCAAGCCGGTCTGCTAACTGACGAGTATCGTATTATCCTTCCGGACGGAGCGGTTCGCTGGGTCCGCGACAGTGTACAGGTGCGGCGGGAAGACGGACGCATCCGCATCGACGGCGTGGTCAGCAACATTACGGAGCACAAGCGAGCGGAGGCGGAGAGAGTGCTTCTGTCCACCGCCATCGAGCAGGCCGCCGAGACCGTGGTGATCACAGGTCGCGATGCAACGATTCAATACGTCAACCCGGCTTTCAGTCGCTCCACCGGATACTCCCGCGCCGAGGCCCTCGCGAAAAACCCGAGGGTCCTCAAGTCAGGCCAGCACGACGCCAAGTTCTACCAGGATCTGTGGGCGCACATCACTGCCGGCCAATTATGGCACGGAGAGTTTACCAACCGGCGCAAGGACGGCACGCTCTACGTGGAGGAAGCAACTATTGCCCCGGTGCGCGACGCCTCCGGCGAAATCTCCAACTACATCGCCATCAAATCCGACATCACGGAGCGCAAGATCGCGGAAGAAGCCCTGAAGCGGAACGAGTATTTGCTCCGGGAATCACAGCGCGTCGGGAAAATAGGGTCGTACGACCTCGACATCGCCACCGGGCGTTGGTCCAGTTCACCCATCCTGGACGAAATCTTCGGGATTGGAAGTGACTACCCAAGAGACGTCGAGGGCTGGAAAGCGATTGTGCACGAGAGCCAAAGAGAGGAAATGGGGGCTTATTTCGAGCAAATCATAGCGGAGAGGAAGCGCTTCGAGAGAGACTACAGAATCACCCGCCCGAGCGACGGGGCGGTAAGGTGGGTGTCTGGAAAAGGGGAACTCGTGCCGGGAGGTCAGGTCCCTCCCCTCAAAATGATCGGTACCATTCAAGACATCACCGAGCGCAAGATAACGGAAGAAGCTTTGGAGGAGAGCGAACTTCGCTACCGCCAATTGTTCGAGCGCTCGGAGGGCGCGCTGGCGCTGCATGAGATGGTTTTCGACGCGCAGGGGAACCCCAGCGATTATCGCTTCGTGGATGTCAACCCGGCTTTCGAGCGCTATACCGGTCTGAGTCGCAGCCAAATCCTGGGGCGCAGCGCCCTCGAAGTGCTCCCCGAGCTGGAAGAATACTGGATCAAGCTCTACGGCCGGGTGGCGGCAACGGGCGAGCCTGCCGTTTTCGAAAACTACGCGCGCTCGCTGGGGCGCTACTATGCCGGAACTGCGTACTCGCCGCGCCCGAATCAATTCGCCGTGTCCTTTATGGATATTACAGAACGCAAACGAGCGGAAGAAGAGGTTCGCCTGCTCAATGTCGAACTGGAACAGCGTGTGCTCTCCCGTACGGCAGAGTTGGAATCAGCCAACCGGGAACTGGAAGCTTTTGCGCACTCTGTCTCGCACGACTTGCGCGCACCTCTGCGTGGCATCGATGGATGGAGCCTGGCGCTGCTGGAAGATTGTGGCGAGCGCCTGGATGAGCAAGGGCACAAGTACCTTGATCGCGTTCGCTCTGAAGCGCAACGCATGGGAAGGCTGATTGACGACATACTCTACCTTTCGCGCGTCGGCCGGGGGGAACTGGTCCCCAGTACCGTGAACTTGACCTCTCTCGCCCAAACCATTGTTGCCCGGCTAAAGGAGGCGAACTCCAACCGGACCATTGAGTTCACTGTGGCGCCGCAGCTCAAGGGGGTTGGAGACGCGCGTCTTCTGGAGATTGCGCTGACCAACCTGCTCGCTAACGCCGTGAAGTTCACCGGACTGCGTGCCGTGGCACGGGTGGAGTTTGGCAAGACGGATTACAAAGGAAAGCCGGCCTTTTTCGTGCGCGATAACGGCGCAGGTTTTGATATGGCCTACGCGGGCATGCTCTTCGCCCCCTTCCAGCGCCTGCACAAAACCAGCGAATTTCCCGGTACGGGGATTGGCCTGGCCACCGTGCAGAGGGTCATTCACCGGCATGGCGGCCGCATCTGGGCCGAGGCACAAGTGGGTGAAGGGGCGACGTTCTATTTCACGTTGGGAGATAACCAATCATGAAAGACAAAACGATTCTCCTAGTCGAAGATAATCCCAGTGATGTCGACCTCACCAAGCGGGCCCTTATGAAGGGCCACATCGTAAATGAATTGGTTGTCGTCACCGACGGCCAGGAGGCGCTCGATTACCTCCTCGGCACCGGGGCATACGCGGGACGTGAAACATCCGATCTCCCCACCCTAACCCTGCTGGACTTGAAATTGCCGAAAGTGTCGGGCTTGGATGTGCTGCGGCGAATTCGCACGGAGCGAACCACCCGCCGCATCCCCGTGGTCATTCTTACCTCTTCCCGAGAGGAACAAGATATGGCCGCAGGGTACGACCTGGGAGTCAACAGCTACATTCGCAAGCCAGTGGATTTTGAACATTTTGTCCAATCCGTTTCCCAGTTGGGGTTGTATTGGCTGGTCTTGAACGAGCCACCCCCTAAAGTAAAGTGAGGGGAAAGAGAAAAAGAAAAGAATTCTTTTCTTATACGTTCAAAGCCGGAATATTATTGAAAACAAACAATGGCGAAAAAACAACTCCTCTTTGTAGCCCCCTTCTCCCCCCACGGGGTGAGATACTCTGACGGGACGCAGCGCCCCGTAACGTCACCACCGCAAAATTCTTTTAGAAGTGAGGCTCCATGAGCAAACCCATGCGGCTGTTACAAATCGAGGATTCCGAGAGCGACGCAGATATGATCCTGCGCCTGCTGATGCAGGCAGGATTCGAAGTACTTTCCCAACGCGTGGATGATGCTGAGGGACTGCGCCGTGCGCTCGACGATCCCACCTGGGACCTGATTATCGCGGACTACCACCTGCCGGGATTTGACGCGCCCGCTGCACTTCGCATTCTTCAGGAGTGCGGCAAGGACATTCCCTGCATCGTAGTGTCGGGCATGATGGGTGAGGACACTGCAGTTGAAATGATGAAATCCGGGGCGCATGATTACCTCACCAAGAACAACCTCACGCGACTGGTTCCCGCCGTGGAGCGCGAATTGGCGGAAGCAGAGAGGCGTCGCGAAACCCGACGGGCCCAGGAAGAATTGCGCGAGAGCGAGGAACGCCTGGCGCTGGCCGTGGAGGCAACGCAGATCGGCACGTTCGATCTCTACCCCCAAACCGGCAAGCTCATCTGGTCAAAGTTTGCGCAGCAACACTTTGGGCTGTCACACGAGGCAGAGGTTACCTACGACACCTTTCTGCGAGCCGTTCACTCTGACGACCGCGAGCGTGCGGCACGAACTCTGCAGGCTGCATTGCGTTACGGGAATGGCGGGGAGTACACGGACGACTATCGGGCCGTGGGGATTGAAGATGGCCAGGAACGCTGGCTTTCCAGCCGGGGGCGGGTGTTTTTCGACGCGCAAACGCAGCCCATCCGCGTGGTGGGCGTAATACTGAACTTTACCGAACGCAAGCGCCTGGAGCAGCAACTCCTGCAATCGCAGAAGCTTGAAAGCGTCGGGCGGTTGGCAGGCAGCATCGCGCACGACTTCAATAACCTGCTAACGATCATAAATGGGTACGCTCATCTGGTCCTGGCGGAGATGGGCCCGGAGAACTCTTTGCGAGAGCCCATGCAAGAACTTTCCAAAGCCGCAATGCAAGCCGCGGGCCTGACGCGCCAACTAGTGTCATTCAGCCGCCGTCAGGTTGCTGAACCCAAAACCATCGCGGTGAATGAGTTCATAAAAGATTACGAAAATATGCTGCGGCGGTTGCTGGGTGAAAACATCGAGTTGACCCTCAAGCTGGATCGCGAAGCGGGGACTTTTCGCGCGGACCCCGGCCAAATGGGCCAAGTCCTTATGAACCTCGCCGTCAACGCCAAGGATGCCATGCCGGATGGTGGCAAGTTGTTGATCGAAACCGCCAACACGATGGTGGACGATCTCTTTGCCCGCACCCACCTTTCCGTCAGCCCCGGAAAGTATGTGGTATTGACGGTCACCGACTCGGGTACGGGAATGACTGCGGAAGTAAAGTCACACCTTTTTGAGCCCTTCTTCACCACCAAAGAACCCGGAAAAGGCACGGGCTTGGGACTTTCAACAGTGTATGGGATTGTGGTCAACCAGAGCAGCGGCTCCGTCTGGGTCTACAGCGAACCCGGGCATGGGACCACCTTCAAATTATTCTTCCCCTCTTTTGGTATTGAAACCAAGCCCGAATCTGCGGCCGGTATCGAGCGGGTCTCCTCGAAAGGAGAGACCATTCTGCTGGCGGAAGACGAGGCGGGAGTACGAAAATATACCCGGGGGATTCTGGAACGCTACGGCTACGTCGTCATCGAATCGTGCGATGGCGCGGAAGCTCTGTCTGTGGCCCACAGCCACCCCGGCCCGATTCATATGCTGTTGACGGATATCATTATGCCAACGATGGGTGGAATGGAGTTGGCGGAGAAATTCACGGCTGAGTTCCCCACGATACCAGTACTTTTCATGTCCGGGTATACCGACCAGATTATGCGGCACTGGAGCGCGCTTACCGCCTATATCCAGAAACCCTTTTCCCTTTCCGATCTCTTGACCCAGGTGCGTGATCTGTTGGACAGATCCGCTGCAAAATCCCTGCCTGCCGAGGCTCCCCCGGCCGCAGGCTAAGCGGGAATTCTCACCGCGCTTCGGGAAGGACGTGGCTTCGGCCCGGCATTTCCGGTCAACCCTTAAAGATGTGCCCGCGGTGTGAGGATTGCGGGCAAAGCCACTAGAATAGCTGTGAGGATATCGTTCATGACACACGCAAGCAGAGTGAACCGGAGAGAATTCCTGGCGGGATGTGCCGCAACCGCGGGAGGCGCGTTTCTTGCGGCGGGCACCAGCAAAGCCCAACAGCAAGCAGGCAATGTGCGCTTCGGCGTACGCACCCCCCTCCCCCGCGAATTCACCTTGCGCGAGCGGGCGCAATTGGTCAAACGGCTCGGCTACGACGGTATTGAATTGGGCGGCGAATGGCTAAACCAGCCGGTGGAAGACATCCAGGAGCAACTCGCCGGCATCGGGATCGCCGTCAGTGCCATCACGGGATCCATCAAACTCCTGGATACAGACCCCGCAATTCGGGCTCAGGCAGTGGAACTGGACCGCAAGCGCCTGGAAATGGCTCGTGCGCTCGGGGCCAACGATGTCTTGGAGGTCCCGACCTTTGGCCCCAACCGCTTTCAGGATATTTCCCCCATCATGACTCCGCGGGAGATTGAAGAACGCCTGCTGGTGACGCAACTCAAGGAGTTGGCGCCGGACGTTCAACGCACCGGCATTAACTTGATGCTGGAGCCGTGCAACCGTAAGGAAACCCACTTCATGTACCTTCAAAGCCAGGCTGCCGGATTCATTGAAGCCGTGGGGGCTCCCGGCATCAAGCTGATCAGCGACTTTTATCATATGCAGTTGGAAGAGCAGGATATTGCCGCAACCTTAAAGCGGTACGGCAAGTATACCGTTTACGTCCACTTGGCGGATGGAAAGGCACGCACCGAGCCTGGCTCGCTGCCATTCGATTACCGCCCGGGATTCCGAGCGCTTAAAGATTGGGGATTTTCGGGGTGGCTCAACATGGAATTCCACCCCACCGACAATCCGGAAGCCGCCTTGGCAAGAGCACTCGCCTATATCAAGAAACAATGGGCTGAGGCGTAACGTAAAGAATCGGCACCTTCACGCACCACCCCGCCGGGATGGGCCTCGGCGGGAACGGGACAAAGCATAATCCCAGAAAACCAAATTCCTCACACCTCCGCAAATCTGATGGAGTATAATAACAAGCGCTCGGGGCGAGCATCACAATTGAGGCAGGTAACTGTTGGCATCCTTAACGGCCATTACTGCGACTGTACTTAGATTGAGCTTGAAGCTTCCAAGCGCTACGACTCCGCGCATGTCAGGGCAAGTGAACCAAATAGTGAATCCCGCTGGGCGCACCGATAACCGGACGGTCAGCCCGTAATCACACTCCTGCCTCCAAGCGGGTCGAACCGTTACCTTGGGATGGAGAAGCCAATACGATGTTCAGGCTGGATGCGGACAAGAAAGTAAGTTTTTGCGATGGCGTTACACGCCGTGACTTTCTCCATGCCGGCGCGCTCGGGTTTATGGGTTTAACCTTGCCTGAGTTCCTTTCGCTCAAGGCCAAGGGCGCTGTCAATCCCGACAAGGACATCAACTGCATTCAGTTGATGCTGGTCGGCGGGCCAAGCCAGCTCGACACCTGGGACATGAAGCCGGACGCACCCGCCTCCATTCGCGGCCCCTACAAGCCCATCAAAACCAACGTGCCCGGCATGGAGATTTCCGAAATCTTCCCGCGCATGGCCAAGCACGCAGACAAGTTCGCCTTGCTGCGATCCTGCTACCACACCGCCGCGGCGGTGCACGACACCGGCTGCCAAATGATGCAGACTGGCAGGTTATTTCAAGGCGGGCTGGAGTCGCCCAATTACGGCTCCGTGCTGAGATATGAACGCGGCCCGCGCGGCGACATGCCTCCCAATGTCTTGATCCCTTACATCATTGGCGAGCTCGGGGGCAATCTGCCCCACGGTGACAGCGCCGGATTCCTGGGCAAGGCTTATGACCCGTTTGTCCTCAACGCTGATCCCTCTGCGGCGAATTTCCAAGTTCCCGACATGCTCCCGCCCGATTACATTTCCGCAGTGCGCGTCGATCGCCGGCGCAGTTGGCGTCAGGTCATCGATCAGTCGGTGAAATACTTCGAGGACACCAATCAGGACGCCAAATTGATGGATGCCACCTTCAACCAGGCGTACACGTTAATGACTTCCGCCAAAGCGCGCGAGGCTTTTGAGCTGACTCAGGAGCCGGAAGACGTGCGCAATCGTTACGGCATGTCGCGCATCGGGCAGGGCTGTCTGCTGGCGCGCCGGCTGGTGGAGCGCGGTGTGCGATTTGTAACAGTCAATATGTTTGAGACGGTGTTCAACGACATCACGTGGGACATCCACGGGTCCGCTCCGTTCAGCCCCATCCAATGCTATAGCGACCTGGTGGGCCCGATGTTTGATCACGCTTACAGTTCTCTACTGGAAGATTTGAGCGACCGCGGCTTGCTGGAGAGCACGCTGGTGCTGGCCACGGGTGAATTTGGCCGCACACCCAGAATCAATCCCGCCGGTGGCCGCGACCACTGGCCGCAGTGCTGGACGGTCGTCCTGGCGGGTGGTGGAATCAAGGGCGGCCAGATTGTTGGCTCATCGGACTCCATTGGCGGTGCCCCCAAGGATCGCCCGGTGATGCCCGCGCACGTGGCGGCGACAGTGTACAAGTGCCTTGGAATCCCCATCGAAACCGAGCTCAAGACTCCGCAAGGCCGCGTTGTGCGCATCGTGGACCACGGCTTTGATCCGATTGAGGAACTGCTGGTGTGAAAGACGGTGACGAGTAACAGGTACCGAAAGGCGAATATCGAAACTTGAAATTCGAGGCTCGCCGCGATTTTCGAATTTCGATCTTCGAGTTTCGGTTCTTACAGGCTTGTCACTCGTCACTCTTCACTCGTCACTGTTTTTTGAGGAACTCATGAATCCGCGACGTTTTCTGGTGGTCGTCGTTTCCATTTGCGCGTTGATGGTGTTTTGCGCCTCCTATGAATCGAATGCGGAACAGTCGTCGGTGGCACCGTCCCCGCAGATGCGCAAGGACCTGCCCTATCACTCCGGCGGTGACTACAAACCGGAAGCGACAGCCACAAACAAAACTCAGGTAACCCCGGTCGCCGATCACAACGCCTACCCGCAGGTTCCTCTCGCTAAAATCGAAATTCTCCCTTCGGCAATCACCATTTCCGGTTCGCATTACAATCAACGCCTGGTTGTGGAGGGCACGTTCACCGACGGCCACCAGGAAGACTTGACCAGCCAGGCGGCCCTCACATCTTCGAACCCCAAAGTGGCGCGCATCAACAACGATTTTGCTATGGCGGAAGGTGATGGCCAGGCAACCGTCACGGCCACGGTAAAAGGCCGGCACGCGAGTGTTCCCTTCAAGATTGAGGATTTCATGGCTCCCGCGGTTTGGAGCTTTCGCAACGACGTCCAGCCCGTCCTGACAAAAATGGGCTGCAACTCGGGACCATGTCATGGCGCGGCAGCCGGAAAGAATGGCTTCAAGCTGACCTTGCGCGGCTACGATCCCGACATCGATTACATGACCTTGACCCACCAAGCTCTGGCCCGGCGCACCGAACGCCTGGAGCCCGCCAAAAGTTTGATCCTGCTGAAACCAACTCTCAGCATCCCCCATGGCGGCGGAAGGCGCTTTGCGGTTGACTCGCCCGAATATCAGGTGGTTTCCGGCTGGATTGCGCAAGGTATGCCCGCTCCACAGGATTCTGACGCGCGCGTGACCCGGGTTGATGTTCTCCCCCAGGAAGCTTCACTGCGTCCGGGGGCCGAACAGCAACTCGTGGTCACGGCAACGTTCTCGGACGGCCGCAAGGAAGATGTGACGCGATGGGCCAAGTACGACAGCGGCAATGAAGGTGTGGCCACCGTCGACAATTATGGTCACGTCATCATGCACAGCTTTGGCGAAGCGCCGGTGACCGTATGGTACCAAAGCCATGTCACTTTCTCCCGCTTGCGCATTCCCTATCCGTACAAGCTGGAGGAGGCAATCTTCCAGAAGGCGCCTCGGCACAGCTATATCGATGAAGATATTCTTCACCACCTGGAAGTCCTGCACATCCCTCCTTCACCTCCCGCCGGCGATGCGGAATTCATCCGCCGGGCGTATTTGGATTCCGCCGGAATCCTCCCTACTCCGGCCGAAGTGGAGAAATTCCTGCAGGATCCCGCGCCAGACAAGCGTGACCGGCTGATCGACGCCATCATGAAGCGGCCGGAGTTTGTGGACTATTGGGCGTATAAGTGGTCAGACCTGCTGCTGGTGTCGAGCAACCACCTGTCCAATGAAGAGATGTGGAGCTATTACAACTGGATCCATGACAGTGTCGCCAGCAATAAGCCGTGGGATAAATTCGTTTATCAAATCGTGACCGCCACCGGGAACACCATTGAGAATGGCGCGGCCAATTACTGGGTGGTTCACCACGATCCCCTGGACACCACGGAAAACATGGCGCAGGCATTCCTCGGAATCACCATTACCTGCGCCCATTGCCATAATCATCCCCTGGCCAAGTGGACGCAGAAAGATTATTACGGCATGGCCAACCTCTTTGCTCGCGTGCGGCTGAAAACGTATTCCGATCAGACGTCGAGACCAAACGTGGGCCAGATCCTGAACAACGTCACGGTTTATTCGGCGCCCACCGGGGAGTTTACGGACGACCGGTATATGGTGGTTTTGCCGCCGAAACCTCTGGATGCAAAGGCGTTGCCGGAAAGCATCCCCGGCGACACTCGCGTCTATTTCGCCAAGTGGCTCACCTCGCCGCAAAACCCCTTCTTTGCCCGGAGCATCGTGAACCGGGTTTGGCGCAACTTTATGGGCCGCGGACTGGTAGAGTCGGCCGAGGATCTTCGCGACACCAACCCCGCCACCAATGACAAACTGCTGAACGATTTGGTCAAAGATTTTGTAGCGCACAGT
>Ga0181517_10002988_pt1 | contig 16533 bp, 13 predicted proteins | sample PEATcosm2014_Bin_31_FD_119748 | JGI IMG/M metagenome (GOLD analysis project Ga0181517, IMG submission 119748) | Peatland microbial communities from MTU Mesocosm Facility, Houghton, MI, USA - PEATcosm2014_Bin01_30_metaG | ecosystem: Environmental > Terrestrial > Soil > Wetlands > Peat | place... | reverse complement strand
GTGTCGGCGCCGCGTGTGGGGCCGGCGCGCCGTGGATCCATCCATCTGCGCCAGCTTCACCCCTGAGCAGCAGCCACAACACCGCCGGGGTCTCACGCGTCCAGCAGGACGATTCCACAGACGCTGGCTGGACGGAGCTGGTCGAGCGCTCGCTGCAGCGTGCTGCGACGCGAGATGGCCGCTCGCGCGGTGACCACGACGCCGTCGGCGCACTCGCACGCAATGTTGGCATCGGCGCTCTCGAGGACCGAAGCCGTGTCGATGACGACGTACTCGTACGTCTCGCGCAGCTCCCGCATGGCGACGTCCAGCAGCACGCGGTCGAGCCTGCCCTGCCGGACAGCACAGGCCGACACGGTGGCGATGCGCAGCTGCGTTCCCGGGAGAGCGTAGACCTGCGGGACCGGCGCTCCTGCGGCCTTGCTCGTGTTCGCCGGCGGGCCGTTCCGAAGGGCGGCGAGATCGAACACCTGAGCAAGGCTTGGTCGGCAGGGATTGGCCTCCAGCAGGAGGACGCTGGCGAAGGTCTCCTCGGCCATGCACAGCGCGAGGTTGACCGCGCAGGTCGTCTTCCCCTCGCCCCCGACGGCGCTCGTCACGCTGACAATGTGCGGATCGGACTCGGCCAGCAGCCTGTGCCGCAGCAGCCGGAAGCCTCTCGCCTGCGGGGACGCTGGCTCGCGCAGAACCACGCAACGATCGTCGATGTCGTCCGGCGCCCACCAGTGCTCGTCCACGTCCTCCGCTGGCTCGTCGGTGCTGCCAGGTCGCAGCGACGGAACGCTCCGCAGCACGGCATACCCTTCAGGTCGAGGCAACATGGACCCTCCTAGGGTTGCGGCGACGCGGCACCTCGGCCAGAACGTCCCCGACGTGCACGAGGTCACGGAGCGCGTAGACGCGGTCGTCCAGCGCGCCGCAGCAGAGCGCGATGATCCAGCCGAGCGCCAGCGACGCCACGGTCGCGAGGGCTGTGATCGCGGCACGACCTGGCGGCAGCGCATGCTGCGGAGTGAACGCAGGATCGATCACGGCGAGCTGCGCCCCGTGGTTGTCGCCACTCACGGAGCCGGCCGTGATGTCGGCCATGAACAGCTCTGTCTCCACGTGGTCGTAGTGCTGACGAGCCTCGATGAGATTCCGCGAGAGCGTCGCCCACTCGGTCTCCAGAGCGACGAGGTCCTGCGGGCTCGACGTGGCGGCACCTGGCTCCTGCCCTGGCGTCGGCGAAGCGCGCAGCGAGCGGAACGCCTGGGCTGGCGGTGGGACGGCGGAGCCCGCTACCACGGTCGGCACGGGCGCCGGGTCCGGTGACTGGAGCGCCTCGGTCGACATCGCGTGGGCGAGTCGGTCCTCCGCGATGGCGACCGCGTACCGTGCCGCGCGAACGTCGGGGTGCGCCGAGGTGAACTGCGACAGCTTGTCGGCGAGAGTCGCTCGTGCGACCGCGAGCGCCGCCGCAGCGTCGGCCGTGGCCCGCGACGCCTCACGCTGCCCATCGCCACGCGCAACCGGGCTCCTCGGTCCGGATGTGGAAGGCGTGGACGCCGGGCGGGCAAGCACCATCGGCGGCGCGGTCCCTGGACGGGGGTTGGCGCGAGCGCTGGCTTCCACGCTCGCGCGAATGGCCGCGCCGCTCAGCAGCGGAGTCGTGTCGAGCGCCATCCGCGGGTGCTTTGCCATGAATGACGCGACCTGAAGCTCGGCGTTCCGAAGCTGCACCTCCGTCCGCCCCTTCTCTGCAGCGAGGAAGGTCTCCGTGATGCGCGCCTGCGCAGCTCGAAGCTCCACGTCCGTGCCGATCACGAACTCCGCGAGGCGCTTGGTCACATGTTCCGCCTGCTCAGCAGACTCTCCCTCGAAGCCTATCCGGAACGTCCCGACGCCGGGTGCCTTGAACTGCACGTGTTTCTTCAGCTCCTCCACCGCGTCCATTTCACCGTAACGCCGGCGGATCTCCGGATACAGATTGCAGTCCTCCACGACCTGGCTGAGCAGCTGCCTCGACGTCAGCATCTCCTGGACCCGGCCGGCGAGGGTCCTTGGTGCCGCCGCCGACTCCCCCACCTCCCCGGATGCGATACCGCCGGTGTGCATCAGCACGGTCTCAGAGCCGTACATGCGCGGCCGCAGGGCGAAGTACCCGACGCACGCGAGACCTCCGACGACCAGCGTGACGAGCGGCACGTACCAGAAGCGCAGGCCACGCCGCACGAACGCCACGCCCCGCGCAACCTGTTCACGAAGGTCCGGCGTCGAGTCCGCCGACGGCTTCGGCGGGGCAACACCAGGCTGTGCCTGCGCCCTCACACGAGCGGTCACGTTCGGCGCCATCCGGACCTGGAAGCGTGCGGGGTGATCGTCACGATGAACCTCGGCCTCCATGTTTGCAAGACGCGCACCGGGCCCTGGAGCGTCATCGCTCCAGCCTTGCGTCGTCGCAAGTCGCCTCGATCGCGTCCAGCAGCTCGTAGCGAGCGCGTTCCCAGGTGGATTCCTGCTCCGGCCAGGATGCAGTCGCGTCCGCCTCGGCGAGCGCGTGCGGGACGATGCGCCGCGCGATTCGATCTGCGACGTCCGCCCTGCCACACGCCTCCAGCTCGCGCAGGAGCAGCCGGTCCTCGAGCCCTCGTCGCAGCGTCTTGAGCCGCAGCGACGGCAGCGGACCGGGGTAGGCCAGAACGCCGTCCCCGTTGCCCCAATCCCCCTTCCCGCGACGTCGCTCGTCGAATGTAACCGGATTGCGCATCACATCGGTCGGCCCGCCGTTGTTGTAGCGGTCCGAAAAGTACAGCGCCTCCCACGCGTACCAGAGCTCGACTCCGTAGCGGTAGGCTATCCAGCCCCACGTTCGCAGCGCCGATCCGTCAGCATCAAGTGTCATGCTGCCCGCCGCAGGCGGTCGACCATTGTACGTCCAGAAGCGCTCGCCGCGAGCGCGCCGTTGCAGCGCGATCGTTGGTACGTTCCTGGGTGAGATGAACACGTCTATCGCGTCCCCGTAGACCGCGGAAACGCCGTCGGTGACGCCGCGCAGCAGGCGTGGTCGCCCGCCACCACTGCGCCCGATGACCTCCGCCACGTGTCGCGCCCGCACCCTCTCATCCAGCGTCCGCGGCTCGTCGACGGGAATGGCGAACGGTGTCGCGCTCACACTCTGAAACACATCGAGCCACCGCTGGACATCGGTGGCGATAGCCTGGTCGCTGGAGATGTCGATGCCAACCGGCCAGAACTGAACGTCGCGGACGAACGCACGACGCGACGCAAACCGCGCGGGCGGCAGGTCTGCTGCCAGCAGCACCCCGTGTGCCCGGAACAGGTCGTAGTAGGCTTGCTCCGCCTCGATACTCGCGCGGCCGTCGTCGTCGTCATGGCCGTGGGCGCGGGCGATCTCTCCCGGAAGATAGAACGCCCATACGAGCGGGTCCGGGTCGAGGTTGATCCGCGCGCGCGAGACGCCGAGAACCACTGGCGTGCGTTGCTGGTCCGTGATGAGCTCGCCCTCGTATCGGCCTGGTGCGGCGTCGCTGTGGATCTCCACATCGAAGTACGCGACCTCGGAGCCTCGACTCGCTTCGCCAGGTTGCGGAAACAGGATGTCGGGATACCAACCCCTCCCTCGGCTCGGCCCGTAGAGATCGCTCGACGGGTCGCTGACCTCGAGCGAACCGACGCTGAACGCCGTGACCCTCGCGGCCGAGCCCGGCAGTCGCAGCTCCGCCGATGCGCGAGCACCCTGCGCAAGGCGCACCTGCAGCCCCAGGGTCTCACCGCGCGCCCCCCTCAGCAGGATCGTCCGTCCGTCGAAGGCGCTCGATGTGGCCGGCCACGGATCGCTCGTCCTGAGCCTCATCGATTCACCCATGACACGGATCCCCGACGGCCGAGCGCACGGCGAAGAACCAAGGGCAGCCACGGCGACCAAGCAACTCACTGACAGTGACCATCTCATGGCCTGCACCCGCGATCCTCGTCACGACCGTGCGCAGCGCTTCGAGCGTCCACGATTGGCCGTCGTGGAAGAGGACGATCATCCCCGGCTCGATCCCCGCGCGGAGCGTTCTCGCCACTACCTCTGAAGCCTGGGTCGTCCGACAGTCGCCGGAGTCACGGGACCAGAGCACTGTGGTGAATCCGGCGCCGGCGCACGCCGCGAGCGAAGCCGGCGACACCGCGCCGTGCGGCGGTCGCACCATAGACCGTGCTCGCGGGTCGGCCGGGAGCAGCCGCGCCGTCCCGTACAATTCGTCCCTCAGGAGGCCCAGCTTGCACAGGCTAGGAAATCTCCGGTGGCTGTACCCGTGGCCTGCTAGCTCATGGCCACGCTGCGAGATCTCACCCACCATGACGGGGTTCTTGGCGCACAGCTCGCCAACGACGAAGAACGTCGCGCGCGCGCCTGCGCTCTCGAGGACGTCCAGGTAGGCTCGCGTCAGGTCGCTGGGCCCGTCGTCGAACGTGAGCGCTACACGCCTCACGAGCCCCGACCCACGCCACACGACAACCGACGGCGGAAGGGCCGCTTCGGCGATTGCCTTCACCAACCTACGGCCTCTGCCCGCAACAGCGCCGCCGGCGACGCTCAGGCAGCGCGCGACCATGGCCCGCTTTCCCTTCGGTGATCCTCCACCGCGGCCAGCAGGCTCACGTGGAGCAGCTCTGCGCTTCGCTGCCAGTCCGGCAGCTGCGCCTTGGCGACGACCGCCGCCGGGTCGTACCGTGTCGCCACTGCCTGCGCGAGCGCGATCGCTAGGGCGGCCGGCTGTCGCGGAGGAACCATGGCGCCGAGCACCTCGCAGGTCAGAACATCCGGAATGCCACCGACTCGCGTGGCCACCACGCGTCGGCCACACGCTATCGCCTCGAGCACGACGTTCGGCATGCCCTCATGCCAGCTCGGCAGCGCGAGCACGTCGCACGCAGCCAGCCATCGCGGCACCTCCCCGTGAGGACGGGCGCCCACGAACGAGACACGCGTCCTGCTGCCCGCGGCAACGGCGCGGCACGCTTCGAGCGCGGCTCCAGCGCCGACCATGACGAGCTGCGCTCCCTGAAGACCCGCCACCTCTGACCCGAAGGCCTGGACCAGATCGAGGGCGCCCTTCTCCTCTTCGACCCTGCCCACGTAGAGCACCACTCGGTCGTCCAGAGCGACGCCGAGCTCCCGCCGCGCCTCTGCGCGGTCCGCCGGCTTGAACGAGCACGCGTCGACCCCGTTGGGCACAACGTCAACTCGGCCGGCTCGGACGCCGAGGCTGTGGGCCGCCGTCGCCAGCGGTCCGCTCACCGCGACAATCCGGTCGGCTCGAGGCAATGCCCACTGGAGGCGGCGCCTTGACCCGGGCAGCCTGGCGACGACATCCATGTCCGACCCGTGCAACTTGATGACGCTCGCCACACCAAGCAGACCGGCAAGTATCACGGTCGCGAACCCGTCCGGATACGCCCATGAGCCGAGCAGGACGTCGACCTGCCCGCGATAGCGCACGATGCTTGAGGCTAGCGAGGCCGCGTACAGAGGCCCCGAGGCGCCGTTCCCCAGCTTCGGCACGAAAAGGAACCGTGGATGATAGACGCGCATGCCATCGATCTGCTCGCACGCCGGTACTCCGTGTAGACGTCCGGCAGGCGACCACCGCTGGAGCGCGCGAGCCCCTGGGAACCAAGGGATCGTCGCAAGAACCTCGACCTCGCACCGGCGCGCGAGCGCGGCAAACTGCTGCCTGTTGAACGGCGCAGAGTGTGGCTCGACGACGTTGGGGAAGATCTTCGTCATGATGAGGACTCGCATCGTCTGGTCCGGCTGCGTTGTGCATCCGGCATGCCGAGCCGGCTGGTCGTCGCGCGTCGGTCCGCCGGCACCGCTGACGCTTGCGCCCGCTGCGTGGACGCAACGGTCGTGCAAGAGTTGCACAAAGGTGCAACTCGAAGAGCGTTCTGTCGGCTGAGGGGGGCGACCGCCGCGCGTGCGATTGTGCATGCCGGTCTCGACGGCAGGTACGCGGGGTGCAGCATCGGATCCCGCCCCCGTGTTCGCACTGCCATTCATCATCGCGCTCATCCTCCTCGTCTACGCGCACCCTCAGGACTTCTTCGAGTCGTTGCGCTCGCTGCCGCTCCTGTACGCGTTCTTCGGTCTGGCGCTCGTGGGGCTGGCGCTCGACCTTGTCGGCGTGACCGGACGGCTGCGCTCGCCACCGCAGCTCCCCTGGGCATGTCTGCTTCTCGTCTGGAGCGGAGCGGGAGCCTTGCTCCGGTTGCCGGGCGAGGCGCATCCCCACCTCACGCAGCTGGCGATCTGCGTCGCGCTGTGTGCCTTGCTTGCGCACGGATTGCCGTCGCTCCAGGCGCTGCGCTACGCAACCGGCACGATCTTGGTCCTGGTCCTGTTCGTGTGCGCCGTCGGCGTGCATCAGGGGCTGGCGCCGACCGGGTGTGTCGTGGTCGACGACGCCATTCCGGTGGACACGTCGGCAGGCGGACCTGACGGCAGGCCATGCGTGACCGCTCAAGACTGCTACCTCGACGACCCCATGCCCGGCGCCGACTATGCGTGCGAGCGAGTTGGCCTGTTCGGTACGACGACGGTGGGCCAGGGACGCGTCCGGTACCTGGGTGTGCTGCAGGACCCCAACGAGCTAGCGCTCGCCGGCGCGATAGGCTTGCCTCTGGCGTTCGCCTCTCGCCGTCGCGGGCGGGCGTGGGGCGTCGTTGTCGGGGGGACCGCGCTCGCGGTGGTGTTGATCTGCGCGGTCTTGACACGCTCGCGGACCGGACAGCTCGTATCGCTCACGGTTCTCGCCGTCTACTTTGCCAGACGCTTCGGTGTTCGCGGCCTTGTCCTGGCTGGCGCCCTCGGCCTGCCACTCTTCCTCCTCGGCGGACGTGGCGGCATGGAGGCGACTCGTTCGACCATCGAGCGGACCGAGTGCTGGGCAGAGGCCCTCGCGATGTGGCGGGACCACCCGGTGCTGGGCGTGGGCCTCGGGCAGTTCGGCCAGTATCACTACCTGACGGCGCACAACTCGTACCTGCTACCGCTGGCGGAACTCGGCTTGCCGGGCCTGCTGCTGTTCAGCGTCATCTTCTACCTCTCTTCCAAGATACCGTTGATGGCACTGCGTCACGCTGCTGGCGGCGGCTTCGCCCACGTCACGCTGGACGACGAGCGCGCCGCGACCTCCGCGGCAATGGCGCTTGCGGCGGCCTTCGCCGGGCTCGCGGTCGGGCTGCTCTTCCTGTCCTTCACGTACCACTACGTCCTCTGGATCTACATGGGGCTCTCCGGAGCTCTGTATGTGAACGTTCGGCGGCTGGATGACAGCTTTCGCGTGGCCCTCGGCTGGAGCGACCTCTTGCTCGTCGCATCCGCCGACGTCGCCCTGATCGCCCTCCTCCGCCTGTACACGCACCATGTGCTTGGATGAGCTCTCTGGGCATGATTCCTGCTGCGCATGTCGCCATGCCTTGGCCGTCCTCTGTCCTGACACACTGGATGCTCATCTGGTGGCTTCCGTTCGCGGCCTGCAGTCACGGCGCGCTTCGCGAGGCGCCGCCCTCGACCGAACCGACGGACAGCGCGGCGAGTCGGTCGGGGGAGGAGGATGCCGCGTCTATCGGGTCGAGCGCCATGTCCACGGGACCACGCAGGCACGGCGTTGTGATCGACGCTGCGGCTATCGCCCGACTCCGCGACTCGGCTCGTCGCCGGACGCAGGCCTGGCGCTTCACGTCAGCCCGCTGTGACGAAGCCGCCGCCGAGCGGCGCGGCTCCGGATATCAGGGTTTCGAGTGGGCGGACGCTACGGCCAGCCTTGCCCTGTGCTGGTACGCGACCGGTGACGCACACTACGCCACGGCTGCGGAATCCTACCTCCAGGCCCTTCTCGATGACCGGTTTCAGGTGGGGGACGGCAAGGGCGGGGCCTCTGTCGTGACTCACGACTCAGGCTACGGCATCCGAACGTTCGCGGCCTACTCCGCGCTGGCATACGACTGGCTGCGAACGGCACCCGGGATGTCCCCGGCGTTGCAGGCACGGGTTGTCACGCGCCTCGAGCAGTGGCTGGGCTGGTACGCCGAGCACGGGTATCTGCGCGACCACCCCATCTCGAACTACTACTGGGGTTACCTTGCGGCTCTCTCGTTTGCCGGACTCGCGGTGCGCGGTGACGCACCCATCGCTGACACGTGGCTAAGACGATCATGGTCGGAGCTCACGACGAAGGTCGAGCCAGCGTTCCGCGCTCACCTCCGCGGAGGGGGCTGGCCAGAGGGCTGGCAGTACGGTGAGTACACCGCGACGGAGGTCGCGCTCGTGGCAGAGGCCTTCCGGACAGGCGCTGGGGTCGACGTAGCCCGAACGCTGCCGTGGCTGGGTGACGTCGTCACCCATCACATGTACGCCCTATTGCCCGACGAGCGCTCTGTCTACGATGGGGGCACATGGGGCGACCACCCCGCGCGCCCGTCAGCGCTCGCACTGGCGGCGGTGAGCATCGCACTGGACACGGTCGAGCCGACCAAGGGAGCTGAAGCCCGGTGGATGGTCGCTCACGCCCTGCCTCCACTCCGGCGTGAGCAGGCGTGGGTGGGCTTGCTCGCCGACCGCGCCGAAGACGCAGTCCGTGACCCGCGGACCTCGGCGCCGACCAGCCTGCACGTCTCCGGACAAGGCCTCACGTTCGTCCGAAGCGACTGGTCGAGATCCGCAGTGTGGGCGTCGCTTCAGGCCGGCCCCCGGCTGTCAGAGGACCATCAGGACGAGGACCAGGGACATATCGAGCTCTGGCGCGGAGGGGACGGACTGCTCGTCGACGGCGGTGACTCCGAAGGCTCCGCCACATCCAATCACAACACGCTGCTCATCGACGACGGAGGGCGGAACATGAACTACTTCCCCAATCAGGGTGTCTGGGGGAATTCCGTGCGGACGACCGCGTTCTCCGACGACGACGCGATCGCGGTCGCCATAGGGGACATCGGCGATGCGTACGCACCGTCGTGCGCACGCGACGGGTGCAAGGAGCGAACAGTCGAACAGCTGCTCCGCACGTTTGTCTACGTCCGGCCTTCCCTGCTTGTCGTCCACGACCGCGTGAATCTGGAGCAGGAGGCAGACGGCGCCACGTGGGCGGCGCATATGACAACCCCACCGGTCCTCGCTGGCGATCTGGCCAGCGCGACTGTTGGGCAGTCGCGAGTCGACATTCGAACCATCGAGCCGCAGGACGCGGAGCGCGCCGCGCTCCACGAGCCGACACCATCGGGCGAGGGGCCGCACCGGCAGAACCATCCGTGGGGACCGATGTGGCGCCTCGAAGTGCAGAGTCACCGGGGGTCGCGCCTGCGCGAGTTCCTTCACTTCATCACGGTGGACCGCGCAGAAGCGCTCCCTCCGCCGGTGCGTCACCTCGTGGGACCGGGCCTCCGCGGCGCCGATGCAACCATGGCGGGGCGCCGGACGGTCGTGCTCTTCGCAGAGCCCGACCACGGCAGCGAGCGCAGCCTCGTTCTGGGCGGACACGTGGCGCTCTTGCTGGTCCTCGGGCTCCAGCCAGGATCCCGGTACGAGGCGACTGTCTCTGCCGCCGAAGACTGTACGCTGCGTGTGCGGCCCTCGGAGGCCACGTCCGCGCGTGCTGCTACGGTCACGGGCCTTCTCCGGGTGGACGCGACCCCCTGTGGCCCGTCGTGAGCGCCATGAGCGTGCTGATCGTCTGCTATTCCTTTCCACCTGTTGGCGGTGCCGGCGTACAGCGGGTGCTGAAACTGGTGAAGTACCTCCCAGGGTACGGAGTGACGCCGACGGTCCTTACAGTCCGAAATCCGTCCGTACCGGTTCGGGACTCATCCCTCCTTCGCGAGGTCCCGCCCGCCGTGCGGGTCGTCCGCGTCCGGACGTTCGAGCCGAGTCACGCTGCAAAGGAGGACGCCCGCCGGGTCGGAGAGACGGCGAGTATGGCCTGGTCCGCCCGTGCCGCCGCGGCCTTCGTCAAGCTCGGCGGCAAGCTGCTCGTCCCGGATCCGCAGGTTCTTTGGTTGCCTGCGGCCCATCGCATCCTGGCAAGGCGCCTTCGACGACTTGCGGACGACGTCGTGTTCATCAGCGGCCCGCCCTTCTCGCAGTTCTGGCTCGCGCCCATGGTGCGCCTGCGACGTGGCGCTGCGGTGGTACTCGACTACCGGGACGAGTGGAGAATGGCCTCCAGGAGTCGATCGTCACGCCTGGAAGCCCGACTCGAGTCACGGCTGTTGCGCTGCGCCGACGCCGTCACCACGGCTACCAGCGCCTACCGAAGCGAACTCTGCGACCGGCACGCGTTCCTAGACCCCGCCCGTGTCTGCGCCATCCCGAACGGCTACGACCCCGGTGACTTCCAGCGGGACCTGCCAAGACCTGGCGGCGACCGGTTCGTACTCACCTACGTCGGCACCGTGTTCTCGCTCACGACCGCACGCTGGCTGATCGACGCCGTCCGCGCTCTGCACGCGCGGGAGCCAGAGCTTGCGCGACTCCTCACCTTACGATTCGTCGGACGCATCGTGGGGGCAGAGGCTCGTCACCTGCAGGGCACGGAAGCCCTCGGGGTCGAGCAGACCGGCTACGTCGACCACGACCGCGCCATCGATGAGCTCGCGAGGTGCCACGCCGCCGTCTGCATCCTCGACTCGGCGCCGGGCGCCGAGCGTGTCTACCCGGCCAAGATCTTCGAGATCATGCACCTTCGCAAGCCTTGTCTGGTCCTGGCGCCCGACGGGGCGCTCAAGGACCTCGTCCAGCGCCACGGCATCGGCGAGGTGGTCGCGCCACGCGACGTGCCTTCCATCGTGGCGGCGCTGGGACGCATGCTGCGGGACTTTCGCGCCGGGGTGGCCCCCCTGACGACCGCGCCGGTGGACGTTGAGGGGTTTGACCGACAGCGCCAGGCGGGGGCGTTCGCCGACGTATTTCGAGCTGCGGCTGTTCTCGCCCGCGGCAACCGCCGTCACTTGCTCGCGAGCGCGTGGTCATGACCATTCCGTTGCGTCTTGAGCGCGTCGCTCGCCCTGGACTCCGACTCCTGTTCGCAGGCGCCGCCGCGGTGCGTCCGCCGTGCCCAATCCCTCTTGTTGTGCGGGCGACCAAGCGGTGCACGGACGTCGTCTTCGCCCTCTGTGGCATCGCTGTCGCGCTGTGGCTGTTTCCGCTCATTGCGCTGGCGGTCTACGTCGACTCCCCAGGCCCGATCTTCTACCGCCAGCGGCGCGCCGGCAGACTGCGCGCGCGTGATCCTCACGGGCGATGCGCCTTCGTCGAGTTCGACATGATGAAGTTCCGCACCATGAGGGTGAACGCGGAGCAGCACACGGGTGCCGTTCTCGCTGCAGAGGACGACCCGCGAGTAACGCGTGTCGGTCGCTTCCTGCGCAAGACGCGACTCGACGAGCTTCCGCAGATCTGGAACGTCATTCGGGGGGACATGGCGGTCGTCGGTCCTCGTCCGGAGCGGCCGGAGCTGTTCCAGAACCTGGCTCTTGCGATTCCGTACTTCGAGGAGCGGATGCGGGACTGCAAGCCCGGCATCACCGGACTCGCCCAGGTCTCCCTTGGGTACTCGGGACGCGCCCCGTCTGGAACGGCCATCAAGGCGCTTGAAGCGGCGCTCACCAACCCCTTCAAGCTCGTCCCAACCGACGGGGCGCTTGCCGACGACATGCGCCTCAAGCTGATCTACGACCTCGCCTATGTAGCGGCGCTCGAGAAGGTCTCCACGTTCATCCTCGTGGAGCTCAGCGTGATCGTCAGGACCCCGTGGGTCATGGCGCGCGGAGTTGGAAGGTGACGCCCATGCGCATCGCGCACGTGCTGTCGTCGTTTGACCTCGGCGGTCAGGAACGCGTCGCGGTCGCGCTCGCACGTGCCCAGCGTGCGGCCGGGCACGCCGTCTTCGCCATTTCCTTGTCGGCTGGGCCTGATGGGCCGATCCGCGACGATTTTCGCGCCGCCGGCACAGACACCCTCTCACACGGCAAGAGGCCAGGCCTCGATCTCTCGCTGCCGTTTCGGCTTGCCATGAGCCTGCGCCTTCGACGTGTCGAGGTGGTGCACACGCACAACCCACAGGCGCTCGTCTACGGCGCGCCGGCCGGCAAGCTGGCCGGGGCCGCGGTCGTCCACACGAAGCACGGACTCAACCCGGATCCGCCCAGACGTCTCTGGCTGCGTCGCGCTGTCGCGTCCTTCGTGGACGCCTATGTCGCGGTGACGCCCGCGGTCGAGAAGGTCGCCCGCGCGTGCCGCGACTGCGAGTCCAGCCGGCTATCGGTCATCCTGAACGGCATCGACGTGTCCCAGTTCGCGCCGGGCCCCGACGCCAGGAGACTGGCCAGGCGGGCGCTCGGAATTTCGGACAGCGCCTGGGTGGTGGGCACCGTGGGGCGGCTTTCGCAGGAGAAGGACCAGGCGCTGCTCCTCCGGGCGATGATCCCACTTCTCGACACGCGACGGCACGTGGTGATCGTCGGAGACGGGCCCGAGCGCGGCACGCTGGAGGCGCTGGCACGCGCGAGCGGCTGTGCACCCTCCATTCACATCGTAGGGGCACGCCACGACGTCCATGCGCTGCTCCACGCCTTCGATGTCTTCGTGCTCCCCTCACGCAGCGAGGGGCTTCCACTCGTACTGCTCGAGGCCATGTCGTCAGGACTCGTCGTTGTGGCAACCGCCGTCGGCGGCATCCCCGATCTTGTCGAGCATGGCGTGACCGGCTTCCTCGTTGCCACAGGTGACCATGTTCTCCTCAGCTCGCAGCTCGCCACGCTGTGGGGCGACCCGACCCGCGCTGCCGAGCTCGGCCTGGCGGCGCGAAGAACCGTCGTGGCTCGTCACTCGATCGAGCGCATGGCGTCCGGGTATGAGGCGCTGTACCGAACGGTGGAACGCCGCCGTTCCGTCGGATCGCTCTGGACACACGCCTGAATGCACGCGGTGGCGATCTCCGCGCTGGTTGTTCTCGTCTACACGTATGCTGGCTACCCGGTCATCATCGCCCTGTGGGCCCGACTCGCCCGCCGCGACGTTCCGGAGCCGGACGGCTTCGCGCCCACCGTCACGGTTTGCATGCCCGTCTTCAACGGTGGGGAGTACATCGCGGCCAAGCTCCGTAGCCTGCAGTTGCTGGACTACCCACGGGACAAGGTCGACATCCTCGTCTGCTCCGACGCCTCTACCGATGGCACCGACGCCATCACGCTTGAGTGCGCCGCGTCCGACCCGCGCATCCGCTTGCTTCGCAGCGCGACGCGCGCAGGCAAGCCCGCGCTGCTCAATCGACTCTGCGCGGCGGCCTCCGGGGACGTCCTGCTGTTGACTGACGTGAGGCAGGTGCTCGCACCGCAGGCGCTTCGTGCACTCACGCGCTGTCTGGCGGACCCGGGCGTTGCCGCTGTCTCGGGGAACCTGATCCTCTCGGGTCGCACGGGCGCCGGCGTCTACTGGCGATACGAGAAGTTCATTCGCACGGCCGAGGGTCGGATTGGGCGCATGGTCGGCGTGAGCGGGAGCATCTATGCCGTTCGCCGCGTCGACTTTCCGGAGCTCCCCACGGACCTCATCCTCGATGACATGTTCGTTCCGTTGCGTATCGCGCTCTCCCGCGGGCGTGTCGTCCTCGCGACGGACGCTGAGGCGTACGACGAGGCGTTTGACGATCCGCGCGAGTTTTCTCGCAAGGTGCGCACCCTTGCAGGCAACTACCAGTTGCTCCTCAAGCTACCGTGGTTGCTTGTCCCTGTGCTCAATCCAGCTTGGCTGCAGATGGTGTCGCACAAGGTGCTGCGGCTCGTGTGCCCGTGGGCGCTGCTGGCGCTTGCAGGGGGCTCGATCGACATCGCTCTCCGTCCGCAGCCCGGGGCAAGCCGGTGCGATGCCTGGTTCTGGACGTCGCTGGTGTACGCGCAGGGCCTCGCGTACGTGCTGGCCGTGCTCGGCAGACGCGCCGGCCGCGTCGCTGGAGTTGCGCGCACGTTCGCCCTGCTGAACGCTGCCGCCCTCGTGGGCCTATGGCGCTTTCTTCGCCGGAAGCAGGCCGTGCTCTGGTAGGCTGGGCCGAGCCGCGTCGACGACTCGCGCCACGAGGTCGCGAGCAATCGTGGGCGCCAGGAGGAGGGCGCTGGGCACGTACGCGAGCGCGCCCATCGTCACCTCCGCGACCAGCCCGGCGGCGGGTCGCGCTCCGTACACTCCGCAGATGACGAATTGACCTGCCAGTACGGCGCCGACCATGGGGATGCAGGCGAGCAGCACGCGCACCAAGTTCCCGAACAACAGCCCGAGCGAGACGGAGTCGCGCCGCTGGATGACCCAGAGAGACGCCACCGCGTGAACCCCGAACGTGACACCGACGGCGACGCAGGTCCACAGAGGACCTCGCGCGCCCAGGGCGGCGATGCTCACGACCAGGACGCTCAGCTTCATCACTTCAAGGCCCAGAATCGCGCCAGGTGAGCTTCGAGCCTGCAGGTACGACGCTGCCATCCACCCTATCGGCCGCGTCACCGAAAGGGCCGAGAGGATGACCAACATCGGGCCGATGGGGCGCCAAGCCGGTCCAAGGACGCTCGCGATGAGCACCGGGGCGACGGCACCCAACCCGATTGCCATCGGGAAGACCACGAGAGCAAGGAGCGACACCGATCGCACGAGCGCGGCGGGTCGCCTGCCGGCCTCCATCCGGGCAAATGATGGAAGGAGCACGTCGCCAACCTGCTCGCCGACGTGGATCGCAGGGATGTCAGCGAGGTTGTAGGCCAGGTTGTACATGCCGGTGGGACCGGGCCCGAACAGGCGCGACACGAGCAGGTTGTCCCATCGGCGCGAAGCGAAGGAGCACAGCGATGCGAGCGCGATTGGCACGCCGAACGCCAGCATCTCGCGCGTCTTGCGGACCGACAGACGGCACGGTTGCAGCCAATCGCGGCGGTTGACGGCGGGCAGAAGGGCTGCGAGGCGCATGAGCGACCGCACGACGTTTCCCATCACGATGGCGCTGGCACCCCACCCCGTCGCCGCGAGACCGACGCACACGCTCGCGTACGCAAGCTCTCCGACGGTCCGGCTTGCGCTCACGATGCCGAATCGCAGGTCTCGTACCAGGACCCGTTCGGGGACGAACGCGATCCGGTCCAGCAGGGCTCCGAGAGCCAGGCCCGGCAGGTACTGAGCCATCTTCGGCACGTCGAGCACGATGCCGAGGCGCGGTCCGACGCCTAGCAGGACGCTCAAGGCAACGACACCGAGCGACACGTGGAACGTCGCTGCGTGAAATGCCGCGACTGGGTCGGCCTTGGGCCTCGAGACAAGGTACTGGCCCAGACCAACGGTCGACAGCTGGTTGGCGCTCATGGTGAGCACCGCCGCCACGGTGACCTCCCCGTAGTCTGCAGGCCCTACGTAGCGGGTAACGATGAGCGTCCCCACCAGCCCGACCAGCCGAGAGCCGACGCCCGCCAGAACGGTCCAGAGGGCTCCACGGACTGTGTCTCGGACGAGCGACACGGATTACGGGACGAGGACGCTGTCGCCCGCGAGGATCACGATGTCGTCTGCCGGGCGGGCCCCCGACAGGATCTTGTCGTAGTCGATCGGCACGCGACGTACCCCGCCTCCGTCGGATCTGCGGATGACCACGACGTCTGCCGTGGACGCGTAGCGGGTGGGGCCGCCAGCCAGAGCGATGGCTTCGGATACGGTCACGAAGTACCTGGGCGTGAACATGCCCGCGTGCTCCACGTTGCCGGCCACGGTGAAGTGGTAGCTGTTGACCTCGGCCACGGCCACCGTGACGACGGCCTCCTTCACGTACGCAGACAGCCGCTGCGCGACCTCGTCCTGGACCATCGCTGCGGTGCGCCCGGCCGCGTGAAGCTCGCCGATGAGCGGGAGCACGATGGTCCCGCCCGGTTCGACCGCGACCTGCGTGGAGAGGTTCGGGTCCCGCCACACGGTGATCCTCAGCACGTCCGACGGACCGATGACGTGCGGCTGACTGCGCGGGTCCGGCTCCGACGACGGGGCATGAGCGGCACCGGCGATCGGCCTGCCACACCTGGGAGCGGATACCAGGATGCCGACCCCGAGGGCCACTCGTGTCACCCACCGCCGTGCGGGAGACTGTCGCCTGAGCGCAACGTTCGTGCTCGCGGGACCTGCGTGCACCGCGAACCTACCCATCTTGACTGGACGAGTTCATGTGGCAGCGAGGTAGCAACGCTCGCGCCATGAGCGCAGTACGACGAACCGGCACCGACCACACGTGCGGCGCCGCCCAGTCTCCGGGCCACGCGCACCCGCCCTTGCACCCGGATGCAGTATCTGCATCGCCGGATCGACTCGCCGGGCGGACCTCCAGAACTGCATCATCCCATCGCGACAGCGGCACGGCCGTTGCTACTTCACGACCATCGCATGATCCCCGGCGCACGTCATCGCGCTCGAACTGCGGCGCGGTGTGCTTGGCTGGCGGCGAGCCTGCATTGCATGGCGACGTC
>Ga0181517_10002981_pt1 | contig 16567 bp, 14 predicted proteins | sample PEATcosm2014_Bin_31_FD_119748 | JGI IMG/M metagenome (GOLD analysis project Ga0181517, IMG submission 119748) | Peatland microbial communities from MTU Mesocosm Facility, Houghton, MI, USA - PEATcosm2014_Bin01_30_metaG | ecosystem: Environmental > Terrestrial > Soil > Wetlands > Peat | place... | reverse complement strand
CTCTACTACTGCTCGGCGCGCTACTATGATCCGGCCACAAGGCAGTTCACGACATCCGACTCGGCCAAGGCCGACGGCGAGGAGAGTGCGTACCAGTATTGTGGTGGCAAGCCGATTGGTGAAGTGGACTCAACAGGTGAAGAACCGTACTCCTTGGAGGAGTTCTGCTGGAGTAGTCCGAGTTTCGCGATCGCCGACTACTTCTGCCGGATCGGTAGCCTCGACAGTGCGTGGAATTGCTTCCTCGGCGCAATGGGAGTGGTCTGCGATAATTACACTGACACTTTCTTCTCGCACAGCCCCAGCTTCTGGTGGGTGAAATCAGAGTACAAGAGGGAATGGGCTAAGTACTGCTGGCGAGAATGGCACGGGGCCGACGTCAAGACGTGGTATTGGCAGTACTGTGCATACGATTGCTGGAGAGCAAAGGGTAGCATCCGGTCTAGGATAATGTCTCGTTGTAATGGCGAGGCAACGTATTACGCAATCGACAGTTACGCCTGACCACCGAGGTCGTCCAGAAGCGTGGATAGTGCAGCACAATCGCGTCCGTCCGACTACCTGTGGGCATCGCCGACCGGCGTCTGCAAAGCCGGCGTCTTGGCGATGGATCCCGACACCAGAATCGCCAGTGCCGCCATCACGTGGTCGACACCCCGTTGGCGCGCGATTGGCCTTCAGACGGAGCGAACATCGCGATCACTTCTGCCGCCTCTGCATCGACTTGAGGCAGCACGTGGGAATAGATGTCCAGGGTGAAGGCCACGGTGGCATGCCCCAGTCGTCGTGAGACGATCGCCGCATTGACGCCCTTAGCCAAGGCCAGGCTGGCGTAGGTGTCGCGGCGATCACGATCTTGCAGTTCGCGCTGGTTGCGATTGTCGCGCGCAGACGCCAGCAGGTGGCGCCGGCGCTCGCTGAGACGACGAGTATTGCTCAGGTCCGCGACACGAGCGCATCTGACAAGACGAAAAAGGCCGCCTAGGTCGGTCTGCACACGGGGACCACTTGCCAGTCCGCCGCCGAGAGTGCCCCCGCTCTCGGCGGCGGCCCTCGATGACGTTGTCGAGCAGCCCCGCTAGCCTGGTCATAGCTGGCCATCTCAAGCAATTCCACCGAGCGGCCAACGTACCTGCCGTGGTCGACGTTGCCGGCCACTGGCGGCCGAGTAGCTGTCCGTGCTTACGCATTCTTTTCATCACATGCGCGGGCCTTCACGATCTCTTTAGAAGGGCGAGGGTACGGTGACAAACGTGGAGTCAGGGACACCGCGGTCAATGGAGGCAGCCGTGGAGCTCATTGCCGTCAACGCCGTCGCCATCGAGATCGGCGCTGCTTTTCTGGTTGCGATCGCAGTCGCGGCGGTCGCGTTCTGGGCCCATACGCGGGTGCTCGAGCATGAAGTCGAACGCCGACGGGCAGAGCTTCGCGCCCAGTGGGCGCATCCGGTCGTAAGTGCACCCTTCATGGCCGATCGTGCACGACGGCCGCAGCTCGAGATCGTACCGGACCACCAGGCGAAGCAAGCCAGTGCCAGCGAGGATGAAGGTGACGAGGCAGCCGTTCCGCGAAGGGCCGTCGGCTAGCGGGAACTCACGGGCCGCACCGACACGTGAGAACTTGAGCTCCTCAGAGCGACGGGCGGATGTGGGTCATCCGGTCCGCTGACCCGACCGAGGAGGAGCGATGAGCATCCCAGAGCGCCCGACGCGCATTCTCGCGGTCGACGACGAAGAGCAGATCCGCCGCGCTTTGCGTGCGATCCTGGGCTCGAGGGGGTATGTGCTTTCGCTGGCGACGACCGCCGAAGAGGCGCTCATGAAAGCCATCGACGAACCCCCCGACCTGGTCGTGCTCGACCTCATGCTGCCCGATCGCAGTGGCATCGAGGTCTGCCGCGAGCTGCGCACCTGGATGACGGCCCCGATCCTCATTCTGTCGGTGCGCTCGGCCGAAGCCGACAAGATCGAAGCCTTGGACGAGGGCGCCGACGACTACCTCACCAAACCTTTCTCAGCCGGTGAGCTATTGGCGCGCATTCGCGCGCTGCTGCGCCGCACGGCGGCGCTCACCTCACCGCCGCCGGTCGTCGTGGCCGGCGAGCTCGAGATCGACATCGCGCGGCGCCGCGTCACGCTGGCCGGCAACATGGTGGCTCTCACTCCGACCGAGTTCGACATCCTCGCCTTCCTGGCGCGCAACGCCGACCTTGTGGTTACCCAGAGAATGATCCTTGAGAAGATCTGGGGGCCCGAATGGGTCGAAGACGCACAGACGCTGCGTGTACACGTGAGCAACCTGCGTAAGAAGATCGAACTCTCGCCTGCCGGGCCACGCTACATCATCACTGAGCCCGGCGTCGGGTTCCGCCTCTCGGTTCACTAGGCGAGCTGACCGGCACATTCGGCATGTGGACGATCTTCCCGTTTGCGCCAGGCCCACAGCGCTGCGGCCATCACGCACTCGGGACCGTCACGCACGGCAGGTCGATCACGAATCGCGCCCCCCGTGGCGACGCGTCGTCGACGCGGATGCTGCCGCCGTGGGCAGACACGATCTCGCGGGTGATGGCCAGACCGAGCCCGGTTCCCGACCGCGGCTTTGAGCTTGTCTGTCGTCCACGGTAGAACTTTTCGAAGACCGCTTCGTGCTCGTCGGGCGAGACGCCTGGCCCCTGGTCTTCGACCCAGAGCCGAACGCCGTCCTCGCTCACGCGGGCACCGACACGCAAGGGCCCGCCGCTTGCGTACAACATTGCGTTCTCGAAGAGGTTCTGGAACACGCGCACGAACTGCTCGAAGTCGATGTTCAACGCCGGGAGGTCATCAGGCAAAGTGATCGTCACCTGGCGCCGCTGGTGGACGGGCAAAGCGTCGAGGCTCGCGGTCAGGATATCGGAAAGCTCGTAGAGTTCGCGATGGGGCTCCCAGGCCCGGGCCTCAAGGCGCGAGAGATCGAGGAGGGCCCCGATACTGCTGTTGAGGCGCGCGACGTCGGAGACGATGGCCCGCAACTCGTCGCGAACGCTCGTCTCGTTCCAGGGGACGTCGCTCTCCAGCAGGTTGCTGACCGTGGCGGTGAGCGCTGCGAGCGGCGTCTTCAACTCATGTGAAACCGACGACAGTAGGCTTGATTTGAGGCGATCGGCCTCGCGTAGGGCTTCGGCTGCCGTAGCGGCCGACTGCAGGCGCTGCCGCTCAAGGAAGGCCGCGATCAGGTTGGCAAGCGAGGCCAGGACGCGGGCGTCAGCGAGTGAGTAGGTCCGCAGGCTCTTCTTGCGGGCTACGCTGAGCACACCGACCGGGCCGCTGGCGCTGTGCAACGGTAGAAACACGCCTCCACTGCCCTCTGGGACTTTGATGCCGTCACTCGGTGGGGGGGTCGTGGTCGCGTCGAGCGCGCCTTGACGGGGCAGTCCGACCGGCGTGTCGTGCGCGTAGGCCCACTGGGCCACCTTGGCCGTAGCGCTGTCGGGATTGTCGGTCGGCGGCGTTACGCGAAACGCGGAGAGCAGGTCATCTTGAGCGACGAACAGCGTCGCGGACGCGGCGCCGACCAGGCCCATGATCTCGCCGAGGATGGTCTCGGCCATCTGCTCGGTCGAAGCTTCAGAGACGAGGCCGGCGGAGAGGCGGTTCAAGGCGGCCGTCTCGTGTTCGCGAGCGATAGCTCTGGCCTCGCGGTCGCGCAAGCGCCCAGTCTGGACGCCCATCGCCACCCCGACGGCCAGAAACACCACAAGAGACAGCCAGTCCTTGGGGTCATTGACGGCCAGAGTCTGGTAGGGCGGCAGGAAGAAGAAGTCCCAGGCAAAGAAGGCCAGGATCGCCGCCAGGATGGCGGGGCCGGTTCCGCTGGCGCCGGCGACCAGCACCACGAGCAGGAGATACAGAAGTGCCCATTGACCCTTGGCGAAGACGTCGCGTCCCAGCAGGAACACAGCCGTCGAAAGCGCGATCGCCATGACGGCCAGACCATAACCATGCCGGGACGATCGGCCGAGATGGCGCGACATCAGCGACGCAGGTCCTCAACTGCTGCGGACAGCCTGCTTGCCAAGACGGCGGCGCGGGGCGTCAGCGGCATGTCCAAGTGTGAGAGTGAGCACGGCACGATGCGGAAGCGAGGCTACCGTCGCGGCTGTGGCAATCCCATAAATTGGACGGGTGTCAGTGTTAAGACGCACTTAAGAGGCACTCAAGCGCCGCGATGTTGGCGGCGCGGACTCGATGGTGGCTCGCTCGACGGGTCTTTCGTCTTCTTGGCGCCTTACGCATTCTTGGCACGTGGCGTGGGCTTCTTCACGATCTCTTTAGAGGCACAGGGGTACGGTCACTGGCGTAGTGCGGACGCGCTGCGGATCGTGACAGGAGGCCACCGTGGATCTCATCGCCGTCAACGCCTCTGCCGTTGGAATCGGGGCAGCCTTCTTGGTTGCGATCTTGATCGCGGCGGTTGCCTTTCGCATCCACATGGGGCTGCTCAGGCAAGCGGTGGAGCGCCGTCAAGCCGAGCTTCGTGCCCGTTGGGCGACGGCGGACGTGAAGGTGGTTCCGCTGGCCGAATCTCCGCGTTGGGGGATGCTTCAGATCGTGTCAGACGCTCAGCGTTGGGCCCATGCCGGGCGTATCGACGCGAGCCGCGAGGAAGAGGCTTCCGTCGCGGCGAGTGCCGCCGTCCGGTAGGTAGCAACCGCTTCCTGCACAGCGCTGTGGTCTGCAGCGCTCAAGCGGCCCTTGGGGGCATCCGTAGGGCTGATTCGCGCGGATCGTCGGTCCGCTGCCGACGTGATGCCGCCACCTGCCTCTGACCTAGGGGTGCCTCACGCCACGATAGAAGTCGTCGTCGCGGGTCTTGATCCGGCAGGCCTCGCAGCAGTCGTCGAGGTTGTACGCCGACAGCAGTGCCTGGCAGCGGCAGCAGCGCCGAGCGACCTTCTGCGGCGCCCAGTCCGCCGTCTCTTCGCGAAGACGCTGGCGCTCGGACGCCAGGAGCCGGACGCCCGATCCGGCAAGACAGCGCAGGCAGCGGCCTGTGTTCATCTCTGAACCGAGACCGGCGAGTTTCGCGCCACACGACCGGCAGTAGACGTAGCGATACGACATACTGCCAGCCTACCATCGTCTGTGCGAGCACGCGGAAAACCGAGCGACCGGCGGAGGCCCGTGGTCGTGGGTCCCACGAGAGTCTGTCGGCCGGCGACCGACGACTACACTGCGATGTGGCCGCGCCGGATACGCGGTAGACTCGGCCCAGGCAGACACGAAGGGGGCCCAGTTGCGGATCGCAAGCATCGTCGTCACCCACCATCGCCTGCCGATCGACCCGCCATTCCATGCGACCTGGGACAGCCGTCCGCGCACCTCGTTCGACATCGCTGTGGTTCGGGTGACGACCGACGAGGGCCTTACAGGAGTGGCGGCCGGCGACGATATGCCCGGCTTCGAGGGCCACGAGGACCTCTTCCTCGGACACCATCCCCTGGCTCTGGAGCGTCACCGTTGTGTGCTCGAGAACCTGAACTTTCTTTACGGACGGTGCTGGTCGCTCGACCTCGCGCTCTGGGACCTGGCCGGCAAGATCGCGGGGCAGCCCGTCTGGCGGCTGTTGGGCGGTCTCGACAGAACAGTGGCGGTCTATGCATCGAGCGGAGCGAGGCGCGAGCCCGCCGAGACGGCCACCTTCGCCGAGCACGCCATGGCGCGCGGCTTCCGGGCGCTGAAGCTGCGCTTCTGGCGGGCGGACTGGCACGACGACCTCGCCGTGGTCGAAGCTGTCCGCGCGAGGGTGGGCGAGCGCCTTGTGATCATGGTCGACTGCAACCAGGGCTGGCGCATGCCGTGGGACACCGCGGCGCCCTGGACCTTCAAAGACGCACTCGAGGTGGCGCGCGCCCTCGAAGGACTGGGCGTCTACTGGATGGAGGAACCGCTTCACCGTGCCGACCACGAGGGCCTGGCGGCGCTGCGCCAGTCGTCCGCCATCCGAATCGCGGGTGGCGAGGGCGACCGTGAGCGCCACGAGCTTCGCGATCTGATCGATCGCCGCTGTCTCGACATCGTGCAACCCGATGTCGCCTGGAGCGGCGGGATCAGCGGGGTGCGACGCATCGCCGTCATGGCCGCCGAGCACGGGATTGCGTTCTCCCCCCATACCTGGGGGACGGGCGTCGGTCTGCTCGCCAACGCGCACCTGGCTGCCGGTCTTGGCGGATGTCCGTATCTGGAGTATCCGTACGACCCGCCCGACTGGACCAGCGAGCGTCGCGACTTCATGCTGCGAAAGCCGATAGACATCACAAGCGACGGCACGCTCCTGCTTGATGAAACCCCCGGCCTGGGCTTCATGCTGGACGAGGAGAGACTGGCAGCGACCCGGCTACAAGTCGGGGGCGATCGCCCTACCGGCACCTGAAAGTGGAGAAGGCGTTCACCGTCGGTGCCGGACGGCCCTCGAACCAGATGGCGATCTAGCCTTCAGCCAGGCTCTCGGAGATCTCCTCGAGCAGGCTCTCGGGCTCGCTCGCCACGCTGACCCCGAGCTGAGCGGCCCAACGTTGCTCGACCCTTCCGTAGCGCCAGATCAGCAAAGCCGCGCTCCACACGATGATGAACATGGCGACAATAGCGTAGCCCGCCTCGTTGATGTTGAAGCCGGCCATGTGGTCCCAAAACCAGCCGTGCAGGTGCAGCTCGGTAGCCAGCAGCCCAGTCAGCTCGATGGTGCCGATGAACAGGGCCACGGCCACCGAGAGGCCCGTGATCGTGATGTTGTAGTAGACCTTGCGCAGCGGCTGAGCGAACGCCCAGCCGTAGGCGATGTTCATGAAGACGCCGTCGAGTGAGTCGAAGATGCACATGCCACCGCAGAACAGCAGAGGCAGGCTGAGCACCGCATACCAGGGCAGTCCCTGCAGAGCGGCCCCCGCGGTGGCTGCCAGGAGCAGGACTTCGGTCGCCGTGTCGAAGCCGATGCCAAAGACCAAGCCTACGAAGAACATCTGCCAGGAGTGTCGCATCGAACGCATGAAGCGACCGAAGAAACGGTACATCATGCCGCTCGCCTGGATCTGGGCCTCAAGCTCCTCCGGGGTGTAGATGCCCCGCCGTACCCGCAGAAACACCTTGACGATGCCCACCAGGATGACGATGTTCATCGCCGCGATGATGTAGAGAAAGACGCCCGACACGCCGGTGCCGACGACCCCAGCGGCGCTCGAGGCGGTAGTGTGGGGGTCGACCACCGCGCCAAAGACCGCCTTGGCCGCGATGCTGATGCCCACGCCGACTACAAAGACGATGGTCGAGTGCCCCAAAGCAAAGAAGAAGCCGGTCCCCAGGGGGCGGCGCTTGTTCTCGGCCATGAGCTTGCGAGTCACGTTGTCGATCGCCGAGATGTGGTCGGCGTCGAAGGCGTGACGCATGCCCAAGGTGTAGGCGGTGACGGCCACCCCGAACCCCACGCCGACCCCGACGTAGCGAAAGTGATGCGGCAGGACGGCGAGAGCGAACACGGCCCAGCCGAGGATGTTGAGGGCAACGATCACGGCTGCTATGCCGCTCAGACGGATCCACTCCTCAGCCGTCATGGCCCCTCTAAGCCGTGCCGCCCTGCGTGTCATCGTCGCCCTTCTTGTAGCCAGAACGCCATGTCGCGATCGATTCCGTCTCTCGTTAAGGTCGCGAGCCGTCAAATGACGAGAATGATTCCCAACTCGCTTCTCGCGGAGCGAATGCTGAGAGTCACGCCGCTACGCATTGATCCGCTCGTCGTGATAGCGATCCCAGTCGATTCAGTTGCGAAACATTATCATCTAGATCGGCTGAGTCAACCGCGAATGCGTCGTCTCTCAACGCGACGGCTGGCCTTGCTGCTTCCTGCTCTCTCTGCGCCGTCTGGTGACCGGCTAGGCAGCACGTGCGAGTGGCGGGGGACAAGGTCATCCGCGCCCCGGCGCCGCTCAGAGCCGCCGTTCTCGTGATCGCCGCACTGGCCATCGTGGAGTGCGCCTACGAAGGGCTCGTCATGCGGAGTCGGTCTACGCGTCAGGGGCCTTCGCCGCTCGCGCATACACTCGGCCGTCTACTCGCTCCGGTAGGGCGAGCGAGTCGAGCCCGCTCCAGGGGCGACGCCAGCCAGGGCGGTGGCATCGGGTGCAGCGGCGGATTTTCGCGGAACACCGGCGAAGAGCAGGGTCAGAGCCAGCCCGGCTACCATGAACCCCCACCAGCCCCAGACGCTGCGCCAAGGGGACTGCGACCCGAACGTGAGCGCCACGGCAAGCATCGCGGTGGGGATCAGCCGCCGCCAGTGCCGGGTCGCCGCGATCAGCGCCACGGCCACCCCGGGCCACAGGTAGAAGGCGACCATCACCGGCTCGAACACCGAGCGCAGCGCCAGACACAGTGCGACCCACCAGAGCAGTTCTCGAAGAGTCGCCCGGCTCCAGTGGGCCGAGTGCCGCGCTGCATGGAGCCTGCGTCCGACGATCAGGGCGCAGCCGCAGGCCGCCATGACAGCAAGGATCCTGGCGGGCCCGGCGGCAACCGCCCCGCCTGCCAGGTGCGGTGCCAGCAGCGTCCACGGGGTCGGGTGGTCAACGGCCGGCCAGTTCGGCTGGCTTGTCACCGCGTGAGAGGTGGCGCTCCAGTTGGCCGCGGCCGCCGCGCCGAGCAGCACCGCGGCGGGAGCGGCCGCCCTCGCCAGGAAGCCCATCAACCGCCTTGGCTTGATGACCACCAGCATGATGGGCAGCGCCAGGACGACGAGCGGCTGCACCGCGATCGCCGCCCCGGTCAGCCACGCGGAGCGGGCCGGTCGCTCCTGAGACAGCGCCAGGACGGCGAACAGCAGCAGCCCCACGGCTACGGCGTCCTCGGGGTGGCCCCACTCCACCGTGACGTTGTACAGCGCGGTCGCGCTCGCGACGGCCAACAGGGCGCGCTTCGGTCGGCTCGCACGCAGGCGCTCGGCGAGGGCATCGGCGGCGAAGAGCGCCACAGCCGAAATGGCGATCATGTAGGGCCCGGCCAGCAGCCACACGAGGGGCTGTACGTTGTGCGGGCCCGGTTGAGACAGCGAGAGGCCGGCTGCGTCACTGAGCGCCGCCAGCGGAGCGAGGATCACCGCTGCGCCGGGGAACGTGATCAGCCCGGTGGGCTTCGTATAGAGCCCGCCCAGATCAAGATGCACGAGTCGCTGGGCTGCGACCAGCGTGTTCCACAGATCGATGGGCGGCAGCCAGCCGGTCTTGCCGATCAGCTGCGGCCCGACAATGGTTGCCGTCATCCCGATGACGATCAGGGCCGCCGTGGCCAGCAGCGGGAACAGCCTCCGGGCCAGCCAGGGCACCGTTCTACCGGCCAACGTGGAGCATGATGTGCGGCAGACCGGCGTTGACAACGCTAAGCGTCGCCGTGGCCAGATCTCGACGGCAGTCCCATCAGCACGAGAACGACCCCGGCGACAGACACGGCGCCACCGACGGCAAGGGCCACGTGGTTGCCGCTCATGAACGCACTTCGGGCGGCGCCCGCCAGCAGGGCGCCGGTGACGCCGCCCACATCGCCCGCCACCGTAAGCGCTCCGCCAAGAGAGCCAAGGATAGTGTGCGAGACCGCGCCGGGCACGCCGCGACCGGCGAGCGCCGCCGTCAGGTGACTTCGATAGCGGGTCGACATCACACTGCCGATGACGGCCACTCCGAGGGCGCCGCCCACCTGGAGGGCCACGGCGTTCGAGGCCGATCCAACCCCGGAGTCGCCCTGGGGGACCGATCCCACGACGGAGTTCGTGGCCGTGGGCAGCAGCAGGCCGGCGCCGAGACCGATCAGCAGCATCCCCGGCACGATGTCCGCGTAGGTCGTGCCGAGTCTGGAAACGGCGGCGATCTGCAGCAGGCCGCCGGCGATAGCCGCCAGGCCGCCGGCGACTGTGAGCTTGACCCCGATGATGCGGGCGATGATCGACGAGAGCGGCGCACTGACCGCGAGCAGGGCGGCGACCGGCAGGATGCGCAGCCCGGCCTGGAGCGCTGAGTACCCCAGATCGAACTGCAGGAACTGAGTCTGCAAAAAGAGCGAGCCAAGCAGGCCAAAGGTGCCCAGGCTCTCGGCCGCGGCGGCCACCGAGAAGCGCCGATCGGAGAAGAACTCCAGCTTGAGCATGGGATGGTCGCTGTGAGCCTCCCAGAAGACGAAGGCGGCGAGCACGGCTATGCTGGCCGCGCCGACCAGGATGACCTGGCTGGAAGCCCACCCCGCCGTGGGTGCCTCGATGATCGCCCAGAGCAGCAGACCCAGGCCGGCGATCGACAGGAGCGCCCCGCCGGGATCGGGACGTTCGGCCGCCGGGTTCTTCGAGTCCGGTACGAGCAGCAGGGCGCCGAGGAACCCGGCGATCGCGATGGGGACGTTGACGATGAACACCGAGCCCCACCAGAACCTGGCAAGCAGCAGGCCGCCGGCGATCGGGCCGATGGCGATCCCAAGGCCGATGGTCCCGCCCCAGGCGCCGATGGCGCGGGCGCGTTCGGTCGGGTGGCGGAACAGGTCGTTGATGATCGAAAGCGACGAAGGGATCGTCAGCGCCGCTCCGGCTCCCATGACGGCCCGCCAGGCGATCAGCGGGTGTACCGCACCCGAAAACGCGGCGCCGATCGAACCTGCCGCGAAGATCGTCAAGCCGATGAGAAAGAGGCGCCTGCGCCCGAAGCGGTCGGCCAGGCTGCCACCGACGAGCAGCAGCCCGGCGAAGACCATCGCATAGGAATCGACGATCCACTGCAGCTCGCTCGAGGTGGCGTGCAGCTGGCGCACAAGCGCCGGCAGGGCCACGTTGAGGATCGTGTTGTCGACATTGATGATCAGTGCCGCGACACAGACCACTACCAGTGCCGCCCAGCGATGAGCGTGAGGCTCTCCGCGACGTTCCAAGATGGTCCCTCCTGAGACTACGAGACTAACAGTATCGAATACTTGCACTTTGCGGGCCGGCGACGGATGCGTCCCTCAGGACGCTGTCGGCCGGACCAGACCCTTGTCCTGGCAGTACCGGGTCACCGCTTCTTCGATCGTCGGCGGTTCACCGAACAGGTCCTTCTGCTTCTGGGTGTCGCGGCTGACATAGCCGCCCTTTCGTATCCACGAAAGCACGGCGAGCATGTCGCGGAGGGCCGGGGCGAACCGGGCCACCAACGGCGCCACGGCGAAAAGGAGGGGCGGGAAGGCGGGTCTGGCGACCACTGGTCGGCCCAAGGCCCGGGTGAAGGCCGCAGCCAGCAGCGGGCCGGTGGCCAGAACATCCCAGCCTACATCCACGCTCTGGTTCAGGGCTGAGGCCGGCACGTCGAGGGCAGCCTGAGCCGCATACCGGGCGAGATCCGGGCTGTAGATCATGCCCATGGCGACTCCGGGGGCCATGTCCGGGAAGACTCCTTTCCGAACCTTTGGGGCCACCCTGTCCCGAGCTCGGTCGAGGAAGGCTCCGGCGCGCAGGGCGAGGTATGGCTGGCGTTTCTCGGCCAGGTACTGCTCGGTCACGAACTTTTGGTGGAACAGGGGCACCCCGGATGCCTTGTCGCATTCGAGAATCGAGATCAGGACGACTCGGGGCACGCCCGCATCCTTGGCCGCGTCCACCAGGTTCCGATATCCCTCGGTGTCCGTCCTGGAGTTGTCTCCCTTCGTGCGGGCCGTGTGGGCGCTGAAGCCGACGGCGCTGGCGACCACAGCCTCGGCTCTGGGCTCGGCTGTCAAGGCCCGCTGTAGCGAAGCGGGGTCCATGAGGTCGGCCACCACAAACTCCGTCACCCCGAGAGATTCGAGCTCGGTGCGGTTGCTGGTAGCCCGGACCATCGCCCTGACCTGAGCTCCCTGTTCGAGGAGGGCCCCGACGATCTTCGACCCCAGGGTACCCGAGGCTCCCACCACTGTGACCACTCCTGTTTCCATGAACCTCTCCTTCTGGTGGGAACCTTGTCGTCGGGATCCGCTCCTGGCCTCATGGATCTAGATGTCGGTCACCATGTCGGCGTTACCAGATGCCGCGGGCGGTAGCGCGACCTCCTGGGGCGGCTGGCCGCTGCGCACGAAGATCGCGGCGGCCAGCGCGCCGACAGCAAGCGCTGCGGCCGCGACGACCAACGCCGCGTGCATGCCGGCCACAAACGAAGCGCCGGCGGCGGCATGCAGCGCCGCCCCGTTGACCCCTGCGGGCAGGGCTGTGGCGGCGGCCTGTTCTGCGCCGTGGCTGGCCTGCGTGATGATCGCATCCCTCAGGGCGGCCGGCAGATGCAGCGGCGATCGCCCGACTCAAGTCGCGCGAGAAGATGTGGGTGACGATCGCCCCCAGCAGGGCGATGCCAAAGACGCCGCCGATCTCGCGACTGGCGTTGCTGGTCGCCGAGGCCATGCCGGCCCGTTCGCGCGGTACCGCACCCATCACGGCGGCCGTCATGGGGGTCATCACGAGGCTCATGCCGACGCCGGCCAAAAGCAGCGGCGGCCAGATGTGAGAGTAGCTCGTGGTGGCATCGATGGACGTCATCAGCGCCATGGCGAGCGCGTTCATGGCCAGACCCACGGTCATCGGCACCTTGGATCCGATGCGTCCGGCAATGCGCCCGGCAAGCGGAGCGACGATCACGATCACTCCTGATGCCGGCAGGGTGCGCAGGCCGGCCTGGAAGGGCGTGTAGTCCTGCACGCTCTGAAAGAACAGGCTCATGAAGAAGAACATGCCGAACATGCCGAAGCTGATGATGCCGGCGCAGGCAGCGGCCGCCGCGAAGGTGGGGTTGCGGAAGAACTTGAGCTGCAGCATGGGGCTCGGACTGCGCAGTTCGACCCAGAGAAAGGCAGCCAGCGCGACGGCGGCCGTGACAAACAGGCTGAGGATCGTAGCCGAGGTCCAGCCGTAGCTGTTGGCCTCGATCAAAGCGAACGTCAGCGACCCCAGGGCGACGATCGCCAGAGCCTGCCCGGGCAGGTCGAGGCGGCGACCTTCGGGGCTCTTCGACTCGCGCACGGCGCGCAGTGCGACGATCAACGCGACAATGCCGATCGGCACGTTCAAAAAGAAGACGCTCTGCCAGCCGAAGCGGTCGACCAGCGTGCCGCCGACGACAGGACCCAGGGCCAGGGCCATGCCCGAGACGCCGGCCCAGATGCCGATCGCCTGGGCGCGCTCGCGCGGGTCGTGGAAGGTGTTGGTGAGTATCGAGAGGGTGCCAGGCAGCAGGGCCGCGGCACCGAGGCCCTGGACGGCGCGTCCGGCGATCAGGACGGCAAGCGAGGGGGCAACGCCACAGAGTAGCGAGCCGGCCGTGAACACGCTCAGGCCGATAATGAAGAAGCGCTTGCGGCCGAAGATGTCGCCCAGGGTGCCGCCGCTCAGCATGAGGCTGGCAAAGACCAGGGTGTAGGCGTCGACGATCCACTGCAGGCCCGAGACGCCCGATCCCAGGTGCCTCTGGATGCTCGGCAGGGCGACGTTGACCACGGTGTTGTCGAGCATCGCCATGAACAGCGCGAAACACATCGCACCGAGGGTGAGCAGCTTTATGCGGCGGTCTATGGCAAACACGGCGGCCGGCGACGACAGTGTCCGAGCTCCTACTCCGCCCAGGTGACGAACTCTTCGAGCTGTGCCCGCTGGCGCTCGAAGCGGTTGATCTCTGCCTCGTCATCGGGGTAGCCGAGCGCCACGCCGACGATGAACTGCTTATCGGCGGCGTGAGGCAGACGCTCGCGCAGTGTGTCGGGGTCGCGCACCGCCATCGCCATGATGCAGGTGCCTAGTCCCTTGGCGTGGGCCGCCAGGCACACCGACTGCACAAGCAGGCCACTGTCGAAGAGCACGTAGTCGCTCGCCAAGCCTTGCTCCGCGGCGAACAACAGCAGGCAAGGGGCGCCGAAGAATTGGGCCGGACCGGTCGTGCCTGGTCCGGGTGCGAACGCTGCGCGCAAGTGCGCCAGCTGAGCGCTGCGTGCCGCCAGGTGCGGCGGCCACTCGCGCGGCATGCCGAAGTCGGGACCGGCCGGAGTCTCACGTGGAGCTGGGGCCTTGCCGGTCTCCTTCAGGCGCTCCAGGGTCTCGCCGGTGACGACGTAGATGTTCCATGCTTGCGTGTTGGCCCACGAGGGCGACCAGCGCGCTTCGTCCAAGATCTCGCGAATGACCGCGTGCGGCAGCGCATCGGGCCTGAATCGGCGGATGCTCCTGCGGCCGCGAATGGCAGTCTCGAACTTCATCGCTCATCTCCTCGTGTTGTGCGGTCGCAGCCCGTCTGTCGACGGCGGTCGACTCGTCGAGTCTCCTGTCGGCGTACCCTCAGTCTCGCGACTGACCGTCCGCCAGCTCGCCCGGGCGGCCGGGCTCGGCCTTGCGTTCGTGAATGGCGTGCGCCTCTTCGTGGACGAACTTGCCACCGCGCATCCATGAGGCGGCAGCGGCTATCAGGCACATGGTGGCTGCAAAGATGAGCACATCGACGATGCCGTCCTTGAAGGGGCTCGAGATGAGCGAGGGGAAGAATGCCTTGCTCACCAGCATATGCGCACTAGCCGTCGGCAATGCTCCCAGGACGTGCGCGCCGAGCAGTTCCTTCAGCGGGTTGTAGCCCAAAAAGGCGGCGAACAGATAGCCGGTCGGCGGCATGTGCGAGAGCGGCGTGGCCACGGCGGCCGACACGTGCTGCGCAGTGAGACCGCCGAACATGGCGGCTGGCACGTGCGCGGTAAGGCCGACCACCATGAGCGAGAAGAAGATGCCGATGGAAAGCGGTTGACCGAGCATCTGGCTGGTGGCCCGCATGCCCGACGCCACGCCGCGGTTACGCGCCGGCACGCTGTTCATGATGGCCGCCGTGTTGGGCGCGGCGAACATGCCGAAGGCCAGGCCGTTCAGAAAGATGACGCCGGCGAAGCTCCAGTAGGCGAAGTTCGCCGGCAGCGCCATGAGCAGCAGGAAGCTCAGCGCCGCGAGCAGCATGCCCGTGGTGGCGAAGGGGCGGGCGCCGTAGCGGTCGGACAGGATGCCCGAGGCGGGGCCGGCGACGAGAAAGCCCACAGTCAACGGCAGCATGTAGATGCCGGCCCACAGCGGTGTCTGCTCAAAGCTGTAGCCGTGCAGCGGCAGCCAGATGCCCTGCAGCCACATGATGAGCATGAACTGCATGCCGCTGTTGGCGACCGACGACAGCACTACCGCGAGGTTGCCGGCGGCAAATGCCCGTATGCGAAACAGCGCCAGGTTGAACATCGGTTCGGCTACGTAGCGCTCGATGAAGACGAAGGCCACGAGCAGGGCGACGCCGCCGGCGATCGCCCCGATCACAAAGGGGTTGGCCCAGCCCATGTTGGAGGCGCCGTAGGGCTTGATGCCGTAGGTGATGCCGGTGAGCAGGACGGCCAGTCCGGCGGCGAAGGTGATGTTGCCGAGCCAGTCGATGCGGGCGGGGTGGCGTTCGCCGACTTCGCGCAGCTGCCAGAAGGCCCAGGCGATGCCGATCAGGCCGATCGGGATGTTGACCATAAAGACGAGGCGCCAGTCGATGGCGGCCAGAAGTCCGCCGGCGATCAGCCCGAGGAACGAACCTGCCAGCAGCGAGACGCCGTTGATGCCCAGGGCCATGCCGCGCTGATCGGCGGGAAAGACATCGGTGAGGATGGCAGCAGAGTTGGCCATCATCATGGCGCCGCCGATGGCTTGGGTCATGCGGAAGGCGATGATCTCGGTGGCGCCCGCGGCGCCCGTACTCCATACGAGCGACAGTCCAACGGCGGCAGCCGTGAAGACGATGAAGCCGATCTTGAACATGCGCACGCGGCCGAACATGTCGCCCACGCGGCCAGCGGTCACCACAAACGCGGCCGAGACCAGCCCGTAGCCCATGAGTATCCAGAGCAGGTAGGTGAAGTTGCCCGGATCGAGCGGGCTCAGGTGGATGCCGCGGAAGATGGCGGGCAGGGCGATCAGCAGGCTCGAAGCGTTGATGACGGCCATGAGCACGCCGAGCGTCGTGCACGAGAGCACGATCCACTTGTAGGCGATGCGCCCGTCTTCGGGTCCCTGGGTAGCCACAAGCGAAGAGTCGTGCAAGGTCATGACTTGAGATTCTCCATGGCTGTTTGGGGTTTGGCTTGGGCTCCGGTAGCGCGGGCCGCTTCGGTCAGCGCGCCAAGCCCGCAAGCCAGGCCGGCGACGTGGTCGTCGCCGAGGCCGGAGAGCCACTCCTTGATGGTCTGCTCGCTGCCGTGGCGCAGCTCCTGCAGGAGGAGTGTGGCTTGCGCGGTCGCGCTGAGCAGCACGCGCCTGCGATCGGTCGGATCGGTGGTGCGTTCCAGGTAGTCGCGCCGTACGAGCTGATCGACCAGCAGGCTGGCCGCGGACTCGCCTATGCCGAGCTCGCGGCCGAGCTTGCAGACCGCGATGCCCGAGCTGCGCTCCACGGCGACGAGCGCCTTGAACTGCGCCATCGTCAGATCGAGCCGCAGCCAGGCTGGAACGCTGAGCTGATTAAGGCTGGCGTAGACGAAATGCAGATCGCTGACGATGGTCTCGATAT
>Ga0181517_10002980_pt1 | contig 16571 bp, 14 predicted proteins | sample PEATcosm2014_Bin_31_FD_119748 | JGI IMG/M metagenome (GOLD analysis project Ga0181517, IMG submission 119748) | Peatland microbial communities from MTU Mesocosm Facility, Houghton, MI, USA - PEATcosm2014_Bin01_30_metaG | ecosystem: Environmental > Terrestrial > Soil > Wetlands > Peat | place... | reverse complement strand
TGACCCGCACCGTCTACCTGGGGAATCCCACCGCAAAAGAACGGGATGTCTACGAGGCAGTGCTCGAAGCACAGGAATCCGGGGTTGGGGCCGTACGCGGAGGAGCGCGCTGCGGGGACGTGGATGAAGCCGCCCGTGGCGTCTTGCGCCAGGCCGGATTAGCTGGGGCATTCACCCACTCCAGCGGCCACGGTGTTGGCTTGGAGATTCACGAGTCGCCCCGCATTGGGGCCGGACAGGCAACCAGGCTGCTGCCGGGGATGGTCGTCACCATCGAGCCCGGGGTTTACCTGGCGGGTCAGTTCGGAGTCCGCATCGAGGATATGGTGGCTGTTACACGAACCGGTGGCCAGGTGCTGACGCCCGCACCCAAAGCCTTGATTCAACTTTGAACGAGTTTGAACAAGGCGCACCCGGTTTTAAGCGGAATGCGTTGCAATACCGAAAAAGGAATGAATGAAACAAGAAGACATTGAAGACCTGAAACAGCTGATCGAGTTTCTCAAGGAGCATCAGGTAGCCGAGTTTGAGGTGGACCGCGACGGCCTGAAGGTCCGGCTCAAGTTCAGGCAGCCCGAGGGCTCCAGTACGAGTCTCGGCGACCTTGCCCGGTTTGTCGCTGCTGCGCCTTCCGCTGCCCCGGCCACCGGCGCTCCCTCTGCGCCCGTTGCGGAACCTGCGGCCGACCCCGACGCCGGGCTACACCTGGTGAAATCGCCCATCGTCGGCACCTACTACGGCTCGCCTTCCCCCGGCGCCGCGCCCTTTGTTTCGCCCGGCGAGCGCGTGGAGAAGGGGCAAGTCATCTGCATTGTCGAAGCCATGAAGCTGATGAACGAGATTGAGTCCGACGTGGCCGGCGAAATCGTAAAGAGTCTTGTATCCAACGGACAGCCCATCGAATTTGGGCAGCCTCTGTTTTCTGTGCGTCCGGCGTAGGGAACAACCGAACGGTCCAGCCGTTGCAAGCCTCATCCGCAGACATCGGATTCTCCGGATCACCAACTCGGCAAACACCGCCCGTTCCGTCAACCCGGCGAGCGACGCTTTAAAGGTCATGCATGTTTCGTAAGGTTCTGATAGCTAATCGCGGTGAAATTGCTCTCCGCGTCATCAACGCCTGCCGGGAACTCGGCATCCGCACGGTCGCCGTTTACAGCGAAGCCGACCGCAACTCCCTTCACGTTAAATTTGCCGACGAAGCCATCTGTATTGGCCCGCCGCGGCTCGCCGACAGCTACCTGCATGTCCCCGCCGTGATTTCAGCAGCGGAAATTGCAGACGTCGACGCCATTCATCCCGGATACGGCCTGCTCAGTGAGAACGCCAACTTTGCCGAAGTCTGCCGCGCTTCGAACATCAAGTTCATTGGACCTCCGCCCGAGGTCACACGGCTAATGGGCGAGAAGGAAAAAGCTCGCCAGGCGATGAAGAAGGCCAGGGTGCCGATTCTGCCCGGTTCAGACGGCGTCATCGGCTCTGAGACCGAGGCGCTCACGTGGGCAAGAGAAGTGGGCTACCCCGTCATTCTCAAGGCCAAGGCCGGCGGCGGCGGGCGCGGCATGCGCATCGTCCGCTCACCCGACGAGTTGCCCAACCTCTATCACGCTGCCTCAACTGAGGCCGCGAACGCCTTTGGCAACGGCGAACTCTACATGGAGAAGTTCATCGAGCAACCGCGCCACATCGAGTTCCAGATACTCGCCGATGAGCATGGCAAAGTGGTTTCACTCTTCGAGCGTGAATGTTCCATTCAGCGGCGCCATCAGAAGCTGATTGAGGAAGCGCCCTCGCTCATGGTGACGCCAAAGATGCGCGAGGAGATCGGCAAGACGCTCTGCCGCTGCCTCGCCGACATCGGCTACCAGAACGCCGGCACAGTCGAGTTCCTGATGGACACCGACGGCCAACTCTACTTCATCGAAATGAATACGCGCATCCAGGTAGAGCACCCGGTCACCGAAGCCATCACTGGCATCGACCTCGTCAAGGCGCAGTTGCGGATCGCCGCAGGCGAGCGGCTCGAATCGATTCTGCCGCCCAGACTTGAGATTCGCGGCCACGCCATCGAGTGCCGCATCAATGCTGAGCATCCGCAAAGGTTCACGCCCTCTGCCGGAAAGATCACCGCCTTCAACGTACCCGGAGGCAACGGCGTACGCGTCGACACAGCGCAGTACGCCGAGGGCGTTGTTCCGCCCTACTACGATTCGCTTATTGCCAAGCTCATCGTCCATGGCGTAGACCGCGCTGAAGCCATTGCCAAAATGGAGCGCGCGCTCCGGCAGTTCATCGTCCAGGGAATCGATACTTCGATCTCGCTGCACGAGTCGATTTTTGCAGACGAGGACTTCCGCAATGGCCAGTTCGACACCAAGTTTATGGAGCGGTTCCTGGCGGGGAACATCGGCTGACCCAGGCGCGCCGGCGCGTTGAGGTCGGCGGGCTGTAGGGATGTTCACCGCCCCGACGAGATAGGATTCTGATGTGATGAAAGCTTCCCCTACGGCGCGGTTTCCTTCAGTGCTGGTCCTGTTCGTTGCGAGTGTATGCCTAGCCCAAAGCACCGCTGGCCATGGCAAGGCTGGCCCAACAAAGGTCGTTCAAAGAAACGCCGACTGGACCGCCTACAACGGCGGCATCGATGGCGACCACTACTCACCCCTCAGCCAGATTCATCGTGGCAACGTAAAGAACCTCTCCCAGGCCTGGGTCTTCGACACCGGCGAAAAGGGCGGCATTCAGACCAATCCGCTCATTGTTGGCGGCAAGCTCTTCGCCTTCACCCCCACGCAGAAAGTGATCGCACTCGACGCGTCCACCGGCCAGCTGAAGTGGAAGTTTGACTCCGGCGTCGGCGGCGCACAGCCTGCGCGCGGCTTCGCCTGGTGGACCGGCGGCAGCGAGTCTCGCCTCTTTGCCGGCATCATGAACTACCTCTACTGCCTTGATCCTGCCACCGGCAAACCGATCCCGAGCTTTGGCGAAAACGGCCGCATCGATCTGCGCAAGGGCTTGCGTGAGCCGTGGCAGGAACAGTCCATCGTCCTCACTTCGCCAGGAATCATATATAAGGACCTGATCATCGTCGGCGGCCGCAACCCCGAAACGCACCCCGCGCCGCCTGGAGACGTTCGCGCCTTCAACGTGCGCACTGGCGAGCTGGCCTGGATCTTCCACACCATCCCGCGCCCCGGAGAACCCGGCAACGAGACTTGGCCGGCTGACGCCTGGAAGACCGCCGGCGCTGCCAACAACTGGGCCGGCATGACGCTCGACACTGCGCGCGGGATTCTTTTCGTTCCCACGGGCTCAGCCGTCTTCGACTTCTACGGTGGCGATCGCGTGGGCAACGATCTCTACGCCGACTGCGAGCTGGCCCTCGACGCTGCTACAGGGAAACTCCTCTGGTATTTCCAGGGCGTGCATCACGACCTTTGGGATCGCGACTTCTCCTCGCCGCCCGCGCTCTTCACCTTCATGCGGAACGGCAAGACGGTGGACGCGCTCGCGCAGACCAGCAAGCAAGGGCACATTTACGTCTTCGATCGCGAAACCGGCAAGCCGCTTTTTCCCATCACGGAGCGCCCTTATCCGGCCAGCACCGTTCCCGGCGAACTCGCCTCGCCCACGCAGCCGCTGCCTGAGTTCCCGGAACCATTTGCGCGCCAGCGCCTCACTGAGGACATGCTGACCACGCGCACGCCCGAGGCCCACGCCTGGGCGGTGAAAGAGTTTCAGACGCTCCGCAGCAATGGCCAGTTTATCCCTTTCGCCGTGGGCAGTCAGACGATCGTCTTTCCGGGTTTTGACGGTGGCGGGGAGTGGGGCGGTCCGGCCGTTGACCCGCGCACCAACATCCTCTACGTCAACGCCAACGAGATGGCCTGGACGGGCGGGCTGATCCCGGCAAAGCATTCGGGCACTGCGGGCGAACTCGTCTACCTGAGCCAGTGCGCCATGTGCCACGGGCCAGAGCGCGCCGGTGCGCCCCCGGCTTTCCCATCCCTGCTCGATGTCTTGAAGCGCCTGGCTCCGGACAAGATCACCGACAACATTCAGCACGGCAAGGGCCGCATGCCGTCCTTCCCGAACATCGACGACGCGCACTTGGCCGCACTTCTTGACTTCTTGCGCACCGATGGCAACGCTGCGACCGTCGGCTCGGGGAACTCCGCTTCGGCTAGTCCGAATTCGGCGAGTAAGGAACTCACGGTCGTAGCCGCCGCGCAGATCGTCGGCCAGGCCCCCGCCAACGCGCCCGGCGCAGCAGTTTACCGCCAGCGGTGCGCCGCCTGCCACGGGCAACAGCAGCAGGGAGTGCCGCCGGCAGTCCCCATGCTCCTCGGGGTAGGGAACAGGCTCTCCGTCGCTCAGGTCGACGACATCATTCATAAGGGCAAAGGGAAGATGCCTGGCAAGCCCGATTTCGTCGGCCCCGATCTGGATGCGCTGCTCGCCTTCCTCGGCGTCGACGACCACGCAATGCACTTGATTGAGGACAATGAGCCGGCGGACGCATACACATTCACCGGCTATCGCAAGTTTCTCGACCCGGACGGCTATCCCGCTATCACGCCCCCGTGGGGCACACTCAATGCCATCGACCTCACGACTGGAAAGAACGTGTGGAAGATTCCTCTCGGCGAATTTCCTGAGTTGGCCAGGACAGAGACAAAGAATAAGACGGTCGCGAAGACTGGGGCCGGGAGTGGGAAAGGGACCGGAGCGAAGACAGGGGAAAACACCGAAGCCGGGAATGGATTAAGCAATACGGGCTCTGAGAACTATGGCGGACCCATCGTTACGGCCGGCGAGGTGCTTTTCATAGGCGCCACCATCTACGACCACAAGTTCCGCGCCTTTGACAGCCGAACCGGCAAGCTTTTGTGGGAGTCGCAGCTGCCTTACTCCGGCGTTGCCACTCCCGCCACCTACATGGTGGGCGGGCGTCAGTATGTGGTCATCGCTGCAAGCGGAGCCCGCGACGCCAAAGGGCCGCAAGGCGGGGCGTATGTGGCGTTTGCGCTGCCGCGGTAGTGTTTGGACCCAGCGAAGGCGGAGCTTAGAATCAGGCCATGGATGCTCGCCACATTAAACCAGAACACGAAACGCTCGCCGACATCATTGACTCGCTCTCGAAGCCGCGTCCTGCGGCGGACGGGGAGTCGGAAGCCGAAAAGGAAAAGCGGATCGCTGAAAATGCCTATCAAGCGAGGCTCCAGAGGCTGGCGAAGAAGCACGGGTTGCCCGTGGGCCCCGAAGGCGTGCATTACACCCTGGATGGGAAGGATAACCCTTTGGTTCAGGTAGCAAACGAAGTGTTTGCTAACGCCCGCAAGCGCAAGGTGAACTGAATGGAGGCTGCGCTCCAACAGAGCTCACGAAGGCTACCTTCTTGTGCGGCAGAATCCTAGTGCGCCACCGGAACGGGCGTCAGAATGTCTTCGGTTGCCTTGGGGTCGCCGGCTGCGGGGCCGTGCCACACGCTGCTGCCGAAGGTCGTAATGTAGATCTGCGAGGGGTCCTGCGGATCGACGATCACGCGATGTCCCCACTTGAAGTTGTAGCCCTGGATCCGCTGCCAGTGCGCGCCGGCGTCGGTTGACCTCCAGGCGCCCGCGTCGAAGCCGGCGATATAGAGTGTGTCCGGCGACTTCGGATCAATCGTCACGTCGTAAACGTGATGCGACTCCCCGAACGACTGCGTCCAGGTGCGTCCGCCATCCGTGGTCAGATACACCCCGCCCCCCACATCCACATCGGCGTGTTCCTGTCCCCATGCCGCCAGGTACATGCGCTTGCTGTCGCGCGGATCGATCGCCAATCCAATCGGTCCGTTCACATTCTTTGGCAGCGGAAGCTGCTTCCAGTGCTCCGCCTCGTCGATCGACCGATAGAGCGCCCCGTCGCCTACCTTCGCCCCGAAGCGGCCCTCATTGCTTCGCGCCACGATCAGATAAAGGACTCCGTCGGCGCTGCGCACGATCCGCCACGCGTAGGGGTTCTGCTCCTGAATGCCGAGATTCTTCAGTTCCCAGGTCTTGCCGTCGTCCATGGACTTGTAGACGCCCTTGCCGAACCCGCAGGCATACAAATACCGCGACCGAACTGGGCTCACCGGATCAACGAGGATGTGCGTCACAGCCGTCGGATCCATTCCGTCGTTCGACATCGCCCAGTGCTTGCCGCCGTCGGTCGACATCTCCACGCCGCCGGTGAAATCGGCCGCATCCATTTTGCGCCACATCTTGGGGTGGGGAAGATCGTGAATGTAACTGAATGCTCCCCACATCAACCCCTTCACGTCGGGATCGAAGGCCAGCCAGTAGGTCGTATTTCTCCACTCCTCCTCAACGCCATTCGTCGCCGTCTGCCACGACTGCCCCCCATCGTAACTTTGGAATGCTCCAATGTCGGTGTAGTCGATGAAGATGTGTTTAGGGTCAAAGGGATCGAACTGCACGCCGTAGCTCGTCGTAACATCGAGCCCGCGCGTGGTCCAGCTATTCTCGCCTACGCGCACGGAGTTCACCTGCGCCCATGTCTTGCCTCCGTCCAGCGTCCGGTAGGTGCGAAACAAATCGGTGGCGTAGACGATCTCAGGGTGTCCGGGCGCAACGGCCAGGCTGTAGGGCGCGTCGAAGATGATGCTCTTGCTGCCGTCGAAGTTGCTGCTATTGGCCCGCTGCTCAATCCACGAGCCCTCCATGTTGCTTGCCGGCTTGGTCGATTCTTTCAACACGATCGACCAGCTCTTACCACCATCGGTCGTCTTGGCAATACCGTTGTAGAAGTCTTCAAGCCGCTCGCCCATCTTCAGGTCGCGAAAACCCACATAGGCGATCTGGCCGTTCTCGCTTGCTGCCGCCACCGCGCCAAACTGCGCTCCCTGCTGCCCCAGCTCCGGCGTCGTAACCTGCCAGCTTCGCCCCTCATCCTGAGAGATTGAAAGCCCTCCATCGCTTGTTGTGGCGTAAAGGGTCATCCGACCAGACGAGTCTCCGCCACTCGCATGCATGATCTTGAGATCGGAGCCGCCTACAGGTCTCGTCTTTTCCAATTGGAGCGTGTTCACCCCGCGCAACCCGAGCGCAAGCCGGTTTCCGCCGTTGTAGGAGAGGAACATCAGACCGTCGCTCGGATAGTCGGCCTCCTGCTGAAAGCTCGATCCGCCATCCTTGGAGGCGAGCAGCGAGGTCGCGCTCTGGCCTTTATCCCAGAAGCCGATGTGCACGCTCGAGTCTTTCGGATCCACGGCGATGAGGCCGATCCACATGCCAGATACGTAGCTTTCATCTTCGGTTGTCAGGCTGTAGTCGCTGTGATCGCCATTCTGGTGTTCCACGGTCTTCTTTGCCGGGTCGGGGAAGACCATGCTCCAGGTTGCCCCGGTATCGTCGCTGCGCCACAGGGCGGCACCACCTGCATAGATTCGCTTTGGGTTGTTCGGGTCGAAGGCAAAACTCGCCAACCCGCCGCGCAGATTGAACATGCGCCAGGAGTTGCCGCCATCGTGGGTGATGTAGGCGCCCGACATGTCGCAGCGCAAGACTATGAGTTTGGGGTCGTTCGGGCTGATCGTGGGGCTGGCTGTGGTACCCCCACCCCCCGGGCCAATGATCTTCCACGCATCCAGCCGCGTAGCCGGGCCGGGCGTTTGCGCTGAAACGCCGTGCGCTGTCAAAAGAGAAGCAAGAGCCAGAAAAGAAAGGGCTTTCAATCAGATCCTCCTGGGGCGGAGAACACAGGCAAACTTACCTGTCGTCGTTTGCATTGTAGCGGAGGGCGGGCCGCCCGCAGATGTTTATCGCTTTTTCTTCGCCTTTTGTTCCAGATTCAGTTATGCTGGCTTCGCAACAACGGAGGTTGCACAATGGACCTGAAACAAAGACTCATCGCTGAATATGATCGCGAGACCGCTACCACCCGCAAGATGCTTGACGCGGTTCCTGCCGACGCTGACTACAACTACAAGCCCCACGAGAAGTCCATGCCTCTTGGGCGGCTGCTTGGACACCTTTCTGACACCTCGGGCGAGTGGGCCATTTCCACGGTTACGTTAGACAAGCTCGAGTTTCCCGAAGGCCACAAGTTTGAACCGTACGTACCCGCTTCAAAAGAGGCGATGCTCGCGCAGTTTGACAAGCAGGTGGCCGAGGCCAAGGCCGCACTCGCCGCCTTCGATTCGTCCAAGTGGGACGAGAACTGGAAGTTCGTGGCCGGCGGTCAGGCATGGATCGACGAGCCCAAGTACGACGTCTGGCGCTATTGGGTGATGAACCACATGATCCATCATCGCGCTCAGGTCGGCGTGTACCTCCGGTTGCTTGAGCAGAGGATCCCCGGCACCTACGGCCCCTCGGCAGACGGGATGTAAGCTGGCAGACCGTTTAGCAGCGGGAAAGAGCAGCAGCCTTGAAGATTTGGGCGGCCGCTGGGGGAAGGGGACTGAAGCCTGTCTCTCGATTGAAGAGCTCGGCGGCTCTTCTGTCGCAGACAACTTGCTGCGGTCCCTTCTACTCTTGTCTGTATGCCGCACTCTTTTCCTCGTGTCTACCCCATCCTCGACGCCTCGATCCTTCCAATCCGCGATCGTGCCACCTTCTTGCGCCGTTTGGGCTCCGAACTCACAGAGGCCGGGGTAACGCTCCTTGAATATCGCAACAAGACTGGCCCAGACGCTGAGCTGCTCGCCGACGGTGAGGCACTGCGCGCCGCTATGCCCGCAGTCAAGGTGAGGCTGATTCTCGACGACCGAGCTGACCTGGTCGATCGGCTCCAGTTTGACGGCGTCCATGTGGATGCGGGGGACGTGTCGCCCGCGGCCGCGCGCCGCCTCCTTGGGCCCAATCGTATCCTCGGCACATTTGGCGGCAGCGAGGCACTCGTTGAAGACATTCTGCTCGCCCCGGCCGACTATCTCTCCATCGGTCCAGTTTTCTCGACCCGCACCAAGCAGACCTCCAAGAAGCCGATCGGGCCAGAAGGCGTGAAGTGGCTGCGGGCACAGGCTGGGACAGGTCCGGTCTTGGTTGCTGTTGGCGGCGTCACGCGGGCAACAGCTGTAAAGGTCATCCGCGCCGGAGCCGATGTTGTCGCCGTCTCCGAGGGGATCTTCGGCCAGCCGGATCCCGCCGCCGAGTTCCGCGCATGGCTGGCTGAGCTTGAGGGATAAGGAGGTTGCCGCCCAAGAGGGATCAGACAGCCACTTTCCTGATCGGCCAGGGTCGTAAGAAAAAGAAAGACAGCCGCGCCAAATTCCTTTACAACTTATGAGTAAGTGAGCCGATCAAACCTGACTCAATTCCCCAAACCTGCTCCCTCGCCCGACGCGCCCCGGCCTGATGCTCCGAGGTTGGTCCAGAGCCTCGGGCTTTTCAGCTCCACCGCGCTTGTCATCGGATCGATGATCGGCTCGGGCATCTTCATCGTCGATGCGGACATCGCCCGTGGCACCAACTCGCCGGCGCTCTTTCTCGGTGCGTGGGTGGTCACCGCCGTTCTCACCATCATTGCCGCACTCAGCTACGGCGAACTCGCCTCCATGATGCCCAAAGCCGGCGGGCAATATGTCTACCTGCGTGAGTCGCTCGGGCCGCTCTGGGGATTCCTCTATGGCTGGACGCTCTTCCTCGTTATTCAAACCGGAACCATTGCCGCCGTCTGCGTCGCTTTTGGCAAATTTCTTGGCGTTTTCTTCCCGGACATCTCGACCACCCACTGGCTCTGGCATATCGCCCACGTTCCGGCGCTCATAGTTGGCCCCATGGTCCTCGGCAACATGGAGATCGGCGTCAGCACCGCCAACCTTACAGCCATCGTCATCGTCTTTTTCCTGGCCATTGTGAACATCTTCGGCGTGCGGCTCGGAGCCATGATCCAGAACGTCTTCACTTCGGCAAAAGCTCTGTCGTTGGCCGCGCTCATCCTGCTGGCCTTCACCGTCGGCCGCAACGCCATCGCCTCTGCTGCCAATTTCGGGCCGGGCCTGAGCGAATTCTGGAAAAACTCCGGCTGGAGTTCGCTCCATCCCGTTCAGGTTGGCATTGGCGGGCCGATCGTCCTCGTGAACCTGGCCGTCATTCTCGCCGTGGTGCAGGTGGGGTCGCTCTTCTCCGCCGATGCGTGGAACAACATTACATTTACTGCCGGCGAAGTGAAGAATCCCAGACGGAATATCCCTCTCTCTCTCATTCTTGGCACGGGATTCGTCCTCACCGTCTACTTTCTGGCTTCGTTGTCGTATCTGCTTGTGTTGCCGATGCACGGCGATCCGCACGGAGCCACCGTCGTTGCGCGCGGCATTCAATACGCCGCGGAAGATCGCGTCGGCACGGCCGCACTCGAACAGATATTCAGCTCGGGCGGAGCGTGGCTGATGGCCGGAGCGATTCTCATTTCCACATTTGGCTGCGCAAACGGCATGACCCTCGCCGGCGCGCGTGTCTACTACGCAATGAGCCAGGATGGACTCTTTTTCAAATCTGTTGGCAAACTCCACCCGCGCTACAAGACGCCCGTCGCCGCGCTCATGGTCCAGGCGGTTTGGACCACGGTGCTTTGTGTATCCGGCTCCTATAGCCAGTTGCTCGACTACATCATCTTTGCCGTGTTGGTCTTCTATATCCTCACCATCGCTGGGCTCTTCGTCCTGCGCGTCAAGCGCCCTGACGCGCCGCGCCCCTACAAAGCCCTCGGTTATCCCATTCTCCCTGCCGTTTACATCCTGCTGGCTTCATGGATTTGTGTCGTATTATTGCGATACAAGCCGCAGTACACATGGCCCGGCCTGGCATTGGTCCTGCTTGGTATCCCCGTCTATCTGTTCTGGTCTAAAGCGAATCGAAAACCCTCAAGCGACTAACCGAACCCCGTTGCGCGCAAAGGAGCAGCCCATCCGCATGGCGAACATCTTCAGAAGAAAACCGCTGCATCTGATTGTCTCGGAAGCCAAAGAGGAAGGGGATGAGCACCTGAAACGATCCCTCGGGCCGGTGTCGCTGACGGCGCTGGGGGTTGGTGCGGTCATAGGTGCGGGCATCTTCGTGATGGCAGGGTTGGGCGCGCACGAAGCAGGACCGGCTCTAACGCTTTCCTTCGTGATGTGCGGCGTTGCCTGTACGTTCGCGAGCGTCTGCTATGCCGAATTCGCGGCCATGATTCCGCTGGCTGGATCGGCTTACACCTATTCCTACGCGACGCTGGGAGAACTGTTCGCCTGGATTATCGGCTGGGATCTTACCCTTGAGTACGCGATGGGCGCCAGCACGGTGAGCTCCGGCTGGTCGAACAATTTTGTGGAGTTTCTAAAGATATTTGGGCTCAAGATTCCGCTCTGGCTCGCCTACGACCATTGGACCGGGATCGCTCAGGGGCAGAAGATCGCCGCGCGTGAGTTTCTTTCCCAGATGCATCCGGAACTCGCGGTTGGATCGAATGGGTATCTGGACGCATTGAAAGGTTTGATGGCTCACCCGCCGGCTGGAATTGTCGAGCGCGGACACCAGTTGCTGAATGCGCCGCATCTTTTTGGTGTTGAAATTGGATTTAACCTGCCGGCATTTATCATCGCCCTGATCATCACCACGATTCTTGTGATTGGCATTCAGGAGAGCGCAAAGTTCAACGCCACAATTGTGATCATCAAGGTCTCGGTTGTGCTGTTTGTTCTTGCTCTCGGCTCGCATTATATCCATCCGGGTAATTGGGGCCACGACTGGGAGAGCTTTGCTCCCTTTGGATTCACGGGTATTCGCGTTGCGGCAGCATACATTTTCTTTGCGTTCATTGGTTTCGATGCTGTCTCAACCACAGCGCAGGAAGCCAGGAACCCGCAGCGCGATTTGCCCATCGGCATTATCTGCTCCTTATTGATTTGCACGCTGCTCTACGTGGGCGTGGCTGCTGTGCTTACCGGCATGGTGCCCTGGCCGCTGGTCAACGTAGAGGCGCCGCTGACTTACGCCTTCCTTGATCACAACATTGGCTGGGCGGGCGATATTATTACCTGCGGTGCGTTGGCGGGGCTGACTTCGGTGATGCTTGTGATGCTTATCGGTCAGACTCGCGTCCTGTATGCGATGGCCGCGGACGGATTGTTGCCGAAGAAGTTCTTCGCGGCTATTCATCCCAAGTTTCATACGCCCTGGAAGAACACGATTCTGGTGGGACTGGTAGCAGCGAGCATTGGTTCCGTGACACCAATCAACAAGATCGGCGAGATGGTAAACATCGGGACGCTGCTGGCCTTCGTGATGGTCTGCGCTTCGATCATCGTGCTTCGCTTCAAGTCTCCAAATCAGCCGAGGCCTTTCCGGACGCCGGGAATTTACTTCGGCGGTAAACTGCCGGTTGTGCCGGCCCTTGGCATCATCGCGAATGGCTACCTCATGTATTCGCTCGGGATCGGCAACTGGATCCGCTTGATCGGCTGGCTGATCATCGGCCTGTTCGTCTACTTTCTCTACTCCGTCCGCCACAGCAAGGTGCAGTCCTTGCCCGCGAGCACAGAGGGCATGTAGAGCAGACTGATTGAAGCAGAAAAACACGACGGCCTCCTGGATTAGGAGGCCGTTTTCGTGCCTGGATATGAAACCGGTCCAAAGAAACGCCCTACGCAGTAGTCTTGGCGCAGAATTCGTCGAATGCGCGAATCAGTTCGCCCGCAATCTGCTGCGCGGTTGCCTGCTCAATCACGAAGCGCTGCATCAGGTAGACGAGCTTGCCGTCGCGAAGAAGCGCGATGGCCGGCGAGGTCGGTGGGTTGGGTTCAAAGTAGCTGCGCGCACGCTCCGTGGCCTCGCGATCCTGGCCCGCGAACACCGTAATCTTATGGTCGGGGGCATTGGCCGAGTTGGCCAGCGCCAGCCGCACGCCGGGACGCATCTTGCCCGCCGCGCAACCGCAAATCGAATTCACAACCAGCAGGGTGGTCCCAGGCTGGGCGAGCGCCGCGTCCACTTCCTCGGCGGTGCGGGTTTCTTCTATGCCCGCGCGGGTCAGTTCCTCGCGCATGGGAATTACCATCAGTTCTGGGTACATGTTTGCCTCCGGCTGGGAAGTTGCCTGTTCCCATCTTACAGTGAAACTGGTCTTGTGGTTTTTCAGGGATGCTGATCGAAGAGAACAAGCCGCTCGCCCCATTCACCACCTTCGGCGTAGGTGGTCCCGCGCGTTGGTTTGTCCGAGCGACGGACGAGGCTGAGATTCTCGAAGTCGCGACCTGGGCTAGCCAACGCGGAGTGCCCCTCTTCGTTCTTGGAGGCGGCAGCAATCTGCTGGTTTCTGACTCCGGATTCCCAGGTCTCGTTCTCCATCCAGAGCTGAAGGGCATCCGAGCTGTGGATGATGGCGAGACCAGAATCTACGAAGTCGCTGGCGGGGAGGATTGGGACGAGTTTGTCCAGCGCGCTGTCGACGATGGCTGTGCGGGCATCGAGTGCCTTGCCGGCATTCCAGGCACCGTCGGCGGAACGCCCGTACAAAACGTCGGCGCCTATGGGCAGGAGGTGGCTTCGTCTATCGAGCGCGTGCGTGCCTTTGAGCTGCAGTCACACTCTTTTGTTGATTTCACAGGAGACGAGTGTGGCTTTTCCTATCGCCGCAGCCGATTCAATTCGACCGACCGAGGTCGATATCTGGTTACACGTGTTGACTACCGGCTTGCTCCAGGCGGAACCCCGACCCTCCGCTACCCGGACGTCAAGCGTGCAATCGCCGCGCATGGGGCAGGGAACGGGACTCCGACGCTCGCGGAGGTTGCTGAAGCCGTTCGCACCGTGCGCAATTCCAAAGGAATGCTGCTTGTCGAAGGCGAGCCGGACTGCCGGAGCGCAGGCAGCTTCTTTAAGAACCCTGTGGTAACGGAGGGACAACTTGACCGAATCCGGCAGGCCTCCGTCCAGAGTCCGCCCCAGTTCCCGGCTGGATCCGGCATTGGCAGCGTGCAGTTGACAAAACTCCCTGCGGCCTGGCTCATCGAGCAAGCCGGCTTTCCGAAAGGCTATCGTCTCGGGGCCGCCGGGATCTCTTCGCGCCACACGCTCGCGCTGGTCAACCTCGGCGGCGCGACAGCACAGGAGATTCTGGCGCTCGCCGCGAGCATCACGGAAGCTGTGGAAGCCCGCTTTGGCATCCGCCTTGAGCGGGAGCCGGTGCTTGTCGGCTTCGACTAAAGCCGGCCTGGCTCCGAACGGGCTGCGCCCGGTTCTAACCGCCGCCAATTCGCGCCAGCAGCCTCTGACGCTCGTGCGCGAGCACCTGGTGCGCAGGTCCCAACGCCTCAAGCTTTCCGTCCATCAGAAGCGCCACCGCCGCACGCGTCGCAAATGCATCCGTCGCATCGTGAGTCGCCATCAGGGTCTGCACACGATTTGCGGGGAGCCAGCGCTCCAGGCGCGCCAGCAGTGCGTCGCTTGATGCGCCATCGAGCGCAGAGAAAGGCTCATCGAGCAGTAGCAATCGCGGACGCGGGGCAAGCGCGCGTGCCAGCGCAACACGCTGCGCCTCGCCGCCCGAAAGCTCCCTGGTTCGCCGGTTCACCAGCTCCTTCGCATCGACCAGTTCCAGCATCTCTTCCCCGCGCGCCTTCCGGGCCTTACGATCGAGGCCGCGCAGTCCAAACTCGATGTTCGCCACTACGCTCAAATGTGGGAAGAGCGACGGTTGTTGCGCAACAAGCGATGTCTGCCGCCTGCCGGGCGGCAATGCAAATCCGTTTGCCGAGTCCGTCAGCAGTTGCCCGTCCAGCGAAATCCGCGCCTGCTCAGGTCCATGAACCGCGGGCTGGTCCAGGCCCGCCATAATACGCAGTAGTGTGCTCTTGCCCGATCCTGACGGGCCAGATAGCACTGTCCACTCGGAGAGAAGCAGGCAGTCCACTTCCAGCCGAAAGCTGCCGCGGCGTGCTTTGACTGAGATTTCAAGCACGGCGCCCTCCCCGTGGCCGCCACCCCGCGTAAATGACACCCAGGGCCAAAACACTGAGCGCAAAGAGAACTGCCGAGGTGCGCGCAGCGGCCGTGTAGTCGAAGTTCTCCACCTGGTTGTACAGAACAATGGAGAGCGTGCGCGTTGCCCCGGGAATGTCCCCGCCGAGCATCAACACGACGCCAAACTCCCCCACCGTGTGCAGAAAGCTCAGGATCGCCGCAGCCAGCAGCGATCGTCGCGCAAGTGGAACCAGCAGGCTCAGGACCACGCGAGCCGGACCTGCTCCCAACAGCCGCGCCGCATCCACGTATGCTGTCTCAACCGCCGCGAACCCCGCTACCAGTGGCTGCACGGCAAACGGCAGACTGTAAATGACCGACCCCACGACGAGCCCGGAGAAGGAAAACGCCAGCGGATGGCCCAGCAGCGTGGTAATTCCGCGCCCAATAAGAGTTCGCGGTCCCAGCAGAACCAGCAGAAAGAATCCCAGCACCGTGGGCGGGAGCACCAGAGGCAGCGCGGCAACCGCCTCAACCACGCCGCGCCAACGACTGTGTCCGAGCACCAGCCACGCCGCCAATGGAACAGCCACGGCAAGAAGAATCACCGTTGTGGTCGCAGCGAGCTTCAGGGTGAGTGCGAATGCTTGCCAGTCCATGCCTTCTACTTCACAGGCGTAAGCCCGCCCTTGGCAAGCTGCCCCTGGATTGGGCTCGAGAGGAGAAAGTCGAGCAGTTTGTGCGCTGCAGCGCGTTGACTTGTGTTGCTCACGATGACCACTCCCTGTTCAATCGGAGGATACAGCTCACGCGGAATCACGAAGTAAGTGCCTGAGGCCGAGAGACGCGGTAACAGCGCCGAGGTTAATGAGATCAGTCCCGCATCGGCGTTCCCTGAGTCAACAAACTGCGCTGCCTGTGCAATGTTCTCCGCAGTTACGAGGCGCGGCTTGAGGCCGTAGTAGAGCTTCAGGCTGGTCAGCGCGGCAACCGCCGCGCGGCCGTAGGGCGCACGATCAGGATTGGCGATAGCCAGCCGTTTCAACTCAGCCCCCCGCAACAGATCGAGAGATGGGGCTGGAAGATGTGAGTCCTTGCGCGTCCACAAGACCAGCGTTCCCCGCGCATAGACGAGCGGCGTGGTCGAGTCGGCAGTGCCTGCGGCGTCTGCCAGTCCCGCATCGATCAGCCGCTTGGGATATCCGAGATCCGCTGAGAGAAACAAGTCGAACGGGGCGCCATTCTGAATTTGTGCGGCCAGAGCCGCCGATGCCTGGAATGTCGCCTCCGCATGAACGCCTGTAGCCTGCTGGAACTGCTCCAGAATCGGGGGCAGCACCGGCTCCAGATCAGCAGCAGCGGCCACGCGCAGGGGCGTTTGAGCCGGCGAAGGGAAGATTGCTCCCGCCAGCACAGCCATCATCGCAATGGAGCGGAAGAGCGCTCGCACGTTTCTCTCCGGGACGCAGGAGGCAGAACCACAAAGGGAATAAACCACTGGGGAACACTCCTCACCGTAGGCGTAAGACGGGCCCGCGCTGATAGGCTAGCATCAGGATAATTGAACACTTGAGCATGAACGACAATCTTCATCAGCTTCGCTGTTTCGGCTGTGGTTCGCAGATCGTGGCATCCGAT
>Ga0181517_10002977_pt1 | contig 16585 bp, 11 predicted proteins | sample PEATcosm2014_Bin_31_FD_119748 | JGI IMG/M metagenome (GOLD analysis project Ga0181517, IMG submission 119748) | Peatland microbial communities from MTU Mesocosm Facility, Houghton, MI, USA - PEATcosm2014_Bin01_30_metaG | ecosystem: Environmental > Terrestrial > Soil > Wetlands > Peat | place... | reverse complement strand
TAGTGCAACCCCAGCCGTTTTGAAGAGGAGCGGCTCCAGCCGCGCCGCCAATATCGCGGCCGCTTGTTTCTGAACTGTTGACTTTGATGGAATGGGTGCCCCTCGATTTTGGGACATGGGAGAGTGCAAATCCGCACAGCTAGTCCAGCATTGCCTCACCGGCGCAATTCCTGAGTTCTGGCCTACTCCTCATCAATTGTGTTACTTGGATAGCTCAGCGATCTTCAGGTGATAGGGGTCAAGTAGGCTGGCCGTGGCGTGGCTTACGGCGGCCAAGGCCACCTGATAATTGACTTGAGTCTGAAGCAGCGTGAGTTCGGCGGCGGCGAGTTTGGTTTGCGAGTCGAGGACAAAAAAATTGGTTTCGGCGCCCAACTCGTATTTGCGCTGATCGGAAGACAGAGACTTCTGAGCGAGGTCGAAGGAGATGTTGCCGGCTTCAAGTGCCTGCTTTGCCTCTTCCAACTGATGGACAGCATCGCTGACTTCCTGGGCGATCTGCTCCTGAATCTGGCGAGCGCTGTACATGTCGTGGGAGCGTGAAACCAGCGCACTGCCCAGCCGCGCCTGGCCGCCGCAATTACGGATGGGCAGGTTCAGCGTCAGGGTTCCACCATAGCCGGGATAGCCAAAACCAAAGGTCTGGTTCATGGAGGAGCCGAATCCTCCGGGCGCGACCAGTTGGCCGGTAGTCAGGTTGTACTCGTTCCCGCCCAGTCCACTGCTCTGGTAGAAGCCTGTGAGCGAGAGATTGGGCTTGAGCTGGTTGTGGGCCAGGCGGATGCTGGTCCGGTCGTTTTCCAGCGCGTCCTTGACAACTTCAATCTCCGGGCGCTGGCTGAGGGCCAGAGCAAGGGTTGGTTCCAAAGCAATGCTCTGCAAGGAACCCTGGGGCTGAGGCTGCTCGGTGAGGTTAAGTTCGAGGAAGCGAAACTGCGGGTCCTGATTGGCGCCGATGGTCAAACGCAGAGCGTCTTCGGCCTGGGTAAGCGCATAGCCAGCCTGAATCACCTGCACCTTGCGGGCTGCGACTTCGGACTCGGAGCGATAGATGTCGAGCGGCGGCAAGGCGCCCAGTTCGAGGGCGCGTTTGTCGCGTTCGTAGCTGACCTGGGCGAGATTGAGCGATTTCTTCTGCACCTCGAGAGTGCCGCGAGCCTGTACGGCGTACCAATACTGATTGACTGCTTGAAGAATCGCGTCGTTGACTTCAGCTTCGAAGCTGGAGCGGGATTGCGCGAGAGAGCGGCGGGCGATGACCAACTGGGCGGTATTGGCGAAGCGCCCCGCATTTTGCAGCAGCGGCTGGGTGAATTGAAGCAGGAATGTGGAACTGAAATAGGGATTGAAATAATCGTAGGAGCTGTTGGTCGACGACTTGCCGCTGCTGAGGCTGGCCTGCACGTTGGTTCCGGTCGTGAATGTCTGCGAGAGAGCGACCTGGCCGGTTTGACTCAGAGCGTTCACCGCGACGTTGCTGGAGACGCCCACGCCCTGTAACTGGCTGTAGCTGGGGGTGGAATAGCGATTGATGTTGAGCGTGCTTTGCAACTGCGGATCGAAGGGCTGATGGGCGCTGAGCAGATTGAATTTCTGGTACTCGATCTGCGTCTCTTGAAGGGAGATGTTGCTGTTGTTTTCAAGGGCCAGCCGGATGGCGTCGCGCAGACTGAGGGTGAGCTTCCCGTCCTGTACATAGGCTTGCAAATGCGCCGGAGCGGGCGGTTTTTCTGAACGTACGCGCGCGGTCAGCAGACCGCGATAGCTCTCCGGAGACTGGGCCGAGGACGATGCGAAGGGCAGCAAAAGCAAAAGAATTGCGCAGTATATGAGCTTCATTGCAGGACTCCGGAAGTTTGCCGTGAGCTTGGACTGAACCGAAAATTGTGGCGAAGGCGCGGCGGGGTCGAGCGCACTGCTCGGCGGCCTACTCATATCGAATCGCCTCCACGGGATCGAGGCGCGCGGCCTTGGTTGCTGGATAGATGCCGAAGACCAGGCCGACGGAAATCGAGACAAGAAACGCCAGAGCGATCGAACTGAACGTGACAATCGTGGACCACCCGGCCAGCCAGGCTATCACCCGCGAAATGAAGAATCCGAATACCACGCCGATGGTGCCTCCCGCAAAGGAGATCATCGTGGCCTCGACAACGAACTGGCGGATAATGTCGGATTGGCGGGCGCCGACGGCGCGGCGCAAACCGATTTCGCGCGTGCGCTCAAGGATGCTGGCAAGCATGATGTTCATGATGCCGATACCTCCAACAAGAAGAGAGATGGAGGCGATGGCCACCATGACCGTGTTGAACATTTGCTCGGTTCGCTTCTGCTGGGCGAGCAATTCAGCGGGAACAATGACGCTGTAATCGTCTGCGCCGTGATGGGAAGAATCGAGCACGGCGTGAATGACCTGCGCGGCCTCGGAGAGATTGCTCTTGTCGCTCATGGCCAAATAGATTCCATCGATCTCGTCCCTGACATCGCTGTAGCTGTCTTCGAGCCTCAGCATGGAGGACTTGAGCGGAATATAGATATTGTTGTTGACATCGGAAGAGGAAGATGAGGCGGAGGAGTCGCTCTGCGAACTGAGCAAGGGGCCGACCACGCCAATGACGCGCAGCCATTGCTCATTCACTTTGACGTACTGGCCGACGGGGTTTGCGGCTCCGAAGAGGTTCCACTTGGCGGCGGCGCCGAGAACGCAGACCGGCGCACCCTGATCGTCTTCCGATTGGCTGAAGAAGACGCCATTCAGGACGTTGAGTCCTGCGATATGCTGATAAGTGGAATTGACGCCGAAGACAACGGGCATGTCGCGCTGCGATTTGGGCAGCATCTTCTGCGGGGTAAGGCGCTTGCGCGGAGTCGCATCGACGATGCCATCGACATCGTCGCGAATGATGCGGTAATCCTGGAGAGTAAGGCCGGGCGAGATCTTGCGAACCTTCTGATGGGCTTGCCACTCCATGGTTTCCTTGGCTTCGACAATCAGATTGTGCACGCCCATCTGTTCGATCAGGGCCATCACCTTCTGACGCGCGCCTGCGCCGATGGAGAGCATGGCCACGACAGCGGCGACGCCGAAGATCATGCCCAGCATGGTCAACATCGAGCGTAATCCGTGCAACAACAGATTCTGAACGCCGAGTTGCACATCCCGCATCCACTGCTGGTAGGCGATCAGGAAGCGTTCCGGGATCAGCATTTCAATCGCGGTCATTAAGGGGTCCCTTCGATACTGCCGTTTGCGGAATTGCTGGCAGAGGTTTTGCGCGGCGCGGTGGGATCGATGAGGGCGACTATGCTGCCCGCATCGACACCTTCCACAGCCGCTCGGCTCTCGCTCTGACTCTTGATTTTGACCTCGCGCTGATCGTAGCCATTGCCAGACTTGACATAGACGATGCGCTTGCCATCTTTGAGGAAGAGCGCCTGGCGAGGAATGGTCATCACATCGGACAGGCTCCCGCCTTTGAAGAGAATCTGCGCGGTGAAACCGGAACGCAGACGCGGGTCGCTCTCGGTCACCTGAATTGCCACTTCGAAGCCGCCGCTGGAACTGGCCTCGAACATCTGACGCACCGACATTCCGCCCAGGCTCTTGACAACGCCATGAAAGACGCGGCCCGGCAAAGCATCGAAGGTGACCTCGACGGGCTCTCCCTGTCGGATGTTGCCATGGTCCTGCTCGCTGACTTTGGAGGTGAGTTCAAGGCTCATCGGGTCTACCACATTGGCGATAGCGCTGCCGGGATAGACCTGATCTCCGGGACGAAAATCCGGGAGGCTCATTCCGGTGAAATAGATTCCGCCCGCTGCCTGCTGGTTTTTCTGAATCGAAATGAGCCCATCCATGGGCGCGACAACCTTCATCTTTTCCAGATTCTGTTGCGCCTGATCCATGGCCAGTCTGGCCTTGTTGGATCTCTCCTGCGCCAGATAGATTGCGGCCTGGCCGGTGGTCTTGTGCGACTCGGTGTCTTTCTCCAACTCAGTCAGTACGCGCCTGGCCTGATCCAGTGCGAGTAGATTCTTGTCGGCGTCGATCTTGCTTTCAAGTTCGTTTTTCTGCACGTCCAGTTCGGCGCGGCGCACACTGTGGCGAGCCTTGAGCAAGGCCACCTGGTCTTCAGCGGCGAGAACGACGGCATCCGCCCTGGCCTTGGCGATCTCCTGCTCGGCTTGCAACAATTCGGAATGATTCTGCTCCAGCTTGTAGTGCTGCTCGCTGGGATCGAATGCAAGAACGAGGTCGCCCTTCTTGACCATTCCACCTGTGCGCGCAAGTTCGGTGATCTGCAACGAGTCGCCGCCGATGGCTGGAGCTGTGAGCATCATTTCGTGGCTGGCGCGGAGTTCACCTGTGGCATGAACCTCAAGATCGAGCGAGCCGCGCTTAACCACGGCCAGCGGGACTTCGTCTCTCTTCGAGGTCAAATGGGCGCGATTGGCAGCGACCACTGCGCCGACGAGGCTGACGAGGAGCACGGCAACGATGACTGATGTGAAAACCCGATGGCGTCTCATGCTCGCCCTCTTACTCCTTCACCGTTGGATCTTTGAGGGAGACCAGGTCTCCAGCGCGTAGTCCGTTGGCCACCAGAACGCGATCCCGGCTGCGTTTTTCAATCTGAATGGCGCGCTCCTTAAAAGCGGAGCCTGCCCAAACATAGACGACCGTCTGACCGGATTTGACAAAGGAAGCCTGCGCCGGAATGGTGATGGCATCGGCGATGCGATCGACGATGACTGTGACCTGCACCGTCATGCCCGGCTTCAGACGGGGGTCTGCCTGATCGATTGCGATTTCAATGTCGAAGTTGCGCGGAAAGGGCCATCCAGCTGAAAAATCGGAACTCGCAATCGTGCCAATGCTCTCCACCTTGCCTGTGAATTGGCGGTCCGCGATGGCATCGAGTTGCAACGCGACGGGCTGGGCAACAGCCAAACGGCCCCGCTCGGTTTCATCCACGCGCGCGGTTACGCGCAGCGACGATGCGTCGGGCAACTCGGCGATGGCGGTGCCGGGCCAGGCGCGCTCGCCGGCCTTGAAGGGAGTTTCGCTGCCGTTGTGCCAGATTTTGAGCAGGCTGATCGTCCCGCTGGCTGGGGCTTTTAGTGTCATGGCAGCCAGCGATTTGCGCGCCCGCTCGGCGTCATAATTTGCCTTGTTGCTGGCCTGTTTCTTGCTGTCGATTGCGGAGACATCGACGGATTGATCGCTCTTGAGCTGGATCTCTGCCTGTCGCAGGGCCTGCTCGGCATCGGCCACCTTCAGATTTGCTTCCTCTCCCTCGATTTTGGAAACCACTTCGCTCTTGCTGGCGTCGAGCTTGGCCACCGCCAGGTCATAGCGCGCCTTCACCACTGCGGTTGTATCCCGCTCCACGGTCAACCTGCCCTGGGCGCGGACCTGCTCGATCTCGGCCTGCGAAGACTTCAGTGTGGATTGATATTGAGCCAGGCTCTGTTGCGTCTGTGAAGGATCGAATTGGACGACGACATCGCCCTCTTTGACTTGCGTGCCATCGGGGACGAGTTTGAGAATCTGGAGGTCGCCTGCATTGGCGGGGGCAATGATGGTCTGAGACCTCATCGCCTTTAGCTCGCCGCGGAATTGAATGACATCGAGGAACTCGCCGCGCTTGACCTCAAAGGTCGGAAGCACGGGAACTTTCTTGGAGGAATGAGCCAGGACATAGAGCCCCACACTCGCCACGGCCAGAGCGGCAACGGTGGCCAGTGCCTTCCTTCTGCGATCGGCTTTCAGCATCCACTGCATCATTTGGATTGGCTCCCCGCGCTGTTTTCGCCTGCGAGATCGACCGCCGCAGAGAGATCCGGCATCAGCCGTGGATCGCTTCCCTGAATGGAAAAAGTAGCCGAAAACTTGCGCAACTGGGCAGAGAAATCACCCTTCTGTCCGAGGGGATCGATGGAATCCAGATGCCCCTGGAAGGTCAGGTCTGGATAGGCATCGAGGTGAACTGAAACCTGTTGCCCAACCGTAAGGTGGAGCAGATCTTCCTGGTTGACGGGAACATGAACCTCCATGCGGGAAGGGTCGATGACCTGAAGAAAAGGAACACCGGGACGAACCTGATCGCCTTCTTGTACCCCGCCCACGTGGCCCTGCTTCCAGATGGTGTTGAAGACGACCAGACCGGCAATGGGCGCGCGAATTTGCATTAAGGCTGCATTGGCCTGGGCATGGAGCATGGTTTCGCGGGTGCGGTCGCGCTGAATCTCAAGGATGCGGATGGAGGCCTGGGCCGCTTTGCGCTTCAAGTCAAAGGTCGTTTTCAATTGCATGAGCGTGGCCGCGGCCTCATCCAGATCTTCACGGGCCTTTTCGGCATCGATACGTGAGAGTAGCTCAACTTTCTGCATCTCCAACTTGGCTTTGCTCAAGGCACTCTCGGCCTGCTTGATTTCTGTTTCATCCTTGGCCACGGCAGCTTCCTCCTTGGCCTTTTCCTCCAAAACGTTTTCATTCTGGGTGGCACTCTCGGCCTGGCGATCGATGGAGTCGCGCAACTGCGCTTGACGGTCGAACTCGACCAGTAGATCTCCCTTCCGAACGTGGGTTCCGCTCGCAACGAGCTTGGTGATGGTCAAAGTGCTCACTTGCTGACCGGCCAAAAGCGGAGCCTGAATGGCGCGAGATTCGACGGCGCTGGTGGCGCCCTTGAGACGCAGGGTCATGTTGGGAGTTGCGGGGAGGGAGGAAGAATTCAGGGAGAGGCTGGCGGTATTTGCTCGGCAGCCGGTTGCGAAGAGCGAAAGGACGAGGGCGTAGAAAGCCAGCTGAGCTTGCCGGGTCCAAGATGGGAGCGTCTGGCCGCGATCGGCTACGATCACGGGATTCGAGAAGGTCTCTCCATCTCCAGAAGCGGCGACGCTGCTATGCATGGAGGCCAACTTCAACCAAAGGTAAAAACATACAGGCTTGCTCCAGTGTTACTGATTCACTCCACCAAATATACAGAAGAGACCGCGCTGAACCATTACGGCACACACACGCCACGAGCCAGGCCCAAGCCTGGGTGGCCCGAGCCTGACAGCTTGACTTTTGGACGCACGAGGTTCGGTTTTCGCTCACAGATGAATCGGTTTATGGATGATTTGGGACCGAAGCATGGCCGTTGAGCCTCGATCCCGGTCGCCCACTACGATATTAGCCCCAGACCATGTGGGCAAAGATCGCCTTCTGACAGTGCGGTTTTCGGCCCTACGCGGCGAAACACTGCCTGGCAAGAGAGGTTTGCAAACAAGGTATGCATGAAACCGCCGAATCCCATAGCGGCTCGCGCTCACGTTGACGAATGACCGGACGACAGGGCGTTTTCAGAATCGATAGGAATAAGCCGCAGCATGCGAGCGGTAAGATTTGTCGGATGAACAAGTTGAGCTGCTTTTCTCCAGTAATTTTTACCATAGCCCCACTGAACAAAATGCAGCAGACCCCCAAAGTCCGAAAATCCGGGTCAAGGACGCCCGGCACATAGATTTACGTCGGGATAAGAGACAACCGCCCTGCGAATTGTGTCCTCATTTCCATGCCGCAGAGCCCGCGAAAGCGAATATTGACACCCGATTGCGGCGGCGCTATAGTCGATCATCGATATAACGAGGATCGATATTTCCATGCCCAAACGAAAGCTTGACCCACTACCCGCTGCCGCGTTTCAGATCCTGCTTTCTCTCGCCGGGGAAGACCTTCACGGTTATGCCATCATGCGCCAGGTGGAAGAACAAAGCAGCGGCCGCATTCGGCTCGGCCCCGGGACGCTCTACAGTTCTATTCAAGCGCTTCTTGAAGAGGGATTGATTGAAGAAGTCGATCTGAGCGAAAAATCGGAATCGCTCGATGAGCGGCGGCGATATTATCGGCTAACTTCGACCGGACGGAAGTTGGCGCGCGCCGAAGCAGAGAAACTCGCTGACCTGCTGCGTGTGGCTCGTGCAAGGAACATTCTCAGGGGGGAATATGTCTGAGAAAATATTCGCCTGCCTTCTGCGCCTCTATCCTTCGCGATTCCGCGAGAAGTACACGGAAGAAGCCATTCAGCTGTACCGCGATCTCGATCGGCATGAAACCGGATTGTTGCAGAGGACGGGTCTCTGGCTTGGTCTGCTGGCCGATCTTGCGCTTGGCCTTCCACAGGCATATCGGAACACCTACGTTTCCACGGCAGCATCTCCGGTCGCGCAGGTGGTGCAGGGAGTGCCGACTTTCCGTGTCCTTGAACTGGAGCCGATGCGGCCAGGCTTGTTTCTTTTCGGAAGTATTCTTACCCTCGCGTTGCTTGGCGCCTTTTCTGTTGTGCTGAATCATCCCGTGGTCGATCGCGTGTGGGGTGTATCGAGCGTTTCAAGCTCGCCCATCGAGGCCGTTCTCGAAAGACTCAATCGATCCACATCTTCCGGGCAGTCCGGGAACGAATCTCCGCAAACGGACGACTCTGTTCTGGGTAACGGGCGCAATGGGGAAGCTGGGAAAACTGATTCTCTTGCGACCGATCAGGTGGCCGTCGAAACGCAGAAGGCGATTCATCCCGACAAGGGGCGCCAACTCATCGGGCCGGCCGCAGAAACTTCGAACCGACACTACCCGTACCAGCAGCCGCCAACGAAAGCTCAGGAGGCGACGCAGCAGAACGAGAGGCACGGCGCATACATTCTTGCTCCCGAGGGGATTGTTTCAGTCGCGCGCAGGACGCCGGGCCAACAGACTGTGACACGAGATGCTCAAAAGACGATTGCACACAGCGGCGGTCCGATTCCATCTCGGAATGGACCTTCGGCCGTGTCGATCGGCCCGTATCGGGCAACGACGAAGGAGCAAAACTGCAACTTTGGGAAGATCGAAGTGTTGCCGCACAATATCGGGTATTTCAAACTGGATTCGTTCCCCGACCCCGCGATCTGTGGCGCCAGCGCAGATGGAGCCATGATCAAACTGAATGAAACGAGCGCCATGATCTTCGACCTTCGGGAAAGTAGCGGCGGTCATCCCGAAATGGCGGAAGAGATTGCGGCTTGGCTCTTCGAGCGTCCGGCGGCGTGGCACAACCCGGGTGAGCGATCGACTGCGCAGAACAGGACGCACTCACCTGTGCGAAGCAGCCGACTCGGCAACAAACCGGTTTACATACTGACCTCATCGCAAACCGTCGATAGTGCCGAGCAATTTGCTTACAACCTGAAGAGGCTGAGGCGCGCAACTGTGATTGGTGAAAGAACGTGCGGAGAGACGCATTCCAGGCCGTTTTACCGGAACGACGATCCCCGTGGAATCTCAATGAGGCCGTTCAGGAGTCCGTATGGCAACCCGGATTGGGAAGAAACTGGCATCGCTCCCGATATAGAGGTGAAAGCATCCGACGCTCTCCAGATTGCCGAAGCATCCGCGCGCGCCAAAATCGAAAGGAAATAACCGACTTCGCTCGGTGAGAGATGCCCAAGTTGGTGGATCATCGCCACAAAACGCTAATCGAGACGGGGATTTGTGCCAGTAAGTCGGCATGGCGACGCAAATCTCCTGACCACGCCCACTTACGTTGCCAAGAAGATATGCGATGATGGATGCCTGCCTTCAAGGAGATGGTGTGAGCCAGGATGCAAATCGATTGAGAGTGCTTCCCGTTTCGCCCTTCGCCCTGCTTCTGCTGGCGATTGCATGCTTCTCACAGGTTTCGATGTGTGCGGCCCAGACCGGGACGCAGCCCGACGGGTTTCTCGTGCGGACAACCAGCGGCCCACTGCGGGGCGTTGCGCGGCCGGATCGTGGCGCTGAGTTTCTTGGGATTCCCTACGCTCAGCCACCGGTGGGCGATCTGCGCTGGCATGAGCCCTTGCCCGTCAAGCCGTGGACCGAAGTTCGCGCGGCCAACAGCTTCGGCGCTCCCTGCGCGCAGCCGTTGATGGCAGACTGGAACCGGCACGACGCCGAGACAGGCGTGGAAGATTGCCTGTTTCTCAATGTGGTGACTCCGGTTTGGCCGGCCAAGCAGCCCCTTCCGGTCATGTTCTGGCTTCATGGCGGCGGCAATGAGGGAGGCTCGGCATCGAATGCGTTCTACAATGGCGGAACGCTGGTCAATCACGGCGTCCTGCTGGTCACCGTCAACTACCGTCTGGGCATCTTCGGCTTCTTTGCCCATCCCGCATTGAGCGCCGAATCGGCTCACCATGGCTCAGGGAACTACGGCCTGATGGACCAGATTCTAGCCTTGCGCTGGGTGCGCGAGAACATCGCGAACTTTGGCGGAGATCCGAACAACATCACCGTCTTTGGCGAGTCTGCGGGCGCAATTGACACCGGGTTGCTGATGACCTCCGGCCTTTCCAAAGACCTCTTTCAGCGCGCCATTGCCGAAAGCGGCACCTCGTTCGGCCATACTCTGCTTCCGCTGGCCGTTGCCGAAAAGGCCGGTGAGACATTTGCCGCCAACCTCAAGGTTGCAACTGGTGCGGAGGGTTTGAAGCAGTTGCGTCAACTCACCGCGCGGCAACTGCTGGCATCCAAATCCAGCCAGAGTCCGTACTCGCACTTCGGCCCGGACATCGATGGATGGGTAATCTCGCGTCAGCCGGCATCAGTCTTTGCCGCGGGTGAAGAGGCCGCGATTCCCTTGCTCTTCGGCACTACATCGCGCGAGCTCGGGGCCGCAAGCTGGCGTATGCCGACGGCCCAGGATGCCTTGCACAAGGCGATCGCGGATTACTTCGGCGGGCTTGCTTCACGGGCGCTTGCGGCCTACGGGTTGGCCGAGGGAGCGCAGGCAGGCGACGACCCGCTCTACGGCTCCCCCGCCGACCAGTGGGCCGCCGATCTTATCATTCGTTGCCCGGCCACGGCCCAGGGAGACTGGCACAACGCAGCCCATCATCCAACCTATGAATTCGAGTTGGCCCACGCCATCCCCGGCCAGGAGGCACAGGGCGCCATCCACGGCGCCGATTTGCCATATGTCTTCGGGTACTATCCAAAAGGGGGTAACGTCGCTGGCAGTTTTACCGATGTGGACATCCAACTCTCCGGCCTGATGGAGAGCTATTGGACCAACTTCGCCAAGACCGGCAACCCCAACTCCGCGGGCCTGCCCGAGTGGCCCCAATTTGGCGTCGAAAGAAAGTTCATTCGATTTCAGCAGGACGGCAAGGTGGTTCCGTTGGCGAGCCTGCGCGACGGTCCCTGCGGAGTGTATCGGGCTTCGCTCGCGGCGCGTACGCCATCAGCCAGCTATTGATCAGGCCCTTGAATACTCTGAACTCAGCAATAAGGCAACTGGAGAAGCGCTGGTGCCCACTACGACCTTCTCGTTCACGGTGAATTGAGCGCGTCGCAGCAAAGGGATCAGATCATCGACTGGCGTTAAACCTTGGATCAAGTGAGAGGTTCAACGGCTACTTTTCCCATTCCTGCCGATTGCCATTCTGACGCGAATTCCCCGGATCGGGTCCCTGATCATTGGCCGCCGATGGGGAGGGCGTTTCCCAGGACGTATTTCGTAACCGTCGCGGCCTTTTTTAGAGTTCCGCCTGACTCGGTAGGAATCGGGCATCCCCGCCGGCTCGAGCGCAGGACCGAAGATGAGCGCTGCTTGCCAAGAATGAGACGGCTGCGATCAACGCGGCATCCCGTCTGCTGGAGGAATCCGCCTGATCGGCATTCCCGCTCATGCATCCGACTGCCTGCATCAGCCTGGCCTAATGAAAGCAGACCATTCCTTTGAAATGAGCCGCCAGATGGAAGGATTTGCGGTTGAGTGCTACCTGACCAGATGAAGGGCAGCTCTGCAGAAATCGGCATGTGCAGGCGCTTCTTGTTTGCATCGTTTTTGGAGTGAGTTTGGCTGAGTGAGTTGAAAACCCGGCGAGATAAGCCTTAGCGCCTTCCCTTGTTCCCCGGCACGGTCCTGTGACGCACATCACTCTAAGAAACAGCGCAAATGATACACTCCCCTCATGCGGAGAGGTGTTTTCCAACGGGCGGCGGTGGCCATCGTTTTGATGGGCTCGCTTCTTGCGCCCAATGGAATCTGCCTGCAACGGGCCCACAAGACCGCACACGATTGCTGCGTTCCCGCGTCCGAGACCAACAAAACCGTCCAGACGAATTGCTGCATCGTCAGCACCCCACTGCCAGCCGCCGCGGTTACGCCAAACCTTCCTGGCCCGGCCCTGTCGAGTATTGTTCAGGAGTTCATCCCCTCCGATGAATTCTCATCGCCGAGCGAGTTTCCGGCATTGGCGGTGGTGCCTCCGCAGTCTCCGCCCCCGGGCGCATTCAACTTAAGAATCTAGCTTTTCATTTCCGCCGTGGCTTTCCGGGGCGCGCATTTCTGTGCCTTGGCGTGTCTCTTTTGCCTACTTCCGCGGAGTTGAAGAGTGAAATCCATCTGTGTTGTTGCGCCGTTTGTGCTGGCGCTGTCTATTGTCTGTCCGGGACAGACAGAGCCGCCTTCTGTACCTGTCCCTTCCCTGGCCGCCGCGCCGTTGCCGGTCGATGAAGCAGTGGCCGAGGCCCTTCAGGCCAACCCCGAGATACGAGCGGCAGTGCGGCGCTTGTCACTGGCCCGACTCAAGACCACAACTGCGCGCAGCCTGGACGATCCCATGCTGATGGTGCGCGACTGGGATACGCCACTGCGGCAACCGTGGGACATGAACCAGGCGCAGCTCATGTTCGGCCTGCAACAGTCGTTTCCAAGCAAACAGAAGCGGGACCTCCGCGCCAAGGTTGCCGGGGACGACGTGGAAGTGGCGGCCAGCGAACTCGAATCGTTGCGTCAGGAAGTCTCCGCCGAGGTCCGCAAGGCATGCGCAGACCTGATGCGCAACGCGGATGAGATAAAGCTGCACGACCGCCAAGCGTCGCTGTTGAAAGAAGCTCTGGCCGCGGTGCTTGCTCAATACACCACCGGCAAGTCGCCCCAGGCCGACGTGCTGCGCGCGCAAATAGCGCTGACCCGGCTGAACGAGCACCTCATCGAACTCGAAGAGGAAAGGGACAACGCGCGGGCACAGTTGAACGCGCTGCTGGGTCGCAGCCCGGACGAGGCAGTCGAGATTGCCGGCAGCTACGCAAGCCCGGCCGCGCTGCCCTCGATTGAGGAATTGGAGCGCGCGGCCATCGAAAACCGTCCTGAACTGGCCGCCTTGCGCAAGCAGATTGTGCGATCGCGGGATCAGGGGCAGTTGACGCGGCTGGCCATGAAGCCCGACTTCACCGTAGCCCTGGGCTATATGCTGATGCCCACCGGCTCCGCTTCGCGCAACGCATATATGGCTGAGCTGGCAATGAATCTGCCCTGGATGAATCGTGAGCGCCACGAGGGCGAGGCAAAGCAGTCCGATGCGGCGACGGATGTTTCGCAAGCCGAACTCGATGCACGCACATCCACGGTGTTTCTCGAAATCCGCCAGGCGCAGATCGATGTGCTGGCCGCGCAGAAGCGAGTCAAGCTCTATCGCGACACGCTGCTTCCGCAGGCCGATGCTGTTTTCAAGGCATCCACTGCCGCCTACCAGAATAATCGCGCCGAGTTCATGAGTCTGCTCGACAGCCAGAATCTGCTGCTCGATATTCAAACCGCCTATTACAAGGCGTCCGCGGCCACGGACGCAGGCATTGCCCAGTTGGAGCGCGCAATCGGCGCGTCTCTGCCCGCCCGGCCCGGCACAGAAAGGACAAGCAAATGACGGCAAGAGAGAAAAAGTTGATCGCATTGGGAGCAGGTGCTGGATTTTTGGCGGCAGCGCTGGCCGCTGGAGTTCTGATTGCGAGGGAACAACCGTCCTTTGCATCCGTAGCCGCGCAGGTTGCGTTCAAGCCGGCCGCGGCGGCGCAGCCTGAGACTGGCCGGGACACACAGCAAGGCACGCAACCGGGCACGACGATTCAACTGAGCCCCTCCGAGATCACCGCGGCGGGCGTGCAGGTTGCCGAGGTGCGCACGGCCACATTGAAGACCGACATTGCCGCGTTTGGCCGTGTAGAGCAGCCGGAGGCGCAGCTTGCCAGTGTGAGCGCGCGCATCGGCGGCCGCGTGGACAAGCTCTATGTGCAATACACCGGCGAGCGTGTGCGACGCGGTCAAGCAGTGGCCGACTTATACAGTCCCGAGGTGGCGACAGCTCTCGAAGAGTACCGCTTGGCCGGAGAGAATCGCAAGCAATTGCGCCAGTCGGACGACGCGTATGCGCGCCAGCAGGCCGATGCGCTTGTGGAAGCAAGCCAGCGCAAGCTGGAGCTTTGGGGCATTTCAAACAAACAAATTGACGCGCCGGGAACGAGCCCCGTACCGCACGTGACGATCTACGCCTATGCCTCTGGAACGGTCGTCGATCGCAAGGTGACGCAGGGGCAGTATGTGAACGCGGGCGATACGCTGTTCACCGTTGCCGATCTGAGCCAGGTGTGGATCAAGGCCGATGTTTACGAGGAGCAACTGCCACAGATTCGCCAGGGTCAGGAAGTGGATATCACGGCCGAGTCCCTGCCCAACCAAACCCTCCACGGCCACGTGGACTTTATTGAACCCGCGGCCAACCCGCAGACGCGCACCGTACCGGTGCATGTGCACGTCGCCAATCCTGGAATGCGTCTGTTGCCCGGCATGTTTGTGAATGCCACCTTCGTGAGCCGTGCGGCGCAACCCGCCATCGTAGTTCCGCGCTCGGCTGTGCTCGATACAGGCACGCGCAAGCTCGTCTATCTGGCGCGGCCCAATGGCGTCTTCGAAGCGCGCGAAGTGCAGGTAGGTGCGCCTTCTGAGGACCTGTTCCCTGTGTCGAGCGGGCTGGCGCTGGGCGACAAGGTGGTGCTCAACGGCAACTTCCTCATCGACTCGCAGGCGCACTTGAGTTCGGGCATGTCGGGGCTCTACGGCGGATCGAAAGAGTTTGCTGCAAGCCAATCAGCTTCAGGTCCTTCGAAGGATAAGAGCACGGAGGCCAGCACCGCGAAGATCGACTTCCATGCAGACGCCGACCCGATGAAGGCGGGCGCGGACAATACCTTCCACGTGAACCTGACCGATGCGAGTGGAAAGCCCATTGCCGATGCGCAGGTAACGGTCACGCTGATCATGCCCGCCATGCCGGCAATGAATATGCCGGAGATGAGGAGTTCCTTCAGCCTTCCATGGATGCCGGCTCACCAGATGTATATGGGCAAAGGCCAGCCGCCCATGGCAGGAACTTGGAATGTCCTTGTCGAGGCGCGCAGAAACAGCGGCGTGATCGCCTCCTTCCACACCCATCTCAGCGCGAAATAGGAGGCACAATGATCAACCGGATTATCGAATTCTCGATGAAAAACCGCTGGCTGATTCTGGCCGCCTATGCCGCGCTGGCGGCGTGGGGATACTGGGCGCTGCTGCATACGCCCATCGATGCGATTCCAGACCTGAGCGAGAACCAGGTCATTGTCTTCACGGAATGGCAAGGGCGCAGTCCGCAAGAGGTCGAAGACCAGATCACCTACCCGCTCACCGTGAACCTGCAAGGGCTGCCGCATGTGCGCACGGTGCGCTCCTCCTCGGCCTTCGGGTTTTCGATGGTGAATGTCATCTTCGAAGACTCGGTGGATATCTACTTCGCGCGCACGCGCGTGCTGGAGCGGCTCAGCCTCGCCGGCAGCTTTCTGCCCGCGGGCGTGACGCCGATGATGGGTCCGGACGCGACCGGCGTGGGACAGGTCTTCTGGTACACGGTCGAAGGCCCCTACGACAGCGGCACACTGCACTCCATTCAGGATTGGTTCATCAAATACCAACTGAACTCTGTGCCTGGTGTTGCCGAGGTCGCCAGCGTGGGCGGATTCGTGAAGCAATACCAGATCGATCTCGATCCCATGAAGCTGCGCGCCTACAACGTCGCTCTCAAGGACGTGGTGGCCGCGGTGGAACGCAGCAACAACAACGTCGGCGCCAAGGTAATCGAGGTAGGCGACACCGAAAACATGGTGCGCGGCATCGGCCTCATTCGCGGGCTGAAAGACATTGAGGATATTTCTCTAGGTGTCTACAACGGCACGCCGGTCACTGTCGGCAATGTGGGCAGCGTGCAGCTAGGCCCCGAGTTTCGGCGCGGCGTTCTCGACAAAGATGGCAGGGAAGCCGTAGGCGGAGTCGTCATCATCCGCTACGGCGCCAATGCGCGGGAAGTCATCGAGGCCGTCAAGAAGAAGATCGGCGACATACAGCCGGGCCTTCCCGCGGGCGTGAAGATCGTTCCTTTCTATGACCGCAGCATCCTCATCGATCATGCCGTAGACACGCTACGCCACGCGTTGATCGAAGAGATCGTTCTGGTCACGTTGGCGCACGTGCTTTTCCTGTGGCATTTTCGCAGCATCCTCGTGGTCACCATTCCGCTGCCCCTGGCGGTTCTCGGCGCATTCCTGTTCATGAAGGGCGCGGGCATCTCGTCGAACATCATGTCGCTGGGCGGAATCGCCATCGCCATCGGCGTGCTCGTCGACGCGGGAATTGTGATGACGGAAAACGTCATCCGCCAGGCGGAGCGCTACGAGCGAGAGCACGGCAACTATCGCGAACACATCTGGGAG
>Ga0181517_10002970_pt1 | contig 16625 bp, 13 predicted proteins | sample PEATcosm2014_Bin_31_FD_119748 | JGI IMG/M metagenome (GOLD analysis project Ga0181517, IMG submission 119748) | Peatland microbial communities from MTU Mesocosm Facility, Houghton, MI, USA - PEATcosm2014_Bin01_30_metaG | ecosystem: Environmental > Terrestrial > Soil > Wetlands > Peat | place... | reverse complement strand
GGTCAGCGCCCACACCTCCACCGTCAACCTCTACAGCGTGGACCTCAACGAACAGTGACGCGAAACCGGAGGGCCCCTATCCCGAACAGGCGTCCGCCAATGCACCCGCGAACCTGCCAACTCACTATCCCCGCGTCAGCGGAATGGCGTGCAGTCGTTGATGATGGATCGCGAGACTTTGTTTGCATTTCAGTCGCAGTGGGGACGCGAAGAAAAGCAGGCCAGCCACGAGTTACAGCGTCTGACGCCCTGCGAACTCGAACTCTATGACGCGCTCCGAGAAAATCGTATCCAGATGAATCTGCGCCTGGAGCAGGAGAGAATCGGCTATAGCTGGGTAGAAGAGGCGGCTCGCGCTCTATTGTAGTCACGGCTCCTTGTTGTCGGTGAGCCATCATGCGGCGCACGGCATACGGGACCACTCTTTCAATTTGCGCTCTCCCAGCTTACGGTCGGTGTGCCCTGGCTGGCGCCCGTCATCGTCATCCCCATTGCCGTGGACCGCGTCGGTCCTATCCGGCTGATTTTCAGCATCGGGGAGCATTCCGGCAGGAAGAATCACTGATGCGAGCGCCCACAAACCAGAAGATTTTTGCACCTCTATTCTTCGGTGATCAGAGCTTCTTTGGGGGAGCGTAAATCATATCGAAAGCCGTAATTCCCGGCAGATTCATTGGGCGGTTTCCAGCTTTTACTTCCAGGGCGATGAGTTGATTGCCTTTATGCAACACAAAGTCGACTTCCTTAACCTGCATTTCTCACCAGAGGTAGTGATTTGTGCACGGAAAATAGTGCAAGAAAAAGCTTGGAAAGGCCGTCGATTCATGGCATAACTGCGTTGTGAAGACGTAAGTAAATGCCCTGAAAAGGCGGCCTTTCTGATGACAGAGTGTATCCAAGAATCGTTCTCGTTTACAGCCCATTTTTCGCGCCGCGTCGAGACTGGGTTTACGGCTGGCCAGGTGTCCAGCGACGGCGGTGCGCTGCTGCTGCGCGAGGTGGACCGCAAGATCAAGCTGCTGGGGCGGTTGGCAGTCTGTTTCAGCGACGGGCGTGACGCGGCCCGTGTTGATCACCCGTTGCCCGAGATGCTGGCGCAGCGCATCTACGGTCTGGCGCTGGGCTACGAAGACCTCAACGACCATGAGCAGTTGCGCTCGGATCCGTTGCTGGCCGTGTTGGCCGGCAGGCGGGAGTTGGACGAACCACTGGCCGGCAAGAGCACGCTGAATCGGCTGGAACTGGCCGGCCGCAGCCAGCGTTATCACAAGATCGGCTACTCGGCCGAGGCTATCGACCAGTTGCTGGTGAACTTGTATGTTGAGTCGCACGCTGTGCAGCCGACCGAGATCGTGCTCGATCTGGACGCGACCGACATCCCGCTCTATGGCCATCAGCCGGAGCGCTTTTTCCACGGCTACTACGACAGCTACTGCTATCTGCCGCTGTATATCTTCGCAGGCGATCAGCTGCTGTGCGCGCGTCTGCGGCCGGCCAATCAGGACGGGGCGGCCGGATCGGTGGACGAGGTGAGCCGCATCGTGTCCCAGGTGCGGCAGCAGTGGCCGCAGGTCAAGATCGTGCTGCGCGCCGACTCCGGCTTCTGCCGCGAGGAGTTGATGGCGTGGTGCGAGAGCAACCATGTCGACTACCTGTTCGGCCTGGCGCGCAACGAACGTCTGCGCAAGCAGATCGACGCCCAGATCGACGAAGCACGCAGCCTGCACCAGAGCACCGGCCGGGCGGCGCGCGTCTTCACCGAGTTCACTTACCAGACCCTGAAAAGCTGGGCGCGCCCGCGCCGCGTGGTGGGCAAGGCCGAGTATCTGGACAAGGGCGAGAACCCGCGCTTCGTGGTAACTTCTCTAACTCCAGATAAGTGGGCGGCGCGGGCGCTTTACGAAGACTTCTACTGCGCGCGCGGCGAGATGGAGAACCGCATCAAGGAGCAGATGTGCCTGTTCGCCGACCGACTGTCGACGGACGAAATGAAGGGCAATCAGTTGAGACTCTACTTCTCGGCGCTGGCTTATACGCTGATGGAAGCGCTACGCCGGCTGGGTCTGAAGGGCACCGAGTGGGCGCAGGCGCAGGTGGACACGATCCGCCTGAAACTGCTCAAGATCGGCGCCCTGGTCCGGATCAGCGTGCGCCGTGTCGTGCTCGAGCTCAGTACGGCTTATCCCTGGAAAGACCACTTCGCGCAGGCCTACCAGGCGCTGCGCTGTTGAAGGAGGCTGCACACCAAAAACCTGATCTTCTCTTTGACCGCACCGATCACGGCGGCGGAGCCATGGGCAAAAAGCCGACCAGAAGCGCAACCACAAAGTAAAAGTCGCCGGAACCGGTCATCAACCAGCCCCGGCGACTCAAGCTGCTACTGAAAGGTGCGAAAATGACCCGCCAGCGGCGCCAAAACACCTCAGACGTAGCGCTGGTGAGAAATGCAGGTTAAATGCCTATCGCCAGTAGAAGAGTTCGAAATCATCTGCCAGCGCGCCAGTGTCAATCTACATATTACCTTTACTTTCAACAACTTAACCAGACATGGGATACTGCCTAAGCACCTGTATTTGCGTGTAATCCGTCTCAATTTTAGGTGATTCCTTGGGTGAATTCCAGCCTACTAAGCCCTACGGCGTCAATGCTGGTCTGAAAGGATGACTGACTTCCAAAACGAATCAGGAATGGTGTGGGGCGCCACAGGCTGAACCCGGCGATGCTCAGTGGTGGGTCAAGCCGTGCCCGATCTGCTGATCAACCAACGCCTTAGCAAGAGCGATCAAAATTGTCCGTCCGCAAATTATACTCGGTCTCGATTCAGCCGCAGCCCGCGAACGGGGAGTTGAACAAGGCTCTTCAGCACCGCACATCAATAGGGGGGGCAAGGTCCTAGGCACTGCTCACATCCGACGACAAGAAGTTCATCGTCAAGTTCTCCATGAGCACCGACATTTGCAACGTCGTGAAAGCGGAGTATGTCGCGATGCGGCGGGCAAGTTTGGCGGGGCTCCATGTGCTGCGGGTATGAATGGAAACGGCGCTCGGCAAAAATGTGCTGCTGGTCGAACGCTTTGACCGCGAGCGTCTGAAAGACGGGTGGGGTAGAAAAGCGTTCGTCTCGGCCCTCACGATGTTCGAACTCGGCGAGAGGATGGCCAGGCACGCTAGCTACGAGTTGCTGGCCGAGATCATCCGGCGCCGCTTTCAACACCTTCGGCAGGATCTTCGCGAGCTATTTGGCAGGCTCACCTTTAACATCCCGTGCGGGAATACCGATGTTCACGCACGCAATCATGCCGCTTTCTGGGATGGAAAGAATCTGCGTCTCACACCCGCTTATAACGTGTGTCCGCAATCTCGTACTGGTGAAGAAGCCGGCCAGGGGATGCGAATTATCGGCACGAACAACAGAAGCCAGCTAGCCCCCTGCCTTGATGCGCTCCTCAGTTTCTTCTATCCGACGTGGAGGCGAGAGCTATCATTCTGCAGCAAGTGAATGCGATCCGAGCTCACTGGGATGCCATCTGCGATGAAGCGAAATTGTCGGCGGCAGACCGCGCGCTCCTGTAAAGCCGGCAGTTTCTCAATCCATTCGCGTTCTATGACGCGACTCAAGAAATCAGATCCGCAGGCCAACTCTGACAGTCCGGAGACGCCTCGCGCTGCTGATCGGCAATGCGGGTGCAGCGGTGCTGTTTTTGTCGCTCCCTTCGGAGAGGGGCGGCGAAGTCGGAGGCACCCTTCGGCGTCTTCAAATGGTCGCGTCAGGCGACGTGTTACGTCCTGCGTGGTGTAACGCAAAAGGACGTTTGTATCGAGTCCTATCATTCCTTGCCTCGAAATCTCTGCGTCACTCGTGCTTCAATCGCACTATCCATCTCATCACGAGACACCGTCTTGTCCAGGTTAGGGATGATACCCTTCAGCCGCGCTGTTGGAATCTTGGGCAGAATGATCACTCCGTCAGGGTGAAAGAAAAGACTTGAACCGGTCTCCCGGTTTTATCTGGAGATGATCACGAACCATCTTCGGGAGCGTAGCCTGTCCTTTGCTGCTGAGAGTCGCTTCCAAGCCTGAAAATTCTCCTCTCTGTACGTTTTAGAAGTAGTAAAGATACAACTCGGTCCATTTTTGTTTCTAGATTTCACCAAGCAACAATACGTAGTGGTGTTGGGTGTTACCCGGATACCCGAACACCGATGACTGGGTTTCCCCAGCCTCACACTCCGTGGCGCAGTACCGCGCTCGGCCTCCACTGTGGCGAAAGACTGTCTGCGCCCGACTGCGGTTTATGCCGGAGTGATCGAAGGGGGCTCGTCCAAATGCTTTGGATGGCACACGACGATAACGGCCATCGTGATCCCCAGAATGATCAAAAGGGGGATATGGGCAGAAGCGCTAATTTCTCCAGTTTTGAAAAGAGAGGCGGAGGATGCGGTGTTTGGCCAGAGCGCCAGAACAAGCCGTAAATGGTTGATATTTTGCGGTTGCGCCTAGCGGGTGTAATCGACGAAACTATAGCAACCTATGAGAATTCATACCCCCGCGTTTTTTGCAGTTCTGTTACTGACAGCAACCACGGCAGCTGTTTCGCAGAATGCTCCTGGAAACGATACAGAGAATTGCATAGATGCACAGTCGGGCATGGAAGCAAGTTGCGCAACCCAGCAGACCGGTGCGCAGCTGGCGGGCTCAACTCCGGACCAATCGCAAATCCAAGGTGGATATCAAAATCTGGGCGGGGCGCCAGGAATTGCGGGTCGACAGCCGGCGGCTTCTGGCACACAGGAAGACATGAGCATCAGCGGCCAGGCGCGGAGTAATGCGCAGGTCCTGCCGCAGGCGCTGCCACCCGACCCGTTGAGCGACTTTCAGAGATTTGTCGCGGCGACGACCGGGCAGTTGTTGCCGATATACGGAGCGAATCTGTTCCGGAATGTGCCGACCACCTTTGCGCCGGTCGACCTGGCGCCGGTGACTTCCGATTATGTGATTGGGCCCGAAGACGAGCTCAGGATTCGCATCTGGGGGCAGGTGAGTTATTCGGGCAATCTGCGCGTGGACCGTTCCGGGAATATATATTTGCCCCAGGCGGGCGAAGTGCACGTGGCGGGACTGCAGTTTGCGGTGTTGGACCAGAGCTTGCGCGCGGCGCTGGGACGGGTTTATCGGAACTTCGATCTGAGTGTGGATATGGGGCGGATTCGCTCGATGCAGGTATATGTAACCGGTCAAGCGCGGCGGCCGGGCGTTTACACGGTCAGTTCGCTGAGTTCGCTGGTGGATACGTTGTTTGCCAGTGGCGGACCCTCCCCGCAGGGTTCGCTGCGCCACATTGTGTTGAAGAGGCAGGGAAAAGAGGTTACGGACTTCGATCTCTACGCCCTGTTGATTTATGGCGACAAAAGCAAAGATGTGCGGTTGTTGCCGGAGGATGTGCTGTACATTCCAGCGGCCGGCGCGCAGGTTGCAATCACGGGCAGCATTCGCAATCCGGGGATTTATGAAATGAGGGCTGGCGAATCGATTGGGGATCTGATCGAAGCGGCGGGCAAGACCACGGCGCTGGCCTCGAATACTCGCCTTGCGCTGGAGCGCGTGGGCGAGGACAAGCAACGCGAGGTGCTGGAGTTTGCGATGGACGCGGCAGGAAAGGCCGCGAAGCTGCAGGATAGCGATATTTTGCGCATCACCTCGATTCTTCCGTCCTATGAAAATACGGTGACACTGCGCGGGAACGTGGCAAATCCAGGACGGTACAGCTTCAAGCCGGGAATGCATTTGAGCGATCTGATTCCTGACAAGGAATCGTTGCAGAGCCGGGAGTATTGGTGGAAGCGGAGCCATCTCGGATTGCCGGTACCGGATTACGAAGCGACCATTGCAACCATGGGACGCGGTCCGTCCACATTGGAGACAGATAGAACAGGAAACTTTACGCGGTCGGTTTCGCAGGAAACCCTGACGGCAGCACTGACGGCGAGTGGCCGGCCGGCGGAAACGAATGTACCTGGCGCAGGACAGAACGCGGCAAGTTCCTCGATTGCTTCCCAGTTGCCGATGGGAGAAGCGGGTCAAACCCAGCAGACTGCCGGGAACCAGGCCCAGCAAACTGCCGAGAACCAAGCCCAGCAGGCTGCAATGAACCAATCTCATCGAACCACGGTGAAGCTGACCACTCCAGAGATTGATTGGGATTTTGCGGTGATTGAGCGACGCGATCCGCAGACACTGAGGACTTCGCTGATTTCCTTCGATTTGGGCAAGCTGGTTTTGAACCACGATGCGAGCCAGGACCTCGCTCTTACAGCCGGCGATACGGTCACGATCTTTTCGCAGGGCGATATTCGCCCGCCACTTGAGAAACAGACCAAGTATGTGGAACTGGCCGGGGAGTTTGTGCATGGCGGTGTTTACAGCGTGGAACCCGGCGAGACGCTGCGCGATCTGATCCACCGGGCTGGCGGATTTACCCGCAAGGCGTATCTGTACGGGTCGGAGTTCAGCCGCGAGTCTGTTCGGGTGTTGCAACAGCAGCGCCTCGACGAATACACGCGCACCACGAGCGCCGAGGCGGACCGGGCCAGCCAGGAACTGGCGGCCGCGGCAATGGCTTCGGGAAACGCTGCTTCAGTCAATGTGGAGAGCAGCCGTGCTACGCAGCAGAGTCTGGTCAGCAGGTTGAGCCAGATCCGGGCGACCGGGCGGGTGGTCTTGCAGTTCAAGCCGGGGAGCAAGAGCATCGACGATGTTCCGGCATTGAATTTGGAAAATGGGGATCGCTTCGTGGTCCCGTTTGCGCCGGAGACGGTGAACGTCGTGGGAGCCGTTTACGACCAGAACTCGTTTGTCTTCAGGCGTGAAGCAACGGTGGGTAGTTACCTGCAGCTTGCCGGAGGGTCGACCCGGAGTGCGGATAAGCATCGTGCGTTCGTGATTCGCGCCGACGGGTCTGTGGTGAATAGCATGTCCGTCAAGGGGCTGTGGGGCAACGAGTTCGCCAAGTTGCGCTTGAATGCCGGCGACACGATCGTGGTGCCTGAGAAGATGCTGCGGCCGACCGCGCTGCGCACCTTCATGGATTGGACTCAGATGTTCTCGCAGTTGGCGATAGGCGCGGCAGTTGCGAGTAATTTGTAAGGACGAAGGAGCTGTTGGATGGCCGTGCCACACGCTCCACCACCACACAGCCCACTATGTTCCGGCTGAAGACTGGATGACTTCGAGGCATAAATGGGTTCATTTGCCCCGTCCCTACAACTTCGTCATATCCCACGGCCAAACTTGCTTGGGTCTCGAAGACCCACGGTCCCAGCATCTTGAGCAAAATCGACCGGATGAATGATGGAGCGCTTATACTCGGCGGTTAACCGCCGCCGGTGGGACCGGGCAATCGCTTCGGAATCGAGAACCGGTGGGCGGCGGCCTTGCGTCGGGGCACCCGCTGCGTTGGCAGCAGAAGAAGTGCTGGTCTTGCTCATCCTTATCAAAGCGAGATTTCTTTCCCAGCCCTGCAGTAATTGTTGAGAGTCTACTCTTATCACTAATGTTGGTTCTTAGGAGACAAGATGAATGGGGAAGGGCGCTACAGCGACAAGTGGGTTCTGACCACCAACACCGCTCTGTCACTGGACGAGGTGGCGCTGAAGCGCGAGCAACTGTAGATGGTGGCGGATTTCTTCCCTTCGAGGAAGTCTCTGCTGGAAACTCGGCCCATCTATCACAAGTTCGACGAGACGATCCACGAGCATGTGTTTTGTTCGTTCTGGAGCTGCTGTAGCGCCAGGATATGGAAGAGCGCCTGGCGTGGATAGAGTGGAAGCTGGATGGGCTGGCGCCATCCGCGATCTGGACAACTTGGTCGAGACGGAAGTAATGATCGACGAAAAGGGGTGAGTCTTTTGCGGACAAACGTCGGGCATCGCATGCAAGGTCTTTCAAGCCAGCGGCGTTGCCCTTCCACTGTTGCTGCGTCCCAACTGAGGCGCACTTCCAAACTGCCTCTGGCTTCGCCCCGGGAAAGAAGGGGTGTATCACTACAGCATTTCGCGAATCGTAAGGCACTGGCTCTGCACCACTTCGCAAATAATGATGTAGAAAATGAGTTAAAGTGGACAAAGGGGGGAAGAGTGGGGATAGATGTGGAGTCAAACACGGGCGCGAAAACAAGGACGCAAGATGCCTCCGCACAAGAGGTTCATCTACTGGATTTGTTGATCGTTATCTTGATGCGGCGCAAGGCCATACTTCTTTTTTCAGTCACTACGACCATTTTGACTATGATTGTGGTGCTCATCCTTCCAAACAGGTTCACAGCCGTGACTGTGGTGCTTCCGCCGGCCAGCCAAAACGCAACCGGGGCTGCCATGCTGAGCCAGTTGGCCGGCTCCGGCGGCCTGGCTGCCGCAGCTGGAGCTGGACTCGGCATCAAAAATCCCGGAGAAATATATCTTTCTCTATTTCATAGCAGGACGCTGGAAGATGCCATTGTACGGCGCTTTGGACTGATGAGCAGATATCGCGCGAAGACGCTCTTGGCGGCCCGCCGCGCGCTTGATGGGCACACCGCGATGGTTCTCGGGGCCAAGGATGGTCTCATCACGATCGGCGTGACGGACAAGGATCCCAATGAAGCTGCCGCGATAGCGAACGGATATGTCGAAGAGTTCCGCAAGTTTTCCGCAAATCTGGCCCTTACTGAAGCATCGCAGCGCCGCGCATTCTTTCAGCAGCAGTTGTTGGAAGCCAACGAAAACCTAGCGGCGGCGGAAGATGCCATGAAGATGACCGAGCAGGCTACAGGAGTCCTGCAAATGGACAGCCAGACTCGTGCGCTGATCGAGTCCGCTTCTGCCCTGCGAGCACAGGTCATAGCGAAAGAAGTTCAAATTCAAGGGATGCAGGCTTTTGCCACCAATGACAACCCGGAAGTGCTCGGGGCCAAGCACCAACTCGCTGCGCTTCAATCCCAGTTAGACAAACTAATGGGAACTGATCAGGATTCCAGCACTGGTCTCCTTGTTACCAAGGGAAATGTGCCCGGGGCACAGGTGCAATACGTTCGCAAGCTCCGCGACGTAAAATATTACGAGACGATTTCGGAACTGATCGCCAAGCAGTTTGAAGCCGCCAAGCTGGACGAAGCGCGCCAAGGTACTTCTATTCAGGTGGTTGATCTGGCCGTGCCACCGGAAAAGAAATCGGGGCCCGTGCGAAGGGTGATCGTGCTTGTTGCCCTCATGATCAGTTTGGTTTCTGCCAGCATGTACTGTCTTGTCGCAGCGGGGTTGCAACGCATGAACAGTAGTCAAAACAACCGCCAGCGCCTGGACGCTTTGCGGGCCGCGTTGGGAATGAGGAACCGCACGGCGAACCTGCAAGCGCGGAAGAGACGAGATTAGCCTCATGATGAATTGAGCAGGAGCTGGAGCAGTTCAGCAGGATCTGCGCAGGGCGGAAGCTTCCTGAAGGGCCGTGACAGGCGGCTGTGGATTCTACATCTGCGAGAATTGGTTATCGGGTTTGGGTATTTCATCGCGGCTATGCGACCACCATGGAGAGTAATGCAACTGTTGAATCAAAATTCTTCTGCGTTTCTGCGAAACTCCAAGACTTCCCGTCAATTGCCGTGGATCGCCTTTGTTCTCTTTTATTCCATTGCGGCCAATATCCCCTTCTGGACGGCCGTTCGCGGGCTATACTTGCTGCCGCTGGGATGGTTCTGCCTCGAATATGCGGTGGTTGGCCTCATCGCTTTGTTTGCGCCCAGAATCCTGGCCGCCCTGCTGTTAGCGCTTGTGATTTTCGCAGATCTAATCAGTTCCGTCAGCAAAACCTACTATCTTACTCCCTCCGAATGTCTTTCCAACGCTGGGTATCTTTGGGAGTTTCCCGCCGCCAGGTTACTGGCGATGGCTGGCGTTTGCATGCTGGTTCTCCTTGCGGTCGCAGTGGCCGCTTTTTTCCCCGTCCCCGCCATGCGCCGGGCTCATCGTTTACGCGCCGCCGGGTGTCTCGTAGTCTTTATCCTTTTCTGCGTAGCGTTAGATAGCGCCTCGATTCTTCGCGAGACGGGACAAGTTCATCTCTCGCTTGGAAGACCCATGGACACAAATAGATACAGCGACTTCCACGATTTATGGCTCTCCCGTTATCCCATACTGCGATTGAAGAAGAACTATATGTTGTTTGGAATAGGGCGTCCCGCTGCACCCCGAGCTTACACGTCAGCAGAGAGCGCCACCGCCATTGCCCTCATTTCCACCGCTTTAGGGCAGGCTACAACACCGCTTCAGTCTCCCAATCTGGCGGTGGTGGTTGTGGAGTCCTGGGGGCTTGTTGGAATGGACACAGCAGTGCGAGAGTCGCTAGTCCAGCCCTACGCGGCCCCAGGGCTTCTTGCCCGCTATCGAGTTGTGCAGGGAAGCGTCCCGTTTCATGGCTCGACGGTCGCTGGCGAAGCCCGCGAGCTGTGCGGCAAGAACATGGCGCTCGATATCATCCATGCCGGTCCTGAGGAGTTGAAGGGATGCCTGCCTCTTCGTCTTGCCGCGCGCGGCTACAACAGCCTTGCCGTTCATGGGCTGTACGGGCATATGTTTGACCGAGAAACCTGGTATCGGCAAATCGGTTTTCAGGAACGTTGGTTCGAAGACAGGCTTGACAAAGCTGGGTTGCCGAGGTGCTTCGGGGGAGCCTTCATCGGAACCTGTGACGCGGCCATTGCGGACTGGCTGGCGCAGCGCCTGGATCGAGAACAGCCCGAGCCTCAATTCCTCTACTGGATGACGCTCAACTCCCACCTGCCCGTGTCCGTGCCCTCGACACTCCCTGCCGAGGGTTCTTGCACCGTTTCGCCGATACTTGGCCAGTTTCCCGTCCTTTGCTCCTGGTACCACCTGGTCTTCAACGTTCACGATTCTGTGGCTCGCATGGCCATGAGCGGGACAGCCCGTCCCACCGTCTTCGTAGTCGTTGGCGACCATGCTCCACCATTCGCCAGCCCCAGACTGAGAGGTCAATTCTCTGACACTGTGGTTCCATACATCCTGCTGATTCCGCGCCAAGGCAACGACGCGACCGGTCGTCCTTGATACCTTGCTCCCACACTCCTGGCCAATGCGAGCGCTGCTGCTTCACCATAATGGAATAATGGACTTGCCCCATTTGCTCCTTGCCGGCCTCCCGGCACACTACGATTCTTTCGTTTCGTGAACAGCCCCCAGGAAGTCAGCGTGCGGAGATGTATCTTTCATAAAGAGGAAGAAGATGGCGAAGATCTTGAATGTCACGGTCGACTATACCAAGGGTTCAGGCGGCTCTGCATTGTCAGTGCAGCAGTTCTCCCAGGCACTCGACGCGCAAATTCTGAGTCTCACTCGGCCGTCGGTTCTCGCGATCTCGGGCTCCTATTCAGAAGAATGCGTCCATATTCCGGTGAGTGACGGATTTTTGGGGAACACATATGATTATTTGCCCAAGAGCGGCGCTAAACAGCTTAGGCATATTATTGCTAACACAGATCTTGTTATATGTCACAAGTTGTTCCGATATCATAATCATGTGATCCTCAGGGAATGCTTGTCCAATAACATTCCATATGTGGTAGTGCCCCATGGAAGTTTGGACCCATATGTGTTTACCTATCGCAAAGCCCAGAAGCAAGCCTGGCTTGCGTTGGTCGGGAACAGCTTTCTTCGCAATGCCCGCGCGGTAATTTACGCCACGCAAAACGAGGAGGAGAAGTCAAGGCGAAGAGCGCCCCACGCCCGCAGTCAAGTGATTAATTGGTATGTCAACGAACCGCAGGTGCTGGATCGGAGCAATTGCAGGGAACTGGTATGTCATGACTACGGGATTTCACGGGGAGAGAAGATATACCTTATGCTGGGCCGTCTCCACTCGACGAAACGCATCTTCGAAGCAATACGTGCGTTTAAGGACGCCAAGTTGCCACAATCAAGCTTGATTATAGCGGGCGCGGAGGATGAGTTTACCGTTAGACAGGTATCCTCTTATGCTAAGAGCATTGGCGCTAGCAATATCGTTGCTATCGGTCCGGTATACGGAAGCAAGAAAGAGGAGCTACTTGCAGCCTGCGATTTCTCCCTTAATGCTTCGTACCGAGAGTGCTATTGCTTTGCAATTGTAGAAGGAATGTCTTACGGGGCTCCTGCTATATTGACACCGGGCAATGATTTGGCCTCAACGTTGGCAGGAGAGGGATGTGCTTTACGTTGCGCCGACTATGAAGATAGTAGCCTGATTGAGGCTTTGCGGATGTCGGCATCGATTGGGGACGATGAAGTAGATGCCATGAGGATGAGATCTCGAGAATGGGTGCAAAACAGAGCAAAGTTTGAGAGGTTCAGGCTTCAGATTGTCGAACTGGTTGACAGCATTTTGTATTCGAAGGGGCCTGCTTCAAGCACCTTTTGAAGTGTCATGGAAACCAGAGTTGCATGTCGGATTGGGTCTTTCGACAGCAAGCTAGCCGATGTGTGAACTGGATGCTGCCAAATCGGCACCTAAGGGTGGCTTATTACGTAGCGAAATGTGTGGCCTTGGCGCGGATCAGAGCAGTGGAAGAAGATTGCAACCGGGAGTCGCGCGATAATCTGTAAAGGGACTATGCATTTGAATTTACCAAAGGAAAGAATTCAGCGAGTCCCAATCTAGGGCCCAAGGTCGGACATGCGGTTCGTCATGGTGTCTATCTCTGTTATGAACTTATTCGGGTTGCTCTAGGCCAAAAGGAGGTCACGTGGCACGGGTTTTCGTAAGCGGTGGATCTGGGTTTATCGGCACAAATCTCATTGAAAGCCTCTTAAGGGATGGCTGGGAGGTGCTGAATTATGATATGTTTCCGCCGCGAAACGCGGAGCATTGTCGGGTCTTTCATCGAGGGGACGTTCGAGATGGCCAGGCTTTAACTGGAGCAGTTCGTCAGTTCCGGCCCGAGTTAGTTGTGCATTTAGCCGCCAGGACAGATCTGGAGGGTGCCAGCCTGGGAGATTACGACACTAATATCATCGGCGTACGAAATATGATTGACGCCATTAGATCTGCCGGTGCATCGAGCAGGGTCCTATTTGCATCTAGCAGATATGTGCACAAAACAGAAGTATTTCCCCACGAAGACGACGACTACTCGCCGTTCACCCTGTACGGTCAGAGCAAAGTTGAGACAGAAAGGATCGTTCGCTCAAGCAGGTTGGAAATTCCATGGTTGCTGTTTCGGCCAACCTCCGTCTGGGGACCGTGGTTTCGCATTCCTTACCGTATGTTCTTCGATACTGTGCGGAGAGGGCTATATGTCCACCCCAAGGGCTTAAGGATCTGCAAGTCGTATGGATTCGTAGGCAATATCGTCCATCAGATTCGGCAACTAATGGCAGTTGACGCAAGAGAGATTGATAAGAAAACTCTTTACGTCTCCGACGATCGGAATATGGACATCTTGGAATTTGCTCAAGCGATTCAGGCGGCCTTCGGGGCACCACCTGTTCGGCAAGTCCCGATGGCCGTCTTGCAGGGACTAGCTCACGCAGGGGACCTGCTGAAGAGGTTCGGAGTCCCAAACCCTCCCCTGACCTCATTCCGTCTTGGCAATCTTCTCACACCGATGGAGTATGACATGTCGAAGACCTGTAAGGTCGCAGGACCTTCTCCTTACACTCTGGAGGAAGGTGTTCGCATCACAGTTGATTGGATCCGACAACATGAATAGAGCTTCGGCACCTCTCGGTCCTGACGGTGTTCTTTCAACATGAGTTTGGGCAACTTATCTCTTCCTCATTGAAGGTAAATCAAGTTTCGCCCTTCCGGAATGCCTGGGAAGAAAGTGTTTCCATTGATGCGAACCACTAACTGCCACAACCCAAAGCATCAATCCACCGGAGAAATAGCCCAGGCCTCTCACAAAACTCGACACAAAGAAGCAGAATATCAGTGCCAACTGCATTTGAGCCGCGAAGCGAGACTTTTCTTCGCCAAGAGTGCGAAGCTTCTTTTCACCATCAATCCACCACAGCAACACAATCATATAAAACAGAATACCGAAGACTCCTGTCTCCGAAATAACTTTAGCAAACAGAAAGGATCCATCTTCGGCATTTAGTTCCCGCCCGTTTGATCTCAACATCAGCGCCGCACGCGCAGTCACGTCGGGCAATGGAGTACATCCCATCATGTTGAGCCCAAGCCCAAGGCCGCGCGTCCGCTGCAAGTTGTACCAAGCATCCTGCCAACCCTGAACGTAGACCAAGCTGGAAGTATTCTCTGCGTCGCTTGAAGATGCAATTCCAGCGACTCTTTCTACGGTAGGCAATAGAAGTTTATCAAAGTTCACCACCGCTCCCAAAGCGATAAGCCCTGCAGAACATACTATGACCAGAACAGTTTGACGCATTTTCCCATGTACGACCAGCCGGTATATTACCCAAGCCACAATAAGCGCGATCAATGTGGACGACCGGGATAACACCAGAAGACCTGCTAGCGCTAATATACCTTTAGAACGTGTTCTCTTGTCTTCAGCCAGCAATAGAATTGCGATGCAAGGAAATAATGCGAAAGCAACATGGCTCGGCTCAGTAAACAGCCCAGAGAACTTGCCCTCGGACCGGTATTCCGACTGCAGAGGAAACCGCGCCGGAATCAGTATTTCTACAAGAAACCCCGTAAAGGCTAGCAATAGAGACCACTGGGCGGTTTTTTGTAGCCTTATCCAGTCCAATAAACTTGCTCTGCGCCCAACTTCCATACCAATGAGTAGTAGAAACAGCAAGATGGGCATTGTTAATATAGACTTCAGAGTATGGTCAGTACAGGGCCCCGTCGAAGAAATCATAAAAGAAAACATGGCGAATACTACCAATGCAAATAGCATTCGAGCCGAATCCGCCGCAACTCTCCAACTCTGTGAAACCCATACTATCCCTGCCAAACCAAGGAAAACTACATTCAAACTCAGGGTTATTCCGCCCAACTTGATGTTAAATGGCCACAGGACTGTGTTAGCAATTAGCCATGCCTGCAGCATATCTTGCGACCTCCCTTTCAACAAATCTCTGGTTGGAGTTCTGTCGTTTGTAGTTGCTGCTATCGTGTCCGATGCCACGCCTCTTGACAGCCCTTGAGCCGCTAGATTCTCGTCCAAAAAAATCAAAAACTACTTGGTAGCGAAAACAAACGGGTGGTAGTCGCCATTGCTCTTTAACGGAAAAATCCGAAATTCGATGTTTTTAAAGCCAAGCTGGGCTAATTGTGCAGTAAGAGATCTTATTGAATACAATGTGCCGCGCATAATTTTCACTCCCAAGCGTCTCATGATGTCCGCCTTGAAATCTGAAAGCGCGCGATGCGCTGCAAATTCATATCTTAAGAGAGCTCCAAAGCTGCCTGCGTCTTTGGGAAACTGATAAACAGGGAGATGAACCATGATTGTTCCACCGGGCTGGAGAACACGAAAAAACTCGCGAAAATATGCAAAACCGATATCTTCATTGTCCAGATGCTGAAGAACATGAGTCGTGAATATAGCCTTCATGCAGCCGTCACACTGTGGCAAATGTAATCCATCGATGACTGAAAAAACCACGTTATCCTTGGGCATCGCTTTTCGAGCGCGGTTTATCATGTCTTCAGAAACGTCGACAGCCTGGACGTGGTCAAAAAACGTCGCCAACTGTCTGGTCATGCGACCGGCACCACACCCAATCTCAAGACAATTCTCACTGCTTACGCCATATTGTTGCCAATGGCTCGAGAAGTCTTGCCAGTCCGAAGCTCCGAGCGCATAGAACTCTTCCTCTGTCCAAGGCTCAGGCCCGTCCTTCTGTTTGCTCGCCCATGAAGAGACTCCCCACAGCGGATCGTCCTTGCCCCATTGTTTCCATTCGATGTTTGATTTCAGTTCCGCCATCAATGCGTCTCCAGTTGAAAAATGAAAAGCGTGTTGACATATGCAACGGCCATGATATTACCCAGCCCAACAGGTGGCTTGAGCCCTCTTGATCTCACAATCGGAGCCCATTGCGCAGCGGGCGGAGCGTGAATTTGGCTTTAGCGATGCTAAGCTCGATCATAGCCAACGTTCTGTTCCGTCCCCCGCTAACCACTTTCGCTCTCGCGGACTCCTCCAGAGATTTAAAGGCAGTGCTCGCTCCCCCATCCCGCATCATCGCTGTCATGATAGGCATGTATGCAGTTCGGAGATGGGCGCGAGCGCGCAGTAGAAACTCGTAGTCTGCGACAATCGGGTAGGAAATGTTAAAGGTCCCCAACCTCTCAAAAAGGTCGCGCCGGTGCATGCTACCCACATGCGCAGTGCACATGAATCTTGAAAAGTTCTTCCATGTCCAAGGGCGTCCAAAAACACGCTCAAGGCCTGTCGCATGCACGATTCTGATTCGCGAACTCAAGTATTCAGCTTCTGGATTCTGGAGGGCAAGTTCCATGTATGCGCTAATTGCGCCCGGTTCAAATTCATCGTCGACTCCAAGGAAACATATCCACTCGCCACGAGCTTCCAGAAGAGCCTTGTTCCATGCATCGTAAATGCCCTGATCCGGTCCGCTCTTCCAGAGGGCGATTCGGTCGTTGTATTGCCGCAGCACATC
>Ga0181517_10002969_pt1 | contig 16631 bp, 16 predicted proteins | sample PEATcosm2014_Bin_31_FD_119748 | JGI IMG/M metagenome (GOLD analysis project Ga0181517, IMG submission 119748) | Peatland microbial communities from MTU Mesocosm Facility, Houghton, MI, USA - PEATcosm2014_Bin01_30_metaG | ecosystem: Environmental > Terrestrial > Soil > Wetlands > Peat | place... | reverse complement strand
GAGCGCATCGACGCCTGGGTGGCGATGAATCAGCCGGGCGTGTGGGTGATGGGAGCGCCGGAAGATATGGTGCGCGACGGCGGGCTCGGTGTGGTGATCGAGTACGCCAACCAGCGGCGGAGCCCGCAATGGATGCCGCCGCCGCAATCGGGGTGGGACTACACGATGTTCGGCAATGCGGCATCGGGACCGGCGCCGGCGGAGCGACTGGAGATGATTTTCGAGAAGGTGCCGCGCGGGGCTGGGAAGTTCAACCTGTTCACGGTGAACGGCGCGCCTTATCCGCACGACCGGGAGTTCGTTTTGAAGCCGGGCGCGCGCTACCGGCTGACGTTCCGCAACCGGACGGACGATTCGCATCCGCTGCACCTGCATCGGCATCAGCTCGAGATCGCGGAGATCTACGGCAGGGCAACGGCGGGCATCATTAAGGATACGGTGGTGGCTCCCTCGTATGGCCGAGTGAGTGTGGACTTCACCGCCGACCAACCAGGGCCGACGCTGTTTCATTGCCATATCCAGCACCATATGGACTACGGGTTCAAGGCGCTGCTGAAGTACGCCTGAGGCGGAACGGGTCGGTATTCGAGGAGCGGTTCGGACACGCGGCTGGACCGACGGTTTCGATTTAGGTTTCCAAAGAGGCGTTCCGCGAACGGTTCGCGCGGGAGGCTCGGGCTGTAGCGGCGCTTTATCAAGGGTGGTCCGCTTAGCTGCAATGAGCTTCCGTTTTGCCTGCGTTGGCGCGTATCGATCGAGACTCTTGGCTCGACGCCGTGTATTTTGCCTCGTAGGAGGAATCTGTGGGTCAGTGAGATGCTCAGGCAAACGCACCGGCGTTACTAGGGGGTGATCGGGATCGCTGCCCACCTTCCGCCGGCCTGCGTCACCGGCCCAACCTCTGGATCGCTGACCGTGGCTCTCGGACGAAAGCCAGGACGGATCCACCAATCCTTTGGCGGGCTGCTTGCCGGCGGCATAGGCGACTACGAAACGCGCCAAAGGCCCGAGCTCCATGACGTCGTTCTCATAGCGCGGAGCTTTCAGCCAGGAATACTTCTGGTCGACGTTGAGGAATTCGTAGGGCGGCGCGGGGCCCGTAGGATTTGTTCGGCAGCGGAGCATACACGAGGAATCAGGCAGGTAGCGGCATCCGATCAGCAGCGACCATCTCCGAATTCTTTGGCGGCCATGCTCGGCGTCGGCGACCGGATAATGTTCGTCGCAGCGGACTTTCCGTCGAGGAGCAATTTACAGAACTCAGCACTTTCGGTGTTTCTTGCCTAATCGACAGCAAAAGCTGCACCTAACACTTGCGGACTGTCGGCATTCTACCTCGTGTTCGCATACATTCGGCGTTGGTCCTCAATCTGCATTGCATGAACCCTGAAGAGGTGCGAAATGACGACCATATTGATTGTTCTTCTAGTGGTGTTTCTACTCGGTGGCGGAGGGTGGGGATATTCTCGTTGGCGCGGATAAGCGGTCGTTGGCAATTTGACCAGGCCCTCGACCTGCAATGATGCAGGATAATGCGGCAGTGCGCGAGGTGTGATCGGACACTACGTTGCATTCATTCAAGCGGCTGGGCTAGGCCGAAGAGCAGAAGAGCGACTCACCGAATACCAGAAACAGCTTTTAGTGGAAAGTTCTCGAAAGAGAAAGAGGAGAAACCAAATGAAACCGGGCACGACAGATCAGATCAAAGGCAAGCTTCATGAACTGAAAGGCAACGTCAAAGAAACAGCCGGACAGGTCACGGACAACGCCAACCTGGAAACCAAAGGCCAAAACGAAAAACTAGCCGGCAAAGTCCAAAAGAAAGTCGGCCAAATTGAAAAGGTACTCGAGAAGTAACTGAGCCGATTCTCGCCGCCGTGCACATGCTCGGCTTGAAGATAGTGGTTTAGTTTTGCTCCGTCACTGCTTCTAGCCACCGCCGCCAAAGGAGGGCCGCCGTGAACAAAGTGCTTGGGATGATCCTGGTTGCACTTGGTCTATTCGGTCTTGCGTGGGGCGGCTTTACGTACACAACCAGGGAAAAGATCGTCGACATCGGACCGATTCACGCTACGCGCGAAAAGACACACGACGTTCCGCTGCCTCCCATCTTTGGCGCGGTGGCGCTCATTGGCGGCGTTGTACTCCTTATAGCAGACAGAAAGGCATAACATCTGCCCAACCGAGCCGCTGGGGCGCCCGCGGAGGCGTGGGAATGGGACTGAGGACGATTCTGTTGATTCTCCTCAGCGCCTAAGTGCTGGGCATATTCCGCTGAGGAGACGATCTGCGCTCACCACTTCTCCAGTTTTCTGCAAGGGAGCTGCTGACTGCCAGTCGTTGGAGGTAACGTCCCGTCAAACTGCGCGATCACGCGGCCGCGTTCGGTGGGCCCGCCTGGCGCGTCGGGGTAGGGGCGGCGGCCGGCAGGGCGATTCGCCGGCGAAATATCATCCAGAAGCACTTGGCCGCTGCCGTGCTGCTATCGGGGCCGCTAAGAAATGAAAGGAAGAAATTACAACATGCCAGCACCGAAAACTGCAACAACCACGTTTTCGACTCACATTGACCTACCTGAAAGCGATCGGGAGCCTCTCATCGAATTGCTCAACGAATGCCTCGCCGACACGGCGGACCTATATTCGCAAATCAAACAGGCACACTGGAACGTGAAGGGACCGACCTTCTTCCAGCTTCATCTGTTGTTTGATCAACTGGCAGCAGAGGTGTTCCCCTATATCGACCTCATCGCCGAGAGGGCGACCGCACTGGGCGGGGTGGCGATGGGAACCGCGCGAATGGCGGCGGCCAGTTCGCGCTTGCCCGAGTATCCCGTTGAAGCCACAGAGGGACAAATGCACCTGAAAGCCCTGATCGACCGCTATGCCAAATTCACTACCGATATCCGAAAGGCGATCGACGTTGCGGACGAGCACCGCGACAAATCCACCGCGGACATCTTCACCGAGATTTCGCGAACAGCGGACAAGCAGTTGTGGTTCCTGGAAGCGCACATTCAGCACTAGCGTGAGAAACCCAGGGGGATCTAAGGGTCCTCGACATCAACGCGCGCACCAATACGAAAAGGACAATTTCAATGCCATACATCGCGGTCGGGAAGGAAAACTCCGGCAACATTGATCTCTACTACGAGGACCATGGCTCGGGTCAGCCGGTTGTCCTTATCCACGGATATCCGCTGAGCGGCGCTTCCTGGGAAAAGCAAAGCACGGCGCTTCTGGCTGCGGGTCATCGTGTCGTTACTTATGATCGCAGAGGATTCGGCAAGTCCAGCCAGCCCACGACCGGCTACAACTACGACACCTTTGCCGAGGACCTGCACAGAGTCGTGACGCAGCTCGAACTACGAGATTTCGCGCTGGCTGGATTCTCCATGGGCGGCGGCGAAGTGGCGCGCTACCTGGGGAAGTACGGAACGAAGGGCGTGAGCAAGGCGGTATTCATTTCAGCGGTTCCCCCCTTCCTGTTGAAGACGCCGGACAACCCGGAGGGCGTGGAGGGCAGTGTCTTCGAGGGGATCGAGAAGGCCATCGTCGCAGATCGGTACGCGTTCTTCAGCGAGTTTTTCAAGAATTTCTACAACACGGATCTCCTGCTGGGGAAGCGGGTCAGCGAGCAGGTCGTGCAGGCTGGCTGGAACGTCGCGGCTGGCGCCTCTGCTACGGCCGTCTCGCTTGTGTGGCGACGTGGCATGAGGACTTCCGCAAGGACTTGGCTCGCGTCGACGTGCCCACGTTGGTCATTCAAGGGGACGCGGACCGAATCCTCCCTATCAGTGCCTCGGGGCTCCGGACCGCCAAACTGATCAAGGGAGCCCGGCTTTTGGTGGTGAAGGACGGGCCGCACTGCATCACATGGACCCACGCGAACGAAGTAAACCACGAGCTGGTGAGCTTCCTTCGGGAAGGTTCGGGGAAGGGTGCAGGTTCGGCGCCCCTGAACGAAGCAGCCGCCTAAAAACGAAACATTCGTCGCATCTGTGCGCACAATCGGAGACCCCGGCAGAACGTACGGCGGGCAGGGGACTCGCTCCGTTGTCGCTGCACACTGAGGAGGGTCAACATGCCGACGATCACGGGGAAACCCGCCGTAGGGGCAAGGTCCCCGACATCGCCGCCATGGCGGCTCCCGACACGCTTGCGGCGCTCCACGTCAACCCCGACACCGGCCTCACGCACGCAGAGGTCGAAGTGTGCCGGGAGGAGTACGGCTATAACGAAGTGGCACAAAAGGGCACCCGGTCCTCAAATTCCTTCGGAAATTCTGGGGAATCTCGGCGTGGATGCTCGAATTGATCATGGTCCTGTCGGCCGTGCTCAGAAAATATTCGGACCTTGCTGTGGTCGGCGCGCTGCTGGTGATCAACGCCGTGTTGAGCTTTATGCAGGAGCGCCGGGCTGCCGGTGTGGTTGAAGCACTGCGGAAGCGATTGCAGGTCAGTGCGCGGGTCCGGCGCGATTCGAGCTGGCAGGTCATCCCCGCCCGGGAACTGGTCCCCGGCGACATCGTTCGCGTGCGGCCCGGCGATATCATCCCGGCGGACGTGAAACTCCTCAGCGGAGCGTTGAGCGTGGACCAGTCGGCGCTCACCAGCGAATCGAAGGACGCGGACAAGGAACCGGGAGAGGTGCTCTCGTCGGGTTCCGTCGTCCGCCGCGGCGAAGACAACGCGTGGCCGCTGGCACGCCGTAGAACGTTGAATACTGGAAATTGCTAGAAATATGGAACCTGAAGCGGAGTGATAGCCCATGAAAGCTGAGAGCACTGCAAGAGATTTTCCTGTTGTTTGCGTGGGAGGTTCGGCCGGTGGCCTCGACGCCTATACCCGTTTGCTACGGCATCTGCCGGCCGATATGGGGGTTGCTATTGTCATCGTTAATCACCTGAGGACCGTGGCCACACTGCTCCACGAAATTCTCCCGCGCTACACCAAGATGCCGGTTGAACTGATCACGGAAAAACTACTTATCCAGCCCAACCGTGTGTTCGTCATCCCAGAACAGCGTGATCTGCACGTTCTTAATGGAAAGTTCAGTCTAAAACCGATGTCAACGCCCAGGGGATGGCCCGACGTGATTACGGTATTTCTGCGTTCCCTAACACAGCACTGGGGTGGCAAACTCATCGCTGTCATTGTCTCTGGCTATGATGGCGATGGGGCCGCGGCGCTGTGCGGAATAAAAGAGGTGGGGGGTATCACCATCGCGCAGAAGCTCGACACAGCAGGGCAACCAGATATGCCTGCGAGCGCAATAGCGAGCGGGTGTATAGATTTTGTTCTTTCACCTGAGGATATCGCTCAAGAAATTGTACGAATTGCCCACGCGGCTTCACCAGTTCAGTGAGTTCCGTATGGCGTGCGATAGAGGTTTTTGGGAGACCTCCGCAGCCGCGCCGTTCCAGTCTACGGCAGGAAGTAATTTCGACGCCCCGGAAACGTGTTGCGATTCGGGCGCTCAAACGGCGGACAGTTCATCGGCAAAGGCCTTAGATGGCTACGCTTCCAGAGATCACATTTGTGCACAGCCAAAGAGAATCCACGCGGCGGTCGCAGGTGGAACGCCACGCACGCCGCGGAAAATCACGCCGGAGCACCCAGGCTGTTCTCATGGATGGTTTAACATCCCCTTGTGCTCCGCAAAGCAGGGGAGACGGCAAGAACCCCGCACCGCATTGTGAGTCGGCAGACTGATCCACGCATATCCTGGCTCTGATTGGTCATGCTTGGCGCTCGAACCTTTGCCTTCCTGACGCCGTCCTCCTTCGGTCGGCAATGCCGGGGGTGAAACAACAAATAGCCCCCGTAGGTCCGTCAGCGCGATTTTCGTTCCCGCCTCCGATTGCTGACCAGCACGTTCTTGGCCACCCTTGGGAAAAAAAGGACGATTGAAACCCTACCCGAGGCCATCTGATCTGACGTTGGCCGAAGCCTGAAAGCCGGGTTGTATTGCGGCCACAATGCTGACGTCGGCCTTCCACCTCGAGTTCGTGCTTAGCCCGCCACGAACATAGCCACTGCCGCCGCGCTCATAACCCCCGCCGTGATCCAGCCGAGCCATTTCAAGAGTGGCGGGCTCACGTGGTCACCCATCACGCTCCGGTCCGAGGTGAGCAAAACAACCAACACGATGAGCGGAGGTGCCAACACACCATTGACTACCGCCGACCAGAACAGCATCTGCACCGCATTCAGCCCGGCGTAATTGAGCCCCACCCCGAGCGCCATCGCGACCGCCAGCACTGCATAAAACTTCGGTGTCACGCTCGGCTTGCGGTCTAACGTGGCGCCCCATGCCATTGCTTCGGAGATCGCGAATGCACTCGATCCCGCCAGTACGGGGACGCCCAGCATTCCCGTCCCGATCAGCCCGATCGTAAACAGCAGGTATGCCGCGTCTCCCGCCAGGGGTCGCAACGCCTCGGCCGCCTGACGCGCCGTCGCGATCTTCGTGACTCCATGGGCGTGCAGGGTCGCCGCCGTGGTCAGGATGATGAAGTACATCGCAAAGTTAGAGAAGAACATCCCCGTGATCACGTCCCGCCGGGCGCGGCGCAACTCCCCAACCGTTGCGCCCTGGCGTTGAAACAGCGTCTTCTTTCCTTCCGCTCTCTCCTCCTCCACCTCCTGAGAGGATTGCCAAAAGAACAGGTACGGTGAAATGCTGGTACCCAAGACACCAACAAACACGGAGAGGTATTCGGACGACCATCGCATTCCCGGCACAAAGGTCGCTCGCAGGACCTGTGTCCAGTCGGGTTTCGCCAGAAAGGCCGTAATCACGTAGGCGAACAACACCACCGTGAGCCACTTGAAAGTCCGCGCGATCACCCGATAGGACGTCCATAGGAGCATGGCCACCAGGAATCCGGCAAAAGCCGGCGTCCACCACAGGGCACTGATTCCGGTCATCATGTGCATGGCGTCCGCCATACCGCCCAAGTCCGCGCCGATATTGATCACATTGGCGACCGTGAGCAGCAAGCAGGCGCCCCACAACACCCAACGGGAATACCGCTGGCGAACGACAGCGGCCAGGCCCCGGCCGGTGATCATTCCGAGCCGAGAGCACATCAACTGCACGGCGGCCATCAGGGGAAAGGCGAACAACGCCGTCCATAGCAGGCTGTAGCCGAACGCCGCTCCGGTCACGGAGTAGGTGGCGATGCCGGATGGGTCGTCATCGGCCGCACCCGTAATCAACCCCGGCCCCAGATCGGCAAAGAAGTCGAGCACAGGTCCCTGCGACTGGCGCTGTTGTGGGGGTTGGCTAGCCGGAGCCGGCATCTCGGGTTCAACGTATCACACTGAAGCGCTCGCAAATCATATTGCTGAGACCGCGGACCGTTCGTGGGTACCCCACAAGATCGGAGCGTACGGCGCAGTACCGCCTCTCCACCGCATAATGCCGCGGTGCCGGAGGTCGTCTATCATGAGGAGATGCAAGCAGGCCTCGCATTGCGAGCGGTCGAGTTTTCTTTATTCACTTCCGCCATCCTGCTCCTGGCTCACCCGCTGATGGCCGATCAAGTGGCGGTGCGTCATCTCGAGGGACGTATTCACGGCTTTCTCGTGCTTCGAGACCTGGACGACAATGTTCTCGCCTCTGGCGGCTTGACCCAACTCGCAAATGGAAACCGCGTTACCACCGAACTCATCTTTCACTTCAAAGATGGCTCCAGCCATGAAGAGACAGCCGTCTTTTCGCAGCGGCGCACCTTCCAGCTACTCACCTATCATTTGGTGCAGAAGGGCCGGGCATTTAAGCGCCCCACGGACGTGTCCCTGAACGTCTCCACAGGACAGGTCACCGTTCATTACACCGACAATGATGGCAAGGAAAAGACCATCGCCGACCGCCTCAAGCTCCCCGCGGACCTAGCAAACGGTCTCGTTACTACGTTGCTGAGCGACATTGACCTCAAGGCGCCGAGAACGACCCTATCGATGTTGGTCTCCACACCCAAGCCACGGCTCGTGAAACTCGAAATCTCGCCAATAGGTGAGGATTCGTTCTCAATCGGTGGTTCCCCTGCTGTAGCCATGCGCTATGCCATCAAAGTCGATATCGGCGGCCTCAGTGGTGTAATCGCGCCGATAATCGGGAAACAACCCCCTGATATCCACGTTTGGATGATTGGTGGGAGAGCCCCTGGCTTTCTCAAATCGGAAGGCCCACTGTACGAGGGCGGCCCCATTTGGCGAATCGAATTGGCAAGTCCCGTTTGGCCGAAAGGCGACTCTGGTCGATGACGATGTCGCTAGAAGCCATATGGCCTGGTCGGGCGGGTGGTGCTCACGAAGTCGGCGCGCTGCCCGCGCACTGCGCCGCGCGGCGACGGCAGCGTCCGCGGGCCGTCACGCAGCGACGTGCGAGCGCCGAACCGCCGACATGTCGCGATCTTTGCGCGCCACGTATGGCGTTTGGCGTAAGCGCGTAGAAGAGCTCTTTCGCGCGCCGCCGGCCGGAAAGCCGCGGCGCTGCCGGCGGCGACTGAACAAGATGCCCTGAACGCTTCGCCGATCGTCTCGGACTGCTGAGCGCGCGATGCAGGCCGCGCCGGAAGGAGGTTGGCCTCCCGCCGCCGCTTCGGTGGCACGTACGGCGCGTACGAGGCGCCGTATCGCCCACGAGCGCAAGTGAGCGCTTCCACGAGCTGCCGGCTGAACGCCGCGACGCTGCCCGCGGCAACCGTGGTCGCTGCGCCATTGGCGGTCGGGACGGTCTCCGTTGTCGCCCGAGGCCCGGCGCGGTTCGATCGGCCCTGGGCGGTTCATCGCTCGTGATCGGCCGCGGCCGCTCGGGGGCGTGATAGGCGGCCGACCGCGGAAGCCGGCGCGCAGGAGCGCTCTCGGTTCCCAAGCCTTCAGAATCGCCTGGTGGACGAGTACATCGACTCTTAACTTACTAAAGTTAGCATAGAGTAATGTGCAATAACATACATACTGGTTGAAGGAACGAATATGCAGTCCGGGTAGCGGATCGTAGTGCGGATCCTCTCTTGTTCACCCCCCGCGGCTATGTCGTCTTCGCTGCTTTCCTCCGCTGGGCTGCAAGCGATTCCTGATTACATAATGTACAATAACCGAAGTAGACCTGTCGTCCGCGACGGTGTTGCGGTCGGCCGAAATGGTTGTTACCCCAGTCGGGATTTTCCGAAATCTAACGATTCCTTTTCCCCCAACGTCCCCAAGAAGAGGACCGGTGTTGACCGACTCCTCAGACGAATGACTTGGCTCTGCTACCTGCTTCCGATACTATGCCACGGCCAGACCAACGCTGTCTCGGTCAGCGGCTATGCCGTCATCGCGCATTACACTCCGGTCGCCAACCGGGCAGCCTTGCAGACCGAGCTCAACACCTACAAGACAATCCGGCTCGATCCCGGTGCTGATTATACGGCGGGCGGTGTGGCTAGCCTGGTGATTCAATCCGGTCAGAAGATCTATGGTCTGCCGGGCACGATCGTGCCGCCGATCGTAATCACGCCGGGGACGCACGCAGCCGTCCTCAGCCGCCTGCAAACCGCTACGGTCACGTTTCCGGCATCGGCGACCAGCACGCACGACAACCTGTTCCTTAGCGTCCAAGCCAAGGGGGTTGCCACCGGTGCAACGCTGGAAAACAATCTCTTTATCGACTGGGTAGGCGCCTATGCATTCGACGACAGTTCCAGCGGATATTTCCGGACCAACCGATTCATCCGCACGCATGAAAACGGTGTCGACAACCCTTACCTACGCCTCAAGGGAAACAGCTCCACTCCTTCCCACGGGAATGTATTCCTCTTTTACAACTTCCTGACACCACATGGCGATTCGACCGACCTTTCGGGGCTGACCGACCTCACCTTCGTCGGAGTCGACGCGGAGTCGTGGAGTTACGATGACCTTGGAAGCCATGCGGTCATTACCACGGCCAGCGACGTCAACACGCTGCGGTTTTTTGTAGCGAACGGCGGAGACGGCGTTCATACTTCAACCGACCCGGCAGCCACAGGATACTTCGATATCGGAGGAGGCACCTTTCTCCTCTACAACGACATCGCCGATTCCGCCCATCAGCCGAAACTGCTCTTGGAATCGACCGTGGGGTCCGCCTCGCTGTTCGGCGTATACCCACAGGATTTCGGGACTGGGTTCCAGCAGGATAACCCGGCTACGGCGCTGTTCGCCGCCAATCAGGATGTATCGTCGGTGACGCCGGTTGTAAGCTCGTCCGCCAACGCGATCGCACTGAGGAATGCCGTTCTCGGAACGGCAACCGTGGCCACCGGCGCCGTGCCCTGGGAGGCTCCGGTCTATGATGCGGTGCCGGATCCGGGCGGCAGCAAGTGGAACGCAAATCTGGCCTCTAAGAAGGACTCCACTGCTTACATCCAAGGGTTGATCGAGAGCCAGGGAATCGCATTTCTGCCGGCAGGCACTTATTACATCTCGGCGCCATTACGGTTAAAGTCCACCCAGGGACTGATCGGTGCCGGAATGGGAAGCACACTCATCATCGCCAAGGACCCCTCCATCGACATGATCATCGGGGATGACCACTCTACCGCGTTCTGCTCGCGGGGAATGCTCACGCTGAGCGATCTAACTCTCGAGGGCGGCGCCAACGGAATTCACCATGACCCCGCCGGGTCTGGGCCGGGCGCCCAGTACAGTTCGATCTACTTGTCTCATGTGACGTTCCGCAACATGTCCAACGCCGGCATCTTCGTCGATTCGATTGTCGGCTGGGACAACAACATGATCGATCACGTGAATTTCATCGACAACGCAACGGGCATCTTGCAACGGGTCAGCCCGACCTATCCGGGTGGGGAAGCGAACGGTGAGTCTTACCTGGATAAGAATCTGTTCTACCAGTGCCAGTTCATCGCCAACGGGATCGCCGTGAATCTGCCGGCAGTGCGTCCGGACAACCTCGATATCTGGGCTGACAGCCTGTTCTCCGGCAATACGAACGGCGCGATGCAGTTGGCCGGGAATATGTCCCCGGTTATCGCAAATTCGGATTTCGTGAACAACGGCGGCGCTGCGGTGCTATCCGACGATGGTAACAATCTGAACGTGGTGGGCAGCCGGTTTACTGCGGGGGCTCTTGGGCAGGCGATATTCGGCGGTAGTGTGTCGGTGGAGGGATCGACATTCCTCGAGGGGGCGCAGGGAGCAGCGTCGATGCTTTCTAAGACCGCTCCGGGCGTGACTTCCTTCTATAACTGCATTTCGCAAGACATCCCAATCGGGCAGATCTTCAGCGGTTATTTCTTTAACAACAGCCTCTTCGGAAGCGCCGATTTGAGCGTGGAAGGCCTGGCGATTTTCAAAGGTGTGAGGACATACGTTCTGCCAGATTCGAGCGCGACCCCGCCGGCACCCCAGTTGCTCTTGGGGCAGCCCTTACAGATCCGGTACTGATTTTGCCCTTTGGGCACGCTGCCGCCGCGATGAGACCGCCGGCCGCGTGCCTGCGGAACTATGCAGACTCTTCGCCCACCGGCGAAGGAGGGAAGGCGACGGCGGCGATGTGCGAGGGCGGCGAGGCCGTCGGTTCGAAGTATTTCTTCAGCTTGAGAAACGGCGATTCGTAAAATCGGAAGCTGAGCCAAGCCAGCACAAGAGTGGCGCCAATAGCCGGAACGGCTCCGCCCACAACACCGACAGCCTTGGAATGGAAACGCTCAGCCAGGTAATGCCGGGGGGCGGTCCCAATTGCTCCCATGACTATGTAGTGAATGACATACAAACCGTAACTATATCGTCCGAACCAGCGCAGCAGAGGGATCTGAAAGGCCGTATTGGTCCAGGATCGGGGATCCAGCGCGCTTGCGACCAATCCGGCGAACGCGAGGGCGATAAGCGAATAACCTACAGAGTTGAAAAACCAGCTACGCGAAGGGTCAAAGCTCTCCGAATGGAGAAAGAAGCTCGTGAACAGCGTTACAGCAAGAACCGCCGCGAAGACGCCGAAACCGATCCTGCGGGCCGCTGGAGCGGCTGGAGTATACATGAGGAGAGCCAGGCAGGCCCCGATGAGCAGACTGTCCATGCGGCAGAGCGTAAAGCGGTAGGTAAAGTCGTAGTCGAATCCACGGCTCACGGCGAAGATGCGCAGGGCCAGCGCAGCGGCGGCTAGAAGAAGCGCGGCCATCATCAGTCTGCGAACATTCCGAACAGAATAGACAATCAGAGGCCATACCAAGTAGAACTGTTCTTCCACTGCGAGAGACCAGAAGTGGCCCGCATAGCTATCGACCGTGGGATGAAAGCGCCCGATCCAATGGGGCGCAGTTTGGAGGTACGCGAGCAACGCGAATTGCCCTCCGTCCCAATGAATGCCGAGCGGGGCGGTGAATACCAGCAGAATCAGCAGGGCGCCGTAATAGAGCGGAAAAATGCGCAGAAAACGGCGCGCATAGAAGTTTCGGAAATACCCTGGTTTGTCGACGGTTTCGTGTAGAATCTGGGTGATCAAAAAGCCGGAGAGGACAAAGAAGAGATCGACGCCTATCCAGCCGGCGGTGCGCGCAACCATAACCGCATTCACCAGGCGCGAGTTGGTAAGAGCCTCATTCGACCACAGGAAATGATAGAAGAGCACCAGCAGGACGGCGAGTCCGCGGATCCCATCGAGTGCTGGCAGATGCAGGTGAGACCGGGGCGGGGGCGCGTTCGCCGCGGTGAGTTTTGAGAACTCCGAGGGCGCAAGGGCCTCAGGCATTCTTTTCCTCCAGCAATCGGCAGTTTCCAGCATTCCCCAGCATTTCGGTGTCGGGCTTGGCGAAGGCGATCTGGGCGTATGTTCGGGCGTGCACCGGGGAAGTGTGCCCGCCGTACCAATCGCAGGCCGATCGGGCGGCGGACGCGATCTCCCGGTCGTTCACGCTGCTCAGACCCTCGGCGCGGAGATAGTGGACTCCCGGCTCCAGGCCGTCTTCCGGCTGCCCGCGGCCGGCGACGATAACCGCCATGCGGTGGGCGCAGAAGGCCGCAAATACGCTCGACTTGGCGAGCAGATCGGCATTCGGCGCCATGTACCCGAACAGAGATTCCCGCAACACCGCGCTGATTTCAGCCGCATCGAGGACCCCCAATGGCTCGGTGGCTATGGGGCCGACGTTCCGATGTTTCCGGCCCGGTCCAATCTCTAGAATCCGCTCGACGGCGAGCGTCCGGCAGGCAGCAGCCAGTAGGCTACCGTTGTCCGCAAAGACGATGTCGCGCGAGTGACTCTGTCCGAAGACGATCATTTGCCTCTTCCGGGTCGCCGTTTGCGGGAGAGCGCCCGTCTCGGGCTCGCCGATGGTTGAGATCATCGGCAGGCGGTGAATCGGGCGGCTGTCGAGGCCGGCGATCCGGGCCAGGGTTCGGGAGTACCGGGTGTTGCTGACGAAGTGCGCGGCCGATTCGCCAGCCAGGCGCTTGAGTATTCGGCATTGGCTGGCGTGGAGCCAAAAGGCGCTCCTCCATACCGGACCTGAAGCCGCCAACTCATGAAACATGGTCATCAGCAGGGGAGCGGGCACGCGCTGTTTCCATTGCCGGAGCGCATCCACTAACCAGAATGCCCGTGCGCGGCTCGCGAACCCGTAGAGGGAACAATGGAGCAATAGGGGGGTGTCGGGAGGCGCCCCAGATACCATCAGAATTCTCCGCAATGCTTCGCACAGGCCTGCCGGATCCCGCTGTTCGACGGCCACAACCGGAAAGCCCTCAACTGTTTGGAATCCATACGCGGACGAACCCGGGTTCGCCACGACAAAAAGACTGTCCACCTGCTGGTGCTGGTGCAGGGCGTGGGCCACGGCAATAGCGTAATCTCCCACTCCGTCGACATCGGGACGGAGGCCCGGAACGATATGAATGAGTTTGCGCATATAACAGATCAATCGGAGGGGAAGCTATCATCGAGGCCGACGAAGATTTCGATCATTCTCCGGATGGAGCGGAATTGCATGCAGAGTAGCGCTACCATGGCGCCGAGCGCATCGAGCTGGATGTCCGTCCATTCCAGGGCATTGTCGGTTACCATACGTTGCGCGACTTCGATACCCGCCCCGAGGGCCAGCGCCATCACGGCAAGGCCAAGCTCCTGGAGTCTGGTCCTGGCCCAAAGCATCAGGAGGACCGCGGCGCCCCCGAAAGCGGCGACATGGACGGCATCGTGTGCCATCCCCACTGTGCCGAGCGCGATCTTGGCCCGCGCCGGCAGCATGGATCCGATCAGCAGGGTAAGCACCCACCAGACCGAAAGGCGGCGCAAACGGCGGGAGGAATGGGCGCGACTCACTCGACCGCCGGAAATACCGAAGCTCGGCACCCGTTCAGTCGCTGGCGGCCTGAGCGTGTTCCACCTCCATGAAGTAGTAGCCGATCATATGGCAGACACTCATATGGGCATCTTCGATGCGGCCCATGTGCGCCACGGGTATCTGGATATTCAACTGCGCAAGGCTGCCGAGTTTGCCGCCGTCGCGCCCGGTCAGGGCGATGGTACGGCATCCGCTCTCGTTGGCGTATTCGAATGCGCGCAGCATATTAGGTGAATTGCCCGAGCCGCTGATGCCCAAAAGAATGTCACCCGATTCCGCGAGATTCTTCAACTGTTCGACAAACACGCAATCGTAGTGGATGTCATTGGAATACGCGGTCAGGGTCGCCAGGTTGTCCGTGAGCGCTGCAATCCGGAAGCGCTTCTCGCGATTGAAACTCGCTCCCTTAATCACATCACAGACGAAGTGAGATGCGGTCGCAGCACTGCCTCCGTTGCCGCAGGTGAAGATGCGGCGTTCGCGATCGCGCGCATCCTTGAGCCATTCGATAGCGCGGTTCACCTCGTCCAGGGGAATCGCGCAGACCGTTGCGATCAAGTGATTCCGATAACTTGTTAGGAAGTTCTTGGCGCCCCGCATCCTGAGGAGACCGGCCCGCCGCCCCTCGGCCGTTGAGCCCGATCGAACTGCGGTTGCCGGGATCACGATGCCACCCCAGCCACAATCGTCTTTCCGGTTTGCATTTCGCGGACCTTTCCGGCGATCCACCAATAGGTCTTTTCGATGCCTTGCTGTAAGGGAGCCGAAGGCGCCCAATGAAGTTGCTCGCGGATAAGCCGGTTGTCCGAACTTCGTCCGCGGACGCCGGTGGGCCCGGCGATATTGCGGATGCGTAGTTGCTTCCCGGCGATCCCCATGATGGTTTCGGCGAGGTGGTTGATAGTGATCATCTCTTCAGAACCGACATTCAAGGGCCCCGTCACGCTGGAGTCCATGAGCCGCCTGACGCCCTCCAGGCACTCGTCGATATAGAGGAATGTGCGGGTCTGCAAACCGTCACCCCAGATCTCGATCTCACCGCCGTCGGGAGCTTCCGCCACCTTGCGGCACAGAGCGGCCGGCGCTTTTTCTCTGCCCCCCATCCAGGTGCCCTCCGGCCCGAAGATGTTATGGAACCGCGCGATACGCACAGCGACGCCATAATTGCGCATGTAAGAAAGATAGAGGCGCTCGCTGAACAGCTTTTCCCAACCATATTCGCTATCGGGCGCCGCCGGATAAGCGGACGCCTCGGAGCAGTCGGGATGGTCAGGGTGCATCTGATTGCGCTCCGGGTAAATGCAGGCCGATGAGGAATAGAAAAACCGCTGCACCCCTGTTCGCGTGCCCCATTCCAGGACATGCAGATTGATGGTGGCGGAATTGTGCATCACTGCGGAGTCGTGCTCGCCGGTGAAAATGTAACCGGCGCCACCCATATCCGCCGCGAGTTGGTAAACCCGATCGATTCCCCGCACAACCGCCCGAACGACCTTCGGGTCGCGGAGGTCCCCCACCACAAACTCACTCGCGGCGGATGCGGAGAACTCGGGCTTCTTCAGGTCCACGCCGCGGACCCAGAAGCCTTCGTCCGCCAGGCGTCTTACTAAGTGGCTGCCGATGAAACCGCCGGCTCCACACACGAGTATTCTGTCCATAAGTGTCTCCATTCCATGAACTCTTGTTTCTAATGCGAACCGGCTATCCGCCGGTACCCAGTGAAGGTCTCACCTGTCCCCAAGTTCCCCGGGGGCCCGGGTCAGGACGAGATCGTCGATGATCTGGCCCTCTGCTACCGGCACAAAACGCAGGCCGCAGGAAATCGCCAGGGCCCGATCGGATGCCGAGTCGCCGATCATCAGGGAATCCGATATCGAGATATTCCACTTCCGGGCAGCGTCCAGCACCAGGCCCGGTTTTGGTTTGCGGCACTCGCAAGTATCCTTCTCGTGTGGGCAGGTGAAAATATCGTCGATCCTGGCGCCGGCCTCCCCCAAGTGCGCACGCATGCGGTCGTGGATCCGCTGTAGTTCCGCGTGGGCGACCCGGCCGAGCGCCACGCCGCGCTGGTTGGTAACGACAATCACGAGTAAATCCAAGGCGTTGAAGAGCCGGATCCAGTCCACCGCGGCTGGGATGAAGGTAAACTCCTTCCAGGTTCGGATATATTCTCCGGGCGGCGGCTTCCGGTTAATGACGCCGTCGCGATCCATAAACACGCAGCGCCGCAGTTGAGGCATAGCCACCCCCCCGCGTCACGCTGCCGGTTCGGCCGTTGCGCTCGAGCGGGCGATCGCGAT
>Ga0181517_10002967_pt1 | contig 16638 bp, 14 predicted proteins | sample PEATcosm2014_Bin_31_FD_119748 | JGI IMG/M metagenome (GOLD analysis project Ga0181517, IMG submission 119748) | Peatland microbial communities from MTU Mesocosm Facility, Houghton, MI, USA - PEATcosm2014_Bin01_30_metaG | ecosystem: Environmental > Terrestrial > Soil > Wetlands > Peat | place... | reverse complement strand
TGTTCGAGACGACCAACGTCGAGACCGCTGCGGGGCTCACGGCCCGCTTCCAGCCTGCGCCGTGGCACGTGGCGGAGGTCGTGGACGTCGTCGCTGAGCCCGGGCTCACGCTGCGCGCTGGCCACACCGACCAGACCAAGAGCCTGCTCGATCCGACGCCGTGCCCCGCCGTCCCCTCCGGCGCCGCCACCCCGCCCTGCGGCTACCTGCAGGCGTGGGACCGCCGGGTGGACGCGAGCCTCGACACGCTCGACGCCGGCGCCTACCTCGACCTGGACATCCGGCTCTGGAAGCGTCTCCGCCTCTCTGGCGGCCTGCGCGCCGACCTGCTCATGGTGTCGGTGGACAACACCCTCGCCAACGTCGTCCCGGCCGGCTTCGCAGCTCCCAACGCGCTGCCCGGCGACATCGTCGACGTGGAAGGGGTCGCGCTCGGACCGCGCGTGACGGCCGAGTACGAGCTCACGCCCTCGCTCTCGCCGGTGGTGTCGTACGGTCAGGGGTTCCGGTCGCTCGACGCGCAGAGCCTCACGGAGGGGGCCACGCCGTACTCGAAGGTCGCGTCGGTGGAGGCGGGGCTGCGCGCGCAGGGAGGCCGCGGGCGGTACACGAGCACGCTGTCGGTGTTCGAGACGATCGTGGGCAACGAGCTCGTCTTCGAGGCGGCGGCGGGGGGGATGCAGACCGAGAGCGCGAGCCGGAGGAGCGGCATGGTCGGCTCGCTGGTGGCGAGGCCCACCGACTGGCTCGTGGCCTCGTCGGCGCTCTCCGTCAACCAGGCCGTCTTCACGACGCTCGTCCCTGGTGTGTCCCACTACGTCCCCAACATCCCCGCCGTGCTCCTTCGAGCCGACGTCGCCGCGCGAGGTCCGCTCCTCCGGGTCCGCGGCGCCCCGATCACGGGTCGTCTCGGCGTGGGCTACACCCTCATGGGCGGGCGCCACCTCACCGACACGATCATCGGTCCCACAAACAACATCCTCAACGCCGGGGTCGGGCTCCGCTACGGGCGGGTCGAGGTGGGGGTCGACGTCTACAACCTCCTCGGCCTGAAGTACGCGGACGACGAGGAGGTCTACGTCTCGAACTGGAGTACCCGGCCGGGCCAGCAGCCCGCCTCGGTCGCGACGCACATCACCGCCGCACCGCCGCTCTCCTGCCTTGGGACCGTCGCGCTTTACCTCTAGGGGCCGCCGTGTCGGCGCGGCAGCCCGGGCAGGTGCCGTAGAGCTCGTGCTTGTGGCTGCGCAGGGTGAAGTCGTAGCGCGCGGCGATCTTCTCCTGCAGCTGCTCGATGGCCGGCTCCTCGAACTCGGTGATGCTGCCGCACACGTCGCAGATGATGTGGTCGTGGTGCGCCCTGCTGTCGGCGAGCTCGTAGCGGGTCAGCCCGTCGCCGAAGTCGCGCTCGCACGCCACCCCCGACGCGGCCATGAGCTTGAGCGTGCGGTAGACCGTGGCGTAGCCGACCTTCGGCTCCCTGACCCGGACGCGCGCGAGCAGCTCCTCGATGCTCACGTGGTGCGGCGCGCGGAAGAAGGCCTCGACGATGACGCGCCGCTGGTCGGTCGACCGCAGCCCCTCGGCCTCCATGTGCGCCTGGAGCATCTGGCGGAAGGGCTCGAGCTCAGGCGGCGCGTAGCGACGCTCGAGGGAAGGTCGCACGGGGCCGTCGCGTCTCCCCACGGTTGGCATCAGTCAATGCTCGGTTCGGCCGTCACCACCGTCAAGTCCATTGGGAACGGGACCCGGCGTCAGCCTCGCTCGATCGGCAGCCCCTCGGACTCCCAGCCGAGCAGGCCCTTCTCGAGGAACGCCACCGGGAGCCCCTGGTCGTTCAGTCGAAGGGAGAGCTCCTTCGACCTGTCGCCTGCGCGGCAGTAGAGGACGGGGCGCGCCGGCAGCATGTGCAGCTCGGCCAGTCGGTTCTCGATCTCCTCGAGCGCGAAGTGGACCGCCCCCGGGATGTGGGCCCGCTTGAAGGCCGCGGCGTCGCGGGTGTCCACGGCGACGACGTGCCCCTCGCGCAGCAGCTCAGCCAGCTCGACGGGTTGCAGCGCCCCATCGGCGCGCGGGAGGAAGGGCTCCATCATCTGGCGCATCTTCTGGCGCGTGACCGGCCCGGCGACCATGTCGACGATGCGTCGCTCGGCGAAGACCAGGAACGTCGGCACCGCCGTGACGCGCAGCTCGCGGGCCAGCGTCGGGGAGCGTTCGAGGTCGAGCTTCACGACGCTCGCCTTGCCGTCCATCTCGAGCGCGAACGCGTCGAGCTCGGGGGCGGTCTGCTTGCAGGACGGGCTCCGTTCGGCCCAGCAGGCGATGAGGACCGGCAGCTCGCTCTGCAGGACCGCCGCCTCGAACTCCCGCTCGGTGATCATCGGTACACCGCCCTGGCCCTTCGCGCCGACCGGTCCCGGTCCCTTCGTGCTCGATGTTCCGCTCAGCAATGCCATCGCTTCTCCGTCCCCCGCCGCGCGCAACCTAGGGCGGAAGGCAGAGGAGCTCAAGGACGTGGGCGTCGAGCGGCTCCCCCGGACCTCGCCCGCGCACGATCAGCGCACGGAGAAGGCCGACTTCATGAGGACGACGACGTACGGGTTCCAGGTGGACATCACGTAGTAGAGTTCGAGCTTGCCGCCCCGGACCTTCGTCCAGCGCTCGACGACGTAGGGGGCGTAGTCGCCGCCGTGGACGGCACGGGGGTTCTTCTGGCCCTTGCCGATCACCGGACCGGCGAGACCGTCGTCGGTGGGGGCGTCGGAGTCGTGAATGAACTTGCCGATCCCGTGGTCGCGCTGCGGCTGGAAGATGGTCTCCGGCGCGCTCCAGGGCCCCCAGGGGGTGCGCGAGTACTGGAACGCGATGCCGCCGGGGTCGCGGCGATCGTAGGTCATCAGCCAGAGGCCGAGGTCCTTGCACCAGGTGACCGACAGGTCGCCCATCGTCCCGTCCTGGACGATGGCCTTCGCGTCGGCCTCGCGCGGGCCCCAGGTGGGCTCCCCGGCGGCGTCCGTCCCGGTGAAATACCGCGTGCCCTGCCCGTTCTCGAAGTGCACGGCGGGGACGATCGCGAGGTAGGCGTCGCTCGACCGGTAGAGGCCCGTCCCCCACATGAAGACCCAGGGGCCGCCGGCGGGGAGGCCCGGGGCCTCGGAGGTCTGCAGGTGCAGGGAGAGCTTCGAGAACCGGCCGGAGGGGAGCTGGGAGATGGTTCGCAGCGGGTGGAAGCTCGCCGGGGCGGTCCACCTCGTGAGGACGGTGCGGTCGGTCTGTTCGTCCCTGTCCGTGGAGTGGTCGGTCTTGACGGCCACGTAGGTCTGGCCCCCGATCTCGATGCCCGACACGGGGACGTTGAACTCGCCCATGGGGATGCCCGGCGGGCGGATGGTCAGGTACCTGTCGCCCTCGGTGAGGAAGTCGAGGCGCACGCCCGCCTCGGGCTCCTCGGCGTCGGTCATGGCGATGGTGTCGAGCGCGCCATGGAGGGCCCCAATGGTGTCGCCGAAGAGGAAGGTCGCGCGCCCGTCGTGCTCGAAGGAGTACCCCAGGTCTGTCCCCTCGATCCGGTAGCGCGAGAAGCTCTGCCCCCGGGTCTTCTGGTGACGTTCCTTGTCGAGGTCGCCGATGAGCTGCTCGAGCTTCACGGTAGAGCCCACGATGTGCTGGACCGATGGCGGCAGCGCGGTCGCTTTGCCAGGGCCGACGAGCGGCGTGCCCCTGGGCTCGGCGGCCGGCCCTGCCGCGCTCCGCTTCGAGGCGCTTCCTGCGGGGGAGGTGCCTGCGGTCCCTTCAGCCCTGCACGCCGCCTCCAAGATGACCAGCAGCGCGAGGATGCACGTTCTCTTGAAGCTCAACATGGGTCAGTCGAATATCGAGGCAAGAGGGCCGAATTTCGAGGCAGGTCAGGCCGAGGCTCCCGCTACACGCGCGCGGCTGCCTCGCCTCGGATGCGCTCCTTGCAGGCGTCGCACAGGACGTCGATCGAGTGCTGGGCGCAGAGCACGCACGTGCGGCGCGCCGTCTTCGGAGCAGGCGGCGACTTCACGGTGAGCACCGGGATGTCGAGCGCCCGGAGCACCTTCTCGGCCGTGCTGCCGACGGGGTTGCCGGCGTCGTGGGTGAGGCCCACCGTGCCCATCACCACGAGGTCGGCCTTGACCTTGTGCGCGTAGTCGATGACCTCGATGTGCGGCGAGCCGATGCGGACCGTCGTCTTGAGGGACGTGACCCCCTCGATCTTCCCGCCGATCTCCTGGAGCCGCTTCTCGGCCGCGACGCACGCCTTCTTCACGGCAGCCTCGGAGGGGGCGAGGACCTCCGGGAAAACGACGACGTGGACGAGGTGCAGCTCGGCGCCGGTCAGGCGACAGAGCATCGCCGCGTAGTCGCAGGCGCGCGTCCCCGCGGCGGAGAAGTCGGTGGGGTGGACGATCGTCGTGACGTGGAGGTGGCCGGGCTTCCTGGCTTCCGTGGTCTGGGGCATGACGGTGGCGACATCCTACCGCAAGTCGATCCGTCGAAGGGCGCCTCGCGCCTCGCGTCAGTCCGCCGTCGGCGGCGCTGCCGTGCCCGGGAGGACCGGCAGCCGCTCGTTCGCGTGGGCGAGCCTCGGGTCGAGCGCGTCGCGCCACGCCTCGCCGAGGATGTTGAGCGCCGCCACCACGAGGAAGATGGCCAGCCCGGGGAAGACCAGGAGCCAGTAGGCGCCCGGGTGCCCGCGCGCCTCGCTCAGCATCTCCCCCCACGACACCGAGGATGCGATGCCGACCCGCAGGAACTCGAGCGACGACTCGATGAGCACGACCTGCGCGATGCCGAACGCTGCGGTCACCAGGACCGGCGCGGCGGCGTTGGGGGCGATGTGACGGACGAGGACGCGCAGGGGACGGACGCCGAGCGCGCGCGCGGCCATGACGTAGTCCTGGGAGGTGACGAGTAGCACCTCGGCGCGCACGACGCGCGCGGCCTCGGTCCAGCGGGTCAGGCCGATGGCCAGGAGCATCGAGTTGACCGACGGGCTGGGGAGCAGCGCCTGGACGACCAGGACGAGGATGAGGGTGGGGAAGGGGGTCAGGGTCTCGATGAGCCGCCCCACGAGGGCGTCGATGCCGCCGCCGTAGAAGCCCGCGAGGGCGCCGAGGACCGTGCCGAGCACGACGAAGACCGCCGCCGCGAGCAGCCCGACGCCCAGCGATGTCCGGGCGCCGTGCACCATCCGTGCGAAGACGTCCCGTCCGTCCTCGTCGGTGCCGAGCGGGTGCCCGGCGACCGTCCACGGCGGCGCGACGCGCGGAGCTCCCGTGACCGTCGCCCCCTGGCGCGGGCCGTAGGGCACGAACGGATCGACCGACCAGTCCCCGGGTGCGGCGTCCCGCTGCAGCCGGGCGCAGTCCTTCTCCTCCAGCGCGGCGGGGTGGGTGACGTTCGGCAGGAGGAAGAGCTGGCCGTGGACGCGGCAGGCGAGCGGCAGGTCACTCGCGAGGAAATCTGCGAACAGGGCGACGAGCGCGATCGTCGCCAGCACGAAGCGCGCGGCCCGGATCACCCGCGGCTGCTTCACGATCGCTTGCCCCCGGCGCGGGCCAGCATGACGTCGCGCACGCGCGGGTCGAGCATACCGGCGGCCACGTCGGTCACGATGAGGCCGATCATCGCGACGACCGACAGCACCAGCAGCACCATCGTGAGCCAGGCGGCGTCGTGGGCCTCCACGGCGCGCAGCGTCTCGTAGCCCATGCCCGGGAGCTTGAAGACCTCCTCGACGACGAAGGCGGCCCCGAACGACGTCGGGAGCTGGAAGCCGGCCAGCATCACCACGGGCATGAGCGCGTTGCGCAGCGCGTGCACGACGAGGACGCGCAGGGCGGGCACCCCCTTGGCCCGCGCCGTGCGGACGTAGTCCTGGCGCAGCACCTCGAGCAGGCTGGCGCGCTCGTAGCGCGACAGCATCGCGAGCGAACCGGCCGAGAGGGCGGCGACGGCGAGGAGGAAGCTCGCCTTCGAGGTGGCGGCGTGCGCGGGGGCCGCGGGGATGAGGGCGGGGACGTGCGCGACCGCCGGGCCGATGGAGTGTGCCAGCAACTCGGCGATCCAGAAGGTCGGGAGTGAGTAGAGCGCGAAGACCGCGGTCGCGAGGACGATCCCCACGGCGTGGCCGCGCCGGACGGCCAGGAAGACCCCGAGCGGGATGGCCAGCGCGTAGCTGAGGAGGAGCGACAGGCCGGTCAGGGCGAGGGTGACCGGGGCTCGGCGCTCGAGCTTGTCGAGGATCGGCTCACCGTCGCGGCTGCTCACCCCGAAGCGGCCGCGGGCGCACCGGAGGATCCACTTGCCGTAGCGGGTGTCGGCGAAGCGCGCGGCGACCCGCTCTCCCCCCTCGAGCGGGACGAAGTCCTCCCGGTAGACGAACCACCACTCTTGCCAGTCTCCCTTGACGCGCCGGACGGCTGCGTCGCTCGCGTCCTCCGGCAGCACCACCTGTCGCTCCGCGACGTGCGAGGCCAGGCTCGAGATCCGCATCACGGTGGGCCGGTCGGTGGCCTCGTCGAGGGCGGCCATCAGCTCGTCGAGGGCGAAGGTGTCGACCTCCACGATGTCGTGCGCGCGCAGTGAGGTCTCCTGCTGCGTGATGCGGTGCACGGCCCGGTGGACGGCGGGGGCCGTGAAGTCGATCGAGCGATCCTCCCAGAAGCGCTCCCAGAAGCGCGTGGCCTCCGCGGGGTCGTCGAGACGCACGCCAGTGAACCCCATGCGCTCGGCGATCGGGCCGAGGGCGATGGCCACCCTGGCGCGCGGACCAGGCTTGAGCTTGTCGAGCTCGGGCAGGACGAAGGGCAGGGCCGCGCCTCCGAGGCGGACGAGTTCGCGCGCGGGGTCGTCGGCGCCGGCGGCGGGGGCCTCGTCGCCTGCGATCTGGTGGACGCAGGCCTCGGCGCGGGAGCGGACGTCCTCGGGGTGCGCGTTGACGAAGCGCGGCATGTCCAGGAAGTGCGCCCGCCGCCTGGCTGCGAGTGTGTCCCTGAGCGCCGGATCGACGCTCGCGGCGTCGGCGCGGGCCGAGAGGACGGCGGTGGCCGGGTCGGGGATGAGCGTCGTGACGAAGAAGACCACGAGGCTGATCCCGACGAGGGTAGGGATCGCCCAGAGCGTCCGGCGGAGCGCTACGCGGAGCATGGGCCCCGCGACTATCGCATGACCTTGCCATCCGGGTCGACCGGACACGCGATCGTCAACGCGTCCCTTCCCACGTCCTGCGAACCGATGGCATTCTGCGCCGGCCGATGCCCACCTCCGACCCCTCCCTCCGCGAACGCGCCACCCGCTGGGCCAAGGAAGACCCGGACCCCACGACCCGGGCCGAGCTCGAGGCGCTCCTCGCCGAGCCAGACCTGACCCGCACCGACGTCGCCGACCGCTTCGCGGCGACCCTCGAGTTTGGCACGGCCGGCCTCCGTGGGGTCCTGGGCGCCGGGCCCAACCGCATGAACCGCGCGGTCGTGCTCCGGACGAGCCTCGGCGTCGTGCGCTGCGTGGCGGCGAGCGTCCCGGACGCGGCCTCGCGCGGTATCGTGATCGGCTACGACGGTCGCCGCTACAGCCGCGAGTTCGCCGAGGACGCCGCGCTCGTCTTCGCCGCCGCGGGGGTCCGCGCCCTCTTGTTCACTGGCCCGGCCCCGACCCCGCTGACCTCCTTCGCCGTCAAGGAGCTCGGCGCCGCGGCGGGCGTGATGGTCACGGCCAGCCACAACCCCCCTGAGTACAACGGCTACAAGGTCTACTGGACCAACAGCGCGCAGATCATCCCGCCGGTCGACCAGGCGATCGCCGACGCCATCAACGACGCCCCGCCCGCCAACGAGGTGCCTCGGCTGAACATCGACGAGGCGCGGGCGCGCGGGCTGCTCCAGGACCTCGGCGCCGACATGGAAGAGCGCTACCTCGCGACCGTACGCACGCTGCAGGTGCACACCGGCGGCGACCGCTCGATCGTCATCGTCTACACGCCCATGCACGGCGTCGGCGACGCGCTCGCCCGCCGCGCAATGGCGCGTGCCGGCTTCGACCGCGTGACCAGCGTCCCGGAGCAGCAGCAGCCGGACGGCGCGTTCCCCACCGTGGCGTTTCCCAACCCCGAGGAGAAGGGGGCGATGGATCTGGCCTTCGCCCTCGCGAGGAAGCAGGGGGCGCACCTCGTCCTGGCGAACGACCCTGACGCCGACCGCCTCGCGGTCGCGGTGCCGGCTCGCAGCGGCAGCTCCGACCCCGTCTCCTCGACGGGCTACGTCCAGCTGACGGGCAACCAGGTCGGCGTGCTGCTCGGCCACTACCTGCTGACCGAGCGCCCCGCGCGGGGCGACAGTCGCGCGGTGGCGGCGTCGCTCGTCTCGTCCCCCATGCTCGGCGTCATCGCGCGCCAGCTCGGCGTCCGCTACGAGGAGACGCTCACCGGGTTCAAGTGGATCGCCAACCGTGCGATGCAGCTCGAGGCGGAGGGGTACTCCTTCCTGTTCGGCTACGAGGAGGCGCTCGGCTACACCGTCGGCAGCGCTGTGCGGGACAAGGACGGCATCAGCGCGGCGGTGCTGGTGGCCGAGATGTGCGCGGTGCTGAAGGAGCGGCGCCTCACGTTGCAGGGTCAGCTCGACCTCATCTACCGCAAGTACGGCGTCTACGTGAGCTCGCAGGTCAGCCTTACGCGCAAGGGGACCAGCGGCGCGGCCGAGATCGCCCGGATGATGCAGCACCTGCGCGAGACGCGTCCGAAGACCATCGGCGCGCACACGGTCGTCGCCGTGAGCGACTTCGAGGCGCAGACGCGGGTCGAGAAGGACGGCACGACCACCCGGCTGACATTGCCGGTCAGCAACGTCCTGGTCTTCGACCTCGATGGCGGCAGCCGCATCATCGCCCGCCCGAGCGGGACGGAGCCCAAGGTGAAGTTCTACTTCGACGTCCGCGAGGTGGTGCACGCGGGCGAGGCGGTGGCGGTCGCCGAGGCGCGCGCGAACGGGACTTCGCGGGCGCTTCACGAGGCGTTTCAGGCGCTCCTGCCGTAGCGGCGCGGGCCACGCCGCTCGTTCGGCCTGGAAGGGTCGACCAGCCCTTGCCCCCAGGTGACAGACTCGATGAAGCTCAGAAGAAGGAACCTCGCGAGGCTCGCCGCCGACGAGTTCGACGTGCTCGTCGTGGGGGGCGGCATCAACGGCGCCGTGTCGGCGGCGTGCCTGAGCGCCAGGGGGATCCGGACCGCGCTCGTCGACCGCGGCGACTTCGCGGGGATGACCTCGCAGGAGTCGTCCAACCTCGCGTGGGGCGGCATCAAGTACCTCGAGAGCTTCGAGCTCGGGCTGGTGCGCAAGCTGTGCATGGCGCGCAACCGGCTGATCCGCGCCTACCCGTCGACGGTGCAGCGCATCGGCTTCTACCTGACGCACGAGCGCGGGTTCCGCCGATCCCGGGTCCTCTTGTGGCTCGGGACCTGGATCTACTGGCTCATCGGCGCCGCCTTCCTGCGCAGGCCGCGCCTGCTCTCGACCCGCGACATGGACGCAGAGGAGCCGATCATCGACGCCTCGAACGCGGATGGGGGGGTCGAGTACGACGACGCCTACCTGCACGACAACGACGCGCGCTTCGTGTGGAACTTCGTCCGCGGAGCGCTCGATCACGGCGCGGTCGCCGCCAACTACGTCGAGGTTACGGGGGCCAGGAGGGGGCCGTCCGGGGGGTGGCAGGTTTCGGCCAGGGACACGGTCGGAGGCGCCGCCCTCACCGTCAAGGCGCGGCTCTTGCTGAACGCGTGCGGGCCGCTGGTCGACAGCCTGAACGCCGATCTCGGCGCGGTGACCCGGCACCGCCACGTGCTGTCCAAGGGGGTCCACCTCATCGTCCCGCGCCTTACCACCTCCAACCGCGTGCTCAGCTTCTTCGCCAACGACGGCCGGCTCTTCTTCGTCATCCCGATGGGTCCGCGCACGTGCATCGGCACGACCGACACGCCCTCGGACGGGCACGACGTGCGGGTCACGCCGGAGGACCGCCGCTTCGTCCTCGACAACATCAATCGCCGCCTTCGCCTGCCCAGGCCGCTCGGCGAGGCCGACATCATCGCGGAGCGCTGCGGCGTACGCCCGCTCGCAGTCCTGGCGGCGGCGAAGGGGGCCGGGGACGGGGCGGGCCACAAGGACTGGATGCAGCTGTCACGCAAGCACGTGATCGAGGTCACCGACGGCACGATCAGCGTCTTCGGCGGCAAGCTGACCGACTGTCTCAACGTCGGCGAGGAGGTCTACCGCGAGGTCACTCGGATGGGCGTGCGCGCGAGCTGTCCTTCGGGGTCGTGGTACGGCGAACCGCCCGCCGAGGTGAGGGACGAGTTCTTCCACCAGGCGCGGCTCATGGACCTCGACGCCTTGACCTCGAAGAGCTCGTCCGAGCCGCTCTCCACCCGGCTCTGGCGCCGCTACGGGGGGGCGGCGCTCGGGCTGCTCGAGTCGATCCGCCAGGACCCGAGCGAGGCCGACCTCGTCATCGAGAACGCCGAGTACATCCGCTGCGAGATCGAGGAGGCGGCGACGCGCGAGATGGTCACGAAGCTCGACGACTTCCTGCGGCGGCGCTCGAAGATCGCGCTCGTCGTGTCGCAGCAGACCCTGCTCCACGCCGAGGGGCTACGCCACGCGTGCCGCATCATGTTCGGCGAGGAGGCCGACGCGAAGCTCGCGGAGTACTTCGCCGCCGTCGCCTCCTCCTGATCGTGTAGTCTGCCTGTCCGAGGTGAGGGCATGCTGAAGAAGATGGCCGCGGAGCTGGTCGGGACGTTCGTGCTCGTGTTCGGGGGGTGCGGCAGCGCGGTGTTCGCTGCGGCGCTCCCCGGGATGCTCCCGGGGGTGTTTCCGGGTGTCTGGTTCAACCTGGGGATCGGTCTCGTGGGCGTGTCGCTCGCGTTCGGCCTGACGGTCCTCGGGTGCGCCTACGCCTTCGGACACGTCTCCGGCTGTCACCTGAACCCGGCGGTGACGCTGGGTCTGTGCGCGGGCAAGCGCTTCGCCTGGAAGGAGGCGCCTCTCTACATCCTGGCGCAGCTCATCGGCGGCGTCGTGGCCTCCGGCGCGCTCCTCATCATCCTGAAGGGCCGACCCGAGGGGTACGAGGCCGTCGTCGGAGGTCTCGCCGCGAACGGCTACGGCGACCACTCTCCTGGCCACTACGGGCTCGGGTCTGCGTTCTTCGCGGAGGTGATCTTCACCTTCATCTTCCTGTCGGTCATCCTCGGATCGACCAGCAAGAAGGCGGTGGCAGGGTTCGCGGGGATCCCGATCGGCCTGACCCTGACCCTCGTCCACCTCGTCGGCATCCCGGTCACGAACCTGTCCGTCAACCCTGCGCGGAGCACCGGGCCGGCCGTCTTCGTCGGAGGCTGGGCGCTCGAGCAGCTCTGGATGTTCTGGGTCGCGCCGATCCTCGGCGCGGTGGTCGCGGGGCTGCTGGCCCGGTGGCTCCACGCGGACGAGCCCGGCGAGGAGTCGCCCGCGAAGATCTGAGCCTCAGTAGCCGGTTGTCGCGGCGGGGGTCCCGCGGGCCTTCGCGCTCAGTGCAGCGCCTCGAGGCCCGGGATGGTGGCGAGGACGGCGTGTGCGATCTGGCTGCGGGGGATGGCGTCCGTGAGGTGGTAGGGGATCTCGATGTGGAGGAGGTCTCCACCCAGGCTCACCACACCGTCCACTCTGTAGGGGAGCGTGGCGCTCGTGATCGCGAGCTTCCCCAGGGGGGCGATGTCCTCGAGCTTGAGGGAGATTGGGACGTCGATCCGCGTCGTCTGCCGGGCTGGCAGCGTGGTCGTGACCGGGATCTCGGCCGTCCCCACGTCGAACTTGCCGGCGATGACCACGTGGGCGGTGAGCGACCGAGCCACCAGATCGATGGAGTTGGGGTTGGTGGCGTCGAGGGTGACCTCGAGGTCGATGTGGGACGACGTGAGCCCGGTGATCTGGACGCGCTCGGGGACCAGCGTCGGGGGGGCGGGCTTCGAGCAGCCCGCGGCGAGGAGAAGGACGATCGGGACGAGCGCGCGCATGCCGCGAGGCATACCGCATCTGGGCACTGCGCGAAACGCGCCCGCCTCCCTGCGGGCGGGGGCGACCCTACCTTTGGGCGGGGCTGAACTCGCTGCGGTGTCGACCGTAGAAGAAGTAGACCACGAGCCCCAGGCCGAGCCACACGACGAAGCGAATCCAGGTGATGAGCGTCAGCCCGGTCATCAGGCCGGCGCAGAGGACGACCGCGATCAGGGGGAAGAACGGCACGAAAGGGACCCTGAAGCCGCGAGGTCGTTCGGGCTGCCTGCGGCGCAGGAGGAGGACGCCGAGCGAGACCAGCACGAACGCGAACAGTGTGCCGATGTTCGACAGGTCGGCCGCGTCGCCGATGTCGACGAAGGCGGCGGGGATCCCGACCGCCACCCCCGCGATCCACGTCGACCAGTGAGGCGTCTTGAACCTCGCGTGGACCGCCGAGAAGATCGACGGCAGCAGCCGGTCGCGCGACATCGCGAACCAGACGCGCGTCTGACCGTACTGGAAGACGAGCAAGGACGAGAGCATGCCCATGAGGGCGCCGAGGATGATGACGGACCGGTACGCGGGCCTCGCCCCCAGCTGCTCGAGCGCGTAGGCGACCGGGGCGTCGGCGGCGGGCCCCGAGGTGAACGTGCCGTACGGCATCATGCCGAGCAGCACGAGGGCGACGCCGACGTAGAGGGTCGTGCACACGATCAGCGACGCGATGATGCCGATCGGGATGTCCCTCTGCGGGTTGACGGCCTCCTCCGCGGCCGTCGAGACCGAGTCGAAGCCGATGTAGGTGAAAAAGATGATGGCGCCGCCGGTGAGGATCCCCCTGAAACCGGACGGGGCGAACGGCGTCCAGTTCGCCGGGCGCACGAGCATCCCGCCGACGAGCAGGAAGACCAGGATCGCGCCGATCTTCACCGTCACCATGATGTTGTTGGTCTTCGCCGACTCGCGCACGCCGCGGACCAGGAGGACGGTCAGCAGCATGACGATGAGGAAGGCGGGGAGGTTCACGTACGCGCCCGTCCACTTGCCCCCCGCGAAGACGGGGGAGGACAGGGAGTCGGGCAGCACGACGTGGAGCGCGGCGAGCTGCGCCTTCAGGTACCCCGAGAAGCCCACGGCGACCGCGACGTTGCTCACGGCGTACTCGAGGATGAGATCCCAGCCGATGACCCACGCGAAGATCTCGCCGAGCGTCGCGTACGAGTAGGTGTAGGCGCTGCCGGCGATGGGGATCATCGACGCCAGCTCTGCGTAGCAGAGCCCCGCGAAGCTGCACGCCACCGCGACCAGGAGGAACGAGATCGCGATGGCCGGGCCGGCGGCGGGGCGCCCGTGCATCAGGGCGTCGCCCACGGAGCCGTGACGGATCAGGCTCACCACGAGGTCCATGACCTGCGCGTGCAGGACCGACGGGACCTCGAAGTGCTCGCCTGCCGCCGCCGTCCCCGTGAGGACGAAGATCCCCGAGCCGATGATCGCGCCGATCCCGAGCGCAGTGAGCGACCACGGGCCGAGCGTCTTCTTGAGGGCGTGCCCCTCGACCTCCGACTCGGCGATGAGCTTGTCGATGGACTTGCAGGAGAGGAGCTGGCCTGTCCGGCTCCGCTTCGTCGGGTCGCGAGCGGGCATCGCGGCTATCGTCGCCGCAGCGCCCGTTCGGTGGTCTCGGTCACGCGCTGGATCATCGCGCTCATGTCGGCGTCGGATGCGGCGGGCGGCGGGACAGGCGCGGGGGTCGTCCGCTCGCCCGGGCAGGCCGTGCAGTGGTCGCACGGCGACGGGAGGACTTTGCGATCGGGCAGCCCGAGGCCCCGTCCGACGTCGCGCAGCCGCTCGATCTGCTCGCGCGCGAGCGGGCGGATGGGGCCGAGCATGCGGGCGCGGAAGGTGATCTCGGCGACGTGCTCCATGCGCTCGAGCTTGTCGTACGCCGAGAAGACGTCGGGCCCCACCGTGAGGCTGCCGTGCCGGTCGAGGATCATGGCGTCGAAGTCGCGCAGCCACGCGCGCACCTCGTCGGGGACCTCCGGGGTGGTGGGCGTCGTGTACGCCGTCGTGGGGATCGAGCCGAAGGTGAAGACGATCTCCGGCAGCAGGCACTGCGCCAGGCTGATCCCCGCGAGCGAGAAGGCGATGCAGTTGGTCGGGTGGGCGTGCACGACGCCGCCCACGTCGGGGCGCTCGTCGTAGGCGGCGAGGTGCATGAGGATCTCGCTCGATGGCGGGCGCGTCCCCGCAATCCGCTCGCCGCGGCGGTCGAGGACGATGAGGTCGCCCTCGGCCATGGTCCCCTTGTTGATGCCCGTGGGGGTGCAGAGGATGCGGCCCCCGTCGAGGAGCGTGGAGACGTTGCCATCGGTGGCTGCTATCCAGCCCCGCGCGTAGATGCGACGGCAGACATCGACGATGGCTCGCCGCGCCTCAGGCTCGGACGCAGGGGCTCGTGGAGGGTGCATCCCGGGTGTCCTCGCAGGTCTGGCCGCCGGGTCTGGACAGCGCGCGGTGCCCTACTTCGGCCGCGAGAAAAGCTGCACGCCGACCGACCCCGCGCCGGCGCGCGCCACGATGTCCACCTTGTAGTTGAGGGGGACGGGGACGATCGGGCACATCGCGTTGGGGGCCTTGCCGATGATGGGGATGTTGTCGTCGGTTGTGTCCTGCCCAGCGAGCATGTTGTAGAACGGGGGGGCGAGCAGGTTCAGGTCGACGTTCCGGATCTGGCCGGGGGGCGAGAAGCCGATGAGCGTGTAGCACTTGCCTGCCTGCATCGGCACCATGAACTCGAGGTGGCCGCCTTCGGCGAGCTGCCCCTTGGCCTCGCTCCCCTCGGGCTGCATCCCCTTGGCGTGGATGAGTGCCGCGGCCTTGATGCCGAGATCGACGATGTCGGTCGGCATGCCGCCCGGAACGCCGCCGCCGGCAGGCGCCGCGCTCCCGGCGGGTGCGGGGGCCCCCCCGGCCGACCCCGGCGGCTGCAGGAACGCCTGCGCGGCCTGGGCCGCCTGCGCGAACATCGCGGAGAGCTGGTTCGGGTCGGTCGTGACGATCGGACCGAGGGGCCCCTGCGCTGTGGGCGCCGGTGCCGGCTGCTGGCCGTAGCCTGGCGGCGCCGCCGAGCCATAGGCGGCCGGAGCCGGGTAGCCCCCGGGGGCCGCCGAGGGGTAGCCCGGCGCCTGGGGGTAGCCGGGAGGGGGCTGGCCGTAGGGGGCTGCGGACGGCGCGCCGTACGGCGTCTGCCCGATGTTGGCGGTCGCGTTGCCGTCGGCTCCGGCACAGGCCATGGGGATGGCCGTCGCGAAGATCAGGAGACACGTGCTCTCTACCAGTCGGAGTCGATTCGCCATCTTGAGACCTCGCCCTCTCGGTTCGTGGTGAGGACGTTTTACCTCATCCTCGTGCGGGCGGGAGACGAATCGCCGGCGGGCGGCCGCGTGCCTTGCCAGGCGGTCGCGGCGTGGAGCACGGTGTCGATCCGCTCGGCGGTGCGGGGGTGGAGCGTGAGGTAGGTCGACGCACCGCCCGGCGGTCGCGCCTCCTCGAGCGGCGCGAGGACGCGCAGGAGTGTCACCGCGGGCAGCAGGGACCGACCCTGCCCCAGGACCACGAGCGTCGCCCATGCGTCCGACTCGGCGCCCCGCGTCATCCGCGCGGGCGCAAGCAGCAGGGCCTGGGCGCGCTCGTCGGCGGTCCAGACGTCGTCGCCGTGCTCGCGGGTCGACGTCGGGTGCGGACACGTGACGTCGCCGCGGACCGCGCGGGCGACCTCGTCGGCGACCAGCCACGCCAGCGCATCCTGCACGAAGGCGCGCGGATAGGGCCCGAGCGGCGCGTGGCTGGCCTGGTCCCCGGCGGCGGGGGGGGGCGGAGGCAGGGTCCGGGTGTCCAGGCGCTGCGCGCGCGCGAGCAGAGGGCCGTAGGCGTCGAGGACGTGCGTGCCGCGGATCCGGTCGCTCGCGTCGGCGTAGGCGACGTGCTCGACGAGCTCGAGCATCGCCCGGCTCAGCACGACCACGTAGTCTCCGTCGTCGTCGCAGCCGGGGAGCGCGGCGACGTCGGTGACGGTCGGGTCGACCGCGACGTAAATGCCCTGGAGCTTGCGGCGGTCGGCCTCGTCGAGGGACGCGACGAGGGCCGCGAGCTCGTTCGAGGCGTCGTCGCACACGGCGTCCTCGGCGAGCCCCGGCGCGACGTCGTCGGCCGCAGAGAGGGTGGTCATCGACAGCAGGAGGCAGGCGGCGAGGCCGCCGGCAGCGAGGGCTCTCATGCATGCCCATCGTCGCGGCGCGCCGCGAGTTGCGTGGATTATTGCCGGAGGAAGTGGAAGGGGACCGACACTTCCCCGCCGGCCGGCCACTTCCAGCGGCGGACCTCCTCCTCGAGGCAGTGCCCCACGACCGGATCGTTGCCCGTCGCGGACGCCTCGGTCACCTGGCCGTTGTCGGCGATGACGATGTGGACGGTCTCGTTGACGCTGGGCGCGGTGGACGGGTTGCGGTCCCAGCAGGTCCTCCGGACGGCGAGGTTGTGCAGGGTGACGACTGCCCGCGTCTCGTCCTCG
>Ga0181517_10002965_pt1 | contig 16654 bp, 12 predicted proteins | sample PEATcosm2014_Bin_31_FD_119748 | JGI IMG/M metagenome (GOLD analysis project Ga0181517, IMG submission 119748) | Peatland microbial communities from MTU Mesocosm Facility, Houghton, MI, USA - PEATcosm2014_Bin01_30_metaG | ecosystem: Environmental > Terrestrial > Soil > Wetlands > Peat | place... | reverse complement strand
TTATCTAGCTCCTGCTTCAAACCAACCGCGGCCCGCCGCGCTGCCTCGCCGGTGACGAGCGTCTGCCGCGATGCTGTGCTGGTTCCGCTGTCGGGGGTCACCATCGTGTCCGGCTCATGCACGCTGATTGCCGAGCCCGCGAGTCCTGTGGCTTCAGCCACAATCTGCAACAGAACGGTGGCCAATCCCTGCCCCATGCAGGCCGCGCTGGTGCAGATGAGAACGCCGCCGTTCTGCACCTTCAATTTCGCCCGTCCGACATCGGGCACGCCGACGCCTTTGCCAGCGTTCTTGAATGAGCAGGCAATTCCCGCGTCGGGATGGGCTTCAATAACATCCTTCACTGCGAGCAGCGTCTCCTTCAATGCCGTTCCTGCGTCAGCAATCTGTCCGTTGGAAAGCACGCCGCCGGGTTCAATGGCGTTGCGGAAGCGAATCTCCCATGGGGAGATTCCGAGCTTGGCAGCCAGCAGATTCAGGTTGCTCTCCCCGGCGAAGCAAGTCTGTGTAACTCCAAAGCCGCGGAACGCACCGGAGGGAATGTTATTGGTATAGAAAGCGCGTCCTTCAATATCAACATTATCAATCTGGTACGGACCCGCTGCGTGCGTGCAAGCCCGCTGCAAAACCGGACCACCCAGTGATGCGTAAGCGCCCGTGTCAGCCACGATGCGCGCTCGCACTGCTGTAATCTTTCCGCGCTCATCACAGGCGGTGGTGAAATACATCTCCATGGGGTGGCGCTTGGGGTGAACAAGAAAGCTCTCCGCGCGTGTGAACGTCACTTTCACAGGCCGTCCGCTATGCCACGCCAATAACGCGGCGTGATGCTGCACAGAGAGATCCTCTTTGCCGCCGAATCCTCCGCCAACCAGTTTGCTGATCACGCGAACTTTTTCGTCCGGCAACCCGAGCATCTCCATGATGCCCTGACGGTCGTCGTAAACGCCTTGACCCGCGGTATAGACCGTAAGCGCGCCATCTTCTGTTGGAACTGCCAGCGCGCTCTCCGGTTCCAGAAACGCGTGTTCCTGGCGCGGTGTTGAGTACCGTTCTGTCACAACGTACTTTGCCTCAGCGATGGCCTTATCGACATTGCCGCGCTTCATAATGGTTTCCGACAGCAGATTTCCCTTGGGATGAATCCGCGGCGCGCCTTCCGCCATTGCCGCCTCCGGCGACAACATCGGCGTAAGCTCTTCATACTCTACGCGAATTAATTCCAGAGCTTTGCGAGCTATCTCCTTCGTAGTCGCCGCCAGCACAGCAAGCGCGTCGCCCACGTAGCGAGTTTCTTCGCCTTCGGCAATCATCACTGGCCAGTCGTGAACGATATGACCCAGCATACGTTCGCCAGGAACGTCTTTGGCCGTGAGCACAACCTCCACGCCAGGGAAGGCCCGCGCGGCAGAGATGTCGATCTTCTTCACTAAGGCCCGCGGATATTTGGCCCTGAGCGCGACGCCATAGAGCATCCCTGGGACCTTCATATCGTCAACAAACTCGCCTGTCCCAAGTAGCTTTTCTTCTGAATCCACACGAACTGTGCGGGCACCCACTTTGGCCGTGCAACTTTCCGCGATGAGAGTCTCGCCATTGCGCAATGCCTTCGCTGCCAGATGAATCGCCTGTTCAATCTTCAAGTAGCCTGTGCAACGGCACAAGTTATACCGTATGGCGCTCTTGATCTCCGCGGAAGTAGGACTTGGATTATTATCCAGAAGCGCTTTCGCGCTAATCACCATTCCCGGCATGCAGAAACCGCACTGCACTGCTCCCACTTCGCCGAAGGCCCAGGAATAGACCTTCTTCTCGCGATCCGTGAGACCTTCAACAGTGGTGACTGCTTTCCCTTCCACCTTGGCAATAGTTAGTTTGCAGGCACGCCACGCCTTCCCATCCACCAGCACGGAGCAGGAGCCGCAGACCCCTTCCGCGCAGCCGTCTTTCACCGAAGTCAAGCGCGCATCTTCGCGCAGGTATTCCAGCAGGTTCTTATCCGCTGCTACAGTAACTGACTTCTGGTTCAGCGCGAATTTGAACATAGCCGAAACTCCTTCGGTTCAAACTACCGCGAGGCGAGAATTTTCCTGTTATACTCGCCCACCTTTGCATACTGTGCATCCCAGAAAGACTGGTTGCGCATGGAGTCGAGAAACTGCTTTGAGTAACCGAACTTCAACCAGTCGTTCTCTTTTTGCTTGAAGAGTTGTTCCTTTGCCGAGGGCTTGCGGAAGTCAAATACAAGTTCATCGGTTGCGCCGAGGAATATGTCGCGAGTCCAGCGGTTCAATACCTGCGGAGCCAGTTCGAGATAACGGCTGTTCAACTCCTCCAGCACCGAGTTATAGCGATCAAAGCCGTCGGTTGCGATGGTCACAACATTATCTCCCGGGCCCAGCCGCAGGAACTTCGCCAGCTTTATTGCGCCCAGCACATTGCAGATGCCGGATGGGCCAAACAAATCCCGCAGACTCAGGGCAAAATTCCGATCCACGCCCATGCTAACCAGCGCGTCCACGCCATCATGGAAGATTTTGACTCCCTGCACCGTTTCTTCATCCTTTATGAGAATGACGAAATCGGTGTTCAGGACATTGTGAATCAGCGTGCACATCTTGTCGCCGATTCCCTCGATGCGATGCTGGCCGCGGCCTCCATTGGCCAAGGTTGAACATTCATAAGGCTCCAGCGCGGCGACCTTGGCCTCTGGGAACGTCGCCTTGATCTGATCGCCTGCCGCCAGTGTGCCCGCTGAACCCGGCGCCGAAGTAAAGCCAGCGATTCTGCCGTTGCCCACTCCCTTCACCGCGTCTATGGCACTGCCTCCAGTTACATGGCGATGGAAACGATAATTGGGAAAGAGCTCAAACTGAGCCAAAGCCTTATTCTTGGGATCCTTCATTAACTCCCTGGTTTTTTCCAAGGTCAGAATTACATCCGATTCAGAGCCGGGCGTCAGCTCCAATTCGCCGCCATATCTCTTGATGCGCTCGTATCGTTCCTTGCTCATGCTATCTGGCATGATGACAATGGCTCGGAAGCCGAGCAGCTTCGAGACATAGGCCGTGCCAATGCCGAAGTTACCCGTCGAAGGCCCTAGAATGGTGTGCTCGCCTGGGATAATCTCTCCATCTACCAGCCCTTCGATCAGAGTGCTGTAGGCCGGACCAACCTTGTGAGAGCCGGAGGGAAATCCGCAGCCCAGCATTACCACGATGTTTGCATCGATTCCGGTAAGCGCCGACGGCAGCACGACTTTACGGACCTGATTGGTTGCGTCTTTCCAGGTAATGTTGAACAGATTGATGGGGTCAAGCTCATTCTGCGTCAATGCAGCCAGAGCTTTGGTGCGAATATCCTTGTCGATCAGGCTCGGGGCAAGCATTTCATCGTAATTAGGACCGAACGGAATCTTTGCCATTTTGAACTTTTCTCACTTTCATTTATTTGCGGCGATTAGCAGCATCAGACTGTCACTGCGGTGTTTACGGCTTTTCGAACTTCTTCCATGTCGGGTTGAACTGCAATGGTGTTTCCCGCGGCGCGAATTGCGCTTTGGATATCTTTCAGGCCATTACCTGTCATGATGATCGCCACAGTTTCCGAGCGACCTATGATGCCTGACTCCACCGCCCGCTTGACTCCCGCAGCGCCAGCAACACCGGCCGGCTCGCCAAAGACTCCTGCCTTGCGCGCCAGCATGGGGATCGCACCAAGAATCTCTTCGTCGGAGACGGAGACGAATGCGCCGCCGGACTCGGTAACTGCTCTCATTCCCTTGCTGAAGTTTCGCGGATGTCCGACGGCGATGGAGTCTGCCAGAGTATTGGCATCACATGGAGCCAGGCCGCAGTTATCACGCCACGCGGTAAGGAACGGCTTGCACCCATCGGCCTGTACACCAAGTATTCGCGGCAAGCGGGGAATGAAGCCGAGAAGGTGCATCTCCTTCAGTCCCTTCCACACTCCGCCTATCGTGCAACCGTCGCCGACCGAGACTACGATCCAATCGGGAAAACTGCCAGGAGTAAGTGTCCTAAACTGTTCGACTAACTCCAAAGATACGGTCTTCTTGCCTTCTATCAGATATGGATTGATGGCGCAGTTGCGGTTGTACCAGCCGAACTCCGCGGCAGCCGCCATGCACAATTCCCATGCTTCATCGTAAGTTCCCTGAACGGAGAACACCTGCGCTCCGTAGATGAGTAACTGGGCCACCTTGGCTTCGGGCGCGCGTGCTGGAACAAAGATGGTCGCCGGTATTCCAGCAGCTGCGGAGAATCCGGCCAGAGAAGAGGCAGCATTGCCTGTGGAAGCGCAAGTAATCCGCGACGCCTTCTTCTCCAATGCCTTTACCACGCCCATCGCGCTGGCGCGGTCCTTGAACGAAGCAGTAGGATTGCGGCCCTCGTCTTTCACCCAGCAGCGCGCCACGCCTAATTCGCCGGCCACTTTGGGAGCGTCATACAACGGGGTCCATCCCACCTGCAGATGAGGAATCAGCGTTTGATCCGTTATCGGAAGCAAAGGCAGATAGCGCCACATGGATCGATTGCCGTTGCCTGCAAGCGTCGCGGGATTAATTTCCTTCCGCATCGAGTCATAGTCGTACAGAGCGTCCAGAATGCCGTCGTGGTAGCCGCACGCCGGGCAGAAGTAATCCACTTCATCCGCGTGGTATTCGCGTCCGCAATGAACGCATCGTAGCCCGGTGAAATAGGTCATCATCTTCCCAACCCATCAAAATCCCATAACGCTTGTGGCACGTGGATCTACCGTTCCATCGCAAGTGCTTGAAGCTTGCATCGGCTAACGCACAACCCGCATATAAAGCATTTCTCCCTGTCGATATTCAGGACTTCACCCTTCGTGATGGCGCCGTACGGGCAACTGATTTCACACAACCCACAAAGATTGCACCGCTCCACATCAACATGAGGAGGCCCCACTGCTGGGAGCGCGTCGTACTCTGCCATCCTGCGAATGGTAAGGCCCTTGATCTCCTCAATCGATTGGTAACCGTGCTTGTCAAGGAAAGCATCGAGTTCTTTGGCAATTCTTCCATAGACCGACGGACCGCGCAGGATGGCTTCCGTGCAAACCTGCACGGCGGAAGCGCCGGCCATGAACATCTCCGCCGCATCGCGGCCGTTCGAAACGCCGCCTACGCCAAAGATGGGAATCTTCACCGCGCGCGCGGCATCATACACGCAGCGCAGAGCCAGCGGCTTGATGGCCGGACCGGAGAGCCAGCCAAAGCCCTCCTTGCTGCCCAGGAGCGGCAGGCCCGTCTCCAGATCGATGCTCAGGCAAGGGCCAAAAGAGTTGATCATGACCAGTGCATCGGCGCCTGCCTGCTCCAGCGCTATTGCGATCTCCTGGATATTCGGATGCGGACTGAGCTTCATGAACACCGGGACATCGACCGCTGCCTTGGCCGCCCTGAGCGCATTGATGATGGGAGAAATATCGTTGCCGACGTAGTGCGTGGAAAGCTCAAGAGCATCGGCGTAAGGCTTCACCAAGGGAGCCAGTTCACGGATTTGATTGGCCGTATATCCCAGGCCAATAATCACCGGCAGTCCGGTAGCTTTGGCTAACTTGTACTCCGTTTCGATCCATTGCTCTTTGGGTAACTCGGACCATAGCTCTGTATTCAGAAATCCGCCACGGATTTCCGCCATGCAAGGGTGCGGCACATGCGCCGGATGCACTGAGATCGTCTTTGTAACTAATCCCCCGGCGCCGCCAACCGCATCCGCCTGCAGCATGGCGCCATTCCTGGACGGCGGTCCAGCGGCGGGCAAAATCGGGTTCAAAAATTCGAGCCCGCAGATTTGTACACTCAACTTTGCCATTCCACCTTCCACTCAATAAGGGTGTAAAGAATAACACACCAGACATCAGACAGTGTTGCGAGCGCTCTCCAGGCCGCGCGGGTTCATTACAGAAAAATTTCAGAGAGAAAAGCCAGCCACGGACGATTGAACCGGACATTTCGTAGCATCGAAAAGGCGCTACCTGGCGCAATGCCGGATTGGTTCCACCATGGCCGTATCTGTTGGTTGAAGGTTGCCAACATCAAGTTCGGCCTGAAATGATTGTTGTCCTGCTTGCGCTCGCCATACTGTGATACAGATCACAACGCGGGCAGCATTCATCAGCTGTGATCTTCGCGCAATGGAGGCATCTTTCATGTTGTTGGTCGGAAATGGGCGCCTGATTACTCACGATGATCGGTTGCCCCTGATTGAGGATGGTTGTGTCGCCATCGAGGATGGTCTGATTGCCGAGGTTGGCGCGACGGCTGATTTGCAGCGACGGCATCCGGCCGCGCAGTTCGTGAATGCGCGCGACCGGTTGATCATGCCAGGGCTGATCAACACTCACATGCATCTGTACAGCACGTTTGCTCGTGGAATGGCTCTGAAAGATGGAGCTCCGCGCAACTTCCTGCAAATCCTGGAGCGTGTCTGGTGGCGGCTGGATAAGGTTCTCACCCTGGAGGATGTGTATTTGAGCGCTATGGTGGCGCTTATCGACTGCATCAAAAATGGAACGACCACCATTTTCGACCATCATTCCAGCCCCGGCGCGGTGACCGGCAGCCTGTTCCGCATCGCGGAGGCCGCGCGACGGACCGGTGTGCGCAGTTGTCTTTGCTACGAGGTCACGGATCGCGAAGGCGCGGAGATTACGGATCAAAGCATCGAGGAAAATCGGGCGTTCCTCGAAAACTGCAAGCAATCCAAAGGCAGCCTGCTGAAAGGACTTTTCGGGCTGCACGCTTCGTTTACTTTGAGCGACCAAACCCTTGCCCGCTGCACTCGCCTTGCCGCGGAACTCGACGCCGGCTTTCATATTCACATTGCGGAGGCGGAGGCTGATGTGGCCCAATGTCAGCGCGAGTATGGGAAGCGAGTGGTGCAACGCTTGCATGAGCTCGGAGTCCTTGGCAGCAAGACCATCGCCGCTCATTGCGTTCATGTGAACGACGCCGAGATTGAGCTGTTGCGAGGCAGCAAGACGAACGTGATTCATAATCCTGAATCGAACATGGCGAATGCGGTGGGCTGCGCTCCGGTGCTCGATATGATGCGCCGCGGTGTGCGGGTTGGACTGGGCACGGACGGTTACACCACAGATATGTTCGAATCACTGAAGGTTGCGAATATGTTGCAGAAGCACGAAACAGGCCGGCCGGATGCGGGCTGGACGGAGGCTCCGGCGATGCTGTTCCGCGAAAACGCCGCTATCGCGAGCGAATGCTTCGGACGCCCCGTGGGTAAACTGATTCCGGGCGCGCACGCCGATGTGATTGTTGTGGACTACGATCCGCCGACCCCGTTGCAGTCCTCGAATATCGCCAGCCACATTCTATTCGGCGTCTCCGGACGATCTGTCGTTACCACGATCATCGGCGGGAGGATTGTGATGGAAGATAGAAAACTTCTTGAGATTGACGAGCAAGAGGTCATGGCTCAAGCCAGAGTTTCCGCTGAGAAGCTTTGGAAGCACTTTTAAATCGATAGAGTTAGTAAGTTGGCGGATTCGTTCGACAGGACGGCACTCTCAGCTCTCGGAAGCTGCCATCTGGTTAAGAAACTCTTCCAGCAAATTCGCCGCTACGTGGGCACGATAGTTTGCGGTGGAACGAAGGTCGTCGATAGGTTTCACTTCCTGGAGCAGAGCTTTGCGCGCGGCCTGAATTCGGTCGGACGTAAGTGCATGGCCGAGCAGCACACCTTCGGTGACGGATAGGCGAGCCGGCGTTTCACGCAGGCTGGCTGCGGCGATGCGCACTGTTTGCACTTTGCCCGATTGCATGGCGCCCACCCCGGCCAGCGCCACTTTGGAGATGGCCATGGCATTGCGCATTCCTACTTTGCGCAGATACTCGACTGGCAAGCGGTGGCCTCGCGGCAGATGCACGGCCATCACCAGCTCCTGCGGCCGCAGCACAGTGCGCTTGTATCCCAGATGAAATTCACTGTAATTCATGCGGCGCGTGCCTTGCGCTGAAACAAGCTCGATCTCCGCTTCATAGACCAGCAGCACGGGCGGAGAATCGGCCGCGGGCGATGCATTCACAATGTTGCCGCCCAGAGTGCCGCGGTTCTGATTGGCAATGGCGCCGGTCCAGCTTGCCGAGCGCGCCAGCAGCGGAAATTCCTTCGCAATGGCGGCGTTCTCGCGAATGTCGGTATAGGTGGCTCCAGCGCCGATGGTCAGCCAATCAGCGCTTGCCGTGATGCCGCGCAGTTCGCCAATGCCCCACAGGCTGACCAGCTTGCGCTGCTCCAGGCGCCCTGCGCCGAGAGCGACCATCAGTTCGGTGCCGCCGGCCATGGGCGTCCACGCGCCTGGCTCCGCGGACAGCAACGCCAGCACCGCGTCGAGCGAACCCGGCGCGATGAACTCGTACTCGGAGACGTTCGATCTCATTTATGCACCGTTTCTTCCGGCGCGAGGTCCGCCGCCAGGATTGGCTCCTGGATCGCGCTCTTCACGGCATCGATGATGCGCATGTAGCCGGTGCAGCGGCAGAGATTTCCGGCCAGGCCTTCACGAATCGCATCGAGGTCCGGATGAGGATTCTTCCTGAGCAGGGATTCCGCTGCCAACATCATGCCGGGGGTGCAAATGCCGCACTGCGTTCCTCCCAGTTCGAGAAAAGTCCGCTGAATATGTGCCAGCGCGCCGTTGGTCGCGAGCCCCTCGACCGTGAGCACTTCGCAGCCGCTGGCCTGCAGCGCCGGCACGAGGCAACTGTTCACCAGCACGCCGTCCAACAGCACGGAGCATGATCCACACTCGCCTTCGCCACAGCCTTCTTTCACGCCTGTCAGCTCGAAGTCTTCGCGCAATACGTCCAGTAGCCGCTTCATCGGCGGCACAGTTGCGCTGCGCTCTACGCCGTTCACCTTGAACCGGATTTCACTCAACTGAATCTTCGCCGCGCTCATTCCGGCCCTTTCGCACTTCCCACAGTTTCCAGACATTCCGGTTCCGGCGCCTCTGCCATGCGCAGAAAAATATCTTCCGGCAGAAGAGGAATGGAGGTAAAGCTGATGCCGGCCGCATCTTGAATGGCATTAAGAATCGCAGGCGCGGGACCATCATGCGGCAACTCGCCGAGTCCCTTGGCTCCGTATGGCCCGTGTTCGCAGGGCATCTCTTCGAAGTAGACTTCGATGTTGGGCACGTCCGCAGCCGTGGGCATAATGTAGTTGGTCATCTGGTTGTTACTCATGCGGCCGTCTTTCCAGACAACTTTTTCGTAGAGGGCATAGCCCACGCCCTGAGCCACGCCGCCCTCGATCTGCCCGGCGGCCAGCACGGGATTCATCACCCGGCCGACCTCCTGCACGGTGTAAAAGTTGACTACCTCAGCGGCATAAGTGCGCGTGTCCACAGCAACCTCCGCCACATAGACGGCCCAGGCAAAGGCCGGGTACGCATCGCCCTGGTATTTCGCGTCATCCCAGAAAATATCTTTGGGAGGCTGATAGCGAGCCTCGGAGCGCAGCGCGCCAAATTGTGCGGTGTAAGCCGCGCACGCGGCGCGAAACTCATCTGCGGAAAATTCTTCACTGAGAAGATTCTTTTCGCGCAGGATGCCGGCAAGCGCAAGCGCAGCATCGTGCACCAGACGGCCGACAATCATCGTGGTGCGCGAAGCCACGGTTGGGCCGCTGTTGGGCACACGATTTGTATCCGGCTGCGCGATGGAAACATCTTCACAGGACAGACCGAGCGCCTCGGCGACAACCTGGCTGAGCATGGTGTTGGTGCCCTGGCCAAACTCCGTGCTGGAGACGAGCACCGTGAGATGACCGGAGGCATCCGCCTCCAGTCCAACCAGCGAATTCAAATAGCGCTCGCCGGAACCGGTGAATCCAGCGCCGTGCATGAAGCTGGCAATGCCCATGCCGTGCTTTATTGCGCTCGATGTTGCATTCTCGCGGGCAAAACGGGCACGCTTCGCATGATAGTCCGAGACCTTCAACGCGCGGTCCATCATTCCGCGCAAATCAATCGGGTCACGGATCAACTGACCGGTAGCCGTCGCGTTGCCCTGAGCGAGAAAATTTCTGCGACGCACTTCTTCCGGAGAGATGCCGACGGCCTTTGCGATCTGGTCCATGTGCCGTTCGATGCCGAAGATGGTCTGCGGTGAACCAAAGCCGCGAAAAGCTCCATGCGGCGGCACATTCGTGGCCCACGCATGAGAGCGCACGCGGATGTTCTCGCACAGGTACGGACCGGCGGAATGAATGGTCGCGCGCGAAAGCACCGTGGGCGATACGGTGGCGTACGCGCCGCCATCAAGGTCCACCTGAATATCCATGGCCAGAAGGTGTCCGTCTTTATCCACTGCCGTGCGGTAGCGAGTGCGCGATGGATGACGCTTGGTGGTCGCCGCCAGATCTTCCTCGCGGTCGTAGATGATCTTGACAGGATGCCCGGCCTTTAATGCCAGCAAGCCGGCATGCGCGGCAATCAGCGAGGGATAATCCTCCTTGCCGCCAAATGCGCCGCCCGTCTCCGCCTGGATCACGCGGACCTTTTCCGCAGGCAAATCAAAGACGCGCAGCAGCGCCTTGTGCACATAGTACGGGCACTGCATCGACCCCCGGATGATGAGGCCATCGGTCTCGGACCACTCCGCAATCACGCCGTTGTTCTCTATGTAGAGCTGCTCCTGCGCGCCGGTGCGGTATTCGCCGGAGACGATATGCGCCGCATGCTGCCACGCGGAATCCACATCGCCCTTTTCGACCAGAAAGTACTTGATGACATTGTCCTCGCCCCAGACAATGGTCTGCTGCCGCTCGCTCTCTTCGATGGTAAAGAGGGCGGGCAGCGGATCGTAGTCGATCTCCACTGCGACAACGGCCTCATGCAGCCGCGCCTTGTCAGGATGCGCCAGCAGCACCACCGGTTCCTCGGGATGATTCACTCGCGCTTCGGCGAGCACCGGCTGGTCGTTATCCACAATCAGCGGGATGCAATTTGCGCCGGGAATATCCTTCGCGGTGACAATTACGAATTCATCCCAGTTAATGCCGGCGCCGAAGCGAATGTCTTTGATTGCGCCGCGCGCAATGCTGCTGCGCACCGTGGCTCCATGCCACATTCCGGGCAATACGATGTCGTCGATATAACGCGCCGCGCCCGTCACCTTGCCAAATCCTTCTTTGCGAAGGGCCGGCGTGCCTACGATGCGGGTCGGTGTAGCGTCGCGCATGATGGAAGAGCCTCGCTTGCGTGCTCGGACGGCTTTGGAGTGTTGGATTAGCATATCGCGAGCGCGGTAAAATGCAAACCTTGATTTTTTAGATTGCCGCGTGCGGGCATCGGCCTTTCATCTATGCTGCGTGATCAACCTCAGAGTACAAAACACCAGGCTGTTTCATGCCCAGCAGCGCCACTGCTCGAAATCCCGTGGAAGAAGATGATAATTGGATAGGTTATGTTTTGCAAAATTCTGAATCTTAAGATTGGTGACCGGAATATAGTTGATGTTGACGGACGAGATTGTAAAGAACGATAAAAAGACTGTACATAAAGAGCTATAGTTATAGGTATCCCACCTTAACCAATTCGCAAATAGCGCGAATCGGCGAAGATGGGGCACCCGCATTCCAACAATAATGAAATTGCTTTAGACCTTGATGGTCTCATCGCCCTTGTGCCAGCCACAGGGAGTGAGTCCGCCGTTTTGCAGGGCGTCGAGGACGCGCAGAACTTCCTGCGGGTCGCGGCCTACGGACAAATCGGTGACGTAAACGAAGCGAATGACATTCTCCGGATCGACGATGAAGGTGGCGCGCAGACAGACGCCCACCTTCAGGTCCAGTATGCCCAACTGCTCGGAGAGATCGCGCTTGATGTCGGAGAGCATGGGGAAGGGCAGGTTCTTCAGGGAGGGCTGATCATTGCGCCAGGCCCAGTGAACGAACTCCGAATCGATACTGGCGCCGAGAAGCTGCGTGTCGCGGCTGACGAACTCAGGGTTCAGCTTGCCGAAGGCGGCAATCTCAGTAGGACAGACAAAGGTGAAGTCCTTGGGCCAGAAGAAGTAGACCTTCCACTTGCCGGCAAAACTCTGATCGGTGAGGGTTTGAAATGCATTCTTGAGATCGAGATTGACTACGGCGGTCAGTTCAAAGGCAGGAAATTTTTCTCCAACAGTCAGCATTCACACTCCTTGGGGGTTGCAGGATTTACTGTGTGTGCGGACTGAGATGTCGTTAACGGTTTAGTGAAAATGATGCCGAGGAGAATCGACCGGGGGCAACACGTTCAGTTTACGCACAGGACTCTGTATTTAATGAGATGATCGAGCGCACTGAAACGATTCTCCGCGTGGTCGGGCGGGGCGGTCAGTTGGGCCGATTGCCGGAGGCGGAACGGCGATGAAATCGCTCATCGACCGGCTGGCGATCGTTAAAGCCGGAGTCGGTTGAGTGCCAGTGCTCGATGGCAGGCTCACCCATGCGCCAGCAGAGCAGGACCACCTGGTCGTCGAGGCGGCAGGGAAAATCAAGCAGGCCGGCTTCGATGTCCTTCACCTGCACGCCGATGGAATCAATCTCAGCGATGCTCTCGCGGACGCGGCGCACGTGGGACTCCATCTCCGCGCGCAGGCCTGCTACCTTGCCCGCGTCCACTCTCATGCCGCCGGAAAGATAAATGCGGCGAGCCATCTCAGAGAGGCCGGACTCCACCTCTTCGGCCGATCGCTTGCCTTCGATGGCACGCTTCAGCAGCGACTCCAGCACCGGGAGCAGAGACTGCGCTTCTTCGAGAGTGAATGTCCTCATGGGGACAGTTTACAGCGAACAGTGATCAGTGAACAGTAGTCAGATGTCAGTGGCCAGGTGAATGATAAGTCCCTTTACCGTCAAGTCAAGCAATTTCTTCACCAAGCCAGATCTGCTCGCTATGCCAAATCTGCTTGCTATCTCGATAAGAAACTGACCACCGTTCACTGTTCGCTGCCCTTATCTCACTTCCATCATGCGGTCGAGCCCAACTTTGGCCCAGCGCTTGACGCTCGGCTTCACCTGGATGCGGTTGACGACGCGGCCCTCGACCAGGTTTTCCAGCACCCATGCCAGGTGTTGAGGACTGATGCGGAACATAGTGGTGCAGAGGCAGCCGGTATCGTCGAGTGTGATGATCTTCTTGCCTTCGGCGGCGAAACGGCGGGCCATGCGGTTGACCAGGTGAATCTCAGTGCCGACGGCAAACATCGCTCCTGCGGAAGCCTGCTCGACCAGAGCGATGAGCCGCTCCGTGGAGCCGAAGGCGTCGGCCTTCTGGCAAACTTCCCAGCGGCACTCGGGATGGACGATGACCTGAATTCCAGGATATTTGGCGCGGACCTGATCGACGTGGCTGGGCAGAAAGCGCTGATGAACGGCGCAATGGCCCTTCCAAAGCAGAATGCGGCTGGTGGCGAGGCTCTGTTTGGTCAGGCCGCCCTGGCTTGGACCAATCTGAATGGCCCAGGGATCCCATACCACCATCTCTTCGAGCGGAATTCCCATGGCGAAGCCGGTGTTGCGGCCCAGATGCTGATCGGGCAAAAAGAGGATACGTTTGGACCGGGTGAAGGCCCACTCGAAGGCGGCGCGGGCGTTGGACGAGGTGCAGACCAGCCCGCCGTGTTCACCGCAGAAGGCCTTGATGGCCGCGGTCGAGTTTATGTAGGTGAGCGGAATGATCTCGTCCGCCAGACCAAGGCGTTCAAGCGCTTCCCAGCAAGCCTCGACCTGGGAGATTTCCGCCATATCGGCCATGGAACAGCCAGCGTTCAGGTCGGGCAGAATGACCTGTTGTCCCTCGCGGCCCAGCACGTCGGCGCTCTCGGCCATGAAGTGTACTCCGCAGAAAACAATGTATTTAGCGTCGGTTGCGGCAGCGACTCCGCACAGCTTGTAGCTGTCGCCTGTCGCGTCGGCAAAGCGGATCACTTCGTCGCGCTGGTAGTGGTGGCCGAGCAGGAGGGTTGTGGCGCCGAGTTTGGCGCGCGCTTTTGCAATGCGCTCGTCCATGGTGTGGTCGGGGAGCGCGAGATAGTTTTCGAGGCTGCAAGCACTGCCAGCCTCCGGCGAGGCCGCCGTCAGATCGTCGAGAACCAGGTTCACAGTCTTCCGCCTTCAGTCCAGCTCGCCCCTATTGGAGCAGCGGACGGGGATGTTGAAAGCAATACGACTTGCAGTAGATGCACTGGCTTTGCTGAAGACCTGCCGGCGCTTGCGGCCAACCGCTTCAGAAGAGCCCCCATCCACGGGGTTGTTGCAAGCCTTTCTTCTAGTTGGACGCGGCCTGAAGCCTTTGGATTCGAGAATTCAATCCGGCAAAGACCGCTTCCACTGACAACTATTTTAACAAAAGCTTGACAGAGAACTCAAATGGCGCGGGTTGGAAAGTTGGTCTCCCGCACTTTTCGCCGGAACGCGAAAAGGATGGGCCACACCTATCTCATTCTTTCGCCAATCAATGCAGCGGGTCAGCCCTGCTTCGCGAAGATAGCGGATTAGCGGCCTGGCGTTTGTGATGGCTGTATGGAGGAAGGTATCATAAGCCTTTATGGGAATGACGCCGCCAATTGAAGTTGCCAACCTGGGGATGTGGGATTCGCTGATCCTGATGGTGATGGCGCTGGTGGTCTTCGGGCCGCGGCGGCTGCCGGAGATCGGCCGCCAGATCGGCAAGCTGATGTATGAGGTTCGCAAGGCCTCCAACGACTTCAAGTTCCAGATGGAAGAGGAGTTGCGGAGCTCCGAGGATGCCGAGCGGCGGAGGAAAGACGAGGAGCGGCAGCGTGCGCTGGCGGCTCCGGCTCAGACTGCGGGGACAATCGAGGCTGTTTCCCAGTTCCCGGAAGCGGGATCTGGGATGCCCGGGACGATTGAGAGCCCTTACCCAAATGAAGTCGTTTACCCTCCCGTAATCGCAGCCGCTCCCGAAGCTCCGGCGGAAGAGGCATATCCGCGGATTCTGCCGCCCTCGACGGGCGAGCCGGTGGCGGCGGCGCGGCCAGGCAGCCCGGCGCCGCAGGTTGCGTCCGATTCTTCAGTCGCTGAAGAAGCCGGCACAACGATAAGCGTCGAAAAGCCTGCGCGTAAGCCGCGCACCCGAGCGAAAAAAGCTCACAAAGAGCCGGAGATTTCCAATGGTTGATCCCGCGGAGGTGATCGGCAAGGCGCGCGCGGCCGTGACCCAGCGCGCGGAACTGCCTGGCATGAGCCTGATGGAACACCTGGACGAACTGCGCAAGCGCATCGTCCGCTCCGCCATTTACCTCGCGCTGGGCTTTGTTGTGGCCTGGTACTTTCACGACCGGCTCGTCGATTTTATCCAGGCGCCGCTGAAGAACGATGGCAAGTCGCTCAATATGATCCACCCCATGGATGGGATGAATCTGGCGATCCATGTATCGCTGGCCGGCGGAGCGATTCTGGCTTCGCCCTTCATCCTCTTCCAAGTGTGGCTGTTCATTGCGCCGGGGCTCTACAAGAAAGAGCAGCGATTTGTGATTCCCTTCATGGCGGCCACCGTGGGATTGTTTCTGGCCGGCGCCTACTTCGGCTACTACTGGGTGCTGCCCAGCGCGATGCACATCCTGCTCGATGTTTTTGGCAACAAGTTTACGTCCGTAATCAGCATCGAAGAGTACACCGGCTTCTTTCTGTCAGTGATTCTGGGCCTGGGCATAAGTTTTGAGTTGCCGGTGCTCATCTTCTTTCTGGCTCTGTTCGGCATCGTCAGCCCGCGCTTTCTGTGGAGGAACTTCCGCTATGCTCTTCTGGCCGTCTTCCTGGTGGCGGCCATCATCTGCCCCATGCCCGACCCTGTGAGCATGTGCCTCTACGCAATGCCGCTGCTGGCGCTCTATTTGATCGGCATCGCGGTGGCGTGGTGGGTGCACCCGTCGCGGCGCAAGAAGAAGGAGGCGGCAAAGTGAGTTTTTGGAATAGAGAAACAGCAAGACTAAGGGTTTCCCAGGTCCGGGGTCCCCACGGACAGGTCTTCGTCCGTGGGGTGGAGATCTCGAACTTGAGACCTGGGAAGCCTCAGCACTGGTTGAGGTTAGTTCTTGCGCTGCTCCTGCTCACTCCTCTCGCCGCCCCCGCGCAGCAGCACTTCAACGGGGCTGCGGCGCTCGAATACGCGCGGCAGTTTGTGGCTATCGGGCCGCGCTGGCCCACCAGCCCAGAGCACGTGAAGGCCGAGGAATTTCTGCGCAACCACTTCCGCCACGACCAGCTCGAAGAGGATGCATTCACGGCCTCTACGCCTATTGGCCCGGTGGCGATGCGCAACTTCATCGTGCGCTTTCCCGGAAAAAAGAGCGGCGTTATTGTGCTGGCCACGCACTACGAGACCAACTACTGGCTCAAGAACATCAACTATGTGGGCGCAAACGATGGCGGCTCGACAACCGGCCTGCTCATGGCCATCGCCGACAGGCTGCGTGCGCAGGCCGCACAATCCCCCGGCAAAAAGCTGCCCGGCTACTCCGTCTGGCTGGTCTTCTTTGACGGCGAAGAAGCCATTCAACAATGGTCGGCCTCCGACTCGACTTACGGCAGCCGCCATCTCGCCGCGCGATGGGGCCGCGATGGAACACTCA
>Ga0181517_10002963_pt1 | contig 16660 bp, 14 predicted proteins | sample PEATcosm2014_Bin_31_FD_119748 | JGI IMG/M metagenome (GOLD analysis project Ga0181517, IMG submission 119748) | Peatland microbial communities from MTU Mesocosm Facility, Houghton, MI, USA - PEATcosm2014_Bin01_30_metaG | ecosystem: Environmental > Terrestrial > Soil > Wetlands > Peat | place... | reverse complement strand
CGAGCAACGTAAGACCGCCGCCGCGGGGCGCAAGCGCCCGATGACCCGCCGCGTCATGGCCGCGTCATCGCCCGGTCGGCGGCGCTGTGGAGTCATCCTGGCTCAGGTGCACCTGGTTCTGGCTCAGGTGCACCTGGTTCTGGCTCAGGTGCACCTGGTTCTGGCTCAGGTGCACCTGGTCCTGGCTCAGGTGCACCTGGTTCTGGCTCAGGTGCACGTGAGCCGCGATCCCGTGCGAGCTGTTCCGGCTCACCTGCGCGTGATGGCCGCACCCCTGAACACGGCACAAAAGCCCGGCGTTGCTTGAACTTGGCCGTCGCAGGGTGGCATAGTCCGCGCGCACGGAACCCTCTCACGCTGGAGACCGCCCGGATGTCACTACAAATCGAGGTTCGCACATCGACCGACGTCCCCGGCTCTCTCGGAGCCAACTGCGACGTCGTGGTCCTCGGCACCTGGGCGTTCGCGGCCGGCGCGGACGGCAAGAAGGCCAAGAGCCTCAAGACGGTCAAGGCCAAGGTCGCCGCCAGCGCGTCGCCGCCCATCAAGGAGCTCGCCGACGTCGACGCCATCTTCGACGGCTTCGTGTCGGCCGCAGCGCGACGCGAGGAGTTCAAGGGCAAGCACGAGCAGACGCTGCGCGTCCCCTCGCTCGGCCGCGTCGCCGCCCGGACGGTCCTCGTCCTCGGCCTCGGCGACCGCGACGCCGACGGCGTGACCGCCGCCGACGCCCGGTCGTTCGCAGGCCGCGCCGCCCGCGCCGCGAACGCCGAGAAGGCCGCGTCGCTCGCCCTCATCCTCCCGGCCGGCATGGAGAGGCAGCTGCGCGCCGTCGCCGAGGGGCTCACGCTCGGCGCCTACCGCTTCACCAAGTACCTGACCGGCGACCGCAAGCCGAAGCACGAGCTCTCGACGGTCACCCTCATCCTGTCCGGCCGCGCCCCGCGCGAGCCGCAGGCGCAGATCGACCTCGGCCTGCGCATCGGCGAGGCGGTCAACCTCGCGCGCGACCTGTCGAGCGAGCCCGGCAACGCGCTGCCCCCCGCCGAGCTCGCGCGCCACGCGCAGGAGGTCGCCCGCGCCGGCAAGCTGAAGGTGCAGGTCTTCGACGGCAAGGAGATCGTCCGCCGCAAGATGTTCCTGCTCGACGCCGTGGGGCGCGGCAGCCGCAACGAGCCGCGCTTCGTCCACATCTCGTACGTCCCCGAGAAGAAGGCGAAGAAGCGCCTCGTCTTCGTCGGCAAGGGCATCACCTTCGACTCCGGAGGCCTCTGCATCAAGCCGGCCGCGGGCATGGGCGAGATGAAGGGCGACATGTCCGGGGCGGGCAACATGGTCGGCCTGATGGCCGCCGTCGCCGCCCTGCGCCCCGCCGTCGAGGTCCACGCGCTGATGGCCTGCGCCGAGAACATGCCGGACGGCAACGCCTACCGCCCTGGCGACATCTTCGGATCGCTCGACGGGAAGACGGTCGAGATCGTCAACACCGACGCCGAGGGGAGGCTCGTCCTGGCCGACGCGCTCGCCTACGGGGCCGCGCTGAGGCCCGATCTCATGGTCGACAACGCGACGCTGACCGGCGCGTGCATGGTCGCGCTCGGCGCCGGCTGCTCCGGCTACTACGCGACGTCGGACAAGGCCGCGGCCCTGTTCGCCGCCGCGGTCAAGGAGTCCGGCGAGCAGATGTGGCGCATGCCGCTGCTCGAGGAGCTGCGCGAGTCGCTCCGCAGCGACGTCGCCGACCTCAAGCACACCGGCGACCGCTACGGCGGGTCCATCTCCGCGGCGCTCTTCCTGCGCGAGTTCATCGGCGAGGTGAAGAACTTCGTCCACGCCGACATCGCCGGCCCGGTCTCGACCGAGCGCGCCTTCGGGTGGAACCCGAAGGGGGCGACAGGCCACGGCGTCCTCACGTACCTGTCGATCGTCGAGCACGCCGCGAGGCGCTGAGCGTCCCGCTAGGGGCGCCCCCACTCCGAGAACGGGTGCTCCACGAGGTTGGCGTTGAGGTAGCGCGGATCGTCGGTGACCTCCTGGCCGACCCACGACGGACAGGTGAAGGCCTCGTCGGGCCCGTCCAGCTCGATCTCGGCCACGAGCAGGCCGGCGTTCGCCCCGTGGAACTCGTCGACCTCCCACGTGTGCCCGTCGTGATCGACCAGGTGGCGGTGCTTGTCGATGAGGGGCGGCGCGCAGAGGCCGAGCATCTCGTCGGCGTCGGCGACCGGGATCTCGTACTCGTACTCGGACCGCACGAGCCCCGCCCGCGGCCCCTTGACCGTGAGGAACGCCCTGTCGCCGGCGCGCCGGACGCGCACGGTGCAGCCGCGCGTCCGGCTCAGGTAGCCCTGCCGGAACGCGGTCGGGTTCGACGTCCCGGGCCACTGGTCACGCTTCACCAGGAACTTCCTCTCGATCTCGACGCCCATGGCAGGACGCTGGAGCAAGCCGCCGCCCCGGTCAAGCGACCGCCAGCCGATCACGCCCCGCGCTGCCGGCCATGCGACGGCGGCGCGACGATCGCGTCACGAACGTGCCTCGGAATCGGCTAGCCTGCCTTGTCAGCGATGAACCCGCCCCAGAGTGAAGCCGCCACCGCCGCACCAGCCCGCGGCCCGTCCGCCAGCCCCGGCGGCGCCGCGTCGGTCGGCGCGCCGCCCGCTCCCCCCAAGGTCCGCTGCCTCGCCACCGGCGTGAAGAAGTCCTTCGGGACGCAGGCCATCCTGCGCGGCGTCGACCTGGAGATCCCCGAGGGGGCCTTCGCGGTGCTCGTCGGACCGAGCGGCTGCGGCAAGTCGACGCTGCTACGCCTCATCGCAGGCCTCGAGCAGGTCGACGAGGGGACCATCTTCCTCGCGGGGCGCGACGTCACGCGCCTGCCTCCTCGCGAGCGCGACGTGGCCATGGTCTTCCAGAGCTACGCCCTCTACCCGCACCTCACCGTGCGCGACAACCTCGCCTTCGGCCTCAAGCTCCGCGGCGCGCCGGCTGCCGAGATCGAGGCGCGCATCAAGGACGCCAGCATGATGCTGTCGCTCGACCCGCTGCTCGACCGCTACCCCAAGCAGCTGTCGGGCGGCCAGCGGCAGCGCGTCGCGATGGGCCGCGCCATCGTGCGGCGTCCGACCATCTTCCTCTTCGACGAGCCGCTGTCCAACCTCGACGCCGCGCTGCGCGCCGAGGTCCGCGTCGAGATTCGCCGCCTGCACGACCGCCTCCAGGCGACGACCCTCTACGTCACCCACGACCAGGTCGAGGCCATGACCCTGGCCGACACGCTCTGGGTGATGAACGCCGGCTACGTCGAGCAGCGGGGCCGCCCCCTCGACATCTACGAGCGTCCTCGCACCAAGTTCGTCGCCGGCTTCCTCGGCTCGCCGCAGATCAACTTCCTCGACGCCGTCATCAAGGAGAAGGACGGCGCGCTCGTGGCCGAGGGGTCGGGGCTCGTCGTCCCCATCGACGAGGACCGCTTCGGGCGCACGCTCGCCCCGGGACGCAAGGTCACGGTCGGCATCCGCCCTCACGACTTCACGCTGCCGAAGCCCGGCGGCGCAGAGCCCTCCGAGGTCGCCGCGACCCTGCGCGTCGAGATCGTCGAGGCCCTCGGCTTCGAGGCCTTCGCGCACGGGTGGATCACGGCGAGCGGACCGCGGGTCATCGTGCGGCTCGAGGCGAACCAGGTGCCGGACGTGAAGGCCGCGGGCTCGCTCCCTCTGCGGGTGGACCGCGCGCGCGTCCACCTCTTCGACGCGACCAACGGCCTGTCGCTGACCGAGCGAGCCTGAGGGCCGCGAGGCGTCGCATGACGGTGCGCACCCTGCTCGCGCTCACGCTCCTCTGGGCGGCGCTGCTCTTCGCCTCGCCAGCGCGCGCCGACGAGCACGTCGTGCTCTGGCACTCCTACCGCGGCGACGAGGAGCGGGCCCTCGCGGCGGCGGTTCACGACTTCGAGCAGCGCCACCCCGGCGTCTCGGTCGAGGTCCTCGCCATCCCTTACGAGGCCTACGCCGCCAAGCTCCAGGCCGCCATCCCGCGCGCGCACGGGCCCGACCTGTTCATCCAGGCCCACCAGTGGATCGGCTCGTACCTCGACGAGAAGCTCATCGAGCCCACCGGCGCGGCGTACCCTGACTCGGACGTTGCCGGCTTCGACGCCACCGCGACGCGCGCCGTGACCTGGAAGGGGGTCCGCTACGCCGTCCCGCTAGCCAACAAGTGCGTCGCGCTCTACGTGAACAGCGATCTCGTGCCGCGCTCGCCGGCCACGCTCGAGGACCTGCTCGGCATGAAGGCGACCCTGCCGCCCGGCGTCTTCCCGCTGGTCTACACGGCCGACAACGCCTACTACCACGCGCCATTCCTGCACGCGTTCGGCGGCCACCTCGTGGACGAGCCGCCCGGCGGCCCGACGACCTTCGCCTTCTTCGGCGACGGCGCCGCCCGCTCGCTCGACTTCGTCCGCGCCATGCTGACGCACGGCCAGATCCCGGAGGAGCCGAGCGGCGCCCTGGCCAAGGACCTCTTCACCAGCGGTCGCGCGGCCGCGGTCATCGACGGCCCGTGGCTCGCCGCCGATCTCGGCCCGTCGCTCGCGATCCGCTACCGCGTCGAGCCGCTCCCGAGGCTCGCCGCCGCGGGCGATCTGCTCCGCCCGCTGCTCACCGTCGAGGCCGTCTTCACGACGCACTCAGGCGCCGGGCGCCCCGTCGCCGCGGAGCTGGCGCGGTGGCTCGGTGGCCCCGAGGCAGCGATCGTCCGCGCGCAGATGGGCCAGCAGGTCGTGCCGCGTCCTGACCTCTGGAAGGACCCGCGCCTCGCCGCCCTGCCCAACCTCCGCGCCTTCCACGACGCCGCCATGAACGCCGAACCGATGGTCGCCACGCGCGGCATGCAGGCCGCCTGGGAGCCGGCCAACCAGGCCATCAAGAAGGTCCTGCGCGGCGACCAGGAGCCCGCCCTCGCGCTCGCCGAGGCCCGGCGCCGCTGGCAGGACGCGACCCGGCCGCTCCCCCCGAAGCGCTCGCCCGCGCCGCTGGTGCTGCTGCTCGGCCTCGGGCTGCTCGCGGTCGCCGCGCTGGCAGTGCGGCGCGTGCGTGACGCCTCGTTCCGCCGCGACCTCAGGGCGTCGCTCCCGGCCTACGCCTGCGTCACGCACGCGGTGCTGGTCGTCCTGGCGCTCGTCGTCTTCCCGCTCACGGCCGGCGCGCTCACCTCGCTCTTCGCCGGCACCCGCGACGCCCCTCGCTACGTCGGCCTCGCCAACTACATCGGCATCCTCACCGCCCGCGGCGGAGACCTCCTCGGCCACGGCTCGTTCTACCTGACGCTCCTCGTCACGGTGCTCTGGACGCTGGTCAACGTCTTCTTCCACGTCAGCTTCGGCATGATCCTCGGCCTCGCCCTGTCGCGGCCGCTGATGCGCCTGCGCGCCGTCTACCGCGTCCTGCTCATCCTGCCGTGGGCCGTGCCGTCCTACGTCACGGCGCTGGCCTGGAAGGGGATGTTCCAGCGGCAGTTCGGCGCCGTGAACGCCCTCTTGCGACTGCTCGGCGCCGAGCCGGTGTCGTGGTTCTCGCACTTCACCACCGCGTTCACGGCCAACGTCGCCACCAACGTCTGGCTCGGCTTCCCCTTCATGATGGTGGTCGTGCTCGGCGCCCTCACGTCGATCCCCAAGGACGTCCTCGAGGCCGCCGAGGTGGACGGCGCCACGCGCGGCCAGCGCTTCCGGCTGGTGACGCTCCCCTTGCTCAAGCCGGTCCTGCTGCCCGCGGTCGTGCTCGGATCGGTCTGGACGTTCAACATGTTCAACGTCGTGTTCCTCGTGTCGGGCGGCGAGCCGGACGGCACCACCGACATCCTCGTGAGCGAGGCGTACCGCTGGGCCTTCACGCGCGACAACCAGTACGGCTACGCGGCCGCGTACGCCGTGCTCATCTTCCTGCTGCTCGCGGGCGGGTCGCGGTTCTTCGGGCGCAAGCTCACGAGCGAGGGGGCCACATGATGCGCCGGATCGAGGGGCTGCTCGCCCACGTCCTGCTCGTCACGGCGTGCGCCTTCGCCGTCTACCCCTTGCTCTGGGTCATCACGCTCGCCGTCTCCCCGTCGGGGCCCGGCGCCGAGGCGCGGCTCTTGCCCATCGTCAGCGCCCCGTCGCTCGACAACTTCCGCACCGTCATCGGCTGGGGAACGCCAGGCGGCACGTGGCTCTTCGCGCACCAGCTCGCCAACTCGCTCGTGGTGTCGCTCACCACGGCCCTGGCCGCCATCCTCGTCGCCACGCCGACGGCCTACGCGCTCGCGCGCTTCCAGTTCGTCGGGGCGAAGGGCGGCCTGCGCGCCCTGCTCGCGACGCAGATGTTCCCCACGGTCGCCAGCGCGGTGCCGCTCTACCTCCTGCTCGACGCGCTGCACCTGCTCGACTCGCGCGCCGGCCTCGTCCTGGTCTACGCCTCGACCGCGGTCCCGTTCGCCATCTTCCAGCTGCGCGGCTCGTTCCTCGCCATCCCGGTCGACATCGAGGAGGCCGCGATGGTCGACGGCGCCAGCCGCGCGCGGGCCTTCGTGCTGGTCGTCCTGCCCGCCGCGCGACCGGCCATCGCCGTGACCGCCCTGTTCGCCTTCATGAGCGCGTGGAACGAGTTCATCCTCGCGGCCACGCTCCTGTCCCGAAAGACCGCCTACACGCTGCCGGTCGTCATCCAGAGCTACGTGCAGGAGCAGAGCACGTCGTGGGGGCCGTTCGCGGCCGCCGCGATCCTGGTGAGCGTGCCGGTGATGGCGCTCTTCTACGTCGCGCAGCGCCAGCTCGTGAGCGGCCTGACGCAGGGGGGCGTCAAGGGGTAGCTGGGAGGCTGGGTCTCACGTCCCTGGGGGACGTCTCCCATCGACCAGGCGATGTCTCACGTCGACCGAGGGATGTCCCGCGTCGACCTGGGGCTATCCCCTGACGGTCGGCCGGGCTGGTGCGCGATCGCGGGGGACGGCAAGACGGCGCGCCGAGACGCGAGGGACAGAGCGTGCGCGCGCCCGAGAACCGTCTACGATGACCTGCGCACCCTTCCGTCACGTCGCCACGTTGCGGCGGAAAGCCAAGGCTACCCATGACACGGCTATGGCTGGTTCTTCTGCTGACCATGGCAGGCTGTTCCGCAGCGTCGCGCACCGCGCCAACCACGGCCGGCGCAGCGACCACAGGGCTGCCGGACGGCGGGTGGAACAGCATCCCGTACTGACAGTGGTGGAACCCCCAGTGCGGCTCGCCGGGGAGCGCATCCACCAACCCCACCTGCTCGCAGGTCACTCTTGCGGTCTCACCGATCGGCGGATGCGACCTCGGGAGCTCCTTCAGGACGGGTTGTCTACCTTCGGGTGTCACCATCGGGTTGACGTCCTACGCTTCGAGCAACCACCCGATCATCGCCGCATCCCTGGCGCCGCACACGATGCGTGGGCTGTCGCTCTGCTCAGCGGAACACGGCGCCGCGACGTGCTGCTCGTGGGCGGACGGCGGGGGGGCGGCGGACGCGCATACGGTGCCGCAGCCGCGTGGAGGCCGAAGCTCTGCGCTGATCGGGCAGCCCCGGGGTGCTGCCCTGCCGGTTCCCGGGACGATCCGGACGAGCGGATCTCCCGCAGCCTACTTGCAGCTGCAGCGGTTGACCGTGACGATGTTGCCGGCCGCGCTGCAGGACCCCTCGACGCACACCGCCTGCTGCTCGCCGCCGCAGATGATCTCGCAGCCGGGGCTGCTGTCGTTGGCGCAGACGAGCGGCGCGAGGCTGCACGTGCCCGCGGCGCACGCGACCGCTGGATACGAGAGCCCAAGCGGGACCGACGCCGGGCGCGGGCTGAGCCCCGACGTGACGACGAAGGCGACGGCTGCGCAGACGCGGGTTCTCATGGCGCTCCGGGCTCGGTACCACCCGGGGCGCCCGAGAGGAAAGTTTTCAGGCGTCGCGCAGGGGCAGCTCGCCGATGAAGTCGCGCTTGCCGAGGTTCACGCCGCCGTGGCGGAGGATCGCGTAGGCGTGCGTGAGGTGGAAGAAGAAGTTCGGGACAGCGTTCTGCTGGAAGTAGTCGGCCCCCGACAGGACCTTCCCCTCCCAGTGCGGCAGCGCCACGACGCGGGCCCCTGCCCCCTTGAAGTCGTCGGCGGAGAAGCCGTCGAGGAACGCGATGACCGCGCGGATCCGGGCGTGCAGCTCGTCGATGGTCGTCTCCGTGTCGGGGAACACGGGCGCCGGCTTGCCCGAGAGCCGCGACGCCATGAACTTCGCGGTGTCGCAGGCCGTCCGCACCTGGCGCACGAGCGGGAACTGGTCGGGCGCGAGGCGGAAGTCGAGCAGCAGGTTCGGGTCGTACGGCCTGTCCTTGGCGTGGGCCGTGGCGGCGCCGAGCCACTTGTCGAGCTGACCGAGGGACTTCTTCATCTGGCAGAGCATTTCGAAGTACATGGCGCGGGAGTCTACACGCGTCCGGAAAGTTGGCCCAGCGGGACGTCTTCCCGGATGGTCTCCCCATGGCCAAGGCACGCACCAGAGCCAAGTCCGTCGCTCGCGCGCTCGGCGAGCGGCGCTCCACCCCCGATCGCCGCGCCGAGCTCGATCGCCGCGAGTTTCCGCCGCGCCCCGAGGGGCGACGGCGCGGCTCCGGTCGACGTGCCACCGACCCGTCCGTCGATTGACCTCCCACGGAACGGCCGCCGCGTGCTGGACATCCGACCCCGCGTGAAGACGAGCACCCTCTGCGCCCTCTCGGCCTCGATCGCGCTCGCGCTCGGTCCGGGCGTCGCGTCGGCCCAGGCGCCCCGACCGCGTCTGCAGTCGGAGCTCTCCACGGCGGCCACCCCCATCACGCTGTCCGAGGCCGTGTCACGCGCGCTCGAGCGCAACCCGAGCTTCGCCACCGCCCGCCAGGAGATCCTCCGCACCGAGGCGCTGCTGCGCGAGGTCGAGGCGACCTGGCTGCCCACGCTCAGCGGAAACGGCGTCTACACGCACCTCGACACCGCGCGCGTCGTGAACAACGTCGTCGAGGTCCCCGCCAACGGCCTCAACGCCAACCTGCTGCTGACCGTCCCGCTCGTCATGCCCCGCCAGTGGGCGAACCACTCGGAGGCGAGCGCCAACGTCCGCGTCCAGCGAGCCTCGAGCGAGGAAGTGCGGCGGCAGGTCGCGCTCAGCACCGGTCGCGCCTACCTCGCCGTCTACGCGCAGAAGCTGGTCGTCGAGGTCGACGAGCGCGCACGAGACACGGCGAAGAAGCACTACGACTACGCGCACCAGCGCTACAGCGGCGGCGTCGGGACCAGCCTCGACGAGGTCCGCGCCGCCCAGGAGGTCGCGGGCGACGAGGCGCTCGTGCAGCAGGCCTACTCCGCGCTCGCGACGGCCGAGGAAGCGCTCGGGGTCCTGGTCGGCGCCGACGGCCCGCTCGACACCGCCGAGGAGCCCGCGCTCGCAGCCCCGCCGACGCTCGCCGCCGGGCTCGAAGACGCCGAGCACCGCACCGACGTCCTGGCCTACGACCTCAAGCGCAAGGCCGCCGAGCGGGTCACCCACCACGACTACACCGATTACCTGCCCTACCTCGTCGGCACGGCCCAGCCCTTCTACCAGACCCCTGTCCTCCCGACGGTCCCCGAGACGGGCTACCAGATGGAGCTCATCCTGACCTTGCCGCTCTACGACGGCGGCCTCCGCTACGGTCAGGCCAGGGAGCGCGACGCCCTCGCCGCCGAGGCACGCATCGCCTTCGACGGGCAGCTGCGGCAGGCGCGCAGCGACGTGCGCGCGGCGTTCGAGGCGCTCGTGCGGGCCGACGAGGCGCTCAAGGCGTCACGCGACGGATCGCACCTCGCCGACAGGGCGCTCGAGCTGGCCAACCTCGCGTACACTGCGGGTGCCACGAGCGACCTCGAGGTCATCGACGCCGAGCGCGTCGCGCGCGACGCCGAGACCCAGGCCGAGATCGCGGCCGACGCGGCACGACAAGCCCGCCTCAACCTGCTGTCCGCCACCAACCACTTCCCCTGACCAAGCCGCTCCGATGATGCCTCTATCGCGCAAGATCGCCGTCGCCCTCGTCGGGGTCGGCGTCGCCGTGATCGGTGCATGGTCTCTGCTCGCCCGACCTCGCCCGACCCGCCCCATCGACGCCGTCCCCAGCGACGCCTTCGTCGCCATCGAGGTCGACGTCGCCAGCCTCCGCAAGTCCGGAGCCCTGGCGAGCCTCTTCGGCAACCGCGACGAGCAGAAGCTCACCCAGGTCTGCGGCTTCGACCCCGTCGACGAGATGCAGGACCTCGTCTTCACCATCCCCGAGGGGGGCGACGGCGACTTCGGCGTGGCCGTCCAGGCCAACATCAACCGCGACGATCTCATCCGCTGCGCCGACGAGGTCGTCAAGGCGCACGGCGGCGACCCGACCCCCGACACCACGTCGCGAGGGTCGTACGCCATCATCACCCCGCGCCGCACCTCGGCGGAGTCGACCCGGCCTCCTCGCTCGATCGCCTACCACAAGGGGGGGCCCATCCTCGTCGGCCCCAAGCGCTGGCTCTACTCGATGATCGACGCGCTGGACGCCGCGGGCGAGGGGCGCGACTCGCCCGGAGAGCACCTGAGCTTGCGGACAGCGCTGGCGAAGGACATCAACCCGCCGCCGACGTTCCTGGTCACCGGCACCGTCCTCATCGAGCCCAGCGTCCGGAGCAAGCTCCGAACCGAGATGCTCGCCGAGGTCGGCGGCGTGGACGACCCCGGGACGTCCATGATGCTCGGTGTCCTCGGGATGTCCTCGGGCGCCATCGGCCTGTACGAGCGCGGTGACGACGTCCACGCCGTGCTCGACCTCCGGTGCGAAGAAGAGGCGCAGTGCGCGCAGGTCGAGAAGCTGGTCGCGAAGGTCCGCGGCGAGTGGTCGAAGATGCCTGCGCTGCGAGAGTTCGGGCTCGGGCCGGTCCTCGACCGCCTGGAGGTCGACCACCACGGCACGACGCTGCAGGTGCGGACGGCCGCTGCGACGACCGACGTCCTGCGCTGGGCCAAGCTCTTCCTCGCCTCGCGGCCCGTCGTCGCGTCGCCGGACGGCGGCGTCGCCGACGTCCCGACGGAGACCCTGCGGGTCACGGTGCCGGAAGGCGTCAAGCCGGGACAGCCCTTCAGCGTGAAGATCCCCGGCACGACCTCGGGAAGCGCCGCCACGGGCGTCCGGTCATTGCCCGCGACCGTCCCCGCTCCAAAGCCGTCCGCCTCCGCGGTCCACCCGTGACGCAGCCGCAGGCGGGCCTTATAGTTCCCCGGTGACGCTCGGCCGCACATCGACCGACGGCACGCACGAGATCCAAACGAGGAGACGAGCATGGCGGGCAGCAACGTGATCGTGGTCAATGACGACAACTTCGACGCAGAGGTCGCGAAGAGCGCGCAGCCCGTACTGGTCGACTTCAGCGCCACGTGGTGCGGCCCGTGCAAGGCGCTCGCCCCGGTCGTCGACAAGCTCGCCGACGAGACGGTCGGGAAGTACAAGGTCTGCAAGGTCGACATCGACGAGGCTCCGGGCATCACCGCGAAGTTCGGCGTGCGCGGCGTCCCGACCGTGCTGGTCTTCAAGAACGGCGTGCGGGCCGGGCAGCACGTCGGCGTGACGAGCAAGGAGAACCTGCTGAAGATGCTGGGCGGTTGAGCCCGGAGGCGACACTCCCCGCCAGAGCCTCCACCACCCCTCGATGCAGGGCCCCCCGGTGCGCCTGACCGGGTCGGCCCGGATCCCGCTGCAGCGTCGGGCATCCCGAGCGATGGGCCATCAGGCCCGGATGACGACATTCCGCCGGGTCGTGGCGGTCGTCTCGCTGGCCACCCATGTCCCGTTCGCCGCCGCGATGCTGGAGCTGGGGCGCCGGCTGCACTGGGTCTTCCCGCGAGTGGACGCCGTCGCCCTCTCGGTGCTGGGGCTGGCGCTGTTCGCCGGACGGATCCCCTGGGCGCGACCCGACCGGCCACGCGCGAACCGGTGGTCGGTCTGGCTGGTGGACACCCCCTGCTATATCCACTGGTGCGCGTGCCTCTTCACGCTCGTCCCCTCGGTCGTCGGGACCCTGGCCATTGCCAGCGTGGACGTCGCGACGGGTCTGCCGCCTCACCTGCCGACGGCGCTGTACCTGTGGACCTACCTGTTCTTCTTGGTCGTCTGCACCTACGGCGTCCTCGTTCGCCGCCGCTGGTTCCGTGTGCGCGAGATCGACGTTCCTGTCCACGGCCTCGACCCCGCCTTCGAGGGCCTCCGGGTCGCGCACCTCTCGGACCTCCACATCGGCACGAGCACGCCGAGGAGCTGGGGCCTCCGGTGGGCGCGCGCGGCGAGCCGACGGTCGCCCGACATCGCCGTCATCACCGGAGACCTGATCACGAGCGGGACGGCGTTTCACGAGGACGTCGCGGAGGTCGTGGCGGGCCTCGAGACGAGGGACGGCGTCTTCGTCTCGCTGGGCAACCACGACTACTTCGGCGACCCCAAGCCGCTGATCTCGCGCCTGCGCGCGCGAGGCGCCACGGTCCTGCGCAACGAGGGCGTCGTCCTCGAACGCGCGGGCGCCAGTCTCTTCCTCGCGGCCATTGACGACACCTGGACGCGACGTGACGACCTGGACCGTGCCCTCGCGTCCCGGCCGGAGGGCGCGACGGTCCTGCTGATGACGCACGACCCCGAGCGCTTCCGGGAGGCGGCCGCACGGGGGGTGGCGCTGACCCTTGCAGGGCACACCCACGGAGGACAGATCGCGTTACCGTTTCTCTCGCGGTGGGTCTCGCCGTCACACCTGACCCACCACTTTCATCAGGGGCTCTACCGCATCGGGCGCTCGACCCTGTTCGTCAGCCCGGGGCTGGGGACCACCGGACCGCCGATGCGGCTCGGGGTTGCGCCGCTGGTGGCTATCCTGCGGCTCCGGGCGGCTTGATCGAGATGGGCCCCATCGGCTCGTAGGGCGTGAGCTTGATCTCCACGGGCTCGACCTTCCAGATCTCGCGCGCGTACTCGCTGACCGTGCGGTCCGAAGAGAACCCGCCGACACGCGCGATGTTGCGCGCGGCGGTGCGCGACCATCCGACGGGGTCACGATAGGCGTCGGAGACGGCGCGCTGGCACGCCGAGTATGCGCTGAAGTCCGCCGTGACGAGGTACTGATCGCCGCCGAGCATGTCGTCGACGAGCGGGCGGAACAGGTCGCGCTCCTCGGGGGAGAAGAAGCCGGAGGCGAGCAGGTCGATCGCCTGCCGCAGCTCCTCGTCCTTCTCGTAGGCGAGGCGTCCGGGGAGCGCCCGCTTCTTGTGCTCGGCGACCTCCTTGGCGGTGAGCCCGAACAGGAAGAAATTCTCGGCCCCGACCGCCTCGCGGATCTCGATGTTCGCGCCGTCGAGCGTGCCGATGGTGAGGGCGCCGTTCATAGACAGCTTCATGTTGCCCGTGCCCGAGGCCTCCATCCCTGCGGTCGATATCTGCTCGGAGAGGTCCGCCGCGGGGATGATCCGCTCGGCGAGCGAGACCCGGTAGTTCGGCATGAACACGACCTTGATCGTCGAACCGCGGGCCTCGTTGACCACGTCCCCGATGGCGTGGATGAGCCGGATGATGAGCTTGGCCTGTCGGTAGCCGGGCGCCGCCTTGGCCCCGAAGATGAACGTGCGCGGAAGCACCTCCTCGCCGCGCTTGATGCGCATGTAAAGGGCGATGATGTGCAGCGCGTTGAGGACCTGCCGCTTGTACTCGTGCAACCGCTTGATCTGCACGTCGAAGAGCGACGCCGGGTCGACCTCGACGCCGAGCGTCTTGTTGATGAGCGCGGCGAGCGACACCTTGTTCGCGTGCTTGACGGCGCGCAGGCGCGAGAGGAACTCCGGGTCTGCGATGTGTGGCTCGAGCTCGCGCAGGCGCTCGAGGTGGGTCACCCAGCCTGCACCGATGCGCTCCGTGATGAGCGCCGCCAGCCCCGGGTTGCACGCCTGCAACCACCGCCGAGGCGTGACGCCGTTGGTCTTGTTGTTGAATCGCTCGGGGAAGAGCTCGTAGAAGTCGCGCAGCAGCTCCGTTCGAATGAGCTCCGAGTGCAGCTTGGCCACGCCGTTGATGGAGTGCGAGCCGGCGACCGCGAGGTAGGCCATCCGCACGCGCGGCTCGGGCCCCTCCTCGATGATCGACATTCGCGTGATCCTCGCGTCGTCCCTGGGGAAACCGTCCATGACCTGGCGGAGGAAACGCCGGTTGATCTCGTAGATGATCTCGATGTGGCGCGGCAAGAGACGCTTGAAGAGAGACACCGGCCAGCGCTCGAGCGCCTCGGGAAGGAGCGTGTGGTTCGTGTAGCCGAAGGCGCCGACCGTCTGCTTCCACGCGACGTTCCATGTGAGCCCCTCTTCGTCGAGGAGCAGGCGCATCAGCTCAGCGATGCCGATGGCGGGGTGGGTGTCGTTGAGCTGGATCGCGACCTTCTCGGCGAACGCGTCGAAGGTCTTGTGGTCGCGCTTGTAGCGCCGGACGATGTCGTGGATGGAGCAGGCGACGAAGAAGTACTCCTGGCGCAACCGGAGCTCCTTGCCGGCCTCGAAGTTGTCGTTCGGGTAGAGGACCTTGGAGATGACCTCCGACGCGTTCTTCGCCTGCACGGCGCTCACGTAGTCGCCCGAGTTGAAGAGCGCGAAGTCGAAGTCCTTGCCCGCGCGCGCGGCCCAGAGGCGGAGCGTGTTGACCGTGTTCGACTGGAAGCCTGCGATCGGCGTGTCGTACGGCACCCCCTGGACCTGGTCGCCGGGGAACCACCGGACGCGGAAGCCTCCGTGGCCGTCCGCCACCTGCTCGGTGCGGCCGCCGAAGGAGACCGTGACCGTCTGCTCGGGCCGCTCGATCTCCCACGGATTGCCGTAGCGGAGCCACTCGTCGGCGCGCTCGACCTGGCAACCGTCGCGGATCACCTGCTCGAAGATGCCGAACTCATAGCGGATGCCGTAGCCGGTGCACGGGAGGCCAAGCGTCGCGGTCGACTCGAGGAGGCACGCCGCGAGGCGCCCGAGGCCGCCGTTGCCGAGCCCGGCGTCCGACTCGAGCTCGACGAGCTGGTCGATGTCCACGTCGAGATCGCGGAGGACCTTGCGGTACGCCTCGTAGATTCCGAGGGCCTGGAGGTTCGAGACGAGCGCTCGCCCGAGGAGGAACTCGGCGGAGAGGTAGTAGGCTCGCTTGACGTCCTTGGCGGTGTAGGTCCCCTGGGTCTCGGCCCAGCGCTGCACGAGGCGATCGCGGGTCGACAGCGCCAGCGCGATGTACCGATCGTAGGCGGTCGAGTTGGCGAGATCGCGGGACCGCGAGAACAGAACGTGGTCGGTGAAGGCACGCTGCAGCACCACGGGGTGCATGCCGGTGCGATCGTCTTCGACGAGGATCTTGGTGGGCGGGAACGAGGAGGTGGGCATCGCCCCCAGCCTACCGAAACTACGGGCGTCGCGCGCCCGAATCTCGGGCCTGGACCACCCTCGGCGCCAGCCCCTGGCCAACCGAGCGGGCCAGCGCCGAGACGAACCGTGCGTGAGCGCCCACGACGGCAGCCGGCACCGGCGTCGGGGTCAGGTGGGCCCCGGCATGGACCTTGACGTCCGGCGCGTACGCCGTGCCGCGCAACGCAGGCGCGAAGTCCCAGCGCCCTGGCTGGAAGAAGAACCTCTTGCCGAAGCCCACGTAGCGCGGTTCCACCCAGCCGAGCCCCGGCAACGGCGGGCGCGACCACGAGCCGGGGACCCACACGTACGCACCCTCGCGATGGGCGTAGTAGCCGGGCGTCCAGGCAAAGCTGGGGTCAGGACGCGCCCCGAACGCCTCGACGCGCAGCACGGGAGGGGCGCTGTCGGCGACAGCCGCGTCGCGCACGAAGTCGCGGGGCGCCCAGACCCCAGGCGACCAGACATACCGGCCGGGATCGCCGACCACCCACGACCCAGGCGACCAGACCTGGTCGGGCGGCGGGTTGCGCCAGGCGCCCGTCACCCAGATGTAGCGGGCGAGGGGACGGCTCCACCACCAGTAGCCCGGGACCCAGACCTGCTCCGGCGCCAGCCTGGCAGGGGTATCCTCGACGACAAGGGCGGGCGGCGCCGTGTCGGCGAAGAAATCGGGGCCCACCGGCACGCTGCCGACGACCGCCTCGTGCAGCAGGATCTGCGGGTCCTCGGCCACCACCGGCGTCGGGGGCTCTACCTCGACCGCACCGACGCGGACCGTGGGCGGCGTCACCTCTTGCGGCGCCGCGGCCTCATCCGTGGTGGTCGCCTGCGTGGCGTGACAGGACGCCACACCCAGCACACACAGGGGCGCCACGGCAGCCGCGCGCAGCTCCGCCCACGTTCTTCCCCTTCTGACGGTCCTCTTCGAGCGCATGACGATTCTCCACACGGGCCGCGGCCGACAAGAGGTCGGCCTCCGGTCGCGCCGCATCGACGGAACCGGCGGGGATGCACGCGGCGGTCGCCCATGCTTCTCGCGTTCGGGAGGCAGTTCAAGGGTATTCGATGTCGCGGTGTTACGACCGGTCGTTCGACCGTTGGACACCCATCGACATCTCGCGCTGCCGCCCCGCTGGCCGGAGACTGGGGGCTCGTCTAGCGTTCTT
>Ga0181517_10002959_pt1 | contig 16675 bp, 14 predicted proteins | sample PEATcosm2014_Bin_31_FD_119748 | JGI IMG/M metagenome (GOLD analysis project Ga0181517, IMG submission 119748) | Peatland microbial communities from MTU Mesocosm Facility, Houghton, MI, USA - PEATcosm2014_Bin01_30_metaG | ecosystem: Environmental > Terrestrial > Soil > Wetlands > Peat | place... | reverse complement strand
ACGCGCGCCCATCAACCCAGCTCCGATGCCGCAGGTGGCAAGCGCCCCCATCAACCCAGCTCCGATGCCGCAGGTGGCAAGCGCGCCCATCAACCCAGCTCCAATGCCTCAGGTGGCACGCGCGCCCATCAACCCAGCTCCAATGCCACAGTTGGCACGCGCTCCTATCAACCCAGCTCCGATGCCACAGTTGGCACGCGCCCCTATCAACCCAGCTCCGATGCCACAGGTTTGTTAATCGACATTATCTGCTGTAGTCGCAGTTCTCTCTGTTCGTGGACACTAAAAAAGGAGAGAATAAAAGCCGCGAGGTGGAATGGCCCTTTCGGCACTTGATTATCTTTTGTGGGCGGCTGGATTTTTCGGTCAGGCTGCCCTGTTCGCTATCTTAATAATCCGACGCAGGTGGAGGGAGTTCCCTGTCTTTACCACGGTTATGGGTTTCGAGACAGCGGTGGGTCCAGCTCTATATTTGCTTGTACGACATGGCTCCAGCAGTTTGTATAAAGAGGCTTACTGGACTTCTGTTCTGATCGAGTTCATCCTGCAGCTGGGGATTGTCTTTGAGATTGCACGCATTGTTCTGCGGCCCACCGGAACCTGGGTACGGGACGCCAGAAAGCAGTTCATCTTCTGGGGCGCGCTGGGCATCCTCATCGCCGCAGCGCTTCCGTTTCTGGTCACGCCTCCGGCCGCAACTTTGCTTCATCGCCTGGAGGTCCGCGGGGATCTCTTCACCAGCCTGGTGATCTGCGAACTGATTGCCGTGGTGACGCGGACCTCCAGGAGCCTGGGCCTGGGCTGGCGCAACCATGTGATGGCGCTGGGCAACGGATGGACGGCCTGGGCCGTGGCTGCCATCCTGGTAGATGGGCTGCATAGTTACTTTGGTGCGGAGCGTTACTTTTCGGAGCTGGAACACGCCCGGATGATCGTTTACCTGGCTGTTCTTGGTTACTGGGCGGTTCAATTCTGGCAGGAGGAGCCGGCCCGGCAGCCGATTTCGCCCCAATTGAGCGCTTATATCCAGGATTTGCACCGGCGCATAAAAAAAGACCTTGACACCCTAGATGTCCAAAGGTAATATTTTTTCGATGACCTTTGCGCTACCATATCTCGTGTTTGGGGCGTTGTTGTGCGGCTTTGCCTTGGTTGTGATCGCAGACCGTCGCTCGTCTCATAAGCTCGCTCAACTGGATTGGCACGATCTGGTTGCGGCGCTGCAGCGGCTCGACATGGCTGAGGTATCCGCGGTCGCTATCGATTATCTGACCCCGCATCGCGGTCAGATCGATATGGAGCCGAAACAGATTTGGGAATCCCTCGGTGGTTACGAAGGCTTGAAGAGAATGCGCCAGAACGCAGAGATCATGCTCGCACTGGCCGCGTATGCGCAGCAGTGGAACTTTGAAGAGGCCGTGATCGTGACCGAGCGCATGAGGATGGATGCAGCTTCTCTGCGCCGCGCCGTCCGCCATGTAGAGCTGGGTATGCTTCCGGCCCAATTGCTGCCGCGCTTCACCATTATGCTTCCCCTCCACGCACAGGAGGCGTCATCGGCCTACTACCTGATGCGCCAGCGCCTCCTCGCCCTTTACGAAACCAGCCACATCTGCCGGTATCCCGCACTGGCGGCCGCCCTCTAAGAAGCTCCGATTAAGTCCATTCTGTAAGACAAACATTCCCTCAGGGGCTAAAGCCCGTGTTGATGTTGCAGTTTTTGTGGCACGGATAAATCCGTGCCCTTTCAAAACATCGACTTAATCAGAACTTCTCTAAGGTGAGTCGCTCCCAGGCAAACACGCCTGCCGTTGCGCCTCCTGTCGTTTTCCCGCCTGATGCGTCTAGAATTAAACAGGGTTCTTCATGACGCTTAGAGCATTTCCATCTTCCGCCCTTCTATCGACCGCTGTCTTTTGTCTATTGGCGTGCTTTGCGCCTGTTGCGGCCCAAGCCCAATCCTCCAGCAGCAATTCCGCCGGGCCGGCCGGGAAGGAGCGGACTTCGTCTTCCTCGCCGGATTTTTCGCGGGAAAAAGCGCCTTCGCTGATCGATCCCGCCGGGCCTACCATCTCCCTGATCAGCGCCGAGCCGGTCTTCCTGATGGCAGCGGCACTGAATGCCTGCGGCTACGACGAAGGTCTGGAAGAGAGCGCTTCGGTCCGCAAACTGGTCCGCGACGAGATGAACCTGGCGCTTGCCAAAAGCGAAGACGCCCGCAACAAGCGCGACAAGATCTGCCTCTACATCGCCCAGCACCGCATGACGGGCGGAGAGCTCGACATTGCGCAGTACATCTCGCTGGCTCTCTATCTCACCCCGCCGCCGGAGATCGAGACCTCGGCCGAGCTGACGGAGATGCCTCCTGATTCGACCCAGATAGTCGAGATTGTCCCCTTGTTGCGCGACTTTACCGCCGCCGTTGACCTGCACGGCATCTGGCTGGCGGTGCATCGCACCTACGACGCGGAAGCCGACCACCTGCACGATCCGCTCTCTAAAATGATCGTCTCCACCAACCTTTACCTCAAGATGCCGGCCGAAACCTATAACGGGCGGCGATTTATTGTGGTTGTCGAGCCATTGTTTTCGCCGCGCATGGTCAACGCACGCATCTACGGCACCGACTATGTGGTGGTGGTTTCGCCGCAAAACGGAACCATCCCCTTGAACGATGTGCGTCACACGTACCTCCATTACGTGATCGAGCCGCTGCTCTACGTCAGGGCCAACGCGATCGACCGCACGCAGCCCATCCTCAAGGAGATCCGCGAAGCTCCGCTCGAGTTTCGCTTTCGCTCTGACACCGTGCCCCTGACCATCGAGTGCCTCATCAAGGCCATCGAGGCGCGCACCATGGACACCGGCGTTCCCGTCTACACTATCCCGGCCGATGCCGACCGGTCGGCGATGCCTCGCTATGAGCATGAGCGCCAGATCTACCAGCAGAAGGTTGACGCCGTTCGCTGGGCCACCGTCCGCCACGACATGACGCAGGGCTTCGTGCTCACGCAGTACTTCTATGAGCAGATGATCCAGTTTGAGAAGGACCCCGCCAGTCTGAAAGACACCATCGGCGAGATGGTCTACAGCATGGACGTGGATCAACAGGTGCATCGTGCTCGAGATCTTGACTTCGACAAGGAAGGCGACAGCGAAGTGCTCTCGCGCAGCCAGCCGCATAAATTGACCGGGCTTGATCTGGCCGAGGCGCGCCTTGCCTCGGGCGATGTGGCCACGGCCAGCGCCATGGCTCGCCAGGCCCTTGCCTCGCGCGCCAATTCTCCCGATGCTTCCAACTCTCTGGAGGCCATCGCCAACGGCGCCCGCGCCGATTTCATCCTCGCCAGGGTCGCCATTCTTACTGGCCACCCCGATCAGGCTGTCGACGAATTCCAGAAGACGCTGGCCGCCAGCAAGAACCCGCGACTGATCTCCTGGTCGCACATTTACCTGGGCCGCATGCTGGACCTGGACTGCAAGCGCGACGAGGCCCTCACGGAGTACCAGGAGGGTTTGAAGACGCGCGACGGGCAGCAGGATACCCGGCTGGCTGCCGAGCGCGGCGTCAAAACGGCCTATGCCGTCAAAGGCCACAGTTGCGACGAGGATGCCGGCGACGACGCACCCCCTCCCGCGACAGGGCCCGCACCGGTCAAGTTGCAACCTGACAAGCCCGAAGCTGCATGGCCAAACGGGAGTGAAAAGCCCCAATAATCCCGGGCAAAGAACTGCTGGAGGAACGCAGAAAGTCTAATAATGAGATGGGGAGCTTCTCCTGGGCCAGAGGCTCCGGTTCGACTGGTGGCCCTGGAACAGCTTATCAACGCATCGGATCGAGGCGCATGTGGAAGCCGTTCTTGCCGAACTGGAAGCCGCATTGGGTCATTGCTTCGCGCGCGCCGAGTTGCTGGTGCGCGCGCTCACGCATCGCTCTCTAGCCAATGAGCGGGCGGCCAATGAGCAGGCCCTCCCTGAGAAGATCACCGCCAACGGCAAGGTGGAAACCGAGGGTACCGGCGACAATGAACGCCTGGAGTTTCTTGGTGACGCCGTGCTCGGGCTGGTGGTGGCCGAGGCCCTGTTTCTGCTTCACCCCGAGTGGCAGGAGGGCGAGTTGACCCGCGTCCGCTCTCAGTTGGTCAGCCGCCAGCATCTGGCGGAGGTAGCAGCGGTCATAGGCCTGGGCAGCCATCTGCGCCTCAGCCGCGGCGAAGACAAGGGCGGTCTCAGGCGCAAGAGCACCGTGCTCTCCAACACCATGGAGGCTGTTTTGGGCGCGCTGTTTCTGGATGGTGGACTGGAGCCGGTTACTGCCTTTGTCCGCCGCTGGGTGATGGGTGAGGCCGCCGAGCAATTAGCCGAGGAGTTGCGGGCCGGAGCAGCCTTGGGCAACTACAAATCGGCCTTGCAGGAGTACTTGCAGGCCTCGCGCGCCGGAGCGCCTGTCTATCGGGTCAAGAGCGAAAGCGGCCCCGACCACCGCAAGCGCTTTCTGGTCGAGGTCCGGCTCAAAGCCGCGGATTCGGAGGCAGGAAAGCCTCTTGCGCGCGGCAAGGGCAGCACCAAGAAACACGCCGAGCAGGATGCCGCCCGGCGCGCACTGGAGCAGTTGCAGGCGGCCGGAGAAACGGCTGCTGCGCAGGCCGAGGTCAAGCCGAGAGCCAAAAAGGAGGAGCTGGCAGCGCAATGAGTACCCCCGCCCAAGCGCCTGGCCTGTCCCCGCATTGGTTTGCGCGGCTGCGGCTTCATCTGCCTACCGTGCCCGAGGCTCTCGCCTCGCTGCTCCGGACCGTAGTGGTGGCACTATTTCTGCTCACCTTTGTGCTTCAGCCCTACCTCATCCCTTCCGAGAGCATGGAACACACCCTGCTGGTGGGTGATTTTCTTCTGGTCAACAAGCAGATTTATGCTCCGTCCGGCGGCTTGGGCCGCTTGCTCATGCCCTATCGCGAGATTGCGCGCGGCGACATCATTGTTTTCCACCACCCTCAGCACACCTATCTCGTCAAGCGGGTAGTGGGTCTGCCCGGCGACCGCTTGCGCATCAACGATGGCCGCGTCTCCGTGAATGGCGCTGTCCTCCGAGAGCCCTACGCAGCATTTGAGCCCGCTGCAGGAAATCCCTTCCGCGACGACTTTCCCGCCACGGTTTATACCGATCCGGAGGTGGACCCGCTCTGGTGGAAACAGATGCAGAGCCTCATCCGCGACGGCGAACTGGTGGTGCCTGAGGGCGAATATTTTGTGCTTGGCGACAACCGCAACCACAGCAAGGATTCCCGTTTCTGGGGCTTTGTCGCGCGGCGGCAGATCGTGGCCCGGCCGCTGGTCATTTACTTCTCCCTCACCCGGCCTTCAACCACCGATGTCGAACAAACCACGCTGCAAGCCGCGGATGATAGACTCGGACACGACAGGGAAATCTCGTCCCGGCTTGCCGGTTTTGCCCGCTGGAAGCGCATCTTCCACGTGGTGCATTAAAAACAGTGAACACTAACAAAGAGCGACAGGATGACAAAGAAAAAATCGCCGGCTCCCAGGACGCCTTCCGAGCCCCAGCCCGATGAACAGAGAGTGGAAGAGACGCCTTTCGAGGCCGTGGCCAGCATCTGCTCCATCCTGGTGGTGGGCCTGTTCATCCTCACCTTCCTCGCACAGAACTACGTCATCCCCTCCGGCTCGATGGAAAAGACGCTGCTGGTGGGCGATCATCTGCTGGTCGATCGCATCACCCTTGCGCCGCCCACGAAGTGGATGCCGCTCGTACACTACCGCGAACCCCAGCGCAACGATATTGTGGTCTTCATCAAGCCTGTGCCGGACCCGGATGCGGATGGAAACCCTCAATACCTGACACTGGTGAAGCGGCTGATCGGCATGCCCGGCGACCATATCCACCTGCGCGACGGTATCGTCATCATCAACGGCGTGGCTCAGAACCAGCCCCACGCCCAGTTGACTACGCCGGAAAACCATCAGGAATTCCTCGACGAGTTTCCCGCTGTGCCGCCATCCACTGACCGTGGCGCCACTGAAGCCTGGTCTGTCGATTTTCCCAATCACATCGAGAACGGCGACCTGGTGGTCCCGCCCGGCCACTACTTCATGATGGGCGACCATCGCCACAACAGCCTCGACTCCCGCTTCTGGGGATTTGTGCCCAGAGAGAACATAGTGGGCCGTCCGCTCTTCAACTATTGGTCGTTTGTGACACCCGAAGATCAGTATGAACAGCCCGGAGTCGGCAATACCGTGGCCTGGCTGGGCCACGTAGCGTTACACTTCTTTACCGAAACCCGCTGGAGCCGGACCTTCCATAGGGTGAAGTAGCAGTGAACACTGACCACTGACCATTGTCCACTGCCCACTGAAAAGGCCATGAGCGAAGACGCACAACCCCGGCAACAGAAGCACAAGCGGCTTTGGCTCGCCCTGGCGGCGCTGACTGTTCTCCTGGCCATCCTGATAGTGCCCCCGTTCCTGAGCGTGAGCCGCTATAAAAGCCGCATCACTCAACTGATCTCCGCTTCGCTGGGCCGCCCGGTGCGTCTGTCCTCCGTCGAGGTGCGCCTGCTGCCCCGGCCGGGCTTTGTCCTCTATGACCTCACCGTCGAGGAAGACCCCGCTTACGGCGCTGAACCGGTCTTCCACGCCAACACGGTTACCGCATCGATTCGTTTGCTCTCTCTGTGGCGCGGACGCCTGGAGATCGACACCATCAGCGCGGACGAGGCCAGTCTGAACCTCGTGCGCACCTCGGGCGGCCGTTGGAACATCGACTCGCTTCTCCGTACGGCGACCGCCCAGGCACAATCCGCTGCCGGCAGCGCCGGGCCGGGTAAGCCCATCACACTGCCCTACCTCAAAGCCGCCAACTCCCGCATCAACATCAAGAATGGCGCGGAAAAGCTGCCGTTCTCCCTGCTCAACGCCGAGATGTCTCTTTATCAGCAGAATCCCGGCGACTGGCGCGTCAGGCTGCGTGGCCAACCGGTTCGCACCGACCTGCCCCTCCAGCAGGCTGATACAGGCATCGTCCGGCTAGAGGCAAATCTCCGCCAGGCGCCGCAACTGCGCCAAATGCCGATCCACCTTGACCTCGAATGGCGACAGGCTCAACTCGGCCAGCTCACTCGTCTTCTCCTCGGCTCCGACGCAGGCTGGCGTGGCGACCTCACCGGCGAACTCCAACTCGATGGCACCGCCGATGCGGCCCAGATCAGAACCCGGCTGCGTGCCTCAGGCGTCCATCGCGCCGAGTTTGCCCCGGTCGCGTCCATGGACTTTGACGCCAACTGCACGCTCGTTGCCCACTTCACCACCCGCGCCATCGACAACCTGCTTTGCGACTCTCCGCTGGGCGACGGCCATATCCGCCTTACTGGCAATCTTTCCGGCGACAGCGGTCTGCCCCGCTTCTCCGTCGAACTGGACCGCATCTCCGTGGCGGTGGGCCTGGACGCACTGCGCACCGTGCGCAGCGATCTGGCCCCCGGCCTGGAAGCTGCCGGATCGGCAAGCGGCAAAATCACCTACGCGCAGGAAGACACTGCCCCGCCAAAGCCCGCACACCCCAGCAGCGCCCGCTTCGCCAAGACCCATCCGGTCGTGCAAGGGCCGCTTACCGGTAACGTCACCATTCAGGGCCTCCAGCTCAGCGGCAACGGTCTCAGCGAACCCATTCGTATTCCCAAGGTGGTCCTGGCGCCCACACCCGCAATCCAGCCTTCCGGCACATCTCAGGCGCTGACGGCAACCGTGGCCATCCCCGCAGGCGCAGAGGTCCCGCTCACGGTTTCCACGCGCCTCGCGTTCTCCGGCTATCAGCTCACGATGCGCGGCCAGGCCTCCATCAAGAGGGGCGGGGAACTGGCGCATCTGGCTGGCATCCATTATGCTGCCGCCCTGGATGCGCTTTCCGGCGACCCCGTCTCCATGGACCTCACCGCAGAGGGCCCCTGGTGGCCCATCCCGACGCCAATCGAGGTAGTCTCGCCGGCCAGCACCTCACCCGCCGCGACCGGTTCCACGCTCCAGCTTGCACCCTCTGCCGACACCCTTGCCGGAACCGTAACCTTGCACAACGCCACATGGAAGGCCGATTTTCTCGCCAACCCCGTCAAAATCTCCCAGGCCACACTCCATCTTGCCTCTGGAGAACTTCGCTGGGACCCGGTCGTCTTTTCCTACGGTCCGGTGAAGGGAACGGCCACACTCTCGCTGCCTGCCCCCTGCGACGCGCCCCAGAGCTGCCCGCCGGCATTCCAAGTCCAGTTTGGCGCACTCGACGCAGCAGTCCTCCAGACCACGTTTCTGGGCGCTCATGAGCCGGGTACGCTGCTCTCCACGCTCATCAATCGCCTCCGCCCCTCGGCTGCTCCGGCTTGGCCGCAGTTGGAAGGCACAGTCAAGGCCGAATCCCTCATCCTCGGCCCGGTCACGCTCCAAAAGCTTGAGGCTACCGTCTCCACGCTTGCCGACGGGGCTGAAATCACCGCCTTCGACGCCGCCCTATTCGGCGGCTACATCCACGGAACCGGCACGCTCCACGCAGCCGCCTCCGCCCAGGACAAGCCCTCTTACGCGTTCGAAGCCCAGCTCGACAGGCTCAGCCCGCCGGCGGTGGGTCAATTGCTCGGCCTGCGCTGCACAGGCAGCGCCTTCAACGGCAATGGCAAGATCGAGCTGGCCGGTTTCACCGGCAACGACCTGGCCGCCTCGGCCAAAGGCGCTTTCCACTTCGAGTGGCATCACGGAACCGTTGCCGCAACCTCCGGTTTCGTTCCCCCAGCCCTGACTCGCTTCGACCGCTGGACCGCAGACGCCGAAATCGCCAACGGCGCCCTCACGCTCAAAGACAATCAGGTAAAGCGCGGCGCCCACACCGCTCCGGTCCAGGCCGCCGTCACACTGGCCGACACGCCTAGGGTAACCTTCCCCGCGCCCAAACCAGCTTCAGTCGCGATCAAACCAGCCCAGCCAAAGCGATAAACCTCCTCCCGTTACAATCGAATCATGGCCTCCTCCATCGCTTCTTCCCCAATCCAGATTCCCTGCAAGGCTGTTCTCTTCGATATGGACGGCATTCTCATCTCCTCTGTGGCTTCCGTCGAGCGCAGTTGGACCAAATGGGCGCTGATGCGCGGCATTGACCCTGAGACTGCGATTCGCGCCGCCCACGGGTGCCGGGCCATCGAGACTGTCGCGCAGCTCCGTCCCGATCTGGACAGCGCGGCGGAACTCAAGCTTATCGAGGAGATAGAACTGGCGGACGGGAAGGGACTTGGCGTGCTGCCCGGCGTACTCAATTTGCTGGCAGCCCTGCCCCAAAATAGATGGACTGTGGTCACCAGCGCCACTGAGCGGCTCGCCCGCCTGCGCCTGGCTGCCAGCGGTATTCCCGTGCCCCAGCGCATAGTCCACGCCGATTCCGTGACAGAGGGCAAGCCGAATCCGGCGCCGTTTCTGGCCGGCGCGGCGTTGCTCGGCTTTACGCCCGAGGAGTGTGTGGTCTTCGAGGATTCGTCTTCGGGCGTCACAGCCGGCCGCGCAGCCGGCTGCATGGTCGTTGCCACGCCCTTTTCCCACTCCATTGCTTCGCTCAGCGCCGCCCACTACCTTGTCGAGGACCTGACCGGCATGGCCGTCACAGTCCTCCCCGGCGACGGGGGCTTGCTGCTCAGCTTTATTTCTTTACAGGCTCCATCTGCTTGAGTGACTCGCCATACGGCGCGCGCAGCACGCCGCGTTCGGTAATAATGGCGGCGATATACTTTGCCGGTGTCACATCAAAGGCCGGATTGCAAATGCCTACGCCATTCGGCGTTAGCTGCTTGCCGCCGTGGTGCGTAACTTCGACCGCTGGCCGCTCCTCGATGGGAATGTCTTCGCCGGTCACCGTGGCCAGGTCGATGGTGGACCACGGCGCGGCCACGTAGAACGGAATGCCGTGCTCACGCGCCAAGATCGCCACACTGTAGGTGCCGATTTTGTTGGCGGTGTCGCCATTGGCTGCAATGCGGTCCGCGCCCACGACCACAGCCTGAATACGCCCCGCCTTCATCAGGCTGGCGGCCATGTTGTCGCAGATTACCGTGGTGGGAATCTTGTCGGCCATCAGCTCCCACGCCGTCAGCCGCGCGCCCTGCAAAAACGGCCGCGTCTCATCGGCATAAACGTGAATGTGTTTGCCCTGCTCGACCGCCGAGCGGATGACGCCCAGCGCGGTTCCGTAACCGCAAGTCGCCAGAGCGCCGGCGTTGCAGTGGGTCAGCACGCCGCATTTTTCAGGCAAAAGCGCCGCGCCAAATTTGCCCATGGTCTTGCACGCGGCAATGTCTTCCTCGTACATCGCGTGCGCTTCGGCCAGCAGTTTTTGCTTGATCTCAGCTAAGGGCGCGCCCGCAGCCAGCTGCGCCGCAAAGAGCCGCTTCATGCGGTCGATGGCCCAGAACAAATTCACAGCCGTGGGGCGCGTTGCCGCCAGCCGTTCGCAGATCGCCGCGAACTCCGGCGCAAACTCGGCGGCCGTAGCGGTCTTGGTGCCGAGCGCGCCCAGGGCAATGCCGTAAGCAGCCGAAACGCCGATGGCCGGCGCGCCGCGGACGACCATGGTCACGATGGCGTCGGCAACCTGCTCGTAATTTGTGGCGAGTACATAGCTCTCTTCGAGAGGGAGCTTGGTCTGATCGATAAAGCGGACGCCTTCCGGCGTCCATGCAAGCGTGGGAATCATGGAATTCCAGTTTAAACTGCCGCGCCGCGCTCCACGCGCGAGGTCAGTTTTCGCCTCGCTACGGAATCCGTTCATACGGCAAATAAACGGGCTCCCAAACATAGCCGCGAAGGCTTTCGCGGAGAGCTTTGTCGTCCATTTTTTCGGCAGTTCCGTCGGCCATGGCTTGCTTCGCAACGGCTTCAGCCACCACCAGGCTCACCTTGCGGCAATCGGCGATGGGTGGCAGCAGCGGGGCGTTCGGGTCTTCGAGCGTCGGCGACAGGCTGGCCAGCGCCTTGGCCGATGCCATGATCATCGCGTCAGAAACACGTGTAGACCGCGAGACCAGAATACCCAGCGCAAGGCCAGGAAAGATGAACGAGTTGTTGATCTGCGAGATGCGCATCAGCTTGCCATTCACATCGACCGGATCAAACGGGCTTCCAGTCCCCACCAGCGCGCGCCCCTCGGTCCAGCGCAGCAGATCAGTCGGCTTGGCCTCGGATTTCGATGTGGGGTTCGATAGCGGGAAAATGATTGGCCGCTCGATATGGCTGGCCATCTCACGCACAATCTCTTCCGTAAATGCGCCGGTCTGCGCGGATACGCCCAGCAGAATCGTAACCTTGGCGTTGCGCACCACATCGAGCAGCGAGATGGCGCCCGTTCCGGTCAGCTTCCATCCCGCGACATCCGCTCGCTTATGCACCAACGGCTCCTGGCCGGGGCGTATGCCCTCGCATCCCTCCACGAGAAGGCCGTAGCGGTTGAAGCAGTAGATGCGCTTGCGGGCCTGCTCCTCCGTCAGCCCCTCTTCTTTCATGCGGGCAATCAGCAGATCGCCAATGCCGATGCCCGCCGAACCGGAGCCGAACATGGCGATGGTTTGCTCCTTGAGCGGAAGGCCTGTCGCGCGAACCGCGGCCAGCAGCGTGCCCGTTGTGATAGCTGCGGTTCCCTGAATGTCGTCGTTGAAGGTGCACAACCGGTTACGATAGCGCTTGAGCAGGATGGCCGCATTGACGCCGGCGAAGTCCTCCCACTGCAAAAGTATGTGCGGCCAGCGGCGCTCCACGGCGGTCACAAACTCCTCGACGAACGCATCGTACTCCGGCCCGCGGATGCGCTTGTGCTGCCAGCCAATGTAAATCGGATCGTGGAGGCGTTCTTCGTTGTCTGTGCCCACGTCGAGCAGAATCGGCAGGCAATGCTCTGGCGGGATGCCGCCCAATGCGGTGTAAAGGGCCATCTTGCCGATGGGAATGCCCATGCCGCCCGCGCCCTGATCGCCCAGGCCGAGAATGCGTTCGCCGTCCGAGACCACGATGCAGCGCACATCGTCAAAACGCGGGTCGGCAAGAATCTCTTCGATGCGGTCCTTGTGGGTATAGCTCACAAAAAGGCCGCGTGGCCTCCGCCATATCTCGCTGAAGCGCTGGCATCCCTCGCCTACCACCGGCGTATAAACAATGGGCAGCAACTCTTCGGTGTAGTTCGCGATAAGCGAGTAGAAGAGGGTCTCGCAGTTGTCCTGCACATCGCGCATGTTGCTGTACTTGAGGAAGGGTGTAGCCCGGCCGTCCAGCACCCGTTTGCGGCGTTCCCGCTGATCATCGAGCGTTCCGATGTGAGGCGGCAAGAGCCCATGCAGGCCAAAAGCAGTGCGCTCCTCCTCGGTAAAGGCAGTGCCCTTGTTGAGCCGGGAATTCGACAGCAGCTCAATCCCATGAAGATGGGTTCGGACCACTCCGCCGTTTGCCTTGTTTGCCTCGCTCGCCTCGCTCATTGCAATCCTCTCCTTGTTGCCGATTTTTACGTTGATCTTCTTGCCCGATCCGGGGCAACAATCCATACTACCGCTCGGCGACGGCGATCTCCCGTCGTGCGCATCACACCTGTGGATTTGACGGCCGGCTTCTTGTCGAGGAGCTTGGGTCCATGCCGCGCAGGCGCGTGCCATTCCTACATCGGCTGCCACGGGTCGAGGAGTGAGACGCCGGTGGGAACAAAGTCTTTCACATTGCGCGTGACAACAGTCATGCCGTGAACCAGGGCGGTTGCGGCGATTAAGGCGTCTCTGTATGAACGGGGGTTGGGCACCTGCAAGGCTGCGCCTCTCAGTGCGACTGGCGTATCTACAACAAGAATGCGGCCGGCAAAGGCGGGCAGCACATGATCTTTCATCCAGGAGCGAAGGATGGCTCCTTGCCTCGCATCACGGCGCTCCATCAGAAGGGTCCCCAATTCCATTTCCAGAATGCAGACCGCTGAAAGAAACATGGATTCAGGGGGTACACTGTTGGCCCAGGCTGCAACCTGGCGATCCGCCTTGCCTCTGCCCGCCTTGCGAAATTCAGAGATGACATTGGTATCGAGAAGGTACATCATGACCAGTCGACCGGCCTGGGAAACTCATCACCCAGGCGAGGCGGTTCAAACTCGATTTCGGCGGCCTCGGGCATGGCCAACAAGTCGAGAATGCTCTCCCGCTTGTTCGTAATCTTCTGGTATTCTTTTATCGACAGCAGCACATGGGCGGGTCGCCCGCGATCCGTGATGAACACGGGGCCTTTGCTGGCGGCCCTTTTGGCTCTTCCAGCGTCCTGGTTGAACTCCCGGCTGGATAATGTGGTAATGGCCATCGTGTCCTCCCCAAGGTAGGTACGTTGCTACATTGTAGCATGAAACTCGCCTACTCGAAGGTAAGCAAGGCAATCTCCGGCTGGCTTCCCACGCGCATCGGAGGGCCCCAGGTTCCTGCGCCGCTCGATGTGTACACTTGCAGTGCGCCGAAGCGCTGCAAACCGTAAGTAAATCTGCCGAAGACGCGGCGCGTGATCCACGTGAAGGGAATAATCTGTCCGCCGTGGGTGTGGCCGGAGAGCTGCAGTCCGATGCCCGCCTGCTCCACCTGGGCCAGGTGGCTGGGCACATGGTTGAGCAGAATGTTTGCCCTGCCGGGGGTCAGATGGACGCTGTCCAGCACGACGCGCAGCCGGAGCGGATGGCCGGAGTCGCCGTGGGAAACGCCCACAATGTCGAGGCCGTCGATGGTGACTTTTTCATTGGCGAGGACGCGGATGCCGGCGCGCGTGAGGACCTCGGCGTAGAGCGCGGCGTTGCCATACTCGTCATGGTTGCCGGTTGAAAAATAGCTGCCCAGTGGCGGGGCCAGTGCGTGAAAAGGCTCGGCCAGGTCCGCGGCGTCGGCCTTGCCGCCGTCGAACAGGTCGCCAGGAAAGAAGATTACATCCGGGTTGAGGCGGGCGGCCAGCCTCACAATGCGACGGCTGAAACCAGGCCCGTTCACGTGGCCCAGGTGCATGTCGCTGACCACCAGTGCTGTGCGGCCGCGCCAGGACTCAGGCAATCCGGACAGTTGCACCGGGATGCGCCGGATGTGGATGAAACGGGCGTTCACCAGGCCGTAGAGGCCGGCCAAAACAGCCATACCGAAGAGCACTGCGGCGGCCAGTGGCCGATCCGCGGTTAGCCCCACCAGCGCCAGCGCCCAGCCCGCGACCCAGCACAGGCACGCCGCCCAGAAAAGGAAGTTGAATAGCCCCAGCCAGACGGCCGCGATCCTGTGGAGCAGCGTGACCAGCCGGTTTGCGAACCAGAATCCGAGCAGCGTGGCGATCAAAAAACTGAAGGCCAGCAGCAACAGCGCGGCCCTCAGCGCCAGCGTGGCTGGCGCACTGATCGGCCCCCAGAACGCGATCCATGTGTGATAGATGAACCAATGGGTAGCAAGCAGAAGCCCTTGCAACGCCGCGATAACCACCACCTGCCAGGCTTTCAAGCGTGAAGTCTCCCTGCATCAATTCTTGCACAAAGGGCAAAGTGCGCGGACTAAACCCCGCCTGCGCCCATGAAACAATCTCTCTATGGCTGCATTCGTACACGACGCGCTCGGCCTTTACCTCTCGATCCCCTTCTGCCGGTCGAAGTGTACCTACTGCAACTTTGCTTCGGGAGTTTATCCGGCCAGTGAACACGCGCGTTACGTGGACCGGCTGATCGAGGACATGCAGGCCGCCGGTGCATGGGCCGAGCGGATGAATATAGCCCTGCCGCGCCGCGTGGACACGGTCTATCTTGGCGGCGGAACGCCCAGCCTGCTCGCGCCCGAGTTGCTCCAGCGCCTCTTCGCTACCATGCGCTCGCACTTCGACTTCGACTCGGACGCCGAGATCACCGTCGAATGTGCGCCCGGCCAGCTTGCCGATGAAACCCTCGCCGCTTTGGTCACGACAGGCGTGAACCGCGTCAGCCTCGGCGTGCAATCGTTCATCGACCCCGAGGCGGCCTCCAGCGGGCGTCTGCACAGTCGCGCCATCGTGCTCGCGGACGTAATGCGGTTGCGCGCTGCACGCATCTGCAACTTGAACATTGACCTCATCGCCGGACTTCCCGGCCAGACCTTCGCCTCGTGGCAGGAATCGCTTATGGTGATGGCTGCGCTGGCCGATGCCGGCGTTCCTCACGCCAGCGTCTACATGCTCGAGGTGGATCAGGACTCGCGCCTGGGCCGCGAGATGCTCGCGCACGGCGCGCGCTACCACGCCGATCTGGTTCCTGCCGACGACGCCATAGCACAGATGTATTCGATGGCCATCGAAGCTCTGCGCCAGGCAGGCCTGGAGCAATACGAGATCTCCAACTTCTGCCGGCCCGGCTTTCACTCGCGTCATAATCTTCGCTACTGGCAGCGCCGCCCATACCTCGGCCTCGGCCTCGACGCCTCCTCCATGCTTCAGGGTGTCCCAGGTCCGGATTTTCGGACCTGGGAAGAATCCGTCCTGCGCTCAACCACCACCGACGACCTGAAGGCCTATCTCGCTGGAGCGGAGCCGGTTGAGACCACATGGCTCACTCCCGCGCGGCAACACGAAGAGGCATGGTTTCTCGGTCTGCGGCTGAACGCAGGCGTGGACGTGGCCGCCATGGAGCGCGAGTTTGGCCCCGCAATTGTAGCTCCGGCGCTGGAAGCCGTCACTCGGCTGGCCGAAGATGGGCTGCTGATTTCCGACGGCAAGACAGTTCGGCTGACCGCGCAAGGACGCCTCTTGTCCAACGACGTTTTTCAGGAGTTTTTGGGGCTTAAGGCAGAACTTGCCGGCTTCACAGGTTAACAGTGAGCGTATTCTTTGGCTGGAAATTGGAGAAAATCTGTGGTTCAAGATTACCAATCAGTCAACAGGAAATAATTTCAAATAGTTTATTTAGTGCAAGTTACAAACGGTGCGAGGGTCGTGAGATGCCCTCCACGGGGGTGGGGGGTGGGGGTCAGCCGGGTATAAACCGGGAGGATTGTTGACAGAACAGACCGGTCACATCCCTGACAGATTGGACCGGGGACATGCCTGACTCTGCCAGTGTGCGCCCTCAGGGGGTTATTGTTTGCAAGAATCGAAGCCGAATGATGTGGTTTCCCTGTCCCAAAAGCGGGCTCCGGGGTACGCGGATTTGCGAGTGATCTGGTCTTGTACAAAGCCCTAAAAGGCTATAGATAGGTGGAACTATCCCACCTTAGGCACAAAGACAAAGACGTGCCGAAGGTGGGGCACCCGGCTCTTGGGTACCCGGAAAAATTCCTGAATGTGAGCAAAACAGAACAGACCTGGGTTTTGTCAAAGAGCAAACTCGAAAAACAACATTGTGTTGATGCGCTCGTGGGCTGCGAACGCTCATCTCAATATTGTGCCTGCTCCCCTAAGGCAATTCGGATCCCCTTTGTGGAGGCCAGGCCGCGAGGATTGCTTAACTCCGATCCTCGAAGCATGTTTTCCGTGGCACCTGGAGAACTGGCCACCGCCCACATTCAAGCCGCATAGAACGAGGCCATATGTCAGTGAACGAAACGGTAAAACCCGAGTTTGATATCGCCGCTTTTCTCGCGAAGCCTGGCCTCGGTCGAAAGGTAATCGAGTTCAAGCCGAAGCAGGCCTTTTT
>Ga0181517_10002957_pt1 | contig 16685 bp, 10 predicted proteins | sample PEATcosm2014_Bin_31_FD_119748 | JGI IMG/M metagenome (GOLD analysis project Ga0181517, IMG submission 119748) | Peatland microbial communities from MTU Mesocosm Facility, Houghton, MI, USA - PEATcosm2014_Bin01_30_metaG | ecosystem: Environmental > Terrestrial > Soil > Wetlands > Peat | place... | reverse complement strand
TTTAGGTGTCCGATTCGATGCAAGTTGTGCGAGCGTAATCGACCCAGCTGGAAGCAAGAGGCCGCCCGCTGCAGCGATCATAAGTTTTATCGACTTCCGTCTTTGCATTGTCCGCTCCTCAGATTAATGCGCTTTCTGAATTTCCAGGGTCCGCCGAAAGTCCCGGTTCTCTGCAGATCGGCTTGATCGTGGAAGGTGGCCATCCGTTGCACTCCGACGCATGTAATCCCCGGAACAACTGACGCCGGAACAAACCTTACTCTTGTGCCCACCCGAACGATGTGGATAAGCATTTCTTTTGTGAATGACTCGTCAAACGTCCTGCCTTCGAAGATTTTCAACCCGACCAATCTCGTTTCGTGCATGCGTCCTTGCGAAGCTGGTCAGGGTGTGCACATTTTCGTGGGGAGTGTCACGCACGATTTCGCATCCCGCAGCCACAATCCACTGCAAGCCACCTTCCCTTTGCAGTCTTTCCAATGCCTGAGTGATGGTTTTCGGCGAGCCATTGCGAAGGCCTCTCACCGGATCCAGGTTGCCTGCGAGCGCCTGTTTCGGCCCCATTTCGGATCGTGCCTGTTCCATTGCCACTGGATAGTCAATGTCCACCATGTCGCAACCCAACTTGCCCATGCCACCGAGAATGCGGCGCGTATTCCCGCAGATATGAAGGCGGACTTTGCCTCCATTTGCGTGGATGGAGTCGACCAATTTCTTCTCATATGGCCACACAAACTTTTCATAGACACGCGGGCCCAAAAGCGATGCTGCAGCATCCCCGACTCCGATTATGTCCGCTCCGGCGTCGATCTGCGCCTTCGCAAAGTAGATCGCCCTTTCCAGCGCGAATGCGAACAGATCGTGCACGAACTCGGGATCATCAGAAAAGTCGGTCATTAGGCGATTCAATCCACGCAGGTCGGCGCCTTCAGCGCAGGGACCCTCGACCCAGCCTTCAACGAGCAAATCCTTCCCAACACGTTCTCGCATCAATTCAATCGCCCGGACTCGATTGCTCATGCGTTCTCCCGCGATGAAGTCCGGGACCTTCACCCGTGCGAGGGAGATTTTGTCGGCAAACAGCGCATCGCCTTCGATGATTGCGGGCGGCCGGTCTTCGTACCACTGAATATTTGCCCCTAAATCACTGGCCTCACAAGCTGGATCGGAGATTGTGGAAACATGGTCGAAACCGAACATTTCGGCTGCCTTGACCTGCGCCTCTGCAATGAGCTTGTGATCGCGCACATACTGCCCGTATTTGACTCCAAGAATATCCGCAGCAAACATCATGGTGATTGGCATGCATGGGATATGGTCGGCCTGTTGTCCGGCGAGAAGTGCAAGAATTCGTTCGCGGCCCGTCATGGCGTTCATTCTTTCCTGAAACCGCGCCAGACATCGAGCGCCCTCTAGATCAATAAGGCGTTGTGCCGAGTACCGATAAGAATCGCGGCTTCCGTTGGCGTTGTCAGACCAACGGTGATGACGATATTGCAGAACGCTGTCAAATGTCGTCGCGCCTGTTGACGAATTTGTGTATTCCGTTGACGGTGATTGAATCAGAGAGACGAGTCCGTTGGCGATTTGACCGCAGATGTGCGTATGCACCGGAATTCCGCGAATGCCTCTCCGTCGGATTTATGTCGACCTCCCCAGTTGACCTCGCAACCTTAGAGGAATGAGGAGATGAGATCCGAATGCGATTCTTGGGCAACTTAATGCGGATTGTTCTGGGCTCGTGAAATCGCCACACCATAATCCGTCCGCTTTCTTCGCATGCAGTGAGATCTCACTCGCCTGCGCGCGTTTGAGTCGACGCTTGTCCGCCTTCAGGCACGTAATTCAATGCAGTAGAATGACTTGCTCCTCTTGCCGATCGATGAGAATGGTTTCCGGCTGCCGCGAGAAAATGTACGTGGTTGGCGGATTTTTAAAAATTTGTTGTGTGTTTTAGTCAATTGCAGTATATTTTGGCCGATGTTAGCTCAATTCGAAACTGTGCGGCGGGCGGACGGATCCTTTACAGCCTACGAGAGGGTCGAACGGGAATTCCCGTTCTGCTGGCACTACCACCCTGAATTTGAGCTCACCCTGATTACTGATAGTGAAGGCCAACGCATGGTAGGCGATGCCATTTGCAACTATCGGCCGGGAGATCTGGTGCTTCTCGGACCCAATCTGCAGCATTCCTACCGTTCTTGGCCAGCGGGTCCAGCATCCTGCAAACTCCATCGAGCCATTGTCATTCAATTCAGAGAAGATTGCTTCGGCGATCACTTTTTTGAACTCCCTGAGATGGTGCCAATATTGCAAATGTTTCAGCGGAGCGCGCTCGGGCTCAGCTTCGGAGACACCGAAACAGAGAGGAGGGTAACGAAGTCCCTCCGCACAATGCCGAAGCTTCCCCCAGGCAAGCGATTCGTTTCACTCATATCCACATTAGTGGAGCTTGCAGCTGACGAGCGGGCCAAGCCCATCTCTACGGAGACACTGCTGCTTCTGTGCAACCCAGAAGTCCAGCGGCGAATCAACCAGATTTGCTCATACCTTCAGCAACACTCTGATCGAGAGATTGATTTCACTGAACTGGCGCACTCAATGCGCATGAGTCACGCTGCTCTCTGCCGGTTATTCAAGCACGCCACCGGACGAACAATGACAACTTATATTAACCAGCTCAGGATCGGGGCGGCCACTCGGCTTCTCGCAAATAGCGATCTGAGCGTACTTGAGATCGGATTTCGCGTAGGATTCGGCAATTACTCGAATTTTCATCGCCAGTTCAAGAGCATAAAAGGTGTGACGCCCCAGTCGTTGCGCCGGGCGTTTTATGAAACGAGGGAAGAAGTTGCTGTTTGAGAAATCAAACCTGTTTCGTCAAAGCGAAGTTTTGTTGTGGGTTTAGACATGACGGTTGTCAGCGTGCCCATTTTTCGCGCCAGGTTCTGGAGCTGTCTTTAGCTTCGACGCTAGATTGTCTTGCAAATTCAAACTCGGCGGTTCGTCACCGCGCGGTGCGGCGTTACGGGATCCATGCCGCCAGAGTTTCTGCAGTGCAGACCGACTGAAGTCTATTGTGCTGGCGCGGCGCACAGAGCTCTAGCGGCGATCTTCTGCAAATCGAGACGGTAGAGCCTCGATTCCGTCGCCGCCCTTGGGACTCCGGTCCTCATTACGCTCAAGGATCTCGTCAATCAAGTATACAAAGATGTCAACCAAAAGGTGGACAGTCGTATTCAATCGTCTCTATATTGCCGCACAATGATCACTCCCGTCATAAATCGTCGCGAATCCCTTAAGTTGATGTTGGGCGCGTCAGCCGGCGCTGTCGTATCTCCGCGTCTTGCCGGTGGGCTCCCTTCACTCGCATCATCAAGCCCGTCGCCCCTTGATGCAAAGCCATCGGAGAAGCGCGAGAGCCGTGATTCGGACAATTCTGACAAGAGGATAGCACCAACCTTCACGTGGCTAACCCTCGGTGAGGTGAAGCCCTCTGGATGGATCAAGGAACAGATGGTTCGCGACCTCAATCAGGGTTTTGCGGGACGGTTAGATCAATTATGTCACGAAGCCTCATCCGATATTTTTGTGAGCCATCGCAACAGCGGAGTCTCAGAAAACCAGGACAATGCCGCAAAAGTCAATTGGTGGAACGGCGAGACGGAAGGAAACTGGAGGGCCGGCTTCATCATGATGGCTTATCTGGCAGCAGATAAGCAGGCCATGCTGAAGGCAGATGAATATGTCCGCCACATCCTGTCTTCACAGGGCGACGATGGCTATTTGGGCGTATTTTCGCCAGAAATACGATTTTCGAAACCAGGAGAATTGTGGACACAGACTTGCTTGTTGCGAGGCTTGCTTGATTACGCTGAGCTGACCGGAAATAAGCAGGTTATGGAAGGGGTGGTGAGGGCCGCAAATCTCAGCATCTCTGTATTCGGCTCGGGAAAGACCCCATTGGTGTCGGGTCCAGGAGGGCTAGGCGAGAGTCACGACCTGATGATTTCAGATGTGATGGAGCGCCTTTTCGACTTGACCGGCGACGTAAAATATCGCGATTTTACCATCGACCTCTACAAGGAATTGAGCGTTACTGCGAGGGATGCGGATACAAACCTGCAATCGTTATTGAACCGGGACTCCGGATGGGTAGGTCATGGCGCGAACACTTACGAGACAATTCGCGTGCCGCTTTGGCTTTGGATGGCCACCGGCAGGGACGATCTTGGCCAGGCCTTTCGCAACTCGCTCGACAAACTGGATCGTTACACAGAGCCCGGCGGATCGGCTGTGAGCGAAGAAGAGATCAAGAACTTAAAGCCGGATCCGATGTTCACTGAATACGAATACTGCGCGACAAAAGAGATTCAGTTTACCCTCGAGTCGGCGCTACAGAAGACCGGTGTTGCTGCCCTTGGCGACAAGATCGAACGTGTCTGGTTCAACGCAGCCCAGGGTTCCAGATTGCCTGACGGAACCGCAATCACGTATCGAACAACCGAAAATCGCCTGCATTGCGACGGAGTCTCCCCAGATGGCATGGAGTCAGACACTTGCAACAAGTTCTCACCCACGCACGCGGATGCGGCGGTTTGCTGTAATCCGAATGCTGCCAACGTCGCTTCGCTCTATGTGCGCGGTATGTGGATGCGGCACGCCAATGGGGGTCTGGCCGCGCTGCTCTACGGACCATCTACAGTCTCTACAACAATTCGCGGCATTCCCGTGCACCTTGAAGAACAAACAAATTATCCATTCGAGAACACCGTGGAGATCGAGGTGCGGGCCGAACGTAACATCGAGTTTCCGCTTCTTCTTCGTGATCCGGGCTGGTCGAATGGTACGACCGTAAAGTGCGAGGGCGCCGCCATCGTCCGAGAGGGTTCCTATTGGATAGTCACGAAGGAGTGGCGATCCGGCGACACCGTGAAAATTCTCTTCTCTCCGAATGTGCTGGAAGTTCCAGCCGTCAATGGCGAAATCGCGCTTCAGTATGGGGCGCTTCTGTTTGTTCAGTCCATTGAGGCCCGTAAGACCACCATAAAAACCTATCCGGTTCAGGGATTCGAAGATGCCTACTTCTTTCCCGTGCCGGGTAAGTACGAGGCACTGGCGCTTCCAGCGTCCCGAAGGTGGCGCTCGTTCGGGCTTAAGCCAGTTCGTGCCGCGGATGGCGGGAATCCACTGCGTCCATTTGATCATCCTGTCTTGCTTCTGACTGGCTCAATGATCAAGCAGTCTGACGGCACAGAAATACCTGTGACGCTAGTTCCAATGGGTAATGCTCCCGCTCTGCGTAGAGCCACATTTCCGATCATGTCCTAAGGCAGATCCGGATTTCGCCACGGTCCATGCGAGTATTCAGCAGTACCCGCGACTAAACAGTAGGAACATCAACCTTTCAGGAGGCTTTATCATGCAGCGATCGAGATTCTTTGTAATCGCGACTTGCATAATTCTGGGATTGAGCAGTCTATGCGCCAAAGCTCAGTTCTCCAGCGGCGTAACAGGCACTGTAGTGGACTCATCGGGCGCGGCAATCTCTGGAGCCACAATTACCGTCACAGACTCAAGACTCGGAGTGTCGAGAAGCACTACGAGCAGCGACGCTGGCGTTTTCCGCATAGACAGTATTGCGGCCTCGACTTATACAGTCGAAGTCAAGCAAGCTTCCTTCAAGACATGGACTGAGCATAGCCTCGTTCTCCAGGTTGGCGAAGTTCGCACCATTTCACCGGTTTTGCAGATCGGCGAGGTTTCTTCGACTGTCAGTGTGTCTGCTGAATTGGCGGCTCTCGACACTACCAGCGCGACTACGGGTGCAGTCATCTCCGAAGTCACCATGGAGGAGACGCCGTTAGTGGGCCAGAATATCTTCACATTGGCTGGTCTGTCGCCGGGCGTGATGGGCGTTCCCGTTACTTCTGGAGATAATTTTTCAAACCAGTACGATGTCCATCTCAGTGCCGCTGGTCAGCGGCAAGAAAACAATTCCTTTATTCTGGATGGCGCCCATGTAGATACCGACTCTCGCGGCGGTGAGACTCCCGTTTCGCCGAATCCCGAAATTATCGAGTCGCTGCAGGCAAATGCCAACCAGTACGACGCGGAAAAGGGCCGGAACAGCGGCATGAACATCATCGAATTCACGAAATCCGGCACCAACAAGATACACGGAACAGTCGACTACATGTTCACGAACAACAACCTGTCTGCGTTGAATGAATTCGAATCGGCCGTACCGGTCTTTTCGCGCAATGAGGCTGGAGCTACCATCGGAGGGCCAATCATCAAGAATAAGCTCTTTGGGTTTGGATCTATCGACGTGCTCCGGTCGAGCTCGGCAACTGCCTACCCCGCTACGGTAGAAACACAGCAGTTGCTTACTTATGTGGAAGCCTCTCTTCCCAACAACATTGCCACAGAAATTCTGAAAATGGCCCCGCCGCAATCCTATCCAACAACCGGCATCCTGACGGCCGCACAAGTACAAGCTGCGAATCCAGGCTATCCAGGTTACAATTCGATTGCGGCAATTCCAGGCGATACGCCCGTCCTTGGCACTATCAATGTCAACTACTCGCTTCCGAGAAATGGGAACGAGTGGAATAGCCGCGTCGATCAGTATCTCGGAAACAAAGATCGCATTTACTATGAATTCAATCGCATGAGTGTGTCGTCGTTGTCCACCACTGCTCGACCAGGGTTGAACTTCCCAACTCCAAATAGCACGGACTTCGGCAACACGAATTGGACGCATATATTTTCTCCACATTTGCTCAACGAGATCGGTTTCGATATGACCCGGGCACTGGGCGAGAATGATGCGGTCCCCGACCTTGCAATTCCCACCATCAACGTCACCGGAACCACCGGCGTCGGAGGGTGGGGCCCTGGGAACTACATCGAGAATTCCGTGGGCGGGCGAGAAATGTTGTCGTTGTCCATTAAATCCCATGATCTTAAGTTTGGCGGGAACATGGAGGTTAACACTCAATTTGGAGACCAGTCAGGAGCATATAACCGGCCGTCCTTTAACTTTGATAACATTCTGGACTTTATCCAAGACGAGGCGGTAAGCGAGGGCGCCACTCCAATCAATCTGCAGACCGACAAGGCGGCGGGGGCGGTTTTCAACAGCCGCAACAATAATTCGGGAGTATTTGCGCAAGATGACTGGAAGGTCACAAGACGCCTGACGGTTGACTTAGGACTCAGGTATGATAACTACGGGCATTTAATCGACATATATGCCGCCAAGTTAACCGATTTCGCTCTCGGATCCGGGACAGGTTTCAACCAGCAAGTAGCGAACGGTGTCCAGGGGTTAGCTAAGTCGCCTCAAGTATCACCGAACGTCTTATGGGAGTTCGAACCTCGAGTCGGTTTCTCGTGGGATGTCTTCGGCACCGGCAAGACAGCACTACGAGGCGGTTTCGGGCTATTCAGTGACAAGGTCCCATACTTGGCCATTTATAACGGGCTGGTCACGAATTTGCCCATTTTCTACGCCCAATCGTTTAATGTACTTTCGGGTAGTCCAACCCCAACATTGGCGCTCTGCGATCCGCCTCAAGCATTCGGCATGAATTGTCCGATATCGGTTCCCACGAACATCAGTTTCGACTCCCATGGGGGTATCGTAGGTCAGCGCGCTACGATTGGGTCGTATTCTCCCAACCTAAAGAATGGAGAAGTAGATAACTGGTCATTAAGCATCCAACATCAGTTGAGGAGCAATTTGGTGCTTGAACTCAACTACTCAGCCTCCGCCGGACATCATCTTGTCGTTCAGACGGACGTGAACCGGTTCGCAGGGGATCTGATCCAGAACAACGGGACATTGACTCGTCTCAATCCGAGTTTTGGGACAATTAATTATGTGACAACGGATGGCAATTCCATTGGAAACTTCGGGTCCGCGGTGCTAACCAGGCGATCCTCAAGGGGACTGGCGCTCCGAGGAATCTACACCTGGGGAAAAGCCATGGATGCGATTAGCACCTCAGGATCGACAAATAGTGGCTCGACTCCAAATGGTGAACAGTGGACGTCTGTCATTCAGTCGGGAAACCTGCGCGCCCAGAGAAGCCGGTCCGATACTGACGTGCGGCAGCAACTTAGCATAGACGGCGTGTGGTCCGTGCCGGGACCGCGACAAACTTTATTGGAGAGACAAGTCTTGGGCGGCTGGACTTTGGGAGGCATTGGTGCATTCCAAACCGGAGAGCCCGTCACGGTTTACACAACGGCAGCATTTGAGCCAGTCTTCGACTCCAATAACAATCTCATCGGCAATGCCGGCGGAGACTACAACGGGGACGGCTACAATTGGGACATCCCAAATGCTCCATCATTCGGGAGACACATGTCCGGTCAATCAAAGAAGCAATTTCTGAATGGAATATTCGCTGCATCCGACTTTCCTGCTCCCTCGCTCGGACAGGAAGGAAATTTGGGCAGGAACACCTACAATGCTCCAGGATATGCAAACGTCAACATGAACATCGAAAAGGCATTCTCTATTCCATGGCTCGGTGGAGAGCGCATGAATCTGGAGTGCCGTGGAGAAGTCTACGATTTACTCAATCGGGCAAATTTGATGAATCTTGATTCAAATATGGCTGATGCTTTGTTCGGCCATGCTACCGGGCAACAACCTTCACGAAGTCTTCAATTCCACGTTAGGGCGCAATTCTAAGGACCGTCCTCGCCGATCTGTTGGCGAGGGCGCCTTGGATGCTTTTCAGCCAGATCGCAGCTTGGCGCGATCTGGCTGGACGCCAAACAAACTGCTAGTAACTCTCGCTCTTCTACGGAAAACATTAGGCCTGCTGCTTTCCGTAGAAGAGCGAGAAAGCTCACCGCTCAACATCCGCCAACGCACAATCTTTGAAGGCAGGGCTGCTCAAAGACTATACTTCGAGCCAAAGAGGAGGCTTGTCATTGCGCTGTCAGGGCTTGGTTTGCGGTATCCTCATCACTTTTGTGTTCATTCGAATTGACGGCCGTTCGCAACAGGGACCGCAGACGCCCACTCCATCACAACAGGATGGGATGGGAGGCATTGCCTCGGGCGCCGCCTCCGCCCCAGTTTTCGACGAGCAGAAGCGGCCGATCACAGTTGGCGGGTTTGTCGATAAGGGCCCGGTGGCCTTTGAGGACATTACCAAGCTGGCAGGGCTCTCTGGCTAGCGCCACAAGATGGGCACACCTGCAAAGAAGTTCATTGTCGAAACTAATGGCTCCGGCGTGGCGTTGCTCGACTACGATAACGATGGCTGGCTGGACATCTACCTTGTCAACGGTTCCACCTTCGACGCGCTGGACGGAAAAGAACAACCACCTCATGCCGCGTTGTTCCATAACAATCATGACGGAACATTTACCGACGTGGCCGCCAAGGCTGGCGTAACCAATGACCGTTGGGGCTACGGTGTCAGTGTCGCCGACTTCGACAACGATGGTTGGCCCGACATCTTTGTAGGTAACTATGGAAAGAACCGGCTCTACCATAACAACCACGACGGAACCTTCACCGACGTAGCAGAGAAAGCAGGAGTGGCGTTGGGCAACTGGTCAACCGGCTCAGCCTGGGGCGATTACGATGGCGACGGGCTGCTGGACCTTTATGTTGCCGGATACATACACTTCGACCGCAACCTGGCCGCTGCCCTCTCCAAGGGCTCGACGAATGGCGCCTGTCTTTATCGCGGTGTTTCAGTGAACTGCGGTCCGCGCGGCCTGCCCGGGGAGCCCGACCACTTATTCCACAATAACGGGAACGGGACCTTTACGGATGTGACAGCAAAGGCTGGGGTGGAGGATAAAAACCCCTATTACGGCTTTACGGCGATTTATGTGGATGTCAACGGCGACGGCGAACCCGACCTCGTCGTGGGCAACGACTCAGAACCCAACTTTCTTTACATCAACAAAGGGGATGGAACCTTCGACGATCAGAGCTACATTTCCGGCTTCGCACTGAATAAGGACGGACGCGAGATCGCGTCGATGGGTATTGCCGCAGGAGACTACGAGAACGATGGACTAATCGATTTCTATGACACCGACTTCGGAGACGACTACAAGGTGCTCTTCCATAGCGACGGAGACGCAAGCTTCACCGACGTGAGCTACAACGTGGGGATCGCGCAGATCACCATCCCCTTCGTCGGCTGGGGCAATGGTTTCATCGACTACGACAACGACGGTTGGCTCGATCTGTTCGAAGTGAACGGCCACGTATATCCCGAGGTGGACCAGCACGATTGGGGAACTACCTGGGCCGAGCGGCCTCTGCTCTTCCACAACCTTCCGGGAAGCAAGGGGCGGCGCTTCGAATACGTTCCGCCGGTGAAAGGGACCGGGCTCGCGGTGGTGGTTCCGGCGCGTGGGGCGGCCTTCGGCGACCTATTCAACGACGGCAAGATCGACGTCATTGTCAACACGATGGATGGGCCGCCGGTGCTGCTGAGGAATTTGAACCCCGACCATTACAATTGGGTGGAGATGAAACTCGCGGGCGGACCAAAGAGCCCGCGCGACGCCACCTGCGCCACTGTCTACCTCAAGGCGAATGGTATGCGCATGCGCCAGGATGTGCTGGCCAGCGGAAGCTACATCTCGGCGAACGACCGGCGACTGCATTTTGGGTTAGGCGACGCCACCGACGCTGGCCCGGCCGAAATTCATTGGCTTTCGGGCTCCAAGGAAATAGTGAGGTTGTCTGCCGTGAACCGCATCTACACGATTACGGAGAGTCAAGGAGTTACAGGCGCGCTTTGCGGCGGAACAACCTGCGAAGATTTGAAAACGCCTGCAGTCAAGTCTACAAAATCCACGGTGAAATAGACAGAGACACATTAGTCAAGCTGGTTGACCCGTATGTTAGGCTCTGCAAGGCGGCCGCGAGAGTCGCTAGATGTTTCTTGTCAAACGATGTGCTTTTTCCGGACAACGAATCTCAACGCTCTGCTCCAGCAGCTATACAATTTGGATATAACCTGATGATCGAGTCGATTCTGCAATGCGACGAGAGCTTCGGCAATAGTGAGCGGACGCGATTGAATTCGATGCTGCTTTGGATGATTACACCGGAGGGGACGTGACTATGCTTCGTGTATTCTCGACTGCATTTGTCGCTGCATCGTTCAGTGCAAGCGTCTTCCTTGTCGCTCAAGAACAAAAGTCCAAGATATCCATCGCATCCATTGAATCCTCGATTCGTTCTCAGCAGTACGATCGCGCTCTAGAGGACACCAAATCCGGACTGCGCAAGGTCCCCAGCGATTTTCGCCTATGGACCCTTGAAGGAGTAATTCTCTCCCTCAAAGGCAGTAGTCCTGATGCTCTGATCGCTTTCGACAAAGCTCTTCGACTCTCTCCTAACTACGTTCCAGCCCTGAAAGGCGAGGTTCAAGTGCTTTTCCAGTCGGGCGAGAAGCGCGCAATTCCGCTGCTTGAGAGGATACTAAAAGCTGAACCGAAGGATCAGATTGCTCACGAAATGCTTGGGGTGCTTGAGCAAAAGCAGGGAGACTGCCATGCTGCGATTGACCAGTTCGTTTTAGGGGACAAGGCGACCGAAACTCATCCGGAATCACTAGAGGCATACGGCTACTGCCTGGTGCAAATGAAGGAGCTTCAGAAAGCGACTGCGGTCTTCGAGCAGCTTGTTGCGTTGCTTCCAGATCTCAGCTTCCCAAAATACGATCTCGCGGTTGTTCTGATCATGACGAAAGAGGATGGGAACGCAATCAAACTTCTGGAGCCTTTGCTTACGGAAGATCAAAGAGACCCGGGCATTTTGAGCCTCGCCGCCGAAGCCTATGAAGCAGTGGGAAATACACCGAAAGCCGTCTCGCTTCTTCGCCAAGCAATTGTTCTGACGCCCAAGACGGCAAGCAACTATGTCGCATTTGCTGTGCTCTGTCTAGATCACGACTCATTTCAGGTGGGAATTGATATGACCAGTGCCGGCCTCCAGCGCATTCCCAATGATCCCTCTCTATTTATCTCGCGGGGTTTACTTTATGCGCAGCTAGCACAGTACGACAAGGCGGAAGCAGATTTCAACATGGCAGAACAACTTGATTCGACGCAGAGTTTGGGCGCCTATGCCGTTGATCTTGTCGAGCTGCAAAAGAATAACCCGAACATGGCGCTGTCAAGCGTACGATCCCAGTTAAGAACTGATCCAAATAGTCCGCTCTTGAACCTCTTTCTCGCTCAATTGCTCATGAATAAAACCCCTGCCCCGGAGAGCGCTGAATATCAAGAGGCATTGAGGTCGGCGCTGCTTGCCGTAAAGATCAGGCCGGACTTGGTTGCTTCCAGGGATATCCTGGCCACCATGTATATGCAATCGGGACAATACGAACTTGCCATTGAGCAATGTCGGCTTGCTCTTCAATCCAACCCCTCCGATGAGGCAGCAATGTATCATCTCATCATCTCACTTCGGCATTCAGGGAATAGAGACGAACTTCCTGTACTGGTTAAGCGCCTTTCAGAGATGCATCAGGAGTCGCTCCATCAGGAGACAAGAAGGAAACGATTTAGGTTGGTCGAGCAAGAGCCAGCATCCCCAAGCCAGTAGGGCTTGTCTATCGGGCCGAATTTAGGCCGCATATTTGTTCGTCCTCATTGTCGCTTCGCTTTGGGCTGGCAGACAGAAGGATTTAGCTTCAACATTGTCCAACATTTTAACCTACCTTACCAAAGAATTCGATTGGGCAACTCCTGAAGAGATGTTTCAATTTCGACGCGTGTTTGTTGTTCTGCGGATGGACGCCACCTGTCATTCTTGATCGGTAATGATCTTCAAGTGAGATTTCTTTATCCGACCTGATTCGCAACTCGCCTCCCGCGTAGTCGCGAGCGGTTGATTTCAATGGCGCAGACCCCTCATTCGATATGCATCTTGCTCCGGCCATGAAGGTGTGGCTTCGACTCAGAAGATAGGGTCGGTCCGCTAAACAGAATGCGGACCCCATTAACGAATGCAATGGACATTTCGCAAAGCTGGCGAAAGAGCGCGGACCAAACACGAATCGAAAGCGGTGTTCTGGACATAAGAATTCTTGACCACGGTAAGCGTACGGTCTGTCCCTGTTGCCCGTAGGCGGGCATACTTGAGTAGGTGCCAGGAGAGGCTGGCAGAAGGGAGGAAGACGCGGCGAAATGGAAGCAGAAGCCAACCTTCGCGCTTTTTGCGAGCGCGCCTACGCCATGAAAAAGCATCATGCAACGCGTCTCCATTACGATCTCAGACTGGAGTGTAACGGAGGGTTGTTGAGCTGGGCCCTTCCGGAAGGCCCTAGCTGTCGTGCCGGAGAAATTCGTATAGCTATCGAGATGGAGGATCACAAAAGGGCAAACCTGCTGTTTGAGGGCGTGCATGAGACGGGTCCTATCACGCTCTGGGATCGCGGGACCTGGGAACCACATTCGGAATCCGACGATATCCTGAGCAGCCTGCGCAGGGGCGTCCTGCGGTTTACGCTACACGGAGAAAAGCTAAAAGGCGGCTGGACGCTCACGCGAATAAACAGCCAGAAAAATGCGCAGCGGCCGATGTGGACATTTTGTAAGGAAGCCGATTCGTTTGCCGAAAGCCGCGCCGACAAGTGCGTCGTGGAAGACCGGCCGAACAGCGTCAAGACAGGATGGACTATGGAACAAATCGTTCGAGATTGGACAAGACGCGATAAATACGAACGGCAAACGAGACTCTTCGACGAGATATAGGTCATAAGAACTATTTCTTCGCGGAATCGAACACTGGCGGCTGCCGAGCTGGCACGACTGCAAGGATTCGAAGTTCCCATCTTGACCGAGAGGGGGTCTTCTTCGCAAGTGTCCACCTATTTTTAAGTGGACACTTGTTGAGCGTGTCTAAGCGGCTTGGGATGATTCGGTTTTGAGTGCGGCGGTGACCTTCCAGGGCAATAGTTCCTCGATGCGATTGATCGGATGGTCTGGTCAGCGCCTGTAAATGAGATGGGTTTGCAGGGCAGAAAACCGCGGCGTCCGAGAGCAATTCGGCGAAGTTCGGCGAAGTCTGTTTTGGTGGTGTCTGTAAGTGGTTGATTCTATGGTGGACGCGGTAGGAATCGAACCTACAACCTGTCGGTTAAGAGCCGAATGCTCTGCCAGTTGAGCTACGCGTCCAAGCAATCAATATAAACCACGCATTTCTACGGTCTTGTGCATGGTCTGGGCGCACAGAACTTCTCTGCTGCCACTTCAAAAATATAGCACAGACTGCGGCCTGTCTCCAAAGGCGTTGCCGCTGCCCTGTCCAATGGCCGACACAGGCTCGGCAGATGGCCGGATGCTAAAATTGGCTGTTTCAAAATCCGGGCCCAAAGGCAACGGGTATTCCGCTTGATCGAGGAATGTGAATGTGATGCAAGTAAGCCGTCGTTCCGTACTAAAAACTGGATCGGGCGCGATGGCGTTCGCAACCCTCGCCGCAGTCTTACCGGGAGAAGAGAGCCAGCACATGCTTAAAAAGAGAATTCGCCAGTCGGCATGCCGCTGGTGCTACCAGAAGACTCCGCTTGAGGAGCTCTGCGCCTTCGCCGCCAAAATGGGGATCGCGGGCATCGACCTGCTCGAGCCGGCGGAGTACGAAGTGCCGCGCAAGTACGGCCTCATCTGCACCATGGGCTATGCGGACGGCGGCACCATCGCCGATGCCCTCAATCGGACCGAGAACCATGCGGCCATCGAGGCCGGATTCCGCAAAAACATTCCGCTGGCAGCCAAGGCCGGTGTGCCCAACGTCATCACCTTCTCCGGCAACCGTCGCGGCATGACCGATGAGGAAGGCGCGCGCAACGCCGTCATCGGCTTGAACCGGGTGAAGAAAATCGCCGAGGACAATGGAGTCACCATCTGCGTTGAGCTGCTGAACAGCAAGGTCGACCACCATGACTACATGGCCGACCATACGGCGTGGGGCGCGCGCGTGGTCGAAGAGGTCAACTCGCCGCATGTCAAGCTGCTCTACGACATCTATCACATGCAGATTATGGAGGGCGACCTGATCGCGACCATCCGCAAGAACATCGCCTCCATCGGTCACTTCCACACCGGCGGCGTACCCGGACGGCACGAGCTGGACGGCAACCAGGAGATCCAGTGGAGCGCTGTCATGCGCGCCATTGTCGACACCGGCTACAAGGGCTACGTGGCGCAGGAGTTTGTCCCCCTCCGCGATCCGCTCACCAGCCTGCGCGAAGCCGTGGAGCTGTGCGACGTCTAGAGCGCGCGAGCCACAAGTTGTGTGCGCCATCACATTGCACGATCATTCTGCGCAATATGCTTCCTGCAGACTTAGGATGGGGTTCAAATCCCATCTGATTGCGGGACCGAAGCAACTGGCCTCGCAGGTTGAGGAAAGGCGGTTTCGGAATGTCCAACACACGGCGTGAATTCCTTCAGTCCAGCGCGGCGCTTGCGGTAGGCGTCATGGGAGCCGGGGCAACCAGCTTGGCAGCGGAGCCGCAGGCGAGTCCGCAGGCTGAGAAGGCTGCGGCGGCGGCGCCGGAAACAGGCGCGCACGTTCAGGTTCCCACCATGAAGTTCGGCAGCGCCCAAATCAGCCGCCTGGTGATGGGCGTCAATCCCATGTACGGGTTTGCGCACTACAACAACAACTTCGGCATGGCCATGCGCGACTGGTACACGCCGGAGCAGGTGTGCAAGGTGCTGCATCGCGCCAACAGCTTCGGCATTAATGCATTCAACTACGTCAACGTCGAGCGCTCGCCGCAGGATCTGGCCTGCTTCCAGCGCGAGGGCGGCCACATGCACCTCATCATCCAGGTCACGGCCAAGGACGATGCGGCCGCGCTGGTGCGCGATCTGAAGCCGCTGGCGCTGCAGCGGCGCGGCGAGGAGATTGACCTGGCTTTCCGCAACGGAACCATGGCCAGCGAGCGCGAGTGGTGCAAAAAAGCGCGCGATCTGGGCGTGCTGGTCGGCGTGGGCACTCACAAGCCGGAAGTGATTGACATGGTCGAGTCAGAAGGATGGGACATCGATTTCTACTCGGGCTGCGTCTACAACCGCACCCGCAGCCCCGAGGAGTGGCGCAAGGTACTCAACGGCGAGCTGCCTGAGATGTCAGGCGACATCTATATTCAAAGCGACCCGGCGCGCATGTATAAGGTGATGCGCCAGACCCCGAAAACCTGTTTCGCCTTCAAGATTCTGGCCGCCGGCCGCATCGCGGATAACGGCGTGGAGCAGGCTTTCCGCACCGCCTATGCCAGCATCAAGCCGCACGACGGCGTCTATGTCGGCATGTTCCCGCGCATCAAGGATGAAGTAAAAGAGAATGCCGAACTCGTCCACCGCATCCTGACCGAAGCCTGACGTATCGGCGCTGATAACTCGGATTTAACAGTTCCGCTGTGACAACTCCCAGAGGGTCCACAGCCACGGTGCGGAGGATGCGACCCTGGCGGTAAGTTCTTTGTTTGGCCCCGGTGAAAAGGGATTTTTTGACGTAATCCTTTTATTTCTATAGGGTTGCAGCAAAAGTGGGGGAGGGGTGGGGTAAATCGCCCTCAAGGCGGCGTCCAGCGGGCTCTCGGCGGTGGAGGGTTGGATGGATTGGAGCACGGTGGTTTCTCCGATTGCGGTCTTTTTGTCACCGCAATTCT
>Ga0181517_10002953_pt1 | contig 16705 bp, 11 predicted proteins | sample PEATcosm2014_Bin_31_FD_119748 | JGI IMG/M metagenome (GOLD analysis project Ga0181517, IMG submission 119748) | Peatland microbial communities from MTU Mesocosm Facility, Houghton, MI, USA - PEATcosm2014_Bin01_30_metaG | ecosystem: Environmental > Terrestrial > Soil > Wetlands > Peat | place... | reverse complement strand
CGTGGTCACGTTCTTCCTGCCGGCCTCCGAGAGGGTAGCCGAGTTCGCCGCCCTCGAGCTGGCCAAGGCGATGAACCTGCAAGACCCCGAGGTCATCCACAAGCAGGTCATGCACCCGGCCGAGGGCACCCTGCTCGAGGTCAAGGGGCGGCTCGACGTGACCGTCGATCCGGCCACCCTGTACATCCCGCCCGAGCCCGACGTGCTCACCGCCGACGAGGTGCGCGCCTTCGTCAAGGAGCACGGCCTCAAGGTCGTCGGCGCCACGGTGGGCGAGGACGAGCACTCGGTCGGCATGCGCGAGATCATCGACATCAAGCATGGCGGCCTCGAGGGCTATGGCGTGGCCTGCGAGTACCTGGGCACCTCGGTGCCGGTCGAGAAGGTGCTCGACGCCGCCATCGAGCACGCCGCCGACGCGGTGCTGATCTCGACGATCATCACTCACGGCGACATGCACCGCCAGAACATGGAGAAACTCGCCGACCTGGCCGTCGAGAAAGGCGTGCGCGACAAGCTGCTGCTCATCGCCGGCGGCACCCAGGTGACCGCCGAGCTGGCCCGCGGCTGGGGCATGGACGCCGGCTTCGGGCGCGGCACGAAGGGCATCGACGTGGCCTCGTTCATGGTCAAGGCCCTGCGCGAGAAGGGCAAGTAGGCCGACGGACGTGACGAGCACACGCACAGAGACGCTCACGCATGCGCGCACGGACACGCGCACAGGCAGACCGACGGTCGCGTGACCGTCGCGGGTAACGCAGGCCGGGGGGCGGGCGGCGCCAAAGGCGCCGCCCGCCCCATCGACGCCCTGGTCGCCGAGATCGGTTCGACCACCACCGTGGTCTCGGCCTTCGACGGCCTCTCCGGCTATCCGGCGACCCGACCGCGGCTGCTCGGCCAGGGCCTGGCGGCGACCTCGGTGGCCGACGGCGACGTCACGATCGGCTTCGGTGCGGCCAGAGCGGCTCTCGAAGAGCAGGTCGGGCCGCTGGCGCCGCGTCTCACGCTGGCCACCAGCTCGGCCGCCGGCGGCCTGCGCATGACCGTCCACGGCCTCACCCAGCGCATGACCGCCATGGCGGCGCGCGAAGCGGCCCTGGGGGCCGGCGCCGTCGTGACCTACCAGACGGCCGGCCTGCTGCGCGATCACGACCTGCGCAAGATCGCCGAAGCGCGCCCCAGCCTCGTGCTGCTGGCCGGCGGGGTAGAGGGCGGCGACTGCGAGACCATCCTCGCCAACGCGCGCCGGCTCTGCGAGCTCGAGCTGCGCCCGATCGTGGTGTACGGCGGCAACTCGGTGGTCGCCGACGACGCCCGTGCGCTGCTCGAGCACGCCGGTTTTCGCGTGCGCGTCACCGCCAACGTGTACCCGGCCGTCGATGAGCTCGACATCGTACCGGCGCGGGCGGTCATCCACGACGCCTTCGAGGAGCACATCACCCACGCACCCGGCATGGAGCGCATCGGCGAGGTCGTGAACGGCCACATCCTGCCCACGCCGGGCGCCGTGCTGCTGGCCGCCGAGCGGCTCGCCGACGACCTCGGCGACCTGGTCGTGGTCGACGTCGGCGGGGCCACCACCGACGTGCACTCGATCACCGACGGCAGCCCCGAGTTCAGCGCCATCCAGACCGAGCCGCAGGCCCACAGCCGGCGTACCGTCGAAGGCGATCTGGGGACCTTCGTGAGCGCGGACCACGCGGCCGCCATGATGCCGGTCGCCGAACGCCCCGCGGAGCTGCCGCCCGCGCTGCCCACGACCCCCGCCCAGATCGCGGCGGCGCGCGCCCTGGCCGCGTTCTGCGCCGTGACCGCCGTGCAGCGCCACGCCGGGCGGCTCTCCCACCTCTACACGCCCACCGGCCGCCAGACCGTGGCGCGCGGCCGCGACCTCACCGCCTGCCGCCTGCTGATCGGCACCGGCGGCGCGCTCACCAGGCTGCCCGACGGCGAGGCCATGCTGCAGGCCACGCGCGGCAGCGGCGGCGAGCGCCTGCTGCCGCCCGCCGAGGCGCGCTGCCTGCTCGACACCGACTACATCGTGGCCGACGCCGGCGCTCTGCTGGCTCACTTCGACGGCGCGGCCGTGGTCGCGCTCATCAGATCGAGCCTGGCGTTCTGAGGTCTCTCCTCGGCGCAGGGTGACGGCAGGGCCTCGGCAGGGCATCCACAGTCGTACATGGGCAACGCCTCCTCACATCCTGCTCTCGAGCCGTTCACCCCGCAGGTGCGCGCGTGGTTCGAGCGCGCCTTCGCGGCGCCCACGCCCGCCCAGGTGCAGGCCTGGCCGGCCATCGCCTGCGGTCGCCACGCCCTGATCTCGGCCCCGACCGGCTCGGGCAAGACGCTGGCCGCCTTTCTGTGGGCGCTCGATCAGTTCGTGGCGCGACCGACGCCGCGCGCCGCCGGTCTCGCGCGGGGCGCGGCCAGGCACGGGCCGCGCCTGGTCTACATCTCGCCGCTCAAGGCGCTCGGCTACGACGTCGAGCGCAACCTGCAGGCGCCGCTGCGCGGCATCGGCGCCGACGTGCGGGTCGGGGTGCGCACGGGCGACACGCCGCAGAGCGAGCGTCGCGACATGCTGCGCGACCCGCCCGACGTGCTCATCACCACGCCCGAGTCGCTCTATCTCATGCTCACCGGCCGGGCGCAGACGCTGTTCGCCGACACGGAGTGGGTCATAGTCGACGAGATTCACGCCCTGGCGCAGACCAAGCGAGGCGCGCATCTGGCGGTCACCCTGGAGCGCCTGGTCGAGCAGGCCGGCCGCGACGTGCAGCGCATCGGCTTGTCGGCGACGCAACGGCCGCTCGACGAGGTCGCGCGCTTTCTGGTGGGCCCGTCGCGCGACTGCGCCATCGTCGATGTCGGGGTGCGCAAGCCGCTCGACCTGCGCATCCACGTGCCGGTCGAGTCGATGGTCGAGCCCGACGTGCCCATAGAGCTCGACAGCGTGCCGGGCGGCGAGGCCACGCGGCGCTCGATCTGGCCGGCGATCTACCCCGAGCTGCTCAAGCTCGTGCGCGAGCACCGCTCGACGCTCATCTTCGTCAACAACCGGCGCGCTGCCGAGCGCATCGCTCTGCGCTTGAACGACCTCGCGGCGCGCGACGACGCGCAGCGTGGGGAAGAGGGGCGTCGCGAGATCGCCCGCGCCCACCACGGCTCGCTGGCGCGCGAGGAACGCCTGGTCATCGAAGACCAGCTCAAGGCCGGCGATCTGCCCTGTCTGGTGGCGACCTCGTCGCTCGAGCTCGGCATCGACATGGGGGCCGTCGACCTCGTCGTGCAGGTCGAGTCGCCCAAGTCGGTGACTCGCGGACTGCAGCGCATCGGCCGCGCCGGCCACGGCGTGGGCGAGGTCTCGCATGGGCGCATCTTCCCCAAGTTCCGCGCCGATCTGCTCGAGTGCGCGGTGGTGGCCCACCGCATGCGCGAGGGGCTGATCGAGCAGACGGTCGTGCCGCGCAACCCTCTCGACGTGCTCGCCCAGCAGGTGGTGGCCATCGCCGCCGCGGCCGGCGACGAGGGCGTGGCCGTCGACGCCCTGCACGAGCTCTTCCGGCGCACCTGGACCTACGCCGACCTCGAGCGCCGCCAGCTCGAGAACGTGCTCGACATGCTCGACGGGCGCTACCCCTCGCAGGAGTTCGGCGAGCTGCGCGCGCGTATCGTGTGGGACCGCCTTGAGAGCACGATCCGCGCCCGCAGCGGCGCCCGCGCGCTGGCGGTGGCCAACGCGGGCACGATCCCCGATCGCGGCCTCTTCAGCGTGAACCTGCCCGACGGACGTCGCGTCGGCGAGCTCGACGAGGAGATGGTCTACGAGGCCCGCGCCGGGCAGACGTTCCTGCTGGGCGCCACCTCGTGGCGCATCGAGGAGATCACGCGCGACCGCGTGGTGGTCAGCCCCGCGCCGGGCGTGCCCGGCGCCGTGCCGTTCTGGAAAGGCGACTCGGTGGGCCGGCCCCGCGAGCTCGGCGCGGCGATCGGCGCCTTTGCCCGCTGGGCCGTCGAGCAGGAGCCCGAGACGTTGCAGCGAGCCTACGACTTAGACGAGCGCGCCGCCCGCAACCTGGTCGCCTTCCTGCGCGAGCAGCAGGAGGCGACGCGCGTGGTGCCCTCGGACCGCACCGTCGTGGTCGAACGCTTTCGCGACGAGATCGGCGACTGGCGGCTCTGCGTGCTCACGCCCTTCGGCGGCCGCGTGCACGCCGCCTGGGCGCTGGCCCTCACCGCCCGCATGCGCGACCGCTTCGGCCTGGACGCCGACGCGATCTGGTCGGACGACGGCATCATCGTCCATCTGCCCGACGCCGACGAACCACCCGGCGCCGAGCTCGTGCTGGTCGAGCCCGACGAGGTCGAAGACCTGGTGGTCGCCGAGCTCGGCGCCAGCGCCCTGTTCGGCGCGCGCTTTCGCGAGAACGCGGCCCGCTCGCTGCTCATACCGCGGGCCTACCCCGGGCGGCGCACACCGCTCTGGCAGCAGCGCCTGAAGTCGCAGTCGCTGCTCGAGGTGGCGCGCCGCTACCCGCAGTTCCCGGTGATCCTCGAGACCTACCGCGAGTGCCTGCGTGACGTGCTCGACCTGCCCGGCCTCGTCGAGCTGCTGCGCGGGCTGCACACGCGCGAGCTCTCCCTCGTCTCAGTCGAGACGGCCACCGCGTCGCCCTTTGCCTCGTCGCTGCTGTTCGACTACGTCGCCACGTACATGTACGAGGGCGACACGCCGAGCGCCGAGCGCCGCGCTGTAGCGCTGGCCCTCGACCGTGAGCTGCTGCGTGAGCTGCTGGGCCAGGAGGAGCTGCGCGAGCTGATCGACCCCGACGCCCTCGAGACAGTCGAAGACGACCTGCAGCGCCGCTCTGCGCAGCTGCAGGCGCGCGACCCCGACCGCCTGCACGACGTGCTGCGCCAGGTCGGCGATCTGACGGTCGCCGAGGCGGCGCAGCGCGTGGCCGTGGGCGCCGATGCCGCCGTCTGGCTTGCCCAGCTCGAAGCGCAGCGGCGGGCGCTGGCGGTGCGGGTCGGCGGGCAGGAGCGCTGGATCGCCGCCGAAGAGGCCGGCCTGTACCGCGACGCGCTGGGCGCCGTGCCGCCGGGCGGGCTGCCCGACGCGTTCCTTGAAGACGTGCCCGACGCCCTGCTCGAGCTGCTGCGCCGCTACGCGCGCACCCACGGACCGTTCGAGTGCGTCGACGTGCGGCGCCGTTTCGGTGTCGACTCAGGCGTCGCCCTCGAGGCGCTCGAGCAGCGCGGCGAGCTCGTGCGCGGTGAGCTGCGGCCGCTGGGAACGCAACGTGAGTGGTGCGACCCCGAGGTGTTGCGCCGCGTGCGTCGCGCGTCGCTGGCCGTGCTGCGCCGCGAGATCGCGCCGGTCGGCCGCGAGGCGCTGGCGCGCTTTGCCCCGGCCTGGCAGGGCATCGACCGTCGCCAGGCCGCCGGCGCCGGCGTCGAGCGCCTGCGCGACGTGCTGGCGCCGCTGCAGGGCCTGCCGCTGGCGCCCGAGCTCTGGGAGCACGACGTGCTGCCGCGCCGCCTGGGCGCCTACTCGCCGGCCTGGCTCGACGAGCTCTGCGCGACCGGCGAGCTCGTCTGGGTGGGCGCCGGCGCCACCGGCCGGCGCACGGGCCGTGTCGCCCTGTACTTTCGCGACGACGCGCCGCTGCTCGGTCCGCCGCCGGTGCGCGGAGAGCGCGTCGCGGCGCCCGACGGCCCGGTCCAGGAGCTCGTCCGCGCCCGCCTGCGGGCCGGCGCCTGCTTCTTCACTGACCTTTTGCTCGAGAACCCTGAACTGGGCGCCGAGGAGGTGCGCGACGCGCTGTGGGACCTGGTCTGGGCCGGCGAGGCGACCAACGACGCCTTCGCCGCGCTGCGCTCGCGCCGGGTCGCCGCCGCGCGTCCCGGCGTGCCCGCGCCCGCCGGCCGCCGGCTCGACGCGGCGGCGCTCGGCGGCGGTCACCGGCTCGGGTCGGGCCGCTTTCACCGCCGTCCGCGGCGCCTGCCGCAGCTGCAGGGGCGCTGGTCGCTGACGGCGGCGGTGTTCGCTCCGGGCGCCGACGCCGGCGCCCGCGACCGGGCCTGGGCCGAACTGTTGCTCGAGCGCCACGGCCTGGTGACCCGCGAGCTCGTGCGCGCCGAGGGCATCGCCGGCGGCTTTGCCGCCCTCTACCCGGCCTTCACGGCGCTCGAGACGATCGGCGCGGCGCGGCGCGGCTATTTCATCGAGGGCCTCGGCGGCGCCCAGTTCGCCCTGCCTGGGGCGGTCGAACGGCTGCGCGCGCCCGAGTCCGACGAGGCCCGCGCCGTCGTGCTGTCCACCGCCGACCCGGCCCAGCTCTACGGCGCGGCGCTCCCCTGGCCCGAGGCGGGGGCGGGCGGCGCCCACGGCCCGGCGCGGCGGCCCGGCGCCTGCGTCGTGCTCGTCGGCGGCCTGCCGGTCGTCTCGGTCGAGGCCGGGGGCCATTCCCTGCGGGTCCACGACGATCGCGACCCCGTCGCGGTCGCGCACGCTCTGGCCGCCCTGGCGGCGGCGGTGCGCGAGGGGCAGGTCGCGCGCCTGGCCATCGAGAGGATCGACGGTGAGCCGGCGATCGACTCGTTGCGCCGGCACGCGCTGCTCGACCTGGGCTTTCGGGCCAGCCCGCGTCGCCTCACCCTCAGTCGCGGCGATGCCTGAGGGCGACACCATCCACTACGCGGCCCTGCGGGTGGGCGGCGCGCTCGCGGGCCACGTGCCCGACCGCATCGTCACGCCGCACCCGCGCTTCGCCCGCGACCGCTGGCCCGAGCGGCTTGCCGGCCGCCCGGTCGAGGCGGTCGAGGCGCGCGGCAAGCATCTGCTGCTGCATTTCGGCGGCGGCCTTGCCATCCACTCTCACCTGCGCATGACCGGCGCCTGGCGGGTGCTGCCCCGCGGTGAGCCCTGGCCACGCTCATCGCACGCCGCCTGGCTCGTGATCGGCTACGGCGACGAGGACGTCGTGCAGTTCGACGGACCCGTGCTCGAGCTGCTCACCGAGGCCCGGCTGCGTTCCGACCAGCTCCTGCGCGGCCTTGGCCCCGACATCGTGGCGGCGGCGCCCTTCGACGAGGCGCGCTTCCTGCGCCGCTTGCGCGAAGATGACCCCACGCGGACCTTCGGTGATGCCCTGCTCGACCAGCACACGGTGGCCGGCATCGGCAACTTCTGGAAGTCGGAGGGCTGCTGGGCGGCCGGCGTCGACCCGTGGCGACCGCTCGTGGCCGTGAGCGACGGCGAGGCCCTGGCCGTCGTGCGCGCCCTGCGACCGCTCATGTAACGGTCGGCCGCTGGACGGCCGCCAGGACCGCTTTCGCACGGTCTACGGCCGCGCCGGCCGCGCGTGTCCGCGCTGCGGGGCGGGCAGCCACATCCGCTTGCGGGGCCAGGGCGACGACGACCGCACGACCTACTGGTGCCCCTCGTGTCAGACGTGACTCGCGAAAGCGGGGGCGACGAGCGCCGGGCGATGAAGACCGCAAGCCGCGTGAAGATACCGAGCTTCTGAGCCGCACGGGAGACGGCGCCCGGCTTGCGCTTTCGGCGCCGTCCGTCATAAGCTTGTGTATCAAGATTATGCAGGAGGCCCATGACCGCTCGCGCGACGCTCACCATCGACCTCGACAAGATCGCCGACAACGCCCGCCGGGTCGCGGCTGCGCTCGGCGACCTGCACGTGGTCGGCGTGACCAAGGTCACCTGCGGCAGCCCCGAAGTCGGACGCGCCCTGCTGGCCGGCGGGGCGCGAGCGCTCGGCGAGTCGCGCCTCGAAAACGCGGCGCGACTGCGCGACGCCGGCATCGAGGCGCCCATCTGGCTGCTGCGCTCGCCGCCGCCGGCCCTGGCCGCCGACACGGTGCGACTGACCGACGTCTCGCTCGAAAGCGAGCTCGAGACCGTGCTCGCCCTCGAGCGCGCCGCGGCCCGCGCCGGCAGGCGTCACGGCGTGATCGCCATGGTCGACCTGGGCGATCTGCGCGAAGGCATGCTGCCGGCCGATCTAGCTGCCTTCGTCGACTCGGTCGAGCGCCTGGCGCACGTCGAGCTGGCCGGCATCGGCGTGAACCTCACCTGCTACGGCGCGGTGCGTCCGACGCCCGTCAACCTGGGCGAGCTGGCCGCGCTTGCGGCGCAGACCGAACGGCGCCTGGGGCGCCGCCTGGCTTTCGTGTCGGGCGGCAACTCGGGCAGCATCGCCTTGACGGTGGCGGGCGACATGCCGGCGGCCGTCAACAGCCTGCGCATCGGCGAGACGATCCTGCTCGGCGTCGACACCCTCACCCGCGAACCCACCCTGCGCCTGTACACCGACGCCTTTGTCGTCGAGGCGCCGGTGATCGAGTGCAAGGCCAAGCCCAGCATGCCCGTCGGCGAGACCGCCCAGGACGCCTTCGGCAACCGTCCCACCTTCGTCGACCGCGGCGAGCGGCGCCGCGCCATCTGCGCCCTTGGCCGCCAGGACGCGCCCGCCGAAGGGCTCGTGCCCTGCGACCCGCGCGTCGAGGTGCTGGGCGCCTCGAGCGACCACCTCATCCTCGACGTCGAGGCGGTCGAACCGCCGCCGCGCCTGGGTGAGAGTTTCGGCTTCGTACCCGGCTACGGCGCCACGCTGCAGCTCAGCACGTCGCCGTACGTCGACACCACGTTTGTCCACTCCGCCGGCCTGACGCCCAAGATCGTGGCGCGGAGTACCCCCATCACGTAAGCGAGGAGTGAGCATGGCAGACAGAACCAAAGTCCTGATCATGGGAGCCGCGGGCCGCGACTTCCACAACTTCAACACCTACTTCCGCGACAACGAGCACTACGAGGTGGTGGCTTTCACCGCCACGCAGATCCCCTACATCAACGACCGCAAGTACCCGGCCGAGCTCGCCGGCTCGCTCTACCCGAACGGCATCCCGATCCACGACGAGTCCGAACTCACCGATCTCGTCAAGAAGTATCGTCCCGAGCAGGTCGTCTTTGCCTACTCCGACGTGCCCTACGAGTACCTCATGCACCGTTCGGCGCTGGTCAACGCCCTGGGCTGCGACTTCCGCCTGATGGGCCCCGATCACACCATGGTCAAGTCGACCAAGCCGGTCATCGCCGTGTGCGCCGTACGCACCGGCGCCGGCAAGAGCCAGACCACCCGCAAGATCCAGACCATGCTGCGCGAGGCCGGCAAGAAGGTCGTCTCGATCCGCCACCCCATGCCCTACGGCGACCTCGTCAAGCAGCGCGTGCAGCGCTTCGCCACGGTCGAAGACCTGGCCAAGAACGACTGCACGATCGAAGAGATGGAAGAGTACGAGCCGCACGTCGTGGCCGGCAACGTGATTTACGCCGGCGTCGACTACGAAGCGATCGTGCGCGAGGCCGAAAAAGAGGCCGACATCATCCTCTGGGACGGCGGCAACAACGACTACAGCTTCTACAAGGCCGACCTCTACATCACCGTCGCCGACCCGCATCGCCCGGGCAACGGCCTCGTCTACTACCCCGGCGAGGTCAACCTGCGCCTGGCCGACGTCGTCGTCATGAACAAGATCGACTCCGCCGACAGGGCCGGCATCGAAGCCGAGCTCGACGCCGTGCGTTCGGTCAACCCCAACGTGCAGATCATCATGGGCGCCTCGCCGGTCACGGTCGACAAGCCCGAGCTGATCCGCGGCAAGCGCGTCCTCGTGGTCGAAGACGGCCCCACGCTCACCCACGGCGAGATGAAGTACGGCGCCGGCATGGTGGCCGCCCGTCAGCTCGGCGCGGCCGAGTTCATCGACCCGCGGCCGTTCGCCACGGGCGAGATCAAGGCGACCTTCGAGAAGTATCCCAACATCGGCACCCTGTTGCCGGCCATGGGCTACTCCGATCAGCAGCTGAAGGACCTCGAGACGACGATCAACGCCTCGGGCGCCGACGTGGTCGTGATCGGCACGCCGATGGACCTGCGCCGGATCGTCAACATCAAGCTGCCGGCCGTGCAGGTGGGCTACGACCTGCAGGAGATCGGCCATCCGACCCTCGAAGACGTCCTGCGCGAGCGCAAGTTCATCTGACGCTCGACCTGGGTCATCTGCTACCATCCTCTGCAGTCGACGGGGGGCGGGCCGCCACAAGGCGACCCGCCCCCCGTCTCACGAACAGCCCTCAGATACTGAAGGCGAAGGAGGCCGCATGACCGCGTTGCAGGACCACATCACCAGGCTGGGCCTCACCGGCCGTGACTTCCTCACCGTGCACGACTACGCGCCCGACGAGATCGGCGCGCTGCTCGACCTGGCGGTCGAGCTCAAGGCCGCCCAGAAGGCAGGCGTCGCCCACGCCGTGCTGTCGGGCAAGGCCGTCGGCATGATCTTCACCAAGACCTCGACGCGCACGCGCATCTCGTTCGAGGTGGGCATCGCCCAGCTCGGCGCGCAGCCCCTGTTCCTGAACGCCAACGACATCCAGCTGCGCATCGGCGAGACCATGAAGGACACCGGCAACGTGCTGTCGCGCTACCTCGACGCCATCATGATCCGCACCTACGCCCAGGCCGACGTGGTCGACCTGGCGGCCAGCGCCACGGTGCCCATCATCAACGGCCTGACCGACGACCATCACCCCTGCCAGGCGATGGCCGACGCGCTCACCGTCAGGGAGCACTGCGGCGGCCTTGAGGGCCGCAAGCTGGTCTACTCGGGCGACGGCAACAACGTGGCCCACTCGCTGGCCGAAGTCGGCGCCAAGACCGGCATGCACGTGGTCATCTGCACGCCCGACGACTTTCGCCCCGACGAGGACATCATCGCCCGCGCCCGCGCCGACGCCAGCGAGACCGGCGCCACGATCGAGCTCACGAGCGACCTGCATGCGGCCGTCAAGGGCGCCGACGTCATCTACACCGACACCTTCACGAGCATGGGTAAGGAATCGGAGCACGACGTGCGCCTCGCCGCACTGCGCGACTACCAGGTCAACGACGACCTGCTGGCGCTGGCCGGCCCCCAGGTGCACGTCATGCACTGCCTGCCGGCGCACTGGGGCGAAGAGATCACCGAGGCGGCGCTGTACAGCCCGCAGTCGGTGATCTTCGACCAGGCCGAGAACCGCCTGCACGCCCAGAAGGCCGTCATGGCGGCGCTGATCGGCTGAAAGGCTTGCGCCGCCGCCGCGCTCCTGCCGCCGCGTCGCCGGGGCGCTGCGCTGTCGGCCCTACGTCTCTGACGCCGCGCCGAGGACGGCCGGGAACGGGAGGACCGCCCTCGGCGCGGTGGCGCGGTGGGCGGGCGCCGCGGCGGCCGTCAGATCCAGTTGCGAAACCACATGAGGTGGTAGAAGTGCGTGGTCGAGATGCTCAGGTCGATGAGGATCGGCAGGAAGGCCAGGCAGACGCCGGTGACCGCCCCGGCGTAGATCCAGGTGAAGTAGCGCCACAGGCCGCGGGCGCGGGGCCACACGATGAGCAGCACGACGGCGAACACCACGACAGCGAGGGCCACGACGAGCACGGCGCGGGCGAACACCGGCGAGAGTCGCAGCGGGTCGCGCCAGAACAGCCAGGCCGCGGCTTGCCCGATCTGATACCACAGCAGGGCGGTGACCACGGCGGCGGCGGCGTAGCAACCCGCCGCCCACTGCCAGCGCGGCAGGCGGGCGCGCGAGAGCTCGCGCAGCACCATGGCGACCGCCAGGGCCATGAACGGCGCCACCGGGGTCATGTAGTACATGAACGAGGTGCGCGAGGCTGAGAACCACGGCAGGTAGAGCAGGGCGACGATCAGCGGCAGCAGCGCGAGCTCGCGGTCGCGCCGCAGGACGGCCAGCACCACGAGGGCGACAAGCGCTGGCACCGAAGTCCACCACAGCAACGGATTGCCGATCGAGATGATGCCGTGCACGGCGCCGTGCACCTGCTCGTAGTAGTACCAGACCGGGCGGTAGTCGAAGATCCAGGTGTAGGCGCGCGACATGTAGGTGTGGGTGGCGTGCAGGTTCTCGTTGAACCACCACATCTCATGCTGCAGCGCCCACCACTGCGACAGGGTGTGGTGGCCCTTGATGAAGTAGTCGGCGTAGCTTGCCACGTAGAGCGCGACGGGCAGCGCCACGAGCGCCAGCGCGGGCAGCACGGCGTCGCGCAGGCCGAGCAGCGCCATCGTGGCGAGCGGGCGCCGCCACGGGCGACGGCGGTAGAGGAGCATGATCGCCAGGGCCGCCGCGCAGGCGAAGCCCCCCGACCACTTGGTGCCCAGGGCGAGTCCGCCGGCGATCCCGCACAGCACGAGCCAGCGCAGGCGGTGACCGCTCTGCACGTAGCGCAGAGCGAGGTAGATGCACAGCACCGACCAGAGGGCGATGAAGATGTCGAGGGTGGCGATCCGCGACTGCACGATGCCCAGAAAGTCGGAGGCCGCCAGCACCAGGCCGAGCAGCGCCCAGACGGGCGCCAGTCCCAGCCGGCGGCCGATCGGATAGATCAGGGCGAGCAGCGCCACGCCGGCGATCGCCGACATGATGCGCCAGCCGAACGAGGTGTTGCCGAACCCCGCCTCGCCGACGGCGATGGCGTACTTGCCGTACTCCGGGTGGGGCCACGAGATCTCTTTGCCCGGTTCCCACGGGTAGTACGGCATGCGGCCGAGATAGCCGTGCAGGATGGTGTGGGCGTCTCGGGCGTAGTAGGTCTCGTCGAAGACGAGGGTGTTGGGCCGCTGCAGCTCGTACAGGCGCACCGTGGCCGAGGCGATGAGGATGAGGAGCACGAGGGTGATGATCACGCTGGGCGCTCGTTCGAAGCGCCGCGGGGCCGCGCCGTCGTCGACTCGGTCGGGGTGATCGTGGGGCGGGGTAGGCGCCTCGCTGAACTCTGCCGTCTGTGCCATCCGAGCCATTATAGACAGATGGCCTACTCCGTGATGGGCGGCGCGGCGGGGAGCGGCGCGGGGTCTTTCATGGTCACGGCGACCAGCCAGGCGAGGCCGACGGCGATGAGCACGTCGCCGAGGCTGAAGACGTTGGCCAGGGGCAGCCAGTGCGGCACGCCCACGACGTCGCCCAGGAACCAGAGGTGCGTGTGCGCGCCGTCGAGCACCGAGTTGTTGTGGGGCTGCACCGACACCGGCAAGCCGGCGGTGCGCATGGCCGCTGCCCGGGCCGGCATGTAGCCGCGGTTCGCGACGATGGTGACGGCGTTCAGCAGCACGCCGAGTCCGAACAGCATGACCGGCGGGCGCGGCAGGTTGACCGCGACGAACGTGAGCAGCAAACCGTACGAGGCGATGTGCATGACGACTGACGAGCCGTGCGGCAGCGGGTCGACGAGCGGCGAGAAGGCCACGATCTGCAGTCCGAGGGCGATCACGACCAGCCAGGGCAGGCGCAGCGCGAGGCGCTCGAGGTTGGCCAGGTTGCCGCCCAGCAGCAGGCCGCCGACGAGTCCGCCGACGACGGCGGCGACGAGCACTAGCACGACGTCTCTGTGGTGCCCGTGGGCAGGACGACCAGGTGCCGCTGCGCGTCGCCGCGGTAGACGCCGATGAACGTGTCGACCAGGTCGGGGTCGAACTGCCGCCCGGCGCCGCGGCGCAACTCGGTGAGGGCGATCTCGGGCGACAGCGCCGCGCGGTACGGCCTGTCGGAGGTCATGGCGTCGTAGGCGTCGGCCACGGTGATGATGCGCGCGCCCAGCGGGATGTGCGTGCCGGCCAGGCCGTCGGGGTAGCCGCGGCCGTCCCAGCGTTCGTGGTGGTGGCGGATGTAGTCGCGCCCCTTGCGATACATGCTGAACTGACCGGCGAGCTCGCTGCCGTCGGCGGGGTGGGCGATGATCGCCTTGCGTTCGTCGTCGGTCAGCGACGCCTGCTTGTAGAGGATGCGGTTGTCGGTGGCGATCTTGCCGAGGTCGTGCACGCGCGCCGCCGAGATCACCAGGTCGATCTCTTTGCGCGGCAGGTCGAGCGCCCGGGCGATCTCGCCGGCGTACTCGGCCACGCGGCGCGAGTGCTGATAGGTGTACTCATCGCGCTTGTCGACGGTGTCGGCGAGCAGCACCAGGGCGTTGTCGGTCTCGCTCTGCAGGTTCGCGTAGAGCTTGAAGCCGTTGTAGATGACGAGGATGAGGAACGGAAAGTAGAGGATGTTCCAGCGGCTGTCCTGATAAGCGAAGGCCAGCAGCGCGCCGAGCGGCGCCATGGAGACGTAGAGCACGCCCATCTCGCGAAACGAGGCCGTCCATTCGTGAAAGAACGAGCGGCCCGACAGACTGATGACGACTGTGACCAGGGTGTCGTTGACCAGCAGGAAGACGACGGCCGCGACCAGGATGGCGAGGGCGTCGCGGCTCAGGTCGACGGGCCCCGGCACGGCGAGCAGCCGGTAGACGAGGGCCGCGAAACCGGCAGACAGGGTGAGCTGGCCGGCGTTGAAGACGACGCGCGTCCAGTGACGGCGCGAGATGATGAGGTCGCTGATCACCACGCCGCCGATGGCGACGGTGCCGGCGAAGGCCGGGCCGTAGAGGATGGCGGCGGCAAAGCCGACGGTGAGCGACAGCGACATGCTGCCTTCGAGGCTCGACGCCACCGCCCAGCGTTCGCTGGTGACCGCCGCGGCCAGAAAGATGATCAGGTCGATCCAATGGTCGGGCGGGAAGCTGCCGGCGGTCGCGGCGATGAGCACCGCGGCCGAGACGGCCACGATGGAGATGTACGTTGCCACCGCTGGCGACACGCGCGGTGCGGCTGCGGGAACCCCGGAAGCGGGCTGCTCGGTCACTGCTCTTCAGTGCGGCTTAGGCTGCTGGCGTGAGATCGGTGGCCGGTCGCCGGGCGCTCAGTCCCACTTCCACCAGGCGCCGCTGGCGACGGCCAGCGCGACGACCAGGGCGAGCGCTATGACGACACGGTTGTAGGGCAACGATCTCATGGTCCCTCTCTTCAGCTTGAAGGGGCGTGCGCGTGTGGCCGGGCTGCTAGCTCCACTTCTTGGCCGCGCCGCTGGCCACAGCGATGCACACGATCAGGGCGATCATTGCGATCCTTGGATGCTTACCGGTCAAGTGCTGCATGTCGTGTCCTTTCTGGGTGATCCCCACCAGATCGACCCCGCTGTTCGGTCGGAACGACGGGCGTTCGCCGAATGCGACTGGCTCCAGTGTAGGTGGGTATCGGCAGCGCGGCCACCCGACTTTAGCCGCAAACCGCCGCAAACGGAGTCACCGTCGGCCTGCGGTAGAACGGCCACGGTCGCACCGCTCGTGCCGCGTGTGATATCACTTCGCAAGGCTCGCAGGCGGGCCGCCGGACGCGCCGCAGTGCGTGCGCCCAGGCGATCAGAGGTCCACAGACGGATCTCAGCGACAAGTCCGCGGCGCGCGCCTCGCGCTCGCCCGCCGGTATATCCTTACCCACAGGATGGAACGAGGGTGCGCGCCGGCCGCGCGCGCCCCTGGTCACGAGCTGTTTCTGAACGACTGGAGGTCGCCATGAGCGCCGTCGGATCTGACCGCGTCGTGCGTGCGCCGCGAGGCACGCAGCTGAGCTGCAAGAGCTGGCAGCAAGAGGGCGCGATGCGCATGTTGATGAACAACCTGGACCCCGAGGTCGCCGAGCGTCCCCAGGACCTCGTCGTCTACGGCGGGGCGGGCAAGGCGGCGCGCACCTGGGAGGCCTTCGACGCCATCGTCGCCACGCTCAAGCGCCTCGAGAACGACGAGACGCTGCTCGTGCAGTCGGGCAAGCCGGTCGGCGTGTTCCAGACCCACGAGTGGGCGCCGCGCGTGCTCATCGCCAACGCCAACCTGGTGGGCGACTGGGACAACTGGGACGAGTTCCGCCGCCTCGACGCGCTGGGCCTCACCATGTACGGCCAGATGACGGCCGGTTCGTGGATCTACATCGGCACGCAGGGCATCCTGCAGGGCACCTACCAGACCTTCGCGGCCGCCGGCGAGAAGCACTACGGCGCGGACCTCGCCGGCCGGCTCGTGCTCACCGCCGGCCTCGGCGGCATGGGCGGCGCGCAGCCGCTGGCGGTGACCATGGCGGGCGGCGTGGCGCTGTGCGTCGAGGTCGATCCGGTGCGCATCAAGCGCCGCCTCGAGACCGGCTACGTCGACTGCTCGACCGAGTCGCTCGACGAGGCGCTGCGCTGGGCCGCAGCCGCCACCAACGGTCGCAAGGCGCTCTCGATCGGCCTGCTGGGCAACGCCGCCGACGTCTATCCCGAGCTCGTGCGGCGCGGCGTCGTGCCCGACCTGGTCACCGACCAGACCTCGGCCCACGACACCCTGAACGGCTACGTGCCCAACGGCATGACCTTAGACGAAGCACTCGAGCTGCGCCGCGCCGATCCCGCCGAGTACACCCGGCGCGCGGTCGCGTCGATCGTCGTGCACGTCGAGGCCATGGTCGCCCTGCAGAAGGCCGGCGCCAACGTCTTCGACTACGGCAACAACATCCGCGGCGAGGCCAAGGCCGCCGGGTATGCCGACGCCTTCGCCTTCCAGGGTTTCGTGCCGCTCTACATCAGGCCGCTGTTCTGCCGCGGCAACGGGCCCTTCCGCTGGGCCGCCCTGTCGGGCGACCCGGCCGACATCGCGCGCACCGACCGCGCCGTGCTGGAGACCTTCCCCGACAACGAGATGGTGACCCGCTGGATCCGCATGGCCGCCGAGAAGGTCCACTTCCAGGGCCTGCCCTGCCGCATCTGCTGGCT
>Ga0181517_10002948_pt1 | contig 16716 bp, 21 predicted proteins | sample PEATcosm2014_Bin_31_FD_119748 | JGI IMG/M metagenome (GOLD analysis project Ga0181517, IMG submission 119748) | Peatland microbial communities from MTU Mesocosm Facility, Houghton, MI, USA - PEATcosm2014_Bin01_30_metaG | ecosystem: Environmental > Terrestrial > Soil > Wetlands > Peat | place... | reverse complement strand
TTGTAAGGAGAAGCGGGCGGGCGTCGGTGACGATCGCGGGCACGCGGCGTCCGTCGCCGCGCACCCGGAGAAACGCCGTTCAGGCACAAGAGAAGGAGGTCAACAATGGCAGCAGCGCTGAAGCTGACGCATAAGGCCATCGGAGTGGAGGTCCGTCGTGGCGCGTTCGACGTCGTTGTCGACGGTAAGGTTGTCGGGTCGGTCGAAATGAACAACACGGTCGACGTACCAGTCGAGCCTGGACGTCATACCCTGCAAGTCCGCAATGGCCGGAACTCGAGCCGAACTCAACCCTTCGACGCCGCCGAGGGCGAGGTCGTCGCCTTCCGGTGCACCGGGAAGAGGTTCTTGCCGCTCTTCCTCGTCTCCTTCGTCGTTCCGAGCCTGGCGCTCAAGCTCGTTCCTGACCGATGGGGCCAGTGATCTCTGCCCCTCGCCCTCCAAGGGCCTCCGGCAGCGGGTTCGGGCACTATTGATGCCCGTCTGAAAAGGACGCGCCCACGAACTCTCTCGCGAACAGGCAGAACGGGGAATATCGTGTCACTCCTCGCACCTGGCACTTCGGCCCCGTCCGTTGTCGATGGAGCCCACCTCCGCACCCCTGGCAGTGGAGCCAGCGACCTGACCGATGAGCCTTACCGGCTCCGAGCGTCTCAACACCCAACGAGCAACTCGGGGAGGCACCATGGTGGGCACGATTGAACTAAAGACAGAACGACGCGGTCGGATCATCGAGGAGGACGGACCAATTACAGGTACCCCCGCCGTACCGGACATGCGCCTGGAGCTCGTCCCGGTCCCGGTGTCAGACATTGACCGGGCGAAAGTGTCCTACGAGAAGGTTGGCTTCGGGAACCTGCACGACACCCAGGTCACCCCCATCATGCGGGTCGTGCAGCTCACCCCGCCCGGGTCGAGCTGCGCCATCGTCTTCGGCGCTGGGATGGGCCCGATCACCGACATGGTCCCGGGCTCGGTCAAGGGCCTGCATCTCGTCGTGGAAGACATGGCTGCGACTCGGGCCGCCCTGACGGAGCGCGGCATCGAACTGAGCGACGTAGAAGACATGGGCGGGGTCCTCTACTCGTTTTTCAGTGACCCAGACGGCAACATGTGGGCGCTGCAGCAGTGGCCCGCTGGTTACCAGGCCTAGCCGGGCAGCTGTGCCGATGTCCGATGTGCACGTCTTGATGAACGGCCTCGTCTTCGGCGAACAGCCCAGGTGGCACGGCGACCGCCTGTGGTTCTCCGACTGGGGTACCCAGGAGGTGATCGCCGTCGACTTGGACGGCAACAGCGAGGTCATGCTGAGGGGGAAGTCGTTCCCGCTGTGCGTAGACTGGCTGCCGGACGGCCGGTTAGTGGTGGTCTCCGCGCGCGAGGGCCTCCTGCTGCGCCAGGAGCCAGATGGCTCCCTTTCCACCCATGGCGACCTGGGTAGCGTGTCCGACCCTCCGGCCGCCAACGAGCTCGTTGTGGACGGCCGCGGGTACGCCTACGTCAACGGCGGAGGCTTCGACCTGATGGCGGGCGCGGACTTCGCACCAGGGATCGTCGCGCTCGTCACCCCTGACGGACGGGCGCGCCAAGTTGCCGACGGCCTCGCCTTCCCAAACGGCATGCTCATCATGCCCGACGACCGGACCCTCGTCGTAGCGGAGTCCTACGCCCGAAGGCTCAGCGCGTTCGACATCGAGGCCGATGGGAGCCTGACGCACCGAAGGGTGTGGGCGGAGCTGGGCGACGGCGTGCCCGATGGGATCTGTGCCGACGCCGAGGACGCAATCTGGTACGCGGACGTGCCGAACAAGCGCTGCACACGCGTGCGCGAAGGAGGCGAGGTGCTGCAAACCGTGGGACTCGACCGCGGCTGCTTCGCATGTGCCCTCGGCGGCCCCGACGGGACGACCCTCTTCCTGGTCGCCCAGCAATGGAACGGGCCCGCCAGCATGTTGCAGGGGCCGAGCACGGGCCAGGTGCTGACAGTGCCGGCACCCGCACCCCGAGCCGGTCGGCCGTAGGGCCCGAGGCCTGGTCGCCAGGCGCGTCCCAAGCAAGAGGAATGTCCGAAAGTCGCTATCGACGCTTGGGGCACTCTGGGTGCACAGCACCGAACGCGCGTTACCGGGCGGCCGGCTTCCGAGGACCGTCTCACGCTGCGCCACGCCGGTCGACCGCCTCAGCGACTGGCGCGCCGGGTCTTGAAAAACCGGACCAGCCTTCTGATCAGGAAGATCATGGTGTCACCTCCTTGATGGAACGAGACATCATCGGACTTCCCACTGGAACCAGCGGATGCCGATGACGGCGAAAACGACGATGTACCCGACCGAGACCAACAGTGACTCGAGGTCGCGACCGTCCCAGGCGGACAGGTGGAGCACGCCGGCGAAAAGCGTCATGACCGTGCCCACCGGGCTCCATCTGGCTACCGTGCCCCACGGGTGGCCGAGCGTACCGCCCTGGCCAAGGAGGCCAAGCAATATGAGGCCGATGTAGAGCAAGCGCGCCGTGGAGTTGACCGTCTCGGAGGACTTCACCAGAGCGACCAGCGCCTGAGCGATGCACAAGAACATGGCGCCGCCCAGGACGGAGACCAGGAGGACTAGTCCGTACTGGCCGACGGAAAGCGAAAGATGGTGGGCCCGGGCGCCGAGACCGACGACGACAAGCGCGATGACCAGGTTGGCTAGTAGCTGCACGATGAGCCGGCTCCCCATGATGGCCCCGGTCGACGCCGGCGTGACCCGTAGGCGCTGGAACACACCCTTCTCCCGGTCGCGGGCCGTGGCTAGGGAGTACCCCATGATCGACGTAGAGGCAATGCCGTAAGTGATGCTCAGCCCGATGACAAAGAGCGGTCCTCCCAGGTTTGCCGTGCTCGTTTTGGAATTGGTGGACTCCAAGATGAGGTAGGGGAGCAGGATGCTCATGATCAGCGACCGCCGGTTCTTCAAAAAGACAATGAAGTCAGCCCGTAAGAGGGAGCTGAGGATCAGGCGGGAGTTGGCTGTGGCGGCAATCGATGTTGTGCTAGTCACGGATCTCGCTCCCGGTAAGGCCGATAAAGACGTCTTCGAGTGTCACGGCACCACGCGCGGCCTGGCGGACGAGCGGGTCGTCCCTGTGCTGGTCAATGAGGTCGCCCGGCGCACCATTGGCCAGCACGGTGCCATGGTCGATGATGGCGACCCGGTCACATACGGCCTGGGCCTCCTCCATTGAGTGGGTGGTGAGCAGGATGCTGCTCCCCTCGTCGCGCAGGTGCTCAATGCGCGACCACAATTGACGACGCGATTGGGGGTCAAGGCCGGAGGTCGGTTCGTCCAACAGAAGGAGCACCGGGTCATGGATGACGGCGATGAAGAGCGAGAGCCGCTGCTGTTGCCCGCCGGAAAGCTGCTTGAAGAGCTTGGGCGACTCGTGGCCCAGTCCGATGGTGCTGAGCCCTTCGGTGATCTGACCGTCTGACAACTCAATGCCATAGAGCCCGGCATACAGCTGGACGATCTGCCTGATGCTGAGCTGCCCCTGGAAGCTCGTGGCCTGGAGCTGAACGCCCATCTTGGACTTTGCCTGAGCCGGGTGCCGCTGGACGTCGACACCGTCCACCAGCACCGTCCCTGAACCGGGCTTGAGCAGGCCCTCGATGGCGCTCAGCGTGCTCGTCTTGCCCGCCCCGTTGGGGCCCAGAAGACCGAAGATCTCTCCGCGGTTGATATGCAGGCTCACCCTGTCGACGGCCTTCGTGGCCCGGTAGGACACGGTGAGGTCGCGGACGTCCAAAATGACGTCCCGTCGTGGTTGGTCAGTACTGCTCACCCGATGTTCCTGGCCGGGCCCAGGCCCGAGCGGCCCTTCGGCGGAAGACGGTCGGCCAGCAACTCGTGCTGGGCAACGAGGCCGGCCACGGTCCAGACGAGCGGTACGTACCGACTGTGAAATAAAGACGACATTGGGTGGCTCCTTTGCCCGCCGTTTGGGTTGCTGCCCCTTGTGGGGTCTGTGGGGGTTAGGTCTTTGGCTAGCGGTTTGGTCCACTTGGGGGCGATGCCTGTTCCTCGTCGGACAGCACCTCGGGGGTCAGGAGGCGAGAGAGCAGGTCGAGCGCAGTGACCACGTCGGGTAGTTGCTCCCGGTCCTCAACAGCCAGCTCCTTGGCGAGGATGTCGTCGATCGGCACCGAGCCCAGCCGTCCCTCAACGGCCTTCAGCGCTGGGGTCGTGCGCACCAAGGTCCGGCGGCGGTCCAAGGGGTCAGGGCTGCTCTCCACTAGCCCTAGGTCTCGCAGCCTGGCCACCGCGGTCGACACCAGGCTCTGAGGGAAGCCCGTCCGCTCGGTGATCTCAGTGATCGAGCTGTTCGGGTGGTACGCGACGTCAACGAAGACGAGGCGCCCGCTCGTCGTTCTCTTGCCCCCTGGCAGAGCGCCTTCGGCGATCTGCATCAGCCGGCGGCCGAGGAGGAAGAGGGTCATCGGGTTCACATCAAGAAAAGATACATCATAAAAAGATGAGTGTCAACAAGGGCTCGGGCGAGTGCCGACGGGGGGCTAGGCCTGGCGGCAGCGAAATAGCGCTGCGCGCGCAGGGGATATCGCGGTCCAGCACCACGACGTCGTAGGCGGTGCCGGGTGTTGCAAAACCATAACTGCGTTGCGCCCTTGCAACGTCGGCTTTCGCACAATGTATTCATGAGCCTTCCACCAAACCGGCACAACGACGGGCTGATGGCGTCCATGCAGAGGGTGTCGCCGCGCCCAAGCCGAACCGGCAAGCGGCTCCAGCGGTACACGGGAGCCCTAGCTGTCACGGCCGCCGTCGCGCTGCTGGCGGCGGCGTGCGGCGGGAGCCATCCCTCGTCGTCCCCCGGCTCTACCTCGACAGGGTCGGCGACCTACCGGGCGGACCTTGCCTACGCGCGTGCATGCGAGCCCACGGCCTGCCGAGCTTCCCCAAGCCCATTCCAGGGGCGGTTATCAGTTTCCACGGGCAACCGAACCCCAACAGCCCCGTGGGGCGGGCTAATGACGCGTGCAAGTACCTGCTGCCTGCGCCCGGCACGCCTGGTACAGCACCGGCGACGGCCACCCCGGCTGGCACCGTGGCGGCTGACTGTCTGACCGTTTCGGGGTGTTACGGCCCGCACCAGTTCCTAGTGGCCTACGGCATACAGCCGCTGCTAGATAGCGGGATCACAGGCCGCGGTGTGACGGTGGTGTTGCCGGAGGAGGGGGAAACGGGGCCGGCTCGGCCCCAGCCGATAACGGACCTCCTGCAGTCGGTTACCGATATCCGAGAGGGCTTGGCGGACTTCGACAGCCGGTTCGGGCTGCCGCCGGCACACATTCAGGTGATCAAGATCAAGACCCTGGCGGGCTCGTCCGCCTCGCCGTGGTTGGCCGGCGTGGAGGAGGTGGAGGACACCAAGCTGGTGCACGCTGTCGCCCCAGACGCCACCATCCGCGAGGTTTTGGTCGACCCGGCAAACGTGAGCACCCCGGCGAAGTTCGCCGTCACGTTCGCCACGTACGTGCGGACCGCCGTCCGCGACGGAGAGGTGATGTCCCAAAGCGGCATCGGCCAGGACTTCAACGTGGGTGAGAGCTCGTGGACCAGCGCAGAGGTGGCGACCATGAACTCGGCGCTCGAGTACGCCGCCGCCCGCCATGTCACCGTCGTCGTCGCCTCCGGGGACTATGGCGCCATCGGCAATGGCTCATCCAGGCCGCTCAAGGAGGTCAGCCTGCCCGCTTCAGATCCTTGGGCGCTTGCTGCCGGCGGCACCACACTTACCGCGAACCACGTCAGCGGCGCCTACCTCAGCGAGACCGCCTGGAACACGCCGTCCGGGTCGCCGGACGGCTCCGGTGGCGGGTTCAGCCGGCTTTTCGCCCGCCCCACCTACCAGAACGGCGTGCCCGGCATCGGCGCCACCCGTGGCGTGCCCGACGTCGCCGGGGAGGCGACTGGCACCAGCGGCATGGCGCTCGCTTTCAGCGCGCCGGGCGGCGGGGCCGAGTTCGTCGGGGCCGGCGGCACGAGCGCGGCCGCGCCCTTCTGGGCCGGGCTGATCGCCCTGGCTGACCAGGAAGCCGGCCATCCTCTCGGCTTCGTCAACCCCGCCATCTACCGGGTCGCCCAAGGTCCGCTGTACCACAAGGCGTTCCACGACGTCACCACCGGCAACAACACGGTGTCGCTCAACGGGGTCACGATCACCGGGTACGAGGCCGGCACCGGCTGGGACCCCGTCACCGGCTGGGGGACGCCCGACGCCCAGGTCCTCATCCCCCTCCTCGTCCGCTACGTTGTTACCCGGAGCCGGCCGGGCCGAAAGTGCCTATGAACAGGGTGTTTCTCGTTAGTGACATGAAGAAGTCCAAGTACGCCACCAGCGAAGTGGTCAAGTTCAAGGTGACACTTGGCGCGGTCCGTAAGTCTGACGGGCACGAGATCCGACGAGAGCACTCTTACGTCAAGGACGCGCCACCACCTGACCTCTACTTCAGACATACCACCTGTAGTTAGCGTACGGCAGCTCGAACAAAGTTGTTGTTACGCCTCACCGCTGATGCCGTCCCGCCCCGCGAGCGGATCGTACCACCCCGTCACTCATGACTGTTAGCTGGGGTGCCTGTTACGCTAGTGACGTGAAGTCCCCAACTGGAACAGTGCCAGGTCAGGCCACGCCAAAGGCAGCCGCGGGCAGAGCGCGGACGATCGACGTCTCGGCGACGAAGACGGGGACGAGGAAGAAGACAGCTCGCGACCGAGGACAGGGTGAGCCTGGTTTGGCACCCCGGGAGGGTGCGGGCACACTCCAGCGGCTCCGTCAGGTCCCGGCCAAGGGCCAAGGCATCATCGGCGACGTGCGGATCGAAGCAGGGCCTGCCTTCAGCCCAAAGTCGAGGATGAAAGTACGGAACGTGAACGTTCATGAGACGCCAACGGCGGCGCCGGGGCACCGCGAACGTGTCGTAGATAACTTCGACACCCTTGTCGACCAGCTCATGCCGACCCTCTCCGAAATTGACCCCGTTCCTTACGTCATAGTCCACCAAGCCCAGCGCCGGGCGGCACTGCGCGCCGAGCTGCTCACCAGCGGCGCTTTTACCTACCGGGCACTGGCCGAGGGCCGGGCCATGAGCGGGCCAGCCGTTCGCCAGTGGGTGCGCCGGGCCAGGGAGCGCTACGAACTCTTCACGGTGGAGCACTCCAACGAGACGGTTGTGCCGGCCTTCCTGCTCGATGCCGACCTTGCGCCCCGGCCAGAGTTCCGCCCCGTGGTCCGGGTCTTGGCCGAGGCCGGGGAGGACGGCTGGGGCCTGTGGGCCTGGCTCGTCCACCCCACGCCGTGGCTGGACGGGGCGGTCCCTGCCGCTCTCCTGGTCAAGGAACCCAAGGCCGTCCTCGGTGCGGCTCGCAACCGGGCTGACGACGCACCGTGACGGCGCCGGGCTGCCCCTTCCCGGCTGGCTGCCCCGTCCCAAGCCCATCCGAGGTTGACCTGCGCCACCTGCGTACGGCTCGGCTCGAACCCGGCCAGGGGTATTACACCTCGTCTTGGGCTACGTACTGGCCAGCGCTGTTCAACGCCTCCGGCCGCGGCAACAGCCGGTTCTCGCCCCTGACGGCGGACGGGGCCGTCGTCCCCACGCTCTATGGGGCCCAGTCACAGACGGCGGCCCTTCTCGAAACCGTGTTCCATGATGTCCATGCCTCGTCCGGTCCTCGGCGGCTCATTACCCATGGGAACCTGACCGGGCGCAACCTGGTCGATTTCGAGCTACTAGACACGCTCGTGCTCTGGGACCTGCGGGACGGTGCGCTAGAGAGCCTCGGTCTCCAGCGCTCCCAGTTGGTGTCCACCACGGCGGCCCATTACCCCTGCACTCGCCAATGGGCCGAGGTCCTGCACGCCCGGAAAGGGCGAGGCCGGGCTCAGCCCGCCGGCCTGCTCTGGGGCTCGCGGGTAGCCGAACTTGCAGGAGGCGACTCGGTCTTGCTGGCGGACCTGCTCCCCGGCCGGCCCGCGGAGGTCTTCATGCTTTTTGGAGACCGTGTCGCGACCACTGACCCGGCCCAGTACTACGCGACGCAGCGTTACGACAACTTATTGTCACGGGACGCCCTTTCATTTGTAGCCGTGGTTGCCGAACTGCTCGGGGCGACCTTGTCGTAGGGCGTAAACCGCAGCGAGCGCGTGGGACCTTTGCTACTGCCCTCCCTCGTCGGCACTCAGGCGCACGTACTGGTCCGGGGGCAGTCCACCACCCTCGCCGAGCAGCTCCGCGCCACGCTGTTAGGGATCACGGAGTTCTCGATCGGACCTGCTGTCCGGCTGCGCGTGGGGCGAGGTGACGACATCCTTCTTGGGCCTCGGTCGAGCGTCTGTCCCGGCGTCTCGCCCGGACCGTCTCGCTCCGCTCCGCCGGTCCCCTAGTTGGTGGTTATGGCTCTGGTGCTAGACAGCCGAGACCGCCGTTCAGTTGCATGTCACCGCGCACGACGGCCAGCACGAGCCCACCGTCCGAGGTCGCCATGAACACGGCCTTTGCCGTGCGCTCCGGGGGCACCCCGAGGAGGTGGCAGAGATCGACGATAGTGCTGGCCCCGGCGTGGCCACCCGCTCCAGCGGCAGCGGAACTTCGCGGGTGATGACTGGTTTGGCGGCCCGGGCCACCTGGCGGTTCTGGGCGTAGCCGCACGAGCTGCACAGAACGACGGTGTCCTCGCCGAACGGGCTTAGGTACATAAACTCGTGGGCCGCCAAGCCCCCCATCATCCCGACGTCGGCGGCAACGGCGGTGACCGGGAGGTGGCACCGTTCGAAGATCGTTTCGTAGGCGCGGTGCAGCCTTTGGTACTGCACGTCCAGGCCGGCCTCGTCCCGGTCCAGGGAGTAAGCGTCTTTCATCGTGAACTCCCGGGCGCGGATGAGCCCGGCCCGGGGGCGCGGGTCGTCACGGAACTTGAGCTGGACGTGGTACACGAGCTTGGGCAGTTGGCGCCACGAGTGGACCTCGCTAGCGGCGAGGGAGGCCACGACCTCCTCGTGGGTCATGGCCAGCACCAAGCTGCGGTCCCTCCTGTCGGAAAAGCGCGCCATCTCCGGGCCGATGGTCCCGAAGCGGCCGCTGCGCTTCCACTAAGGGCGCGACGAAGCTAGCCGACCAAGGCCACGAACGAACCAGCGAACAGCCCCGGCAACCGCCCACTCCCAGTTACCGCGACACCGACGTAGATCTTCCTTCTGCTGTTCCTGTGGGCTTATTATGCGGGCGCGTTATGCGCTTACTACGCAAGAATTGTATGGTGCATAACGATGCCGAATATGTAATTGCTGAAGTCTGGAGCGAGAACGGCACGAAGGCGCACGAGATTTTGGCAGCCTTGGCCGGCATTGTGCGGTTTGGTGCACGCGCCCTTTTATGCTGTGGCCCGGGTAGCGCCGGTGCGCGAGAGGCGTCAAGCGATGGGGATGACCGAGAAAGTGCCACCGCCTGGCCCGGCCAGGCCGTTGCCATTGCCGGCTGTGCCGGTCATAACTAGTGTGCCGGTCATAATCCGGCCTAGTAGTTGGGAGCTGGCGACAGTGAACTTCTCAAGTGAGTACAGGTATAGCGGCCTACCCTGATAGGTCACTTGGTCCGTCCCATCAGCGCGCTGGACAACGCCAAGATCTTTCGGCGAGACGCCGTTAGCAGCCCCGGGGGCGCCCGTGGTCAGGACGGGAATCCACTTGACGGCGCCTGCACCAGTACATGCACCGGGCTTGGTGGTACCGCTCAAGGTGTACACGACGGCCCTGGCGGCGTGGAGACCGATGTAGGGGTCGTCCACTTCAGCGGTCAAGACTATCTTCCGGTCTTGCAAGCGCCCCGTCCCGATTGTGGCTCGCCCCGGGACAGGCTGGCCGTTCTTCGCCGACACGAGGTACCAAATGCCATGCCACGGGTAGAGCGGGGCGACCGTCTCCATATCGTCCTCACCCTGCGGTTCGAGTGGCGGGCCCAACGTGTACAGAGGGTGACCGCCGTAGGTCACCTGGACCAGGATGCCAGAGCGGTCAGACGGAGGGGGGGTCCCGAGGAACAGGGGACGCTCCACGGTCCCGAGCAGGGCCTTGTCCACTGCGCGGCCGGCTACGGGCGGGGCGAAAGTCAGCAACGGGGGCCACTCCACGGTCGCTCCGGCCGGGGAACCTACAGGGGCAGCGCCAGTACAGCGTGCCCTGATCTCGAAGCCGGACAAGGGGTCGTACCCCCTCACCAGTGGCTCAGTCGAGCAACCGAACTTGCCGTCAGCGTCGCCGCTGAACTCGTACAAGGGCGAGCTAGCATCTGCCGCGCTCTCCCCGAAAGCGGTGGCCGCCATGCTGGGGGGCTGGACGAGCACCCGGCCGTAGTCGCCCATTGACATGGCTTCGACCGTGGGCGGGGTTGGCGGGAGAGTTAGTTTCGCCTCCACCGCTGTCGCCATTCGGGCCCCGGGCGCGACCAAAGCGGGCAGGAACGCAACGACTGTCACTTGCCAGTGGGATGGGACCACCCCGTTGCCAGCAGCATGGGACCACCTTGTGGGCTCACGGGCCGGCATAACTGATGGTGGCGTGAGTTCGTTGCGGTGTCAAGCTGTGGGGCGGGAATGCTGGTCAGCCCGTCGCTGACTGCTGCCTCCTGTTCCGGCCGCTGGGGACGTTGGCCAACTGTTCGGCGGTGAAGAGGTCCGTTATGGCCACGGGCCCGTCGCAGTGCGGGCACAACGCTCCGGGGCCGACCCGGCGGCACCAGGTGTTGCAGTCCTCGCAGCGTTGCTCTCCGAGGTAGCGGGCCTCACAGGATGGGCACGCGTACACGGTGCCCGAGCGGGCGACCACAGGCTCGACCGGGGCACGGCGGCCCGCCCTCCAGCCAGCTTGGCGACAACCCGTTGAGCAGAACTTCTGGCGGCCTACGGGCACGAACGCGGTCCCGCAGACCGGGCAGGTGGTCGTCGCGGCTTCGTCGCGCACGGCGCTCACGGCTTCGCCCCGCCGAGAGTGGGCCGCTCGCGCCGGCGATAGGACTCGCCTTCGATGACCAGTTCCCAGGCCGCGCTTTGGAGCCGGTCGACGGCCGATTGGGCCAGCAGTGGGTCAGCCAGCATCCCCAGCCACTCGCTCGGGTCCCTATTGGAGGTCAACAACGTGGTGCCGGCTTTGTGCCTTTCGACGACAATTTCATAAAAGTCGGCAGTTTCGGTGGCGTCCAGGGCCTGGAGGGCAAAGTCGTCGATTATCAATAAGTCGGTGCCGATCAGCCGGCGCACCTCGGCGTCGTAGCTCGCATCCAGGCGTGCCGCTTTCAGCCGACGGAAGAGCTTATCGGCCCGCTCGATACCGAATGTCCGTTATTGCGTTGGGGCTCTTGTGGGCTCCAGAGTGGTCCGACAGCGCGTCAGACGGTTCACGCGACCCGGCGAGCCTCCGCAGGTCGCCACCCAGCGTGGTCGAAGAGGCCACGCGGTCGCGACTAAAAGCTGCGGTCGCCGTAGATGTCGTGAACGGCTGGCGCGAGCTCACGGTCGTAGACCGTCGACAGTGCAGCTCCAATGCGGCCGCCGAGCGACTCCAACTTCGAGCGAAGGATGTGCTCGAGCATCCACTGCTCTTCACCGTCTTCGAGCATGGCGCCGTCGTAGGAGCTACCGGCGCCGCGGACGTCGTCGCCGCTGTATGGCGGCCCTCGCCGTAGTGCATCGACCGACGAGAGGCTCATGGACGGCGGGCTGGATGCGCGACGGAACGGCGGGACGCGGCGGTCGCCGTCCCCTCCGCGAGCTGAGGCACACTGGGCCCGTGGGCCCGCCTTGGTCACCTTTGAGGTGGACCAATCCAGCGTTGGTCGGCTTGAAACCGCAGGAGCCGAAGTAGAACCCACGCAAGTGGTCCTCGAAGTCGACATGGAGCCACTCACAACCGGCCGCCTTGGCCCGCTCTGCGGCCACGGCTACAAGTTTGGTGCCCACGTTGCGACGTTGGTGAGAGCGTGCGACGACCGTGTCCAGGATGAAAGCATGGCTGGACCCGTCCCACGCCACGTTCAAGAAGCCGACCAGCTCCCGGTCGTCTCGCGTGCAGACCCACCCGAGGCTGTAGCGCTCAAGCTGCGCCTGCCAGTCGGGCCCGGGAAGCGGGTCGTGCTCGAAGCCCTCACCGTGCAGCGCCTCGACCTCAGTGTTGGCGAAGCCAGCCCGCCATTCGTAGAAGATGGGCACCTAGCAAGAATGCCCGGCCGGGAGCGGGTTGGCCAGCGCGGTCTGGGCCGCCCGACTACGCGCTAAACCTGTACCTCGCCCGGGACTACACAGGCACCGCGACGGGCCGCATAGCCGCGTCGGTGTCCGCCAGGGCCAGCTCCTCCGGCCCGAGTTGGTGCTCGACCAGGAAAGAGCTTTGGCCGACCCGCCACAACGCCACCCCCCGGGGGAGCTGGCTCAAAAGGGCCTGCTCCGTGCGGGTCAAGCCGAGCAGGTCGCCGGCGCGCTCGGCCTCGGCCGGAGCCTGGCCGAACAGGACGCGGGTCTCGGCGTCGGCCAGTAGCCCCTCGGCCAGGCGCTGCTGCTCGGAACCCTCGTAACCAGCTGCGCTCAAGTCGGACAGGCGGTGGACGACGGCGATGTTGGCCACTCCGAAGGACCGGGACAGCTTGAACGTCGCCTGCAGCCAGCGGGCGGTGGCGAGGTGGCTGAGCACGGCCCAGGCCTCGTCCAGGACGACCAGGCGCTTGGTGCCCTCTCCCCCGGCCAGGGCGCCCTGGAGCCACGACAGCGCGCACACCATCAGCAGACCGAGAGCGGGAGAGGCGTACAGGCGGGAGAGGTCCAGCACCACCAGGCCGCCGGCCATGTCGATGCCGGGCGACGTCTCCCCGTCGAACATGCCGGCCAGGTCGCCCACGACCAGGCGCCGCAACTCGAGCGCGACCTGGCGGCCATCGTGGCGTATTCCTTCGAGGTCCGTGCCCAGCTCAGCGGCTTGGCCGGGCTCGGGGGCCAGGAGCGCCTCGGCCACAGCACCCAGGGTGGGCACCGCCATGCGCCGCTCCACTGCGCTCAAAGAGACGTCGGCCGCCGCCCTCTCCTCGGGCTGCAGGGACCGCCCGAGCGAGCTGGAGAGCAATGCGCCCAGTAGTTCGGACCGGCGCTGGTGGGCTGGCGCCCAGCCTCTCTCTGCACCTGGCCCGACGATTTCGGGGGGCCTGCCGTCCAGCGGCCCGACATCGAGGGGGTTGAGACGGAGGCCGAGCCCCGGGCCCAGCCGCAAGGGAGCCACGCCGCAGGCCCGGGCCAAGCCGCCGTACTCGCCCTTGGGGTCGAGCACCCAGCATTGGCGGCCGAAGCAAAGCTGGCGCCACAGGAACGACTTCACGAATGCCGATTTCCCCCGCCCTATCTGGCCGAACACGACAATGTTGGGACTGGTCAGCTTGCCCTTGGCGTAGCACTCCCACGGGTCGAAGCAGAACAGCCCCCCGGAGGCTTCGCGACCGATGTAGCAGCCGTCGACCCCGAGGTCGTCGGGGACCACGAAGGGGTAGAGCGTGCGCAACTCGACGGTGGTGGCCCGGTGGGGCGGCGGGAGCCCTCTCTGCCTCAGGTCCTGTCCTCCTCTTGAGTAGTGTGCTTAGCATATCTTATGCTATTTCATGCAACCCTAGCACACCACCCCGCTCGCCGCCCGCAGGCGGAGCGTCTCGGACATCATCACGGTCCAGTCCTGACCGTGTGCCCGGACCTTCTCAGCTAGAGAGGGCGCTTGGAAAGCGAGCCTCGAAGTCCAAGATCGTGGCCTTTATGGGGGTGATGGTGATCCTGGCCCACGCCAGTCCTCGCTCCTCGACTGAAGCCACCCAAGCTCGCCCCTGCTCGGGACCGAAGTAGCGTTCTGCCGCGGCAGCGTACTCGGGGACCACCCCGTGCAGGCGTTCTACCGTCGCTGTGCCCCGGATCATGAGCACGTGATATGGCCAGGCGGTCCCGTCGATGGTCAGGGCTACGTCGGGCCGGGATTCGAGGACCTTCACTTTGGGTGCCCCAAGCGGGGAGGCCAGCACCACCTCAGCACCCGTCCAGTGGAACCAGATGGGGACTACCCGTGGCGTCCCGTCCCTCCATGTGTACGCCAATCTGGCGAGCTCTCTGGAAATGAGGAGCTCCTGAGCAACTGCGTCGTTCAGCACGTCCAGGACTGCCACCGCTGCCAACCCCTTTCAGCTCGTTCATCTTGGCCCAACGCGACCGTACACGGCCTGACATCCATGCCGGTCGGGAACATTCCGGGAACAGGGCGTTCCTAGGCATGTTGTGTCGGGCGACAGATCCGACCCTGAGCCATAGGAGCCCAAGATGAGAAAGATAGCCATTGGTGCCGCACTGGCCACGTCGGCGGTGATAGTGCTTGTCCCATTTACGTTGTTCCAGATCAGCACCGCCGGTGCAACTAACAACGCGCCGCAGCAGGACCAACCTGGCGCCATCACGATCCAGTCCTGGATCCACGCCGACCTCACTGACAATGGACTTTCCGGCACCGACTCCGACTGTTTCAGGATCAGCGGAGCGATCGTCGAACAGGGGGGCGAGCCGACCTGGACCAACGACGCCGAGTTCTCGGCGCCGACGCAGGCGACCGGCAGCACCGCAGTGACCGCCGCCAGCAAAGAGTGTGGCGACGCCGTGCCCGCCGGCGGCATCGTGCTCGTGCCGCCGCCCGAAGCGGGCCAGTACGCCTTGGCGCAGTACAAACTCACGGCGTTCTATGTCAACTTCACAGTCCACGGCCAAAAGGGCCAGTTCTTCATCACCTATGCGGGCGACTACAACTTCTCGGGCGGCTCGCTGTTGGTCGGGGGCGTAACCGTCCCCGAAGGCCAGTCCGCAGACTGCAAATGGGTTATCACGGGCGGGACCGGTGCTTACGCCGGCCTGGAAGGCGACGGCACCTGCAACGCCAACCTCGCCACCACCTTTCCTTACGTGTGGCACACCTCCACCGGCGATGTGTGGTGGACCGGGACCGCCGACAGCGCCCGCGCCTAGCCTGAGCACCCCCATGGACCGGGAAAGGGGCTCGCCGTGAGGCGGGCCCCTTTTGCCACAGCGGTGCCGGGACCGGGATGAGATAATGCCGGTGTGGCCGGTCCAACTGGCAGCGCCGAACTTCCCGGGGCAGCCCCGCTGCGGGCCAACGTCTTCGGCCCATTGTCCATTTCCCTGGGGGACAGGATCGCCGGGCCGTGGGGGCGGCCGAGCGCCAGGCGCCTCTGCGAACTGTTACTGGTAAGCCCGGGAGGTCGCATCAGCAGGGAGGTGGCCTGCGAGGCCCTTTTCCCCACCCTCGGCCGCCCGGCAGGCACCAGGATGCTGTCCAAGGCGCTGTCGATGGCGCGTGGCGCACTTTCCCCTATCGGCGCACCGGGGCGCGGTCTGCTCCAGGCAAACCGCACCCACATCTGGCTCAACCCGACCACCCCGCTCGAGGTCGACCTGGATCTCCAACAGGAGAGGATGCGTGCCGCGCTCCGCGCTGAGCCAGGACTGGAGCGTGACAACCAGTTGGTGCTGGCTCTGGAGGATGACGGCACCCTGCTCGAAGACGAGCCCGTTGGCGAGTGGGCTGTCCGTTCCCGGGAGCGGCTGGAGTGGGCCCGGCAGGAAGGCCGCCTGGCCCTGGCCAGGGACCGGACCCAAGGCTTCGGCCGCTCACAACCCCCGGCAGTGGTCCAGGCCTGGGAGGTGTGCCTGTCCCACGACCATTTCACCGGCCTTGAAGGAGGTCCACGGGGCCACCACTTCCGCCACCCTTTTCCCGAAAGCGCCTGAAAGCCCTCCCCCCTTCCTTTCAGGGAGGAGCGCCGGTTGGTGAGCGTGCTTTTTGGCGAGCTCTCGGGGCAGGTGGGCCTGCCGAGGCTCGACCCTGAAGATTCTAGATATCGACGACTTTCCGCAGTACCTCGCCGAGGAGCTCGACGCGACCTTCGATATGGCCGTTGGCGGGGGAGTTGACGGTGAAGCCGTCTACCCCGTCGATCTTCCGGCTGGAGAAGATCTCTCCTACCTCATCGGGGTCGCCCAGGACTATCTGGGAGCGGATCTGGTCGGCTTCGGCCTCGTTCAGCGAAGACACGTGGATTCCCCTGGCGGCCAGGTAGGCGTCGGCCTCGGCGACGGCCTGCTCGTGGGTCGGGGCTATACAGCAGCTGGCCAGGAGGCTCACGACCACTTCGGCGCGGTCTCGCCCGACTGAGGCGCAGTGGCCGGCCAATGCGTCGAGCTTGCGGGCCACCTCGCTCGGCCGGCAGATGAGGTTCGACTCGTCGGCGTAAAGAGCCACCAGCCGGAGAGTCTTCTTCTCCCCGCCACCGCCGATCATGATGGGGATCCGGCATCGCTGAGGTTGCGGCTGTCGGGCTCGCCGAGGTTGCCGACTGTCGAGGTCGAGGTTCCCGCAGGCGCCGAAGTCGACGCCGCTCGTGTCCTGGTCGAGGTCGACGCTGCGGGTGTCGGGGTCGAAGCGCAGGTCGTCCTCGCCGGAGCTCACCTCGTAGCTCCCGCGCGGGAGAGCGGTCGAGTACTTGCCGTCCTCATTGGTCGCCAGCGTTTGCGACGCCGTCGATCCCGTGATGTCCACTGCGGCACCGGCAAGCGGAGCGGGCCCCTGGGTGCAGAGGCT
>Ga0181517_10002943_pt1 | contig 16721 bp, 8 predicted proteins | sample PEATcosm2014_Bin_31_FD_119748 | JGI IMG/M metagenome (GOLD analysis project Ga0181517, IMG submission 119748) | Peatland microbial communities from MTU Mesocosm Facility, Houghton, MI, USA - PEATcosm2014_Bin01_30_metaG | ecosystem: Environmental > Terrestrial > Soil > Wetlands > Peat | place... | reverse complement strand
GCGAGCGTGTCATTAGGCCCCGTCGGACCCCAGGATGGCGCATAGTCGATGGTGTACGACTGCGGAGTGCCGTAGCCGTTCCCATTGATGCCCACGTCGCCTCCAGACGTTGGGTTGCACAGGTAAGCTGTGGCGTAGTCCGACAGCGGAGCGCCGGGCTGCATGGCGGTTTTTGTATCCGCGTTTCCGTCCGCAATGTCGATCACCAGGTCTGCTGTGTTGATGCCCCAGTTCGCGAAATCGGCATCGCCGTAAACCCACGGAGTCGCGACCAGTGTTCCCGCCGGCTTGGGCTCAATGAAGTCTCCGGGCCATGCGTCATCGCCCAGCCACGCAAACTTCTGCGTTCCGCCACCCGCGCCCGAGGTGCCCATGCCTTTTTGCCAGCCCACGCGGCAGGGCGTCCACTCGCCCGGATCAGCCGGGCTCTCCGCCCCATAGCTGGCGCCTGTGATACCCCCGTGCGAAGGCAGAACGGGATGAGGATGGACGGCGACAATCTGCTGGCCGTGAATCGCCACTCCGTTGGCGTCAATCACGGTCACGCCCACCCGCTCGATTGCGGAAAGATGAAAGTTGCGATCGCGCAGCAGTGATTCAGTGGCGCGCGCCTGAGCGGTGTACTGCACGGAATCACTGTCCGTGCGCGATACTTCCGGATCCGATCCGCCCCAGATGTATGTGTAAGGCGGCGTTCCGCCTGTCACTGCGGCGTGAGCTCGCACCGCTGCGCCGTCGGCTGAAGCCGTTACCGTTACTGAGGGAACGAAGCGCGGGTCGTCTGTGGCCGGAATGAAACTGACCCTGGACCGAATCTCGCTATCCGCGCCTTCGCGGCCATTGGCGACCCGTGTCGTGCCGTAAAAAGCGTAATAAGGAATGATGGTTGAGGGTTGTCCGCCATCGGCGCGGCCCAGCCCGCCGTCCAGCGGCGGAGACAGATAAACCAGTCGCGTGGTGATGCGCGCGCTGGCTGGCAGTTTGGGCGCAATCCGCCGCCTCACCTCATCCTCAGAGAGGATTTTCACCGTCTCTCCGGCCTTCAATTGCCGCGCGGAATACACCAGTTGACTCACGCGGCCCTCGCCGTCGTAAGTAACCTGCGCCTGCGCGCCTGGTCCAATCAATGGCAAGCCGCCTTCCACTGAGAACTTGTAGTTCACCGTGGTATCGAGCTGCGTGCTTTTTGCCTTCCATTTCCCGCTGCTATCGCGTGTGTACATGGTCAGAGTGCTGTGGCCGGCCGCGGGCGTGGCCAGTTGCAGCCCAAGCGCCGAGGCCTCCAGCGCTTTGGCCGTTTTGTCGAGCGCCGTCTTTTCGTCCAGTATGCGCAACGCCTCCAGGGCCTTCGCATCGATCGCCGTCATGCGAATTTCGGTTTCAGGATTCTTGTTCCTGGTCGCTTCTCGCAGGCGGCGAACGGTGTTGGCGTCTGTTACTGGAGCAGTGGGAACCACGAGAAACTTCTTTGAATCGACGAACGAGACCCTTCCGTGAGACCTTACAAGGGACTCTGCCGGAATTTGAAGCTCCTTGGCCAGGGCTGCGGCCTCTGTCTCGGAAGCTCCTGATTTGACAACATGATAGACGGGCAATGTGGCGGGCGTTGGAGCCTGTGCCTGCGCAAGGAAGATTCCTCCTGCAAGCATGAGGGGGAGGGCTGTCAAGTTTTTCATGCTGGTCTAGCTCCTTTCCATGGGGGCATTCCTGATTTATAAAGCCGTGATTATGCGGAAAAGAGGATTTCAAAATTCTGTCGCCCAGGGAAAGCGGAGCCTGCAGTGCGCCGCCATTCTGACGGCGAGGCAAACCGCAGACACGAGCGGGCTAATGCCGCGTTGTTTCTTCGGCCATTTTGATCTTTTATCGCTGCTGATCAACGAAGGTCAGACTCATATGGACTGAAGGAGGGTCCACGAAACCGCCGGCGCGGGAAGACTGCCGGATTCTTACACGAGGGAAGATAGCACGACCGCAGTGGAATTGCCACGGAAAATCTGCGCCTTTCGCTGTCGGGTGCCGGGCCTCAGCATGGAGGGTAAGGCTTCAAAGCCTGTCCTGAGCGCAGCCGAAGGATGCCACGAGCGCATCCACCTATTTTTGAAAATCAACCCACGCGGCGAGGCCACGCTCGCCCTTTGACCCCTGAACTGTGCCGCCCCCTATCAGAAATTCCTATTTCTTGAGCAAAATAGAACAGATTGCCGATTATTATTTCGGATAAATTAGAAAGGGGTTGCCATAAGAAGGATCAAGAGCGCCCAGATATGGGGGATTTCGGGGGCTGGGGGATTTCGGGGCGAGATTGACCAAAGGGGAGTAAGACCGATGGGAGATAAGCCAGCCAGGACAATTCTATTGGTAGAAAACGACCCTGATGAAGCTCAAGCGATTCGCGCGATGTTTGAGGTTCAGGCAACGCACGCCTTCAAATTGGCGCATGTCGATTCTGTTAATGAAGCCGAGAAGTATCTCGCCGGTGATTCCGCCGATATTGTTCTGCTCGACTTTGGGTTGCCCGACGTGCAAGGACTGGAGGCGGTCAGGCGGCTTCGCATAGTTAGGCCACGCGTTTCCATTGTGTTGCTGTTCAGCCCGAACGATGAGCCGTTTGCGGCCCAGGCCATCCAGGAGGGCGCGCAAGACTATCTGATCAAGGGCGAGATCCAGCCGCGTGAATTGATGCGGACCCTGCTCAACGTCGCTGAGCGCAAAGAACTGGAAGAGGCTGTGTTCGCTGAAAAGGAACGGGCCCAGGTCACGCTCGACTGCATCGGCGATGCTGTGATTTGCACCGACACATCGGGCAACATCACCTTCCTCAATCGCGTAGCGGAAAGAATGAGCGGCTGGCTGCAGGCGGATGCTATCGGCCGGCCCATGACCGAGGCCTGCCGGATCGTGGACGCCATCACTTACAAAGACATTCTGAATCCGATAGGGAAGGCAGCCTCTCAAGTTCGGATCGGAAGACTGCCGCCGAATTGTCTTCTTGTATGCCGCGACGGACATGAAGTTTTCATCGAGGACTCCGTCGCTCCCATTTGCGACCGCGAAGGGCAGGTTACGGGGGCTGTGATTGTGTTCCGCGACGTGACCACGACGCGAGCGTTGGAGGAGATATTAACCTATAACGCCGAGCACGACACTCTTACTGGATTGCCCAATCGATTGCTTTTGAATGATCGCGTGGGCCAGGCGATAGCACTGGCGCGGCGGCAGCACGGCCAGGCAGCGGTTTTGTACATGGACCTGGACCGTTTCAAGCACATCAATGATTCGCTCGGACATCAGATCGGCGACAAGCTGCTTCAATCCGTCGCAGGTCGGCTTGTGGATTGTGTGCGCACTCCGGACACAGTAAGCCGGCAAGGAGGCGATGAGTTTGTCGTCCTTCTTCAGGAATTGCACCATCCTGAGGATGCCGCCATTACGGCGACAAGATTATTGAAGGCGGTGGCGGAGGTTCATTCAATCGATCACCATCAGATTTCTGTCACGGGCAGCATTGGGATAAGCCTCTTTCCCGACGACGCCAACGACGTGGAAACACTCCTCAAACACGCAGACGCGGCCATGTATCTAGCCAAGAAAAATGGATGCAACACCTATCAGTTCTTCGGCACAGATATCGATGCCGATGCCATCGAGCGCCAATCCCTCGAATACGATCTTCGCGGCGCCCTGGAACGGAACGAGTTCAAATTGCACTTCCAGCCCAGGATCGATTTGAAGACCAAAGCGATTATCGGGGCCGAGGCATTGCTGCGTTGGATTCATCCCACCCGGGGAACGGTCCCTCCGGCGCAGTTCCTTCCCATCGCGGAGGCGACCGGCCTCATTCTGCCCATCGGCAAGTGGGTCCTTCGTGAGGCATGTACGCAAGCCCGAGGTTGGGCGGACGCGGGTGAACCCGCCAGGACGGTAGCCGTAAATGTTTCTGGTATGCAGTTTCAAAGCGAGGACTTTCTGGAAAGTCTCTTCGCAATCCTTGCCGCAACACGGATGGATTCTGGATCTCTGGAACTGGACATACCCGAGAACGTTCTGATGAATAACCCTGGGTACTCGATACCGGCTCTCAACGCTCTCAGGGAAAAGGGAATAAAAGTATCCGTCGATAACTACGGTGCGGGGCACTCGAGCTTGAGCACTCTGCGAGATTTGTCTCTCGGTGCTCTCAATATCGACCGGTCGCTTGTTCAAGGGATTGCCGGCAGTCCCTACAAGAAGAACAAAGTGAGCGCAATCATCAGTATGGGTCAAAGCCTGAACCTGCGGGTCGTTGCCGGAGGTGTTGAGACGGCCGAGTTTTTGGCTTTCCTGTGTGATGAAGGCTGTGACGAAGCACAAGGATACTATCTCGGCGAGCCGGTCCCCGCCGGAGTATTTGCCAAGGAAGTTCCAGGCGCAACCGATACCGCAACGGCGATCCAATAAGCCCGGGATCCTGCGCCGCCCAACTGCGTGTCCAATATTGCACAGCACTGATGGCGTCATTTCACCCACGGTATTCCTTTATCAGAAATTCCTGCTGACAAAGTCTTGCAGACGGCTAAGACGATAAGATGCGTCGCCGGTTTCGATGCCTAGAAGAATCTTTGTGGAGATCAACTGATTGCGAAAGTCCAAGGCGGCACTCGTGTCGGCGTCGCCGACGATCTTGAGATTCTTCTCTATCTCCTCGGACTCCTGCTGCAGAGACAAGATGCGGTTTTGCTGAGCAGCGATGCTCTGCTGGACTTCATCCCGAAGCACTTTCATGCCGCGTTCCACATCGGTCTCCTGCACTCTTTTCCAACTGGCATACGCATCGACAGAGCGGTCGAGGTGTTTATCAATGGCCCGGCTGGCAAGATTGTAGCTGAGGCTGACTTCCCCATAAGGTTCAAGCCCATTGGCCAGAGGATTGATCTGCTGATGAGTGCCGACGGTCAGGGCAACGTCCCAGTTGTTCTGACGCGTGAGCCGGGCAAGCGACTTCTGCTCGTCGATATCGCGGGCCTGCTTGGCCGCGACTTGTAGTTTAAGCGGCTGATCCACGAACTGCGGCACATAGAGCACGGCGATCTTGGACTGGGTATCGGCGCGGTCGGAGTCGAGCTTGATCCGATTCGAAAGCAATGAGACGAGCATGGGCCGGGTCATATTCTGCGCTTCGATCATTCTCGTTGTCTGGTCGATCAGCGCATCGAGCGATTTTGAAGCCTCACCGATTAGAGCGAGCCGGTGCGTGAGCGCCTCTTTTTCCATGGAAGGCAGAGCATATTGGAGGGCTATCTGAACGCCGGTAGACGCCTTGTACAGTTCACAATTTTTGCGGGCGCTGTCCAGGGTGATCCCGGCTTTCTTCAAATTAGAAAGGCTGAGTTGAGCGCCTGCGACCAGTTGAGTGGGCAGACCCGTATCTGGCTGTGTGAAGCCCGCGAGAGCGTCCGGCGAGCGTAAAAAATCGCTTTGCGCCTTTGCCTGCTCGGTGAGATAGGTGCAATAGGCCTGCTGATCGGTCTGAATGTCTTGCGCTGAGGCGATGGCCGCGACGATAGTCAGAAAAAGTGCAAGGATGATTGGATTCGATTTACTCCGAAACATGGTCGTGCTCCCTGAATGTCTAAGACTGATGTACTAACCCGGTGTCCGCAGATAGGCGCTAGAACAACAGCGGCTTGTAGCCGAGGAAAAGAGTCTGAGATTTAGCTGACGGATGGCGGGAAAGGTCCATCTGGATTGTGAGGCCCCGGACTTGAGTTTTGAAGATCGGATGGCTGATGACTTGTTCGCCATGAAATACCTGCTTGACGCTGCCGACCTTGCGGCAGAGAACCATGTTGAGATAGCAATCGTAGATAGGCGCGCCCACGGTTGCGTTGGCCTGATTGTCGTACGGAACAAAGGCGAAGTAAAGGCGCGGGGCTCCGCTGGCGTTGAGGTAGTAAGGACTCTGCTCGGCTATTTGGATTGCATCATGCAGACGTTTTACCTGGAGATTGTCTTCCGTCAGCTGATGCTCGGCAACGCTGAGAGTTACATCGAGTTGAGCGATCTCAGAGCGTAATTCTGCCTGTTTTTCGAGAACATCAAGAGACTTGGTTCCTATGGTCGTTTTGTCGAGTATGTTATCGGCGAGCAAAACATCCGCAATTTGGCTGTCGGTGTAGGCGGTCTCGGCCTGATTCAGAGCGGCCTGTTGCGTGGCAGCATCTCCCTTGGTGATAAGTCCCGCCGCGAGGTCGCTATTGATTTGCGCCTCAAGCTGATGAATCTGGATTAGCAAATCCCCGGTCTTGCGATTGTCGGCTTGCTTTTGCGCGTCGAGCTGCATTAGTTCCGGGCCGGTTAGCTTGTCATGCTCGCGTTCATGCTTGATCGCCTTCTCTAACTCCGGGTCGAGGGCCAGTAGAGAGGCGCGGTGCTTGTTCATCTCGTTAAGGGTAGTTTGCTGGCGGATAATATCTACCTTGAGGTCCTCGATGGTTTGCCGGCTGACGACAAGTTTCTGCAAGTAATCCAGGCTCTTCTCATCCGAAGCGGAAATGATGACCGGAGCAGCCCAATTGCTGTTGACGGCATAGAATCCCATGACAAAGGCATAGCAAAGAACGCCGACAAGCACCGCGTAAAGCACGGCGATGGCAAAGATGCGATAGGTGGTAAGTACGGATTTGTAAGCGAGCGATTGTAGCGAAGTACGAGCCTTTGCCGCTGATGGCTTATCCGTTTCAAGCAGGGCCATGGTGCGCCTCCTGTTCAACTTTAGTGCGTGTGCCCCAGTCCGCGGAGTCCATGGTGCAGAGGGCGAGGGGTGTTATAAAGAGTGAACTTGCAAGCGACCACGCTATGTAGGCGCCGAAAGCAAGGGGATGATGAAGCGTTTCCCTGCTGCTGTGCTTCTTGATGAACCAACTGAGAACAGCGGCGATGCCAAGATAGACGATAAGCGGCGCAGGGCCGGCCCAGGCCATCGGATCGCTGGTGAGCATAGTGATTACTACTAGTAATCCGACTATGGCTCCAAGCGGTGTGAGCACCAGGGTAAGAACGGTATTCGGATGCAGCTTGAAGACGTGTTGCGGCAAGGCGCGGAGGGTGTAAAAGAAATCGCGCACAATGCTGCGCCTCCAGCGGAGCTGCTGTTTGAAGAGGACGGAGAGCTTATTTGGTACAGTTGTCCAGCAAAGCGCATCGGTGTTGATGTAAGTGCCGTAACCGCGCAGCAGCGTTTGATGAGTCAAAAAACGGTCCTCTCCCTGGTTCACCGGGACGCCGAACCAATGGCGGGCGCGGATGAACGGCTCAATCTCAAGCAGCAGCGAGCGGCGAATCGCGAATAAACAACCGCTTATGCAACAGACGCTGCGGGTCCAGTTTTCGGGAGCTTTATATAACTCAAATGCGGAATAATAAATCATCGTTTGAATGGCAGTAATCACGCCGTCGTTCGGGTTGCTGACGCCAACCCGGCCACCGACAGAACCGATCCCCGGTTCTGCAAAGCAAGCCGTTAATTCACGAATGGCATCGGGATGAAAGATGCAGTCGGAGTCGATGGAGATAATGACTTCAGCTGTCGAATGTTGCAGGGCGTTGCAGACGGTGCGCGCCTTGCCGCAGTTGAATTCATTGCGACCTACGCGAATAGGAATATTCGTGAAGTCACGCTGAGCTTTCAGCATCCACTCATAGCTATCGTCCGCCGAGCAATCGTCCTGCGCAATGACTTCAAAGTTGCTGTTGGGATAGTTACTCTTGCTGATGCTTTCAATGGTTTGATAGACTGTCTCGCCTTCGTTGTAGCAGGGCATGAGAACACTGACGGTAGGTTGCCAATTGTAGTCCTTGCGGATTTTCGCACCGGGAAAAGAGACTCTGAGAATGAGTCCCATAAGGTACTTTACGACCGAGATCACCAGACAGAGGAACATGATTAGCCAGAGAAGAACAGGCGCCATCAACGTTTCCTCCCCAAAGGCGAGCCACCTTGGATGTCACTGTGCTTGACCAACTCATGAGCCACTCGTCTTCCAGAAGCGAGGGTGACCTACGGTTAAAAAAGCCAGATATGCTCATCCAAGTTTATCTCATGCTCGCCGGTTGAGAGCCGTGTTGCTGGGAGCATTGCTCACCCTCAATCGAAATTAAACCGGTCCTGATGGCCTTTTTGGGGATTAGCACGGCCAAACACCGATGCGCTTTCCAACCCGTTCCCCTGGCCCCGCCGACTCCTCCTCTCCCTGTTCTCTATTCCCGTCATCCTGGGGGCGCGCATCGGCTCGAAAGCCTGCCCTGAGCGAAGCCGAAGGGGGCCTGCGTTTCGCCGCATTGAAGGGAACGTGCTTCAGCCCGTACATCACCCACCCATTTTTTGAAAATCAACCCACGCGGTAAAGCCGCGCCCAACCGCCGCCGCTGAACTGAGCAAGCCCCTATCAGCAAGCTCCTTTATCCTGAGCAAGAATGACCATACTCCAGGTTATTGTCCCGGTTAGATTTAAACGGAGTGGCCGTAGACGGAGGCCAAGAACATGAAAATATTCGGGATATCGGAAGCATGGTTGGCCAGGCCGGGGCCGAGACTCGTGGAAGAAAAGCCAGCCAAGACGATTCTTCTTGTCGAGCATGACCCTGCTGAAGCTCAAGTGATCCGCAATATGTTTGACGTGCAGGCAACGCGCGCCTTCAAATTAACGTATGTCGATTCTGTCAGCGAAGCCGAGAAGTTTCTCGCTGGTAGTTCGGTCGACATTGTTCTGCTCGACTTTGGGTTGCCGGATGCGCAAGGGATGGAGGCGGTCAGGCGGCTTCGCATAGCCAGGCCGCGCGTCTCCATTGTGTTGCTGTCCAGTTCGGACGATGAGCCTTTTGCGGCCCAGGCCATCCAAAAGGGCGCGCAAGACTATTTGATCAAGGGCGAGATCGAGCGGCGTGAATTGATGCGGACCCTGCTCAACGTCGCTGAGCGCACAAAACTGGAAGAGGCCGCGTTCGCTGAAAAGGAACGGGCTCAGGTCACGCTCGACTGCATTGGCGAAGCTGTGATTTGCACCGACATATGGGGCAACATCACCTTCCTCAATCGCGTGGCGGAAAGAATGACCGGCTGGCTGCGGACGGATGTTATCGGCCGGGCCATGACCGAGACCTGCCGGATCGTGGACACCGCCACTCGCAAAGAGGCTCTGGACCCGATGGGGAAGGCAGTCTCTCAGAATCAGGTCGTAAAACTGCAGTCTAATTGTTTTCTTGTCCGCCGCGACGGAAATGAAGTTTTCATCGAGGACACCGTCGCCCCCATCTGCGACCGGGAAGGGCAGGTTACCGGGGCAGTGATTGTGTTCCGCGACGTGACCTCAACGCGAGCATTGGAGGAGATATTAACTTATAACGCCCAACACGACACTCTTACTGGGTTACCCAATCGATTGCTCCTCAATGACCGTGTGGGCCAGGCGATAGCCCTGGCGCGGCGGCAGAAACGCCAGACAGCGGTGTTGTTTATGGACTTGGACGGTTTCAAGCACATCAATGATTCTTTTGGACATCAGATCGGCGACAAGCTGCTTCAATCCGTCGCAGGACGGCTTACGGATTGTGTGCGCACTCCGGATACAGTAAGCCGGCAAGGAGGCGATGAGTTTGTCGTGCTTCTTCAGGAATTGCGCGATCCTGAAGATGCCGCCATTACGGCGGCAAGATTATTGAAGGCGGTGACGGAGCCTCATTCCATCGATCACCATCAGGTTTCCGTCACGGGCAGCATTGGGATAAGCCTCTTTCCCGACGACGCCAACGATGTGGAAACACTCCTCAAGCACGCAGACATGGCCATGTATAGAGCCAAAAAAAATGGAAGCAACAGCTATCACTTCTTCGGCTTAGACCTCGATGCCGATGCCATGGAGCGCCAATCCCTCGAATACGATCTTCGCGAGGCCATGAAACGGAACCAGTTCAAATTGCACTTCCAACCCAAGATCGATTTGAAGACCAAAGCGATTATCGGGGCCGAGGCATTGCTGCGCTGGATTCATCCCATCCGGGGAACGGTCCCTCCAGCGCAGTTCCTTCCCATCGCGGAGGCGTCCGGTCTTATTCTGCCCATCGGCAAGTGGGTCCTTCGTGAGGCGTGTGCGCAGGCCCGGGCCTGGGCGGACGCGGGTGTACCCGCCAGGACGGTAGCCGTAAATGTTTCTGGTATGCAGTTTCAAAGCGAGGACTTTCTGGAGAGTCTTTTTGCAACCCTTGCCGCAACAGGGATGGATCCTGGAGCTCTGGAACTGGATATAGCCGAGAGCGTTCTGATGAATGACCCTGGGCACGCAATACCGACTCTCAAGATTCTCAAAGAAAAGGGAATACAAGTATCGGTCGATAACTACGGCGTAGGGCACTCGAGCCTGAGCGCTCTGCGAGATCTATCTCTCGGTGCTCTCAAGATCGACCGGTCGCTTGTTCAAGGGATTGCCGGCAATCCCTACAAGAAGAACAAAGTGAGCGCAATCATCAGCATGGGCCAGGGCCTGAACCTGCGGGTCGTTGCCGGGGGCGTTGAGACGGCGGAGTATTTGGAATTCCTATGCGATCAAGGCTGTGATGAAGCACAAGGATTCTATCTCGGCGAGCCGGTCCCCGCCGGGGTATTTGCCAGGGAAATTCCAGGCGCAACCAATACCGCAACGGCGATCCAATAAGCCCAGGATCCTGCGCCGCCCAACTGAGTGTCCAATATTGCACAGCACTCGTGGCGTCATCCCCCCAGACTGTTCCTACAGGCGCTTACACCAAAAGCGGCGGCAGCGATGCCAGATAATTCGGCTACATCCCCGGAAGTGGGCGCCCCTTCTACACTGCCGCCGCCGACTCGCCGTCCCGCTGGCTTGCTAAACCGCCGGCGCAACAGAAGGCTCGCGCACCGACGACGCAAGTCCATTCGTCTCTTGGTCCTTGTACTGGAGCTGGTAGAGCTTCCAGTAGAGGCCGCGCTTGGCGAGCAATTCCTGATGGGTGCCCATCTCGCGCAACTGGGCCTTGTGCATCACTAAAATCTCGTCGGCTTGTTGAATGGTGGAGAGGCGGTGAGCGATGAGAACGCTTGTCCTGCCCTCAACCATGCGCTCCAGTGCGCCGCGTATGCGCAGTTCAGTGTCGGTGTCCACGCTAGATGTGGCTTCGTCCAGGATAAGAATGCGGGGATTGAATGCCAATGCGCGCGCAAAGTTGATGAGCTGCTTCTGGCCTGTGGAGAGCGAGTTGCCGCGCTCCTGCACCGGCTCGTCGAATTGGTGCGGAAGGCTCTCGATAAAGTCGAGGACATTGACGTCGCGCGCGGCCTGTCGCAGATCGGCTTCGGTGATGGCCTCATTGCCGAAGCGGATGTTCTCCGCCAGCGTGCCGGTGAAGAGAAACGGGTCCTGCAGCACAACGGCGAAGTGCTGGCGGAGCGCGGTCAAATCGTGCTCGCGGAGGTCGATGCCGTCGATGAGAATCTGGCCGGCAGTCACTTCGTAGAAGCGCATCATCAGGCTGGTGAGGGTAGTTTTACCCGCTCCGGTGTGGCCGACGATGGCCACCGATTGCCCCGGCTCGACGGTAAAGGAAACATCCTTAAGAATCCACTCGATGTCATCGATGACGGCGAGACTGGCGGAGGATTCGCCGGCAACAGCCCGGTCCACGGCTGCCTTCTGGCCTTCCGTAAGCTGCTGATAGGTGAACCAGACGTGGCGGAATTCGATTCTGTTGCTTCCGTCGCCCACGAGAGGGCTGTCGGGGCTGACAATTTCCGGTTGTGTGTCGAGCAGCCGGAAGATGCGTTCGCTGGCGGCCATGGCCGATTGCAGGATGTTGTATTTGTCGCTCATATCCTGGATGGGCCGCCAGAAGCGCAGCGAGTACTGGATGAACATATTCAGCACGCCGATGGTGACCGCGCCGGAGAGCACGCCGAAACCGCCGAACGACACAACCAGCGCGATGGCGACGATGGAAAGCAGATCAACGGCAGGGTAAAAGAGCGCGTAAGCGAAGATCGTGTCCTTGAACGCAATCAGATGTTGGCGATTTACAACTGCGAAATCATCAAATGCCCGCTGTTCGCGGTTAAACAACTGCACCACACTCATCCCCGACACATATTCCTGGCTGAAGCTGTTGATTCGGCCGATGGCGGTACGTACGCGGCGATAGCTTTCGCGGACGTGGTCGCGGAAGAGGCGGGTGACGATGAGGATGAGCGGCAGGACGGAGAATGCGAGCAGGGCCAGCCGCCAGTTGATGGTGAGCATGAGGGCGGCCATGATAGCGAGATTGAGAAAGTCATCGATGATGGCCAGCACGCCCGCGGTGAACATCTCGTTGATCGCGTCCACATCAGAGGTGATGCGCGTGACGAGGCGGCCGACGGAGTGAGTGTCAAAGAAGCCGATGTGCATGCGCTGCATGTGGCGAAAGATTTCGCGGCGCAGGTCGAACATGAGCTTCTGCCCGGTCCACTGCATGAGGTAGATCTGGACGAACTCGAATAGGTAAGAAGCAAGCTGGGCGCCGAGAAAGATAAGGGCCAGGCGGGTGATGCCCTGGTAGGGGTCGGACGGAAGATGGCGGGCAAGCCATTTGGTTGCACCGAGTCCGTGGGCGAGAAGGTTGACGGTGGGCGCGCCGGGCTCCAAAGGGAAATAGCGGTCGATGGCCACCATGACCAGGTAGGGGCCTGTGACATCACAGAGGGACTTGAGCGAGACAGAGAGGGCGGAGACGGCAGCCTGCCACCAGTAGGGGCGCAGATAGTGGCCGAGCCGGCGCATCAGCCGGGAGTCGTAAGCCTTGCCGGACAGTTCGTCATCGGGCTTTTTGGGTCTGTTCTCTTCTTCGTCGGCCATCGGTTGGGTGGGATGCGGCTTCCATTTCCATTGTAGCGAGTCGGGAGCAGGGTCACCGATTCCCAGGTCCCAAAATCGGGACCCGGGGCACCGTGCTCTTGGGCGATTCCTTAAGAATCAAAGCCTGGGCCGCCGCACGCCCCGCAATCTTTCCAGAGCTTTTCCCAATTCCAGATTCCAGACATAACCTTCTGCGGCAACGGGGAGCCGAGTTGATGCGCGAGCATGCACACCTGCCCGCGATGGTGGGCTTCATGAGAAAGCATGTAGCACAGCATCTCGGGGCCAACCGGCCAAGGCCGAGCCCAGCCGTCTCTGAGAAACTGCTTGACGCGACCGCCGGAACCGCCGAGCGCTTCGGCGAGCATCTGCTCGCAGCGAGCGGCGCTCTCGGCCAAACCCGCACGTGCCTGTTGCGGCGTGCAGTGCGCGCGGTTGAGCTGGAGTGGAACCTTGAGGTGCGGCGCAGAAAGCCTGATCCACTTGGAGCGGACATTGTGCATGTGCGTGAAGATGGCCGCAATGGTGCGCGTGTTGCCGTGCAGTTTGATCGCCAACTTCGAATTCCAGGCGGCAGGGTCAAGATGTTCAATGAGAGCCTGGTTCATGAGATCGTTAGCGGCAAAGAGGCGAACTGCGGCCTGGGCGAGTTGAGTGTGGGCCTTTTGTTTAGGGGTGGTCACGGCTCCCTACTCCTGATCTATGGTATTTCTTCCGGTCGTCGGCCAGATGGAATTAATCGGACACTGGGTGTGGCGATTATTAGCAAGATTCAATCCGCCCCTCCTTGCGGGCTCATCACCATACTGATACTCTCCCCGAGGCTTTGCCCTGAGCCATTCTCAGCTCCATGCTCCGGGAGAAAGTGCGGCAGTTGCACGGCTGCAAGGAGAAAAAGACTTGTCTTGCTATCAATATGGGTTCATGCGATTGCCGTGCAGGCGAGGCATTTCGACAAGATCAGTCCATGCTCTGGCGCACCAGCAGCCGGGTATCCGGTTACAGGTTGGAGCCGGAGAGCAGATCATGCGCGTAGAGAGCCTGGTCGAGTTGGGACTGGAGACTCGAGACTGTTGCCCTGCCTGCGTCAGTTGCGGGAGACGCGGCAATTTCCCGGCTGAGGCGCAGAATCCTGAACTTAGCGCTGGCCTTTATCTGTAGCAGGATGAAGCCGCAATGCCAGTGAGTTCGCCGGTCAACGTCGCCATTCTCCAGCCAGTTCAGGGCCATGCACGAGGGACAAGCAGCCACAAATGGGCACTCGACGCAAGGTGAAGGCGGCCCTAGCTTCATTTCGTCCCAGCTCTTGGGCGGAAAGAACAGAGGGCCGTCGTAGCTGCGCCCGGTGGAGACGGTGACGAAGCGATGGCAGGGCAAAGCGCGCCCCTCGACGTCGTAGCAAATCATGGGGTTTCCAGAGCCGCACCAGCGTGGAAATTCGCTGTCGTCCTTCGTCCCGGTCATTTTCTCAAGCGGAAGGTTGATAAGCCTGGAAGGCTCCAGATGAGGATGCTGAAGGTAAAACTCCACCAGGGTGTCCAACTGTTCGGCAAAGACGGACAGAGAGGACTCCAAGCGATCGCCCCAGATGCTCTCGTAGGGAACATTGGAGTCAACTTTGTCGAATCCCATTGCGTGGAGTTCCGCAATCCCGTCGGCGATCATAGAAACTGTATCCGGTCCGATGGTCATTTTGACCCTGGGTTCGATTTTGAGTCGCTTACAACGGTCAAGGGCCCAGGGAACGTGCTGGATTGCACGGTCATAGGAGGCGCAGCGATTGAGGTCGTGCGCTGCGCGCGTGCCATCAATGCTGAAGGAAAAAGCCACACAGGAGTGGCGGTCGAGCCACGCCTTGATCTCATCGTTGAACAGGGTGCCGTTGGTGGAAAATGAGATGCTGTGTTCTACCGGCCACTTGCGCTGATGAACAAATTCAACTACGCCAACGATACGGTCCCAGGCCAGAAGGGGTTCGCCTCCAATAAAGTCCAACTCGACTCTTTTGTGCGGACCCTCCTCGGTCAGGTGCCGGGCGGCAATCTCCTGGGCTGTGGCGATCGACATGACCTGCGAGGACCGCTGAGCGCGATCCTCATAGCAGTATGAGCAACGCAGGTTACACTTATCGGTCAAGTGCATCTGCACGATGCGAAAGTCGTATCTCTCGGCCATGAATCCTTTATTTGTTCCCCGAGCATCCCCCGGAGCAGCCGGAGCAACCAGAGCACCCAGAGCACGTGCTGGTGCAGCCGGAGCAACCGCTGCAGTCACAGCCGTTGTAGCTGGCGTTGCTGCCGGAAGGTTGTGTCGCCGCGCCGTCTGGAGCGCCGGGGGTTTGCTGGGCACGCCGCGCCGCGTCCAACTCCCGCGGACTGAGCGTCATACTCGCGGCCAGAATCTTTCGGCTCGATGCAGTCAGAATCAGAGCTGCTACTCCGCTCATCCGCATTGCGTTGCGAAGAAATTGCCTGCGATCTGCAAACTCCGCCTTTTGAGCCACTTCCTCGATTATTCGATCTTGCGCCATATAGATCCTCTTTCAGCGGGAGCGCAGGACCGTGCCAGCGAGCCCCGCAATTGACGAGAAATTCAGGAGTGTAAGGATAGTACACCCGCTTGTGTGGGCGTGTCGCGAACTTTCTTAAAGAATTTTCGAGGAGTTGTCTCCATTTTTCCGATTGTGCCGAAGCGGACCAGGCATTTGGACGGCAACCGTACGTAACCTCCACCATTTACACTTGTAAGCGGAGATAACTGTGGTTTTCGATAAAGTACTCACCAAGATTTTTGGCACGGCGAACGAGCGTCTGATCAAGCGTTTGATGCCGATGGTGGCATTGATCAACGCCCTTGAAGAAGACACGAAACAACTTACGGACGAGGGACTGCGGTCCAAAACGGTGGAGTTCCGGGCGCGGATTGCGGCGCGTCTGGAAGGAATCACCGATGCCGACGAAGTGAAGGCGGCCGAACGCGAGGCTCTGGACGAGATTCTGCCCGAGGCCTTTGCGGTGGTGCGCGAGGCGGGCTGGCGCTCGGTGCAAATGCGCCACTTTGACGTGCAGCTAATCGGCGGCATGGTGCTGCACCAGGGCAAGATCGCCGAAATGAAAACCGGTGAAGGCAAGACGTTGGTGGCCACGCTGGCCTGTTATCTGAATGCGCTGGCTGGGCGCGGCGTGCATGTGGTTACGGTGAACGACTACCTAGCCAAGCGCGACGCCGAGTGGATGGGCAAGATCTACGAGTTCCTAGGACTGAGCGTCGGCGTAATCGTTCATGACCTGAGCGACGACGAGCGCAGAGCCGCTTATGCCGCGGATATTACATACGGAACCAATAACGAATTCGGCTTCGACTACCTGCGCGACAACATGAAATTTGAGATAAAAGATTGCGTGCAGCGCGGGCACTACTACGCAATCGTGGACGAAGTGGATTCGATTCTGATCGACGAGGCGCGGACGCCGCTGATTATCTCCGGACCGACCGAGCAGACGACGGATAAGTACCAGCGCGTGCGCAAGATTATTCCCGCACTGGAGATGGGCGAGGAGATTGACGCGACTAATACGAGGCGCGTGGCGGAGTTGGGCCTGGACCTCAGGGAGGGCGAGAAGTACCTAACCGGCGACTACATTGTGGACGAGAAGCAGCGGACAATCGGCGTCACCGATGACGGTTGGGTCACGATCGAAAAGGAACTGGGGATCGGCAACATCGCCGACGCGGAGAACTGGGAACTGAAGCACTACGTGGAGACGGCGATCAAGGCGCACGCGCTCTACAAGCGGGACGTGGAATACGTGGTGAAGGACGGCGAAGTCATCATTGTGGACACGT
>Ga0181517_10002940_pt1 | contig 16745 bp, 16 predicted proteins | sample PEATcosm2014_Bin_31_FD_119748 | JGI IMG/M metagenome (GOLD analysis project Ga0181517, IMG submission 119748) | Peatland microbial communities from MTU Mesocosm Facility, Houghton, MI, USA - PEATcosm2014_Bin01_30_metaG | ecosystem: Environmental > Terrestrial > Soil > Wetlands > Peat | place... | reverse complement strand
CGTCGCCGGCCGGATTTCCGCGGTCAATGAACCGCGGCCCCGTTGAAGCACGCCGCAAATCGCCGGCGAGGGCGCCGGCGCTCCCGGATTTCCGCGGTCAATGAACCGCGGCCCCATTGAAGCGCTGCCGCAAATCGCCGGCGAGGGCGCCGGCGCTCCCGGGGCGGGTGGGGACACCCGCGGTCCCAGATTTCCGCGGTCAATGAACCGCGGCCCCGTTGAAGCTGCAGGTGGGGACACCTGCGCTCCCAGGGCCGCCCGCGATTTCCGCGGTCAATGAACCGTGGCCCCATGCAATGGCCGGCACGGCCGGGGCCGGAGCCGGCCTGGAGACCGGCGCGCCCAGGGCCGGCGGGACGCCGGCGGTCCCGGGGCGGGTGGGGACACCCGCGGTCCCAGATTTCCGCGGTCAATGAACCGCGGCCCCATTGAAGCACGCCGCAAATCGCCGGCGAGGGCGCCGGCGCTCCCAGATTTCCGCGGTCAATGAACCGCGGCCCCATTGAAGCAGGTCCAACGCGACCGCGCCCGGCACCTGCCAACGGATTTCCGCGGTCAATGAACCGCGGCCCCATTGAAGCCTGCATGCCGCCGTCCGCCAGCGCGGCCTTTTCGACATTTCCGCGGTCAATGAACCGCGGCCCCATTGAAGCTCGTCGGGGTCCGGGGTCCGGGGTCCGGGGTCCGGGAATTTCCGCGGTCAATGAACTGCGGCCCCATTGAAGCAATCCGCGAACGCACCAGATTTCGGAGCCGGCAGCGATTTCCGCGGTCAATGAACCGCGGCCCCATTGAAGCATTCACGCCGCCCAGTCCGGGAGCATTGCAGCTTGAGATTTCCGCTGTCAATGAACCGTGGCACCATTGAAGCACGCCGCAAATCGCCGGCGAGGGCGCCGGCGCTCCCGGAGCGGGTGGGGACACCCGCGGTCCCAGATTTCCGCGGTCAATGAACCGCCGCCCCATTGAAGCACGCCGCAAATCGCCGGCGAGGGCGCCGGCGGTCCCAGATTTCCGCGGTCAATGAACCGCGGCCCCATTGAAGCACGCCGCAAATCGCCGGCGAGGGCGCCGGCGCTCCCAGATTTCCGCGGTGGCGGTTTCCGGGGACCGGGGTCCGGGGTCGGCTGCTCGCTTATCGATTGCGGATGCGCTTGATCTCTTCGCGCGCTTCGCTGCACTCGACGTTCAATTCCAACGCCTTGATGAAGTGCAACTCGGCAAACTCGAACTGCTCCTGGGCGGCGTAGATCTTGCCCAGATAGAGGAAGTGCAGGAAGCGTCCGGGCGCGAGCTTCATGCCTTTTTTGACGGTGCGTTCGCCTTCGGCGCGGCCGACCGCGTTGGCGGAATCGTTGAACACGGCCCAACCGAGCAAGGCGTAGGCGTCGGCGTTGTTTTCGTCGAGTTCCACGGCTTTGGTCAGGAAACGGCGCGCGGCCGACCAGTTGCCGTCGTCGAGCAGGTAGCCGGCTTGTTTGATGAGATCGTCGGCGTTGGTGTAGTCGTCGACGTCCATCATCAGCTTGTCGGCCACTTCTTCCGGCAGCGCCGAATCGGCGAACGCGGCGGGCGCTTCGTCGGCGGGCGCGCCGGGCGGCGGCGACTTCTCGAGAGCCGCATCCTGGAACAGATCGTCGGACAACGCGGCCGGCGGGGCCGGCGCGAAATCGACGGCCGGCGTTTCCGCGGGCGGGGCTTCTTCGCGTTCCGGCGCGGAACGCTTGGGCGATTCGGCGGGCGGCGGCGCCGCCGGGGCGGCAAACGAATACGCGTAGCCGCCGGCGGTCGGCGCGGCCGCAGCGGGCCGGCGCGGCGCCTCGTCTTCTTCTTGCTTCGTCGACTCGCGGGCGCGGTCGACGGCGGCCATGGCGTCGGCGAGGATGTCGTTCGAGATCTGGATTTCGTAGCCCTCGGCGCGCGGCGCGGCCGGTTCGCGTTTTTCTTTGCCCTGCTGCGTGATGCGGTCGCTGCGGAACGCTTCCGGGAAGCCGACCAGCTCCAACAGGAACAACGCGTAGATGACCTTGTAAGCGGCGGCTTTGCTGATGCTGGCCAGCGCCACGATCTGCCGCAACGTGCGTTCGCCGTTGACGAAGTTGTAGAGGCGCGTCTCGGCCGGCCCGAGTTTCAGGTCTTCGATGCGGTAGCGGCCGGCGAAGCGTTTGACGAGCAGGTCTTCCTTGCGGCCGCGGAACTCGATCGGCGGCTTGTCGAGCGGCAAATGCGACCGGATTCCGCGATACAACAGATTCGGAAACGAAATGTTCAGGATGCGGTGCTCTTCGGTGATAATCTCGCCCTCGCGGAAGAAGAACTCGCCGTCGGTCCAACTGAACAGTTTGAACAGCTTGCGGGTGACCTGATTGTGCAGCGCTTCGTACAACTCATGCGGCGAAATGAAGCCTTTTTCGACCAGGTACGTGCCCTGTTTGACCTTGTCCTGCCGCGTGTTCTCGATGGACTGCTCGCGGACTTCCTGGGTGATTTTCCCTTCTTTGACCAAATACTCGCCGAGCGACATTTCGGGAAAATACGAACTGGTGACGTAGACGATCTCCCCGCGGTCGAAATGAATGTGCACCTTGCGCTTGCCCTGGCTCAGCGCAAGGATGCCGCTCTTTCCGGCCTGGTTGATGAAATTCAGGACCTTCGGAAAGGGCACCTGCGTCAGCGACCCTTTGACGTAGCCCTCTTTCGCGCCGCCCTCGGGCGCACGAACCGCCTTGTCCTCGGTCTTTTCGGAAAATTCACTCATCGGAACGTCCCCCCCAGTAGCCCATCCTACGAGCGATTGGTTTTTGCTGTCAACGGCTCGTACCATTCGGGCAACCGTTCGCGGAAGAATTTTTCCAGCCGCAAATTGATCAGATCGGGTTGCTCGATCAGCGCGGCGTGGCTGCCGTTCTTGATGTGCAGCAGTTCCGAACCCGGGATCGCGCGGTGCATCGCTTCGGTCAGGTGAAACGGCGTGAAGATGTCGCGGTCGCCGCCGACCAGCAGCGTCGGCGCAGTAATCGTCGGCAGCAGGTCCGCCGCCGTATGTTCGGCCATGGCCTTCGCCATCGCGAAAAAGACGCGCACGTCGAGTTTGGACATGTGCTCGAAATACGGCTTGAAATCCTGCCAGGTCGTCAGTTGCGGGTCGACGACGATCAGCTTGGCGAGCGGAAAGGCGAACCAGCGGCGCGCAAAGAAGTGCGTCAGGGCGTTGGTGAAGCCGGTCAGGTTCATGCTGAAGAAGTACGCGAGCCGATAGGCGTACTCCGAGTATTCGGTGTCGAAAAAGGTCTTGACCGGGAAGCCCGCGGCGCCGAGGATCGGCACGAGCCCGGCGATGCGCTCCGGAAAATGCCGCCACGCCTCGAGCACCACCTGCGTGCCCATCGAGTGCCCGCACAACACCGCGCGATCGACCTCGGCGTCGTCCATCACCGCGCGCAGATCGTGGATGTTGATGCCCATCGTCCAGTTGTCGAAATTCGGCGGCGCGCCGCTGTTGCCGTGGCCGCGGTAATCCCAGACGACGACCCGGTGCGTGGCGCCGAAATATTCCTCGATGTAACGCCAGAAGATGGTCGAGACGCCCACGCCGTTGCAACACACGATCGCCGGACCGTCGCCGATGGCGCGATACCAAATCGGCACGCCGTCGGCCCCGGCGACACGGTTTTCCCGAATGGCGCGTACTTGTTTGGCGGGTGCTTTTTTCACGAGCGCTCCTCCGGACAATGGCGGCGACGAGGTCTCGCGGCAACCGGTGCGGCCGCCACACCAAAAAAATTTATATCTGTTTGAAAGTACTGAAAAATCAAACGGAAGGCAAGACCGGGCCGAAAGGGCGGGAGGCCGGGAAACTGGGAGGCCGGGAGACCGGGGGGCCGGGAGACCGGGAGGCTGGAAGGCTGAGACCGCGACAGAACGCCTGGAAGCGGCTTCGCCTTTATGGCGAATCTGCGCTGCGAGCGCGCCGGCTCCAAACGTTCGCCTCGCCTTTTTTCCCTTTTTCCTTTTTCTTTCCCGCTGCGCCGCGCCCTCCCAGCCTCCCAGCCTTGCCGCCTTGGACGGAACTGGATTTCGTGGCCGCGTGATGTTACCTTTAGAGAAGAAAATGGAGGTGGATCATGTTGCGGCAAGCGCGCTGGACGTGGGCAGTGATTCTTGCGGCGTGGCTGGTGGCGCTGGCCTGCGGCCAAGCCGAGCAGCAGGCGACGAACGATTCCACATTCGGCGGCGGCGGGGGCGGCGGCGGCGGCAAGAGCGACGACGACGACGACGCGGCGGCCGCGGCATCGGTGGTGGTCGTTTACGGGAGCACGGCGGCGGAGCCGAAAGGTTACGCAACTCTGCTGGAAGACAACGGGTACACCGTCAAGATGGTCACGGAAGCGAATTTCCCGTCGGTGAGCCTGACCGGCGTGAAAGTGCTCATCTCCGACACCACCGCGTATTGGCTCAATCAAAATTCGGTCGCGATGGTGAAGAATTCGGGCGTGCCCGTGATCGGCGTGTTCGAGGGCGGCGGCGATCTGTTCGACTATCTCGGCCTGAACCTCGGTTGGGCCAACGGGTATTGGTCGTACGCCGTGCAGCAAGTCCGGGTCGTTGACCCTGGGCATCCCGTGTTCACCACGCCGTTCGATTTAGGCGTCACGGATGACGAACTCATTACCGTAATGGCGTCGCCGGCCGATTTTTACTATCACGATACGACCCCGCCGTGGCCCAACGTGCTGCCGTTGGCCGACCGGCCGGTGGAGACCGGGTTCGCGGGCATTACCGTGGAACGCGGGAAGTATCTGTACTGGCCGTTCGACGACATGCCCGGTTCGCTCTCGACGCTCGGACAACAATTGTTCATCAATTGCGTGCACTACCTGGCGACGCAGTAACCGATCGCGCCGCCTATTCCTCGAGATTCTTCTCGGTGATTGCCGGGGCCTTGCGGACCGTCTTCGGCAACGCGTTGGACGCCGGGAGGCGCTTGTCCACGGCGCCGCCTTCTTCTTTGCGTGCGTCGGGCGTCGGCGCCGTCGAAACCTCGGGCCGCAAGACATCGGTCGACGCCGGCGTCGGCGCCGACGCCGAAGTCGCCGCCGTCGGGCTCGCGCCGGGCGCGGCATCCTGCGGCGCCCGCTTGCACGCCGTAAGCCCAGCAACAACGAAAACGAGCAACACGAGCGTCGCCCGTGCGACCGGCGAAACTTTCCTCATCGACCTTCACCCCGTCTTGAAAATCTGAAACGCGCTACCATTGCCACCGGCGCGGCGCCGCTGTCAACAGGACCGACGGCTCCTCGTTTCTTGCGCGCGAAAACACCGCGAGCAACTGGTCATTGTTCGCTGTTCGCTGTTCGCTGTTCACTGATCACTTACATACAGCCGATGCGCGGCGATGTAATGCGCCACCGTGTTCGGAACCAGGTAGCGGATGCTGCGGCCTTCCGCCAGGCGGCGGCGGATATCCGAACTGGCGATGTCCAGGCCCGTGACCGGCTGAAAGAGCAAGCGCGCGCCGGCGGGCGTCGCGTAGACGCCGGTCGCTTGCTTCTTGTAGCGCGCGGCGAAATCGGCCGGCAAGGCGTCGGCGGGTTTGGCGACGCGGCTGCCGGGGCGGGTCATCACCACGAAGATCGCCGCGGCCAGCGCCTCGCGCCAGCGGCGCCAAGTGGCGATTTCGGCGAAGGCGTCGGCGCCGACGAGGAAAAACAAGGCGCTGCCGGCGGCGGCGGTTTCGCGGAAATGCTGAATCGTAAAAATCGAGTAGCTTTTTTCCGGCCGCGCGGCCTCGAAGTCGCTGACTTCGAACGCCTTGTGCTGGGCGGTCGCCAGCCGCGCCATGGCCAGCCGATGCGCGACCGGCGCCAGTTCCGCGGGCGCCTTGTGCGGCGGGTCGGCGGCCGGCACGAAGATCACGCGGTCGAGGCCGAGCGCCTCGCGCACCTCCTCGGCCGCGCGCAGATGGCCGGTGTGAATGGGATTGAACGAGCCGCCGAAGAGCCCCAGCTTTTCCATGTCGCCTCACTTGGATCGCGTTGCGGCAATGTAGCGCAGGGTGGACGCTCTGGCCAGATGTGGTAGCGTGCCGGCATGGCGAAGGCGGCGATTGGCGTGGGCGGCAGTCTGGGCGACCGCGAGGCGACCGTCCGCGCCGCGCTGGCCGCGCTCGGCGAATTGCCGCGCACGCGCCTGCTGGCGGCCAGCCGCCTGCACGAAACCGCGCCGGTCGGGGGCGTCGCCCAGCGACCTTTCATCAACGCCTGCGCCGTCGTGGACACCGACTTGCCGCCGCGGGAACTGCTTGACGAACTTTTGCGCATCGAAACGCGCTTCGACCGCGTGCGCATCGCGCGGTGGGAAGATCGCACGCTCGACCTCGATCTGCTGCTCTATGACGATCTCGTGCTCGACGATCCGGCCTGCACGATTCCGCACCCGGAAATGCACCGCCGCGCCTTTGTGCTGGCGCCGCTCGCCGAAATCGCCGGCGAATGGGTTGTGCCGGGCCTCGGGAAAACGGTGGGCGAGTTGCTGCGGGTCGTCGCGGCCGAGCCGGGCGAGGAACGACCTCACTGATCATCTGGGAGTTATGGGAATCATGGGAATTATGGGAGTTCCGGGAGCGCTGGCTCGCGACAAGCTCCGGGATTCGCAGAATTCCCAGGCTTCCCATAATTCCCATTCTCTTCGGCGACGCCAGCGCGATATTGGCCGCCGCCCTAGCGCTCAGGCCTGCCTTGCATCCCGCCGGCCAGCCGGTATGATTCGAAAAAATTCACCCGTGGCGATGGAGGCGGAGCCGGCTCGTGAAGAAGCGCGCACTGCTCGTGGTTCTGACGCTGCTGATCGGCGGCCTAATCGCCGCGATCGGCTGCGGTCTCAAAGGCAAACTTCTGCCGCGCGACAAAGTCGTGCCGGACGACGAGCAGTTGCCGCCCGGTTGGCTGCGGCCCGCGCCGTCGCCGGTCGTGCCGCCGTATGACGAAGGCTCGCCGCTGCCCCCGGGCATCCCCGGACGGCTGCGGCAGCAGGATCTGACGCCGGAGGTTCCGCGGCGGGCGGCGCCGCGGCCCGCGCCGGCGCCGGCCGAATCGTCGCCTAACCCGGAGGCCAGCCCATGAACGATCGACCGGTCGACTTCGTCAAGATGAGCGGCAGCGGCAACGATTTCATCCTCATCGACAATCGCTCCGGCGCCGCCGATTTCGCGCGCGAAACGGGGTGGGTCGCGGCCGTCTGCCGCCGCTCGTTGTCGCTGGGCGCGGACGGCGTGATTTTTCTCGAAAACGACGCGCCGGGCGAGGTCGATTTCGCCTGGCGGTTCTACAACAGCGACGGCTCCGAGCCCGAAATGTGCGGCAACGGCGGCCGCTGCGCCGTGCGCTTCGCCTTCGACGCCGGCATCGTCGCCCGGGCCGAGATGGCCTTCCGCACGCGCGCCGGCGTGGTGCGCGGCTGGGCCCTGGGCGGCGGCGAAGTCCGCGTCGGGCTGACGGCGCCGCGCGATTACCGCCCGCACGTCGAACTCGACGGCGGCCTGCTCGCGGCGGCCCATATCGACACGGGCGTGCCGCACGCGGTCGTGCTGACCGACGATCTGGAACGCGTCGACGTGGTGGAACTCGGCCGCCGCCTGCGCTGGCATCACGCCTTCTTGCCGCGCGGCGCCAACATCAATTTCGTGCAACTGCTCGGCGAACGCGACGCGGCGATCCGCACGTACGAACGCGGCGTTGAAAACGAAACGCTGGCCTGCGGCACCGGCTGCGCCGCGGCGGCCGTGGCGCTGGGGCTGGCCGGCAAACTGGCGGCGCCGGCGCGGATGCGCACCCGCGGCGGCGAAACGCTGACGGTCAATTACGTTCTGGACGGCGAGGCCGTGCGCGATCTCACGTTGCAGGGGCCGGTGCGGTATGTGGCGCGAGGGTCGCTCGACCCGGAGGCGTGGCGGTAGGGGGGGAGAGCGGCCGAGAGCGCCAACGGCGCGAAATATCACAGCCTGGGGCAGCGCCCCAGGCAAGGGCCGACCCAATGATTACGCCGCGAATGGGGCGGGCCGTTGGCCCTCCGGCATGACCGCGGCCTTGCGGCCTCCACGATCCCGACCTCTCAGCCTCTCAGTCTCCCAGCCTTTTCTGATATATTAACACGGGACCCGGATCTTCCGGATACGGGAAATGCCCCACCAATTCGAAGCGGTCCTTCACGGCGAAAAACGCGGCGAACACGCGCTGGGCCAGCAACGGATCGACGTTCTGCAAATACGAATAGCTGCGCGGGTCGCGGTTGTAGCCCGTTTTGACCAGGATCACGTCGGCCGCTGCGAGGTATTTGGCCAGGCCCTCGACGGTCTCGAACTCAGGGGGCAGGCGGCCGAAGACGAACCGTTCGAAGAAGTTGGCGACGTCCGCCTGCGGATCGCGGCGCCACAGCCCGCCCTGCACCAGCGAGGAGTACGGCGAATCCAGCAGCATGACGATGTGCCGGTTCGCGCCCCCCGCCGCCAGTTTGTCGACGACCGGCGCCACGCTCCAGCCCAGGCGCTGCGGGCGCGGCACGCCGACGAATTGCACGCGGTCTTCAAACGAGTCGAAGGTGAAGGCCGTCCAATCGGCGCGCAAATGGTCGCGCGCCGTGATCGCCGCGAGGAGCAGCACGAAGGCCGCGACCTGCGCCGTGCGCCGTCGGCCGTGCCCGGCGGACCACAGCCGCTCCAGGCCCAGCGCGGCGAAGACGTCCGCCGCCGGCAGCAGCGGCAGCAGATACCGCGTGCTCTTGAAGCCATAGATCGTGTGCAGCAGCAGCAGCGGCGGAAAAAACCAGGCAAACAAGACGCGCACGCCGCGATCGCGCTTCGAAACGAGGATCATCCCCAGCGCGGCCAGCGCCGAAAGCAGCGGCCCGAGCCCATCTTGCAGCAGCAGGCGCAAGTTGTCGGTGAGGTTGATTTTGTCCATGCGCACCGCGGCCGCCCGCACAGCCAGGCGCGTCGAAAGCCACTGGTTCAGCGAGGGCCCAAACGCGACCGCGGCGACGGCGAGGATGATCCCGGCCGCGAGGCCGATGTTCTTCAGCCGCGCCGTGCGCGCCTCGGGGTCGTCGTTCCACAGCCGATCGACGATCGCGTAGAGCGCCGGGAAACCGACGTACAGCGGAAACGACTGCTTGGTCAGCAGGCCGAGGCTGCAGGTCGCTGCGAAGGCCAGCGTCCGCCGCCGATGCGCCAGGCCGTCGCTCCAGAGCAAGAAGAAAATCGCCGCCGCCGTCATCGCCGCGAGCGGCGCGTCGACCATTTCCAGCCGGCTGAACCGGTAGAGGCCGGGCGTCATCGCGGCGAACGCGGCGGCGAGCAGGCCCGCGCGGTCGCCGGCCAGCAGATGGGCGATGCCGAACGCGGCGACGACCGCCAGCAGCGACCAGATCGCGACCGCGACCGCCCCGGCGCCCGGCGCATCGCCGGACGCGAGCCGCACCGGCAGCGCCACGTAATGCAGCAACGGCGGATACGCCGAACCGAGGCACTCGGCGCGGAACATCGTCCACGCCGCCGCGTCGCCGCGCACCGCGCAGGCCAGCAGCCGGCCGGCGCGATCCAGGTGCAACGCGTCGTACACGTCGCCGACCCGATCGCGGAGAACCACAAAAACGTTGAGCGCCGCCGAAAAAACCAGCAGCAGAATCAGGGCCGCCCAGACCGACCGGCGAATGTGGCCGATGCGCATGAAACGTCCTCAGGCCGGCCGCGGGGCGCTAGGGTGAAACGCGGCCCAAAGCCGGCGACGTTGCAGAAATATCTCTATTGGAGGCGTCCCGTCAAACGGCAAAATAGCAACTCCGTGTGGATTACACGGAGACGATGGCGACCGCCTCGATCTCCAATTTGCAGCCGACGGGGCCCGGCAGCGCGGCGACCTGGACGGCGCTGCGGGCGGGATACGGCTTGGCGTCGTCTTCGTCGAAAAACTCTTTGTAGACCTCGTTGACCGCGGCAAAATCCTGAATATTCAGCAAAAAAACGGTCGTCTTCACGACGTCCTGCAGCGAGGCGCCGCCGGCTTTCAGCACGGCGACGACGTTGCCGAGCGCCGTCCGCGCCTGGTCCTGCACGTTTTCGGAGACCTTCTTGGTCTCCGCGTCGATCGGCAACTGGCCCGAGGTGAACACGAACTGGCCGCTGCGGATGCCCTGGGAATACGGACCGATGGCGCCGGGCGCTTTGTCGGTGGCGACCGCTTCTTTATGGTGCATGACGGCGTTCCCCCAAAAAAGTGACTGGCGCTAGGTTTAAGGCGATCATACCGCAATTTTTGCCAAACGCAAGAAATTCCGCTGGCGCCAGTGGGCAGTCGTTGGTTACGGGCCACGCATTCGCAACTATTCGTCGCTTCGCCGGGGATTCGGGGCGGCAATCGGTTTCTCGATTTTCCCCCGCGGCCGATGTAATCTGCGCCGAAAGATCACGCCACCGGAGAAAAACAAAATGAGCGAGGGGAAGGTCGCCGCGTTTTTCGATTTCGACAACACGCTGCTGGCGGCCGACAGCGCCGCGCTCGGCTTTCGCGCGATGTGGGACCAGAAGCTGGTGTCGGCGGGGTTTCTGCTGAAGCTGATCCTGGCGAACCAGTTGTTCAAGCGCGACCTGCTGTCCGCGGAACGAATCGCCGTGATGTGCCTGAGATATTACCGGGGCCGCAACCTGCAATACTACATCGACAGCGCCGGCGACTTTTACCGCCAGTGGCTGCGGCCGGCGCTGTCGCCCGCGGTCGTGGCCAAGGTCGAGGAACATCGGCAGCAAGGGCATCTGCTCGTGCTGCTGTCCGCGTCGGTCGACTACTACCTACAGCCGGCGGTCGCGGATTTGGGGTTCGATTCGCTGCTCTGCACGCGACTGGAAATAGACGACAGCGGCCGTTGCACCGGCCGGGCGTTGGGGCCGATCGTCGTCGGCGCCGCCAAGAAGCACGCCGCCGAAGAATACGCGCGGTCCGCGCACGTCGATCTCGCCGCCTCGTATGCGTACGCGGATCAAATCTCCGACGCGCCGCTGTTGGAGGCGGTCGGGCATCCGGTGGCCGTGCGGCCGAAACGGGCCTTGCGGCGGCTGGCGCTGGCGCGCGGGTGGACAATCATTGACGGCCAGTAACAAGGAACAGTGAACAGCGAACAGTGAACAGCGAACAGTGAACAGCGATCAGCGATCAGCGATCAGCGATCAGTGAACAACGATCAGTGACAACTGTTGGACCTGCTGACGGGTCACTGACCACTGTTCGCTGTTCGCTGTTCGCTGTTCGCTGACGCGCCGCGGCGCGGCCGCGGCGCGTGGTCGTCGCCGATCTCGATGACCAGGCGCTCGGCGGCGGGACGCGCCAGCATACGCAGGCCGTGAACCGCCGTCACCGGCAAAAAGCTTTCGACCAGTTCGTCCACCTGTGCGTCGGTCAACCCGCGACCGGTTTTTTCGCGCAGTTTTTGTTCCTGCAAGCGACGCCATTCGAAAATCTTTTGCACCGACGGCACGGCCAGATAAACCAGCACGTCGAGCAGCGCGAACAACGGGCGATAGGCGTCGAGCCGCCGGTTGACGGCGCGGGTGAACTCGCCCGTCGGGTCGTGGCGGGCGACGAACGCGGCGGCCTCGGGCGCGGCGGCCAGATGCGCCGCGAGTTCCTCGTCGGGCAAGCGCACGGCGCCGACAAACCAGCCCTCGAAAATGATCGCGTCGGGCCGGCCGCGAAAAACCGGCCAGGCCGATTCCGGCAGGCGGTCGCCTTGGCCGTCGTGCAGCGATTTGTCGAAGGCCGGCAGCGCGGTCACGCTCGCGGGATCGGCGTTGCGCAGCCGTTCGATCGTTAGCGCGCCGAGGGCCGCGTCGTGACTGCCGGGGTTGCCGCGCACGCGCTGGTACGGATCGCGCGGGTTTGCCGCCCGTAGCCGCTCGCGGTCGACCAGCGGCAGATAGAGGTCGTCCAGCGAAAAAGCCGCGACGCTCACGCCGAGTTCCGCCAGCAGAATACGCAAAATCGCCGCGGCCGTCGTTTTCCCCGAGCCCTGGGCGCCGGCGACGCCGACGATCAGCGGCGCCGATTGCCGGGCGCCGCGCTCGACCAGGCCGCGCGCAAGCGGCTCATAGACGTCGGTCAGGGCCGCGGAAAAATCCGCCGCAATGCCGAGTTCGTCGCGCACGAAAGCGAGGCAGCGTTCGGTGATGCCCATGGCGGCGGTCATCTTTCATCGAGCCGGCGGCGTACTGTTCTTCGCCGCGCGCTTCGGGGTTATAACGCAGGAATCCGGCGAGTTGAAGCGCCGGCGCCGCCGTGTTATTTTCCGTCGGCCTTCGGGGCGTGGCGCAGCTGGCAGCGCACCGGTTTTGGGAGCCGGGGGTCGCCGGTTCAAATCCGGCCGCCCCGATTTTCACCCGCCCGAGAAAAACGTACATGACCGAAACCTGGCCCGTCCTCCGGTTGCTCAATTGGTGCCGCGATTTTTTCGCCGGCAAGGGCATCGACACGCCGCGGCTCGACGCCGAGGTGCTGCTGGCCCACGTGCTGGGCGTCGATCGCGTCGGGCTGTATCTGCGCTTCGATCAGCCGCTGCAGGAAAACGAGTTGGCGGCCGTGCGCGAACTGGTGCGGAGGCGGGGCCGGCGCGAGCCGGTGGCGCACCTCGTCGGAACGAAGGAATTTTTCGGGCTGACGTTCCGCGTCGATCGGCGCGTGCTGACGCCCCGGCCGGACACCGAAGCGCTCGTCGAAGCCGCGCTCGCCGGCCTGCCCGCCGACGCGCCGCTGACCATTTGCGAAATCGGCCTCGGCAGCGGCTGCGTCACCGCGGCCCTCGCCGTCAAGCGCCCGGCGTGGCGGTTCGCGGCGACGGAACTTTCGGCCGACGCGCTGGCGCTGGCCGCGGAGAACCTGGCCCGGCACGGCGTCGCGGAGCGCGTGACGGCGACGCTCGGCGACCTGTTCGGCGACCTCGCCGGGCCGTTCGACGCGGTGGTCGGCAATCCGCCGTATCTGACGACCGCGGAGTTGCAGAAAGCCATGCCCGAGGTGGCGCAATACGAGCCGGCGGCGGCGCTCGACGGCGGGCCGGACGGGCTGGCGGTGATTCGCCGGTTGGTCGCGGAGGCGCCGGAGCGGCTGCGCCCGGGCGGGCTGCTGGCGCTGGAGTGCGGCGCGGGGCAGGCGGCGGCGGTCGCCGCGTTGTTCGACGAGACCGGCCGTTATCAGCTGGTCGCCATTCACAAAGATTTGGCCGGGATCGACCGCGTGGCAGCGGCCCGGCGCACGGAGCGCTGACATGGAAAAAATGGTGATTCACGGCGGCGAGCGGCTGCTCGGCGAAACGACGGTCGGCGGCTCGAAGAACGCCGCGTTGCCGATGCTCTGCGCGACGATCCTCGCCCGCGACCTGTGCACGCTGCGCGGCGTGCCGGGCCTGCGCGACATCCGCACGGTGAAGATGCTGCTGGAAGGCCTCGGCGTGACGCTGAGCGCGGCGGCCGGCGACATCGTCGTCGATCCGCGCGGCCTGGCGGGCCACGAGGCGCCGTACGAAATCGTCAAAACGATGCGCGCCGGCGTGCTCGTCCTCGGCCCGCTGCTGGCGCGGCTCGGCCGGGCGCGCGTGTCGCTGCCGGGCGGTTGCGCGATCGGCGCGCGACCGGTCGATCAGCATCTCAAAGGCCTGGCCAAATTGGGCGCGGAGATTCGCATCGACCACGGCTACATCGAGGCGACGGCCCCGCACGGCCTGCGCGGCGGCGTATTCTGTTTCGACACGGTCACCGTCGGCGGCGTGGAAAACCTGATGATGGCCGCGGCGCTGGCCGAGGGCGAAACGGTGCTGGAGAACTGCGCGCGCGAGCCGGAAATCGTCGCGCTGGCCGACTGGCTGCGCGGCATGGGCGCGAAGATCGAGTGCGACGGCGGCGACGTGATCCACATCGTGGGCGTCCCCGAACTCGGCGGGGTCGATCAGGCGCTGATCGCGGACCGCATCGAGGCCGGCACGTTGATGGTCGCCGCGGGCATCGCCAAGGGCAACGTGCTGTTGCGCAACGCGCCGCTGGCCAACATGGAAACCGTCGTCGACAAGTTGCGCCAGGCCGGCCTGATCGTCGAGCCGGAAACCGGCGGCGTGCGCGTCGTCGGGCCGCACCGGCCGCGGGCGGTGGACATCAAGACGCGGCCGTATCCGGGCTTCCCCACCGACATGCAGGCGCAACTCATGGCGCTGGCGAGCCTCGCCGACGGCCTGTCGGTGATCGCCGAGACGATCTTCGAGAACCGCTTCATGCACGTGCTGGAGCTGCAGCGCATGGGCGCGCGCATCTCGATCGAGGGCCACAGCGCGCTGGTGCGGGGCGCGCCGTTGCTGATGGGGGCGCAGGTGATGGCGACCGATCTGCGGGCGTCCGCGAGCCTGGTGCTGGCCGGCCTGGCGGCGGAGGGCGTCACCGAGGTGCAGCGCATCTACCATCTCGATCGCGGTTACGAGCGGCTGGACCAGAAACTGATCGCCCTGGGCGCCAAAATCCAGCGCGCGGAGCAGGACAAGCCGTGAACGAAAAACTTGACACCCGTTGCGCAAACCGACATTATTCGGCCGATGCAAGCCGTCACCCCTGAGCACAACATCTTCGGCAATCCTTCCATCAAGGGGAACCTGGATCAGGTGCACCCGGCCAAGCTGCTGTACGGTTTTTTCAAAGCGAAAAAAACCGGCGCGCTGAAATTCAACGACGACGCCAACGACATCTGGCTGTATCTGGCGAAGGGTTGCCTGGTCGCCTACGAACGCGGCGTGTTTGCGCAGGACGATTTCGCCTGGCATCTCGTCCGTTTCGGTCTAATCGCCGAAAAAGAATACACGATCATGCGCCGCAAGGCCGAGCGCAAGAAAACCTCGCCGGTGCAGATGCTGATCGACGACGGCGTTCTCGATCGCGCGACGGTGCAGCGGCTGGCGGTCGGTTTTTACGAGCGCAGCCTGATCGGCCTGTTCTCCTGGCGCCGCGCCACGTACCTTTTTTACGAACGACCGGAGTTGGAAGGGTACGCGGGCGACCCGGAGCCGCTGCGCACCTTGCGCTGGATTCTCGACGGCGTCCGGCGAAAGTACCACCAGGGCTGGATCGAAAAGCGGCTCGAACAAAGGATGGAGGCGCCGCTCAAGGTCTTCGCCGAGGCGCCGGCGACGCTCGACCAGTTGCTCGTTTCTGAACCCGAACGGCTGATCGCCGAGCAAATTCGCCAGGGCGCGACGCCGGCCCAGATCATCCGCCAATCGACGTTGACGCCGGCCGAGGTGCGCGCCTTGCTCTACGGTCTGGCGACCATCGAGTGCATCAAGTTCGAGGCCAAAGACAAGGCGAAGAAGAAAAAGAAACCGGCCCCCGCGGCGCCTCAGCGTCCGGTCGACCCGCTGGAAAATCTGTTTCGCGAGGCCGAGGCGAGCCTTTCGCGCATCCACCTGGAGACGACGCTGGAGAAGGTCGTCAACGCGGATTCCGGCGACGAGGCCGGGTTCGCCGACGCCGCGGCGATCGCGCAGTTGTCGTCGGCCCTGGCCTCCGGTTCCGAAGGATTGACCCCGCAACTCAAGCAAAAAATTCTCGACCGGATCCGCGACCTGCAAAGCACGCCGACGCCCCCGGGAGAGCCGGCCCTCGTCGCCGAGGCCGTCGCAACGAATCCGCCGGTGGGTTCGCCCGAGGACCTCGCCGAGTTGGCGCGCATCCTCGATCCCGCCCCGCCGCCGGAAACCGCGCCCGCCGACGAGTCGCCGGAAGAAATGGCGCCGCCGGCGCCGACCGACGACTTCGGCATGCGAGACGCGCCGGACTCGGCCAACCTGCCGGATTTCGGTTCCTTGGATCTCGACCAGGCCGCGGCCAAGGCCGGCCTAGTGGAGTCCGGCGACAAACCGGCGGACGAGAATCCCGACCTGTTCGCCGTATCCAGCGGCGACATGGCGTTGCAAGACGAAGATCCGCCCGACCAACTTTTCAAAATGGGCGCGGCCTTGCTCGAGCAGGAGCAATGGGAGCAAGGCTATCGGGCCATCGCCCGCGCCGTCGAACGCGGTTACGCCTCCGCCGACGCGAAGGTCCAACTGGGGTGGGCGTTGTTCCACGCCTTCCCCGACGACTCCGACCGGTTCGCCAAAGCGGCGGAATTCGTGCAGCAGGGCATCGATCTCGAGCCGCGAAACGCGGTCGGCTATTTGGCGATGGGCAAGCTTTATCTCGCCGCTGGCGACAAACACATGGCCGAATTGTATTTGGTCAAAGCCGTCGAATTGGATCGCGACTGCCGGCCCGCGAAAGAGCTGATCCGCAAGATTTATCAAGAGAAGTAGTCAGAAGACAGTAGTCAGTGGCCAGTAGGATCGCCCGCGAGCGTCTTCCGATTTCCGTCTTCCTCATCCCTAAACCGAAGTTCCCGGAAGTTTTAAGGCATGGAACCGGGACATCTCTTTGATAAGGCAGGAGATGTTCCTGCAAGAACCGCGCCAAATGTACCCATGTAAATGGACCAAGCGCACGCCTGACCGCCTGCCCGTTCACAGCTTCCGCACGCTGCTCAACGTGCTGGCCACCCAGTGCCGCAACCGCTGCCGGATCGACACCGCGTCCGATGCGCCGACTTTCGAACAGTTGACCGAACCGACGACCTTGCAGCAACGCGCCTGCGAATTGCGGCAGGTGCAGCCAGTAACGGGAACGCCGATTTCTG
>Ga0181517_10002938_pt1 | contig 16756 bp, 13 predicted proteins | sample PEATcosm2014_Bin_31_FD_119748 | JGI IMG/M metagenome (GOLD analysis project Ga0181517, IMG submission 119748) | Peatland microbial communities from MTU Mesocosm Facility, Houghton, MI, USA - PEATcosm2014_Bin01_30_metaG | ecosystem: Environmental > Terrestrial > Soil > Wetlands > Peat | place... | reverse complement strand
CGGCCGCGAAATGCAGTTGCACGCCGGTGAGACCGCAGGCCTCGACCGCGGCGACGATTTCATCCAGCGATGCGTCCACAAACACGCCGATCTTTTCAACCGATGCGGGCAGATGTGGAACAATGGCTGCCACCTGTTCCACGGTGACGCGCCTCGGGCTGGGCGCAAAGACAAACCCCACGGCGTCGGCTCCGGCCAAAACCGCCATCATCGCATCCTCAAGCGAGGTATTGCCGCAAATCTTGATCCAAAGGCTCATCGTGCCACTCCGGCTCCGGATAGCAGCGCCGCGAGCGCCGTGCCGGGGTCGGGTTGGCGCATCAGGCTCTCTCCGATCAAGAAGGCATCGAAGCCGGCGGTTCGCAAGCGGGCCACGTCTCCCGGAGTAGCGATCCCGCTCTCGGCCACACGGACGACCGCGCGAGGAATCCGATCCACGAGTTCAAGCGAGGTCTCGAGACGAACTTCGAGAGTTTTCAAGTTGCGGTTGTTCACGCCAATGGCGTCGGCGCCCGACTCTCCCAGCGCGGACAGCACCCGATCCAATTCTTCTGCCGTATGCACCTCGACCAGCACGTCAAGCTGATGGGCTCGCCCAGCCTGGGCAAAATGCTTCATCTCCGCGTCGCTCAGTGCTGCGGCGATCAGCAAAATTGCGTCGGCCCGGTGGGCGCGGGCTTCAAGGATTTGATACTCGTCCACCATAAAATCCTTGCGCAGGCAGGGTAGCCTAACTGCTGTTGAAGCCAACTCCAGGTTGCGCAGGCTGCCCTGAAAGAACGGCTCGTCGGTCAGCACCGAAAGCGCTGCGGCGCCGCCCGCCTGGTATCGCCGCGCCAGCCACGCTGGGTCGAAATCCGCGCGGATCAGGCCCTTTGAGGGCGAAGCCTTCTTCACTTCGGCAATGATCGCCGGACCATCGGCCGTTTTTCTGCGCAGCGCGTTCGCCCAGCCGCGCGGATGATGAGCCGCCGCAAGCTGCTCCAGTTGTCGTGCCGGAATACGAGTCTTGGCTGCAGCCACCGTGGCCCGCGTCGCCGCCAGAATTGTGCCCAGGTGCGTTGTCATGCGCTGGGTCGAGTATACGGGGTCGGAGGCAGCGAAGTGGATACGGCGTTGCCTGCGGTCTTCTCGTATTGGTGTGAGTTTTCCGCTTGTTCTATTACCGGCCTCTGTACCCACCCTGGACTCTGCGCGGATGCGTCCGACCTGAAGACAAAGGCGCTGATCTTGGCGGTTGGCGCCGCGGTTCGCCACAACCACACCCAGTACGATGCGCTGTTGGCCAACGGTGAAGACCGAGCCGACGCACGCCAACAGATCGCGGGCACATCGAGACCATTGCCAAAGGCTTCCAGGCGCTGCGGACGAGAGCAAGGATCAACAACAAGGTGGTCCTTTACTCTGCTCGTCAAACCTGCGCAAGCTATGCCTTGGCTGCTACTGGAAACCTCTTTGCGGTGGCGGCATCGATGAGGCTTGTCGATACCAAGTCAATGGAGCCGTACCAACATCGCCACTTGAGTTCACTGCGAGTTGCCATCAACCACACAAACCGAGGCTTGTCGGAGTTTGGTCACATTTTTGGTCACAGTCCGTCTGAAGCCGCAGATCACGATCCCAGAGTTCAAGGTAATCTATTGAATTCAAATTAGTTAATGGTGGGCCTGCAGGGATTCGAACCCCGAACCAAGGGATTATGAGTCCCCTGCTCTAACCGTTGAGCTACAGGCCCACAAAATGAGGTTAAGTGCTGCGGATTAAGAGAGATGCTCCAATCGAACCATCATGCATGTTTGCACCACTTTTGCAGCAGGGTCGCCGTTTTTTGACCCGGGTGTTCCTCTGTCCCCCCCGGAAATCAAAGGGAAAACAGCCGAAGGATCGTGAAGTCAAGCTCTAAACTCGGCAGACCGGGAGTCTGCTTGATATCGGGCAGCTTGAGAAATGCCCCTCTACCCAGCGGCGAACATCCTGCAATCCCTCTATGATTGCACACTCTTAAGCGCGCATCACCGCGTCGAAAGCCCGAAAGCTAAATGACGGGATGACTCCCCCCTCCGCCCCCCGCGTTATCATCCCCCTATGAACCTCGAAGCCATCCAACTCGCTCTCCGCGAGGCCGGCCATGACGGCTGGCTCTTCTACGACCATCACCACCGCGACCCCATCGCCGGACGCATTCTCGGCCTCGATCCCCAGGCCCACATCACCCGCCGCTGGTATTACTACGTCCCCGCCACCGGCGAGCCGCGCAAGCTTGTCCATCGCGTCGAGCAAGGCCGCCTCGACGCGCTCCCCGGCGCCAAGGGCCTCTACTCCAGTTGGCAGGAGCTGGCCGCCGGCCTTGACGCCATGCTCGCCGATGCGCGCACCGTAGCCATGCAGTACTCACCCAGCAACGCCATCATGTACGTCTCTATGGTCGACGCCGGCACGGTCGAGTTCCTCCGCTCCCTCGGCAAGCAGATTGTCACCTCCGCTGACCTTGTCGCCCAATTCGAAGCCGTCCTCACAGAGGAGCAAATCGCCAGCCACACCGTCGCCCAAAAAGCCATCGACTCTATCCTCGCCGAGGGCTGGCGGGAGATCGATCGCCGCCGCCGCTCCACTGGCCTAACGGAATTCGACCACACGCAATGGCTCAGCGAAGCCATGCGCCGCGAGGGCCTCATTTGGAGCGACGGTCCCAACGTCAGCGTCAACGCCAACTGTTCCGACTCCCACTACGAGCCCACCGCCGAGCGCTGTTCCCCCATCGTCGAGGGCGATTTTCTGCTCATCGACATCTGGGCCCGGCCCAACCAGGCAGGCTCCATCTTTTATGACATTACATGGACTGGAGTAGTAGGGCGCGAACCCACCCCACGCGAGCAACTGGTCTTTGAGACCGTCCGCAACGCCCGCGACGCCGCCATCGCCGCAGTCGCGAAAGCCTTCGCCGAGAGCCGTCCCATCTGCGGCTACGAAGCCGACGACGCAGCCCGCTCCGTCATCCAGGCCGCCGGCTTCGGCGAATACTTCACCCACCGCACCGGCCACAACATCGCCCAGGAGCTCCACGGCGCCGGCGCCCATCTGGATAACCTCGAAACCCACGACACCCGTCGCTTGCTGCCCAACACCTGCTTCAGCGTCGAGCCTGGCATTTACCTTCCCGAATTCGGCGTCCGCAGCGAAGTCAACATGCTCACCGCGCCCGGCAAGGCATGGGTCACGGGGCGGATTCAACGGGAACTGGTGCGGATCTAATGGGTAGTCACCAGGGCTAGAGATTTGAGCGTGTTTCAAAAGTTCGCTCTGCGTCAGGGCATGACTTCAGTCGTGCCGAAAAGGGCAAGAAAAACAAGAGGTTTTAACCCCTGAGGTGGCACAACTCGGATGCGGCTGACATTTCTGAAACAAGCCCTGGCGATCAGTGATGAGCCGCCTTCCCGCTTGAGAGTGATCACTTTTTCGCTCCGGTGGGACGGTTGGTCAGGCACAAATCCTGCTGACCACTAATCACTAACCACTGCCCTTGTGCGGTATAGTCAAAAAGGTATGGCAAGCGAACAAAACAAAGATGCATCGGTGGATAAGGGCTTCATCTACCTGCCCTTGATCGCCGGTTGGCTGGTCCCTGGCGCGGGGCATTTCCTGCTGCGCAAGTGGGGTCGCGGAGCGCTCATCGCTGTTTCAATCGTCGGCATGTTCGGCCTCGGCATCGCCATGCAGGGCAAAATCTATTCCGGCGCCCACGACGTGCTCGACCTGCTTGGCCTGGTCGGCGACCTGGGCAACGGCCTGCTCTTCGTGCTTAGTCGTATTCTGGGCCTGGGCGCGGAACAGGTACAGGTCACCACCGCCGACTACGGCACCCGCTTTATCGTGGTCTCTGGCCTCTTGAACGTGATCTCCGCCGTTGACGCGCACAACCTGCGTACCGGGAGGAAGTTCTGATGCTTCATCCCTCCCATTTCGCCGCGCTGGTCCTCTTCGCCCTGTTTGCGTCGGTCATCTTCGGCATCACCCAGCGCGAGACGCCGCCCCGCATGATCCGCTATGGCATCTACTGCTTTGTGCTCTTTGTAGGCTCAGCCATTGTGCTCAGTTGGCTCATGTTCCTCATCGCGCGCTAGCTTGCTCGACGTGCACCGGGACAAGAAAAGCGTAGAGATCGCCTAATTTCTCACGCGCGCAGGAAACTGTAGCGCAGGCCTCCCGGCCCTCGGCGGCTTCATCCAACTCGGCTCGAACTTCCCATTTGCCCAAAATCGCCCAAAAATCCCTGCATTTCCGCGTACACATGGCCCTGCGTCTTTTTGGGCACGCTGTTTACCACTTAATTCATTCCATTGATGAAAAAGGACCTACACCAGTTCATCCCGCTCCCAGACCGTCGCGTCGAAGGTGTGTGCAATTTCGTACCCCTCTGAGCGATAAAGCTCCACCGCCTCAGTATTGGCCTCGGTTACGGTAAGCGAGATCTCCGCTGCGCCCAGCCGCAGAAAATGAAAGGCGGCCATGGAAAGCAGCATCCGGGCCAGGCCCTTGCGGCGGTAGCGCGGATGAACGCATAGCTGGGTGATGTGGCCGCTCTGCGGGCTCACTCGTGAGCCCAGCACCAGCGCGACAATCTCCCTGCTCGCGCGCTCCACCACCACGTGCGAACACGGTGCCGAAAACGTGCCGCATCCCGAGTAGCGCACAATGTTGTGCAGAAAGCGTTGCGAGCCGTGGATTGAGCGATACTGGTCGTTGATCAGGCTGTCGGGATGGTTGCCGTAGGCCAGACAGATCAGCCGGCCCGCGGCCGTCAAGTCCTCGTCGCGCCAAGGGCGCAGTTCCAGTTCCTGCGGCAGATCGACCTGGGGCGTGCCCCAGAGACCCTCGAGTTGCTGCACCATGAAGAGCCGCCGGTAGATATCGAAGCCGTTCTTCTGGAAGGCGGCGGCATGCGATCCTGCCGGGTGCAACAGCAGTTGCGACTCCACCCGGTCAACATGCGGCGAATTCAGCAGCGTCTCCAGCAGGTGCTTGAGCAGCGTCTCCTCAATCTCAAATGCCGATCCCGGACCTGGCCCAGGCATGGCAAACACGTCCCCCACAACCGCCTTGCTTTCTTCGTAAACGCAGAACGCATAGCCGGTCACCTGCCCCGCGTCCACCGCCCCATATCCCGGCAGCATGTGGCTGTCCAGATACTGCATCAGCAATTTGACCGATGGCCGATAGTCCCAATGCAGGCGTTTCTTCCACAGTTCGCCCTCGGCATCCAGCACCGGGCGCAGCATGGGCGCCGCAAAGTGTCTGAGGTCGAGGATCTCGATGGAAACGCCAGATGCCATAGATTTGCCTGTTTGACGCCGAAGCGTCGGTGAAAGTTGAGGCATTTTCCGGATCAGGAAGCAAAAACGCCCGCCAAACCCGGCCAAGGCCTACTTCAAACGTTCAAGAAAGCATACCTCAACCCGCACCCAAGATGGAGTATGTCCTGCGCTCACTTTGCATTAAGTTGAAGTCTGTTGCAACCTGCGGTGCAAACTATCGGCTTACCGGCTGCCCACCAGGTAGACCATCAGCCCCTGCTCGGGCCAACTGAACAGTTGCTGATAGCTTCGGCCTTCCAGGTACTCTTCAAGCGCAGCCTGTGTATTCAGGTCGGTCCCTCCGCGGCCAGAGATGCGCGCCACCAGAATATGCCGCCCGTCCGGCACCCCGTCTTCCTCGTAATTCACCACTTCGCGATTGCGGTAGAACGAGAGCCCGTACTCCATGTCGCGCCGGACACGAAACACCGCCACCGTTTCATCGGCAGGAACATAATTGCCCAGCCGCTCCGCCAGCGGGCGAGCTGAGTAGGAGCGGTCAAGCAGGTGAATGGTTCGCTTGGTGGCCTCTACGGCTGGAATTGTGAAAACCGGGCCCACGCCATAGAGAAACAGCACCAGCACAATGAGTACTCCCGAGGTCACCAGCCGCAGCCGGGCCACCCCACCCCACCTGACCACGATCAGGATCAGAAGCGCCGCGCCCGAGGCAGCCAGCAGCGCGGCCACCAGAGCGTAGGTGGGGGGCATTTGCTTGCCATGAGCAACAAACCACGGCAGCAGCAGCGCGAACATGGTCATCACGCCGGAGAGAAGCGCGTGTCCGCCAAGCACCCACCGGTTCAGCCCCCGCTCCCGGCGGCGGAAAAGGTAGTCGCCGGTCAAAATCGTGATGGGAGGAATGGAGGGCAAAATGTAACCCGGCAGCTTTGACTGCGAAAAGGAGAAGAAAATAATAGGAATAAGCGCCCAGATCACCAGGAACTCGGGAAATGCGTCTCCGGGCTGGCCTGCGCATGGCTTGCATCGCGTGGTCCATCGCAACAGCCACTCGTTCATTGAAGTGCGCACGCCGTCCGCCAGCGCCTGCAAGGCCACGATGGTCCAGGGCATCAGCGCCAGCGCCACCACCGCAAGGTAGTACCAAAACGGCTGCGGGTGCTGGTAACGATTGGTCGCAAAGCGCTCCAGGTTGTGCTCCAGGAAGAACTCGCGGAAGAAGGTGGGATTCTGATGCTGCACGGCGATAAACCAAGGCAGCACCATCGCGAAATACAGCAAGACCCCTGGCCACCAGAAAGACCGCCATAGGATCGACCAGTCCCGGCGCAGGGCCGCGAACGAGGCCACAATCGCCAGGGCCAGAAACGGAGCCACCGGCCCTTTGGCCAGCGTGGCCAGCCCGGTAAAGAAATAAATGTCGTAAAGCCAGAACTTCGAGTCGGTCTCAAACCAGGCGTACCAGCCCAGCAAGCCGATAGCCAGCGGCGCCGCCATTTGCATGTCGGTGGATGCCCCGCGCGAAAACCCCATGATTCCCGCGCAGGCTACGGTAATGATGGCCGCATCCAGATGCCCCCCGGGCCTGAAGCGCCGCATGTGCAGGTAGATCAGCGCCACCATAATGAACGCAAAGCTGGTTGAAGGCAGGCGCGCGGCCCAGTCGTGCACCCCGAAATCCTGAAACACAAACATCGCCCGCCAATAGTAGAGCGCTGGTTTCTCAAGCCAGGGATGGCCGTAGAGATAGGGAGTAACACAGGCGCTCAGCCGGTCTTTGATGGTAGCGGCGGAGTTGAATCGGGCCAGCATTTCATGGGCGATTTGTGCGTAACGGGGTTCGTCGGCCCCCACCAGTCCCAGGCCGTCCCCACCCAGAATTGGAGTGAGTCCGTAAATAAGAAAGAAGCCGGTGAAAGCCAGAAACACAGCGGCCTCGCGGACGGTAGCTCCTCTGGGCAGCCGTCTACGCCGCGGTTCTGCCGCGTCCGGGGCAGAGGGTTCCAGCTTGATTTCCACTTTCAGCGTCCCTCCAGCGGGCAGGTCATGGCCTGATCCGCGCAGAATAGCTCTACCACCATCGGTCAGGGCGATTTTGGGGGAAACTGCCTGGCCCGGTTACAGCCGCATCCAAAAAAAAACGCGGAGCACTCGCTTCATTTCGACAGGGACAAGGCTAACAGATTCAAGCCGAATCTCAAGGGTTCTCACGCCGCATCTGGAGTGAACCCGGCCACACTGGGACGCAACACAGCCAGAATTTCATCAATCGCCCGCGGCAGGGGCCCGTCAAGCGTGCAGCCGGCCGCATTTTCGTGCCCGCCGCCGCCCAGCCCTTCGGCAATGGTCGACACATCAACCAACCCCTTGCTGCGCAGGCTCACCTGGATGCGCCGCTCCGGCAATTCGCGCAAAAACGCCGCCGCCTCAACTCCAAAGATAGACACGGCGTAGTTCACGATCCCTTCACAATCTTCATCCGCCGCGCACGAGCGCACCATATCCTGTTGCGTTACCCATAGCCAGGCCAGCCGTCCTTCGCGTTTCAGGTTGCCAAGGGCCGCGCCCAGCAGCAGCAGCTTTGAGGTGGCCGTCGAGAAAAACACATCTCTCGCAATTCGAATCGGATCGGCTCCGGCCAACACCAGTTCCCGCGCCACCGCAAACGTCGATGCCCGCGTCCCGCCGTATCGAAAGCTCCCGGTATCGGTCAGCACGGTAGTGTAAAGACTGGTGGCCATCTCCGGCGTAATCGTGGCTCCGGCAGTCAGCGCCAGCCGGTACACCATCTCGCCCACGCTTGCCGCCTCGCGGTCAATCCAGTTCAAATCGGCAAATTTCCGGCCCGTGGCGTGGTGGTCGATGTTGATCAGAAAAAACTTCTCCAGCCCCCGCACCTTGGCGCGAGCCAGTCCGTCGCACTCCAGCAGAATCACCGCATCGTAGGGGCCGTGCACGCGCTGAACCGTACGGATAGCGCTCGACCCCGGCAGCCCGCGGTAGATGGTTGGAACCCGGTCGGCCGTCACCAGGTCGGCGCGCTTGCCCATCTGCTCTAGAAGCATCCCCATGGCCGTCACGCTGCCCACTGCGTCCCCGTCCGGGCGCTCGTGCGAGCACACCAGGAATCGCTCTCCCTGGCGCAGAACTTTAAGGATTGCTTCGACCGGGTCTTCCGTCTCAGCGCCAGCCGAAACGGCCAACTCATCAGAAGGCAAATCCCGCGCCGCTTTTCCGCTCGAGTCTTCCATCGGCGGCTACTTTCCCGGGTCCTGCACGGCGGGGCCGGCGGGCGGCGCAACGTCGGGGCTCGCGGGAGACTCAATCTGCTTCTTTTGCCGCTTCCGCGTCCGGTCCATCAACTCCACAATGCGCGCCTGGAAGCGCCCCGAGCGGTCGGCCAGAAAACTCAGTTCAGGCACATGGCGCACTCCCATGCGCTCCTTCAGCTCATAGCGGATAAATCCCTTGGCCGCTTCCAGTCCGGCGATGGTGTCCGTTTCGGCTTTCACCACATCGTCCACCGCGCTGTCCATGGCCACATACACCCGCGCTGACTTGCCGCCGGGGCCTATCAGCACCTCGGTTACGTAGCAGAATCCAATCCGCGAGTCGGTCAGTTCGCCCTCGATCATGGATCCAATCTCCAGCCGCAGCGTCTCCGCCACCCGGTCCTGATGATGCTTTCGTGCTCTGTGCTCGGGCATGACTTCTCCTTACCGGGGTTAAACCATTCAGCATAGCAGAGAGGCTCTGCCCGGCAGCGCGCCGCCGGGAACACCCAGCCGCAATGCCCTCATTTCACAGAGCAAAAGGACCTCGTCTAAGCTAAAGGAAACGATTTCCCAAGCCGGCTGCAGGCAAACTCGACTTCGCACCGTTCTGCGCATGTCTTGTAACAGGGCGCGACTTTACAGGCTGCGGAAAAGCTCCCCAAATCGGCGTCTTCCCTGTGCCTTGTAACAGGGCACGACTTCAGTCGTGCCGCAACTGCCGTGGAATCAACGCGGGCTTCAGCCCCTGCTAAGGCCAATTTGGGCGTTTTGCTCAAACTAGCCACTTTTTCCGCAGCCTGTTCCCCCCCCCGCATACCATCAGCAAAGTCAGCCGCGCCTTTACCGCCTGCGTGAGAACTGGATTTCTGCGCCGACTCGCTAACTTGCCATGCCGCGAAGCGGCGCTAACTCGCTACTTTTCAATACAACCGTTTTCAACTCAACGTCCACTTTTCCCTTCGCAGGCTCATGGAAACCGGTTCTCACGCACCCACTTCAAGCCCGGAGACAGGCGTTTCGGGGATTTCTCATGCAATTGACCTTTTTCCCCAGCCTGTCAAGCCGCCGCCCCAATCCTCGGCGACCTCCACAACTAGCAATTGGACGCCAAAGGCCTGCCCATCGTTTTTTCCGACGGCGGCAGCATCCCCGCAGCCTCACAGCTTTCCAAAGCACGTCGATCCTCAGCCGGAATGATTCTTGTCTTCGACTGGGGAAAACAGTGGAATCATTGTGCATACAGCAGTAGGAGGGGCACGGACGCCATGATCATGCACAAGGTCTCATCCGGATTTGTGCACCTTCGAGCGCTCTGCCTCGGAGAAACGCGATGAGTCCGCGCTTTGCGCGACTTGTCTTCGGTTCTCTCCCGCCAGGGGACGCGGGACTCGCTGACGTCATCGATGGCAATCCTGCAACGGTTTCCCGTGCGGAAACACCTATCATCACTCATCTTCGGCAAAAGTTTCGCTCCGACGAAGCCTTGGTCGAGCAAATCCAGGAAGGTGACAGTAACGCCCTGACCGTCCTATTCGATCGGTACGGCGCACGCCTCTTCGCGATTGCTCGACGTATCCTCCGGAATGACGCCGAAGCTGAAGACGCAGTTCAACAGACTTTTCTTGACGTGTTTCGATCCATCCAACAATTCGATCCGGACAAGGGCAAGTTCAGAGCCTGGCTGTTCATGTTTGGATATCAACGGATCTTCAATTGCCGCCGATCTCTCTCAGCGAATCGGTTCTTTGAGACCGATCCATTCGATGAATTCGCGCCGGGGTTGGCTTATGAACCGGAGCGCCGACCCTGCTTTTCACAGGCGGAAACCGCTGTCCTTATCGAGCAGGTGTTGAGCGGCTTGCAGTTTCGCCAGCGCCGCACCATTGAGCTCGTTTACTACGAAGGACTCACGGCCGAAGAGATCTCCATTCGTACCGGAGAGACGGTTCGCGTAGTTCGGCACAATCTTTACCGTGGTCTTGAAAAGCTCAGGAAGGCCGTAGGCGGGGAGACTCGGTCCCCCGGAAACCTTTCCAAGGGGGCAAAGAGATGAACACGAGCCATTCCTATTTTGAAGTTCTCTGCGCACTCGCAGGAAGCGGACAGTTGACCGACACGGAGATGGCGGAATTGCGGGAGCACTCCGAACGCTGCCTTTCATGCACCAGTCGGCTTGTTGAGATTAATCGGTTGAGCCTCCACATTTTTTGCGCGCATGCCCTGCGCCAACCAGTAACAGGGATGCCAAAAGGCCTGCGCGAGCGCTTCATTGCGCGTGCAAACCACGAAGGGGTAGTGCTGAATTCTCGCGTTCCAAATCTCGCCATCGGTGGGTCTAGTTGGGCCGCTGCATTCGTTGGAATACTGCTTTTGGTGTTTTTAGTTCAACATTTTGGACCGCCTCAAAATCCAGTTGGCACGTCCGCGCGCGCCGGCCAATCCGGTGTCTCAAGACTACTTTTCAAAGAGAAGGGTGATTCGCCGGACGTATCCGGGAACGGCCGGGCAAATCGGATACGAGCAGGTCAAACTCGCAGTCAGCAAAACACCAAACACAGATTGCATGGAGTTTTCTTATCGGTTTCTCGCACAACAAAACTAGCTGAATCATCCCAGCTTGAACCAGATGGTTCTCGTTTTGATCCGACCGCTTATTCGCGGACCTTCACGATCTTCTCCCGTCCCTTCCTCGGGATGGCAAGGGGTGACGACACAGTGCGGTGGGCTCCTGCCCAATATGTGCTGCCGAAACTCGATTTCGCTGGATCTGTGGACTTGATAAAAGACGCTCCCCCGGAGCTCTTGGCCGAGTGCGAACATCGAACATTCGCCCTATGGATCCCTCAAGGAAACTTCGGCACTGGAGTTCTTGACCCGCAATCCCTGCTTCGCGATTTCGATCCGGATACATTCCGACCACCGTTGACTCGCGACTTCAAAGAGAACATCCCCGCCCTCCAGTTCACTCAGAAAGCAACCCACTGAGCCAGCAGTAGCAAAGAAAGGGATCGAAATGAATCATTTGAGAATTGCTGCGCTTGTGCTGTGCGTCGCAACGCTGCCGAGCGCCGCCACAGCCCAGGCCCCTCCAGACAAACTCGTAACCCAATACGTAGTCGTGTTGAATTTCAACGAGGCAGTCCTGCGCACTTCCGAGGCGCAAAAGGCGCTCACGGCGTTGCAGGCCCAGTTCACTCCGCGGCAATCGCAGCTCCAGGCGCTTAACGACGAAGTTGAGACACTGCGCAAACAGATGGAGAGCACCAACGATAAAGTGAGTGAATCGGAGAGGGCAACGCGCGTACAGACGCTCGATAAAAAGGAAAAGCAACTCCAGCGCCAGGTTGAAGACTTCAAGACAGATTCGCAGACTGAATCGCAGCAGGTATTCCAGCGTGTTGCCCAGAAGGTATTCAGTTTTCTGCAAACATATGCGCCTCAGCATGGCTACTCAGCCGTCATCGAGCGCGGTTCCGATGCTTCTCCAGTCGTTTGGTATGCCGCAAGCAATATGGACATTACAGGTCAACTCATAAAAGCCTACGACGGTCAGTCCGGGGCAACCTCACAGCAAAGTCCTGCAGGTCCAACGAACCGCGAATTGGCGAAGCCGCCGGTGCCATTGCCTGACAACCCACCTCACCACCCGTAGATTCGCACTGAGCAATCGAATCTCAAACGTTGCCCAAATCCCATTACATACAAAAGAGCCGCAGCGCCTTCCAACGCTGCGGCTCTTTTCGGCTGAATTGCTGCCGAACTACATTTCTTTGACGCCTTCCACAAACGCCTTCAGCTTGCGGCTGCGGCTGGGGTGGCGCAGCTTGCGCAGCGCCTTGGCTTCAATCTGCCGGATGCGCTCGCGCGTCACTTGGAAGCTCTGCCCCACCTCTTCCAGCGTGTGCTCGGAGCCGTCTTCAAGGCCAAAGCGCATCTTGATCACCCGCTCTTCGCGCGGCGTCAGCGTGCGCAGCACCTGCGAGGTGTACTCCTTCAGGTTGACGCTGATCACGGCTTCAGACGGCGACACCGCCTGCCGGTCCTCGATAAAGTCGCCGAGGTGCGAATCTTCTTCTTCGCCGATGGGCGTTTCCAGCGAGATGGGCTCCTGCGCGATCTTGAGTACCTTGCGCACCTTGGCCACCGGGATGTCCATGCGCCGCGCGATCTCTTCACTCGACGGCTCGCGGCCTAACTCCTGCACTAACTGGCGGCTGGTGCGGATCAGCTTGTTGATCGTCTCAATCATGTGCACCGGGATGCGAATGGTGCGTGCCTGGTCCGCGATGGCCCTGGTAATGGCCTGGCGAATCCACCACGTTGCATAAGTCGAGAACTTATAGCCGCGGCGGTACTCGAACTTATCCACCGCCTTCATCAGGCCGATGTTCCCTTCCTGAATCAGATCGAGGAACTGCAATCCGCGGTTGGTGTACTTCTTGGCGATCGAAACCACCAATCTCAAATTAGCTTCAATCAACTCGCGCTTGGCCTGCTCGGCATCCATGTCGCCCTGGATCATCTCGCGCTGCGTGCGCTTCAGTTCCAGAATCGACACCCCCGCATCGCCCTCGATTTTTTCGAGATCGGCCTTGCAGTTTTTCTGCTGGCGCCGGTACTCCTTCTTCAGGTCCTCGCTCTTGCTGGCTTCGAACTTCTGGTCCAGCGACCGTATCTGCCGCTCCAGCGTGCGCATGGTGTCCACGGTCTTGTTGACCCTGTCCAGCAGCCGCTTGCGCTCCATGGCCGTGTACTTCAGCTCGCGTACAATCCGCGAGATCAGCACCTTCTCGCGCGCAATCATCCAGCGCGTGTGCCGCGCTGAGGCCACCTTGGCCTTGGGCGCGCCGGCGGGCAGGGGGGCCTGCTTCTCTTCCAGCTTGAGGATGTTCTTCTGATGTTTCACCAGTGCGTCAATGCGGGCCACGGTGGCCTTCACGCGGGTCTGCACCACTTCTTCGGTGAGTTCTTCCTCGTCGAAGATCACCACTTCCTTCACGTTGCGCACGCCGCGCTTCAGGTCCTCGCCCAGGGCCACAATCTCGCGAATCACAATCGGCGACCGCGAAATGGCCTTCAGCACGCGCAGTTGCCCGCGCTCAATGCGCTTGGCGATTTCCACTTCGCCCTCGCGCGTAAGCAGCGGCACCGTGCCCATCTCGCGCAAATACATGCGCACCGGGTCATTGGTTTTTTCCAGCGTCCCAGGCGTCAAATCCAGCTCGACGTCTTCGCCCTCTTCCAGCTCAAAGTCCTTGTCGCCGGGAAACTTGGGCGCGTCCAGCAGATCGATGCCCTGGGTGCCAATGGTCGTAATCAGATCGTCCAGATCGTCGGCCGAGCCAATCTCTTCCGGCAACATGTCGTTCACGTCGCCGTAAGTCAGATAGCCCTTCTCTTTGCCTACTTCGATCAGGCTGTCTATGTCGTGCTCAAATTTTTCATCAATCGCCAATATGCTCCTGCTCTCTTCGCGCAATCCAGATTAGGCACCGTGTTGCGCAACGGTGCGGAGTCCAGCCTGGGACGCGAAAAAATATTTCCAAACGGAAATCTTCGCGCAATTCCAGACATAAACTCGCGGTCACCCGCAAAAATAGCGGTCTCAGGTAGTTGCTCGGAACAGGATGACAAGCGCTTCAGGTTTTCGCCTGGGTCGCCCGCGAGCCGAAGCTCATGGTTGGGGCAGAGGGGCGCGCATCCTCACAGAGATCAATAGATTACCATAGCCTGGCTCGACTTCGCCAACTCAAAATCGAGGCGAATCCGTCTGCCCTCTCGAGCCGCTCTTTTCAACTGAGTGGGGCCGACCTGCTTTCGGCCCTCCCTGTTCCTGTTCATTTGACGCATCAGCCCCTAATTTGATGCAAACTATCACCGTTTTCAGCGCATAGGCCTGCACGTTGTCGGTCCCTACAACTCCGGCAGTTTCTGGTTATGCAACTGCCGCAGAGACCGGTCCAGGTCCACCTTTTGCTGCATCAGCAGGGCCAGTTCGGCAAAGTCGCCGCGCCGCTCCGCCTCCGGGATCAGGGCGCGCAACTCCCGCAGACGGCCTTCGATCACCCGCTCCTGGATCTCCTGGATAGCGCTCTGCACCTCGTTCTCCGTCGGAGGCTTGTTCTCCTTCAGCAGCGTCTCGGCCAAAAGCGCCTTTTGCGCCGCGTCCTCCACCACTTCCACAGGGTCCCGAGCCCCACGAACAGCCAGGATCTGCAGTGCCGGGAACACGCCAAGATGCTCAAACCATGTTGGTTGCTCACTCAGAGCTACCATTGCCAGCCTTCGCGCCGCCTCAAACTCCGGATCGTCAATCGACAACGCCCGCAGCAGCACCCGCTCTACCTCGTTCAGACCCGCACTCCGCGTCTCTACGTGATCCCGCCGCTTCAGCGCTGCCTGCCGCAGTTCCTCGCGCAGAACAGCCGAGTCGATACCCAGCTTTTGCGCGGCGTCGGCTGCAAACTGGTCCCGCGCCAGCTTCTCCGGCATCCGCCGAATATGCGGCAGCAGGTAGTTCATGGCCTTCACTTTCTGTTCCGCGCTGCCTCCCGGGAACATCCCCCGCGCCCGCTCGATCAGGTAATCCGACTGCCGACGCGCCCCGCGCACCGCCGCAACGTAAGCCTCCGCCCCCCGTTCCCGAATATACCGGTCCGGGTCCAGCCCGCCGTCCAGCGTCACCAGCTTGATGGTGAACCCCTCTTCGGTGAGCAGCGCAATCGACTTCTCTGCCGCGTTGGCGCCCGCCGCATCCGGGTCGAAGTTCACCACCACTTGCGAAGTATGCCGCCGCAGCAGAGCCACCTGCTGCTCGGTAAAGGCCGTTCCGCTGGTGGCAATCACGTTGTGGATGCCGCGCAAAAACACCGAGATGCAGTCCATCTGGCCCTCAACCAGCAGCGCAAACTCCGCCTGCCGGATAGAGGTTTTGGCCTTGTCCAGGTTGAACAGAACCATGCCCTTGGTGTAGAGCGGCGTCTCCGGCGAATTGATGTACTTCGGCCCCGCCTTCTCGCCCGTCTCCAGCGTCCGCGCCGTAAAGGCAATCACCCGCCCGCTTTCGTTGGCGATGGGGAACATTACCCGCTTCCGAAAACGGTCAAAGATATGCCCCTGCGTCCCGTCGCCCTGCTCTTTCCAACTGAACAGCCCGCTCAGCCGCAGCGTCTCGCCATCCGCCATGCCTTGCAGCCTGTCGCGCAGGGCGTTGAAGCTGTCCGGCGAGTAGCCGATGCGGAACTTGGCAATCCCCTCCGGAGTCAGTCCGCGGCCTGCCAGGTATTCGCGCGCCACCGCCCCTTCCGGCCCGCGCAACTGCTCTTCAAACCACGCGGTTGCCGTCTCATGCAGTTCCAGCAGCTTGGCCCGTTGGCGCGCCCCGGCCGCTTCCTCCGGAGAAGAAAACTCCCGCTTGGGCAGCGGAATGCCGCACTTCCCGGCCACAATCCGCACCGCCTCGGGAAAGCCCACGTTCTCGATCTTGCCCACAAAGCTGAAAACGTCGCCGGAAGCCCCGCAGCCGAAGCAGTGGTAGAACTGCCGCACCGCGTGCACTGAGAACGAGGGCGATTTTTCCTTATGGAACGGGCATAGCCCCGAGTAGTTCTGCGCCCCCGCCTTGCGCAGCCGGATATACCCCTCGATCACCTTGACGATGTCGGCCTGCTGCTTCACGGTTTGTGCAAAATCGGACATGGGATTCTGTAGCGCCGGCCTCCCGGCCGGCTGTTCTGAGGGCCTCCTGGCCCTCGGAGAATGCGCCAGACCCCAGAATTCTCGGTTGTAGCGCCGCCTGTGAGAATTGCCGGTTAGCTGTATTGAGCATAAGGCCGCAGGGAAAACAGGGATTGTGGAAGCGGTGGAAAGAGGGGACAATTCCGAGTTGGTCACGAACCACCTGGCCTCGGAGCCTGTTCCTAAACCGGCCCAACGCATAAGTCAGGTTGTAGCCGCAAGCCAAAGATCATGCTCAGCCAGACCGGCGAACCCTGGCCGACTTCTGGTGACCGATCCACAAGGCCTGATGTCTCGGCGCCGGGGACTTGGCAGGTTCTATAAAAGGGGATGTCAAGAAAAAACACTTCACCTGATCTGCCGGGGGAAGATATTTTTCTGACATCCAGCCCCTGTTGGCAGCAGCAATATACTTTGCTCGGGCGCGGTTTT
>Ga0181517_10002937_pt1 | contig 16758 bp, 16 predicted proteins | sample PEATcosm2014_Bin_31_FD_119748 | JGI IMG/M metagenome (GOLD analysis project Ga0181517, IMG submission 119748) | Peatland microbial communities from MTU Mesocosm Facility, Houghton, MI, USA - PEATcosm2014_Bin01_30_metaG | ecosystem: Environmental > Terrestrial > Soil > Wetlands > Peat | place... | reverse complement strand
AGAAATAGCGGAACGTGGGGAAGGTGATGCGCTCGCCCCAGCGGTTAGGATTGAACGGCACGGCGGGCGCGGGCCCCAGCCACATGTCCCAATCGAGGCCCTGGGGCACGGGAGCGTCGGGCAGATCGCTGTAGCGCTCGCGCTTGGTCAGCTCGCTCTGGAAGGTGTGGCAGAAGGTGATCTCGCCGAGCATGCCCGACGCCACCAGTTCCGCGGCCTTCCGAAAGTTGCCGCCGGAGCGCTGCATGGTGCCGGCCTGCACCACGCGATTGTATTTGCGCGCGGCCGCCACCATTTTGGCGCCCTCTTCGATGTAGACGAAGGAGGGCTTCTCCACGTAGACGTCTTTGCCCGCTTTGCAGGCCTCCACGGTCATGTAGGCGTGCCAGTGGTCGGGCGCGGCGATGCACACGGCGTCGATGGATTTGTCGCCCAGAATCTCGCGAAAATCCTTGGTAGCCTTGATGCCGGCAAATCCCAGCTTGCCCGCCAGGGCCTCGGCGCGCTCCAGCGCCGGTTGGTAAACGTCGCAAACCGCGGCCACCTGGATGCCGGGTACTTTGGCGGCATAGCCCAGATTGTCCGAGCCCATGCGCCCCACGCCGATGAATGCGACGGCGACCTTGTCGTTGGCGCCCCGCAGCTTTCCGCTGAACAGGGAGCTGGTAAGAGCCGCGCCTCCCGCGGTCTTCAGAAACACACGGCGGTCGGTCAAATCCGTTGCCATGGCATCTGTTTTACCAGATCGAAGGCTAAAATGGATATTGACACCCAAATCCTCATCATGAAATTGCGAATCCTGGCTTCCTTTATATTCTTAGCGGGTATGGCGTGGGCCCAGAACACACGCGGTTACTTTTTCGTGGCGCCCGGCGGAATAAGCGCGGCGGGAACCACCGAGCGCGCCTACGAAATTGGCGGCGGCGTGGAGCGCCTTCTCGAACACGGCATCGGAGCCGGCGCGGAGCTTGAGGGCGTGGTGCCGGGCGTTGGCAGGGTCGCCAACGCGGTGGGTCTCTTCTCGCTCAATGGCTCCTATCACTTTCTGCGCGATCGCCGGCTCGACCCGTTCGCCACCGCCGGTAACTCGCTGCTCTTCCGCGATTACACCGCCAACCTGTTCAACTAGGGCGCCGGGGTCAATTACTGGTTTCAGGACAACCTCGCTCTGCAGGTGGGCATTCGCGATCACGTCGGAGCAATGGCGGCATCACGATCCACTACTGGGGCATCCGCGTCGGCGTGGCCTTCCGCTGAGCGTGGTGCGCCAGGAGGCCGGTGGTAAAATGCCTCCTGGTGTCCACGCCCTCGCCGAATCCTGAGGCGACTGAGCCGCCCCTATCGAGAGCGGTTTGGAAAACCGGGCGCGCGCTGAGCGGCGCCTGGGCGCTGGCCGCGGTCTTGGCGGTTCTCGGCTGGCAGGCGGCCACGGTTCGCTTGAACTACGCCGGCAACTGGACCGCCCTCTTCTGTGCCGGTACGGCTCTGGGCGTTCCCCCCGCGCTGGCCTCCGAGCACGTCTACCTGTTCCCCGGCAGCGGCTGGGACGGGCAATATTATCACGGCATCGCGCACGATCCCCTGATCCGCGCGGATCTCTGGAAATCCATCGACGCGCCCCGCTTGCGCTACAGCCGAATTCTGGTCCCGGCCCTCGCCCACCTGCTGGCCTCGGGCGATACGGCGCGCATCGATGGGGCCTACCGGCTGGTGATTCTGGGCTTTCTTTTTCTCGGCGTGTACTGGCTCAGCCGGATCGCCGTGAACGCCGGGCGCCACCCTGCCTGGGGACTGGCGTTTTGCCTCGTCCCGGCGGCCATCTGCTCGGTCGACCGCATGGTCCCGGATATCGCCTTGGCCGCCCTGTGCCTTGGATTCGCGCTCTACGCCGGACGGGAGAGTCACGGCGCGATCTCTTATCTCGTGCTGGTGCTGGCCGCCCTGACGCGCGATACCGGGCTGCTTCTCGTCGTCGCTCTTTGCGGTTGGTGGCTCTACCGGGGGCGCTCCGCCCGAGCGGCTGTGTTCGCCACGGCCGCGCTGCCGGCCCTGGCCTGGTACGCCTATGTTCGCGCCCACACTCAACCGTTCGCCTATCACAGCCTGGTTTCGATTCCCTTCAGTGGTTTGCTGAATCGCTTCGTGCACCCCTTGGCGTACGCCCTGCCGCGAAACGAAGCGGCTTGGGCCGAGGCGCTCGATTATGTGGCGCTCCTCGGTCTCGTGCTGGTGCTGGCGCTGGTCGTCCGCGCGCTGCGTAATTCCGGCGCAACCCCCGCTACCCTCGCGATGGCGCTCTTCTCCTTGTTGACGGTGGCCGGCTGGCACCCCGGCGACTGGCTGGATGCCTACGATTACGCCCGCATCTTCTCGCCCCTGCTCCTGCTCGTCGGCTTGCGGACGCTGGAAGCGGGAGGCCGGCTGTGGGCGCTTCCCTTGCTCCTGACACTGCCGCGCATGGCGCTGATCCCCGGTTTGCACACCGCCCAGGCGCTTCGGGCGCTCCTGAACGGCGCATCCTAAATTCCGCTCGCGCTCCAACCGAGCCGCGCGCTGAGCAAGCGGCGTTGAGCGGACGGATCCCTGCGCCTATTGCAGGACCGTGTAGAGCGTCTGCGAGCTGTTCACGGTCTGCCCGTTCACGGTCATGCTGAACGAAATCGGCACGGTGCCGCTTCCCAGACCGCTCGGAACCACCACGTTGAACTGATAGAGCCCCACCGCACCGGGCGCTAGACCCCAATACTGCAGCACGGCCGGCGTCTGCCCGAACAGGATCTGGAACGACGTCGCCGTGAGCGTATTCTGTCCCGGCACGATCTGCCCGGCTAACATACTGTTAGCCTGGCTGCCGATAGTCACGCCGCCGAACCCGATGCCGTAGAGCACGACGATATCCCCCGCCGATGCCGGATGCGAGGTGAAACCCGGTATGGCTCCCGTGGGTAAAACCCAGTTCGTCAAATCGGGAGGGAAGAGGGCGCCCACGTATTGCTTACCGCCGATCGAAATCTGCGGCGGAGCATACAGCCCCGGCTCCACAGTGTCGATCTGCAGGCTGAAGGGCGCGCTGGTGCCGAGCGCCGTGGAAACCGTAAGTTGCTGAGAGCCGGTCGCCACATTCGAGGGCACCTGCACATTCAACTGGGTCGGGCTGATGTACTCGACGAAGGCGGCCGCGTTGCTGATCTCGACGCTGGTCCGGTCGAGCTGCGTGGGAGCGTTCACGCCGCTGAAATCGTTATACGGCGCTTGATTGGACCATTCGCGCGTGTCCGCGGCCAGATTCGTCCCATGAATCTCGATCCACGATCCCGGCGCGGCCACGGCGTTGAAAGCGCCGTATTGGCCCAGCGATAAGGCGCTGCTGATCGAAGGCGGCCCCTGCAATGCGCACGGCGACGACCCGTTGACGGTCAGCATCCGGACCACGTTGTTCTGCGTATCCGCCACGTAAAGATTCCCCGAGGAATCCAGGCTCAGCGATTGCGGGTAATTGAGCTGCGCGCTGAGAGCCGGTCCGCCGTCTCCGGTGTAGCCCTTGGTCGTGCCCGCCACGGTATAGATCAGGCCGCTCGGCGCCACTACCCGAATGCGGTGATTGTAGGTGTCGGAGATATACAGGTCGCCGCACGCATCCACCGCGAGGCCCTTGGGGTAGCTCAACCTGGTGTAGTAGGCCGAAACCCCTTCCCCCGTCAGCGTCCCGGCGCCCGCTACGACCGTGATGGTGCCAGTGGGTGAAATGGGCGAAACCTTGAGGACCAGGCTATTATTCGTGTCGGCGATATAAAGAGCATCGCCCGCCGGGCTGACCGCCACGGCCGTGGGGTTAAAGAGCTGCGATTTATTGGCCGGTCCGCCCGCCCCGGTCTGGCCCGCGCTGCCGCTGCCGGCGATGCGCGTCACCGTGTAGGTGGTGCCGCTGATCGAAACCTTCTCGACCGAATCGACTCCGGCGTCGGCGATATACACGTTGCCGGCAGAATCCACCGCCAGGCCGGCCGGGTTCGAAAGCCCATAAGCCAAGGTGCCGCTCACCCCCACGATGCTGTTGATGGTGCTGCCCGAGATCTGCCAGAGCAGGTTGTTTCCCGTGTCGGAGATATAGACGTTGCTTTTGGAGTCCACGGCGACGCCGTAGGGTTTAGAGAACTCCGCGTTGGTGGGAGCGCCGCCGGTGCCGGCTAGCCCAGCGGTGCCGTTGCCGGCGATGGTGTTGATATTCCCGCCGGTTACCTCGCGGATCCGACTGTTGACCTGGTCGGCGATATACAGGTTGCCGCCGACAAACCAGGCCTGAGTCGGGTTGTTCAGCTCCGCGTTGTTCGCCGCTGCCGCATCCCCGGTGTACCCGGCCGTGCCGTTGCCCGCCACGGTCGAGATCGTAAACGAGACGGGGGCTGCTTGCGCCAGGCACAGGGTGCCCGCCAGGGCCAGCAGCGTTATCGACGGCTTGAACGGAAAATGATTCACGAGCATCTCCAATTTCGGCGGGCCGCGCTCTCACGGGGCACACGCACACGTCCCGGCCTTTGCGGAGGCCAGACCGGTCTTTCGCAATATGAGACTAACCAGTTTAAGACGGAATCGGCTCTCCGCGGGTTGCGCCGGGTGTTCGCCGCCCAGGATCAAGGCCTCCGTAGGTGGTCATACCCCCGCGGTTCGAGCGCCCGGCCGTCCAGTTTGACGGCGCCCGCGCGGCCCCGGCGCATCCAGCCTATGCGGGTCAGTGGCAAGCCTTCGAACGCTTCGGGCACGCGCGTGCGCGCCGGTGCGGTGAACAGAAGCTCGTAATCTTCGCCGCCATCGAGCGCCTGGTCGAGGCTTGCACCGGGATAGAGCGGCGGGGCTTCGATCTCGGCCGACAGCCGCGAGGCCGCGGCCAGGCGGCCGAGGTCCAGGGAGAGGCCGTCGCTCAGATCCATGCAGGCAGTGGCACCCAGCCGTTCGCGGAGGAAGCGGCCGAGAGCCAGACGCGGCTCGGGGCGCAGGTGGCGTCGCCAGGCTTTCCCTTGGTGCGTCGCCAAGCCAAGCGACGATCCCCCCAAGCGGCCCGAAACATAGACGGCATCCCCGGCGCAGGCGCCGTCGCGGCGTAGGGCCGTTCCGCGCGGCACGGCGCCGCACACCACGATGTCGCACATCAACTTCTCGGCATGGCCCAGGTCGCCGCCCGCCAGGGGCGTCTTCTCACGGGAAGCCAGGCGCAGCAGGCCCCGGTAGAAGCCATCTACCCAGCGCGCCCCGGTATGGGGTGAAAGGGCCAGGGAAAGCAGGCAGAAGCGCGGTTCTCCGCCCATGGCAGCGATATCGCTTAACCCGCGCGCCAGCGCTTTCCAGCCCACATCCGCGGGGCCCGCCGAAGAGGCTGTGAAGTGAACGTCCTCGATCAGCATGTCGGTGGTGAACAGCAGATCCTGGGCGCTACCCCGCGGGCGGAAGATAGCGCAATCGTCGCCGATCCCCACAACCAGCCCGCCGGCGCGCCCCGGCGCCGCCCAACGGGCGATCCGCGCGATCAGTGCCGGCTCGCTTTCTATAACCCTGGAACGCTTGACCATAAGGGTGCCATCTGAGAGAATACCGTACGCAGTAGACATGGTTGTTTGGGCGCGTCTCGGAAGTTCCAGCAAGCCTCGAAAGTCCGCTTTCCTCGCCTGGGAGACCCAAGAGCACGACGAACAATGATCAGGAGAAGGCGTAGTGAAGGAAAAAGGAACGGTTAAGTGGTTCAATGCCGCGAAAGGCTATGGATTCATCCAGAGGCCAAGCGGCGACGATGTGTTCGTTCATTTTTCTGCGATCCAGGCCAACGGCTATCGCTCCCTGGAGGAAGGCGCGGAAGTGGAATTCGAGGTCAAGCAGGGGCCCAAAGGCCTGCAGGCTGAGAACGTGATGAGGCTCTGAAAGAGAGCCAACCGGATTACGTGGCGAGGGGACCCCGGATCGGGGTCCCCTTTCCTCTTTTGGAGGCCGATGCCGGACCGGTTAGGCCCGGCGCCGGGATCGCGCCGCCTGCCGCTCTAAACCACGGGCTGGTGCAGCAGCGTGTCACCGGAGAGATCGGCCGGATCGGCATAGGCTTGCAGCGTATCCAGCGATTCGAGAACGCGCTCGAGAAGGCTGTCCGTCTGCGAGACCGTGGTCTTTAAGACATCGATCGAATGCGCCTGGGTGGTCAGACGCTCGTCCAGGGACGTCATGGTCTTGGTCAGCAATTGCTCCATGGCCGCGACGATTTCGGAGGTCGAAGGGACTTCCGCCAGCTTGGCAGTATGCTCTTCCAGGCGAGCTTCGATCTGGGTGAACCGCTCGGCATGGGCCGATTCGCGGGACGCCAGGCGGGCTTCCAGGCTCGCTAGCGCGCTTTGGAGGTCCTGCGTGGCCGCCGGGTCCGAGGTGCCGCGCTCCTTTCGGGAGCTGGTCAAAGCGCCCGCGGCAATTCCCGCCAGGAAAATTGCGACGCGAGGGATATACGTAAGAACTCGTGACATGGGTGATTTCCTTATAGCGCGATACCGGAAGTCCTTTCAATCCTAAGCATAGATAGCAAGGTACTAGGTACGTACTCCCATTGCAGCATACTCAGTATACTGGCATTCTGTCCTAGGAAAGATCCTTCACGACTGGAGATATCAGGTTGGCCCACGGTTTGGAAACCAGGCCCGCCCCCGAAGGTCCGGTCGCCTATCCATTGCTTCTGGAATGCGATCTGCGCGGTCACGTGCTTTGGATGAGCGAGCGTGCGCGCTCGGTACTCGGGGTAGCGGACAACCTGGTTCAAATTATCGTACACGAATCCCGTGGCGGCAAGCCCACCCCGGCGGTCTCCCCCCGGGCGCTGTGCTTCTCGTGCCTCCTGGCTACCAACCGATGGGCCGTCATCAGCGTTCGCCCGGAGGTGGAAGCTCAGGACCTCCCGGAGATCCGCAACCTGCTGGGCGTGCATGGCAGGCTCTTGCGGCACTGCTTCGAACTTCAGACGATCGAACGTAACCTCTTTCATATCATCCGTGGACGCCGTCCCGGGGGCGGCGGACGCGCGGCCGTGCGGCAGATCGAGCTGGACCGCCAGCGCCTGGGCCGCGAACTGCACACCGGGGTGGGCCAGATGCTGGCCGCCATCCGGCTTCAACTGGAACTCCTTACCCCGCAAATCAGCAATCCACCGGCCCCGGTCGCCGCGGCCCTGGAGCGCATCTCAACCCTGGCAGGCGACGCGCTGGACCAGGTGCGCAACATCTCGCACCGGCTGCATCCGCCCGAATGGCAGCGCCTGAGCCTGGAATCGGCGCTTCAGCAGTTATGGGATATTAGTGGAATCCCTCAGAAATACCAGGTATCCTTACATATTCAGCCGTTGCCGCAAGAGCCGGGCTTGGAAACTAAGGTTCTTATGTATCGCGCGGCCCAAGAGGCGCTCTCCAATCTGATCCGCCACTCGCGGGCCACCCGTATCGAGATGGCACTCGAAGCCTCGCCGGGCGGCGTAAAACTAACCATTCAGGATAATGGTGTGGGTTTCGACGTGGCCCGCATGTTCTCCGCGCCGGCCAGCGTGGCCGGCGGTATAGGCCTCCGCTCCATCCGCGATCAAGCGGAGGTGCTGGGGGGCAGACTCGCGATTCACAGCAGTACGGCCGGCACACGCGTGGAAGTTTCCGCGCCCTGGTCGACGGAGGAACGGTGATGGCCGACGGGGAGACGAAAGTAATGGAGAGTCAACCGATTACGGCAATACTGGCCGACGACCATGCCATCGTCCGGCAGGGCATCGCTTCGCTGTGCGCGACCAACGGAATTGTCATTCTGGGACAGTGCTCGGACGGCGGCACGGCGCTCGAAATGATCCGCGAGCTGAAGCCGGATTTCGGCATCCTGGACCTGCACATGATCGGCATGTCGGGCGTGGAAGTCATCCGCCAGGTGCGGGCGGCCGGCCTGCCGGTCAAACTGATGATCCTCTCCATCAGCCGCGAAGATAACACGGTCATGGAAGCGCTGCGGGCGGGCGCCGACGCGTACCTGCTAAAGGACGGCCCGGCGCGCCACCTGTTCGACGCCATTAACTACGTGCGCGACGGCGGCGTCTACGTGTCGCCGCTGCTGCGCGGCATAGGCCTGTTCCCGGGGGCTGAAAAAACCGTGTCCCAGGATCCGATGGCCAGCCTCAGCCCGCGCGAAATGGAGGTCTTCTCTTATCTCGTAAAGGGTTTGCGCGCCAAAGACATCGCGGAACTCCTGGAGATCAGCCCCAAGACCGTGGATACTTATCGCGCCAGCCTGATGCGCAAGCTGAACGTGCACGATCTGGTGAGCTTGGTGAAGTTCGCGATCGAACGCAACCTTACGAGCACTTCCGTCGACCATTGATCGCGACGCAGGGGGCCCCGCGGAATTCGCGGATTCGTTCGTAATCCTCGAGCGACTGGATCAGCTTATCGACCGCGGACCGGCGTTCATATAAGCGTTGGAGAGCCCGCGAGCGGATGGTATCCATCGAGAGCAGGCGAATCCGTTCCTCGGTATCGGGGGCTGGAAGGGAAGTTGGCATCAGCGGCATCAGTTTTTTCCTATTCAGATATTCAGCAGTTTCCCTAAAAAAGTAGGATACGTATTATTCAATCCTATTTCAAGAGAAAATCTGACAAAAGTTAGGAATTGTCTGATTTTTTTTAAATATTCATTCTATCTAACTTGCGTTACGACGGAATTCGCGTAGCATCAGGGGCGCTATGATTAAATAAGCTCTGTATTTACATACTCTTGCAAGATCGGCTTGAGTTTTGGGTGCAGGACGAGGCTTTTACTTAGCTCGCGGCCAATCAAGGCCGTGCCACCGCCAAGCTGGCTGATTTCTCCGCTGCCGATCCCAGGGTTTGCCAAATCTCGACGCTCAGCGCACGTACTACGTGTACTACTCTTCGCAATTGGCTTAGTGTCGCGTTTCACGACAGCACTGGTGGGATATCCTCCACGGATTCAAAAAATATCTTTACTTTACGTTGCAGATCCAGCTAAGTTTGGACTGGTGTACCACCGTCAAAATGTGCACCGTACCCGCATTGTGAAGCTATACTATTGGAAACAAGCCGGCAAACAGAAATAAGACCATGAACGATTCGCTCGAGCTAGCGCACAATTCGAGCGCGCGTGTCCTATCGACGGCGCGCCTGTCGGGAAGTCTAGTGGTGGCGTTGCTCTTCACCTTATCTTATGCGGGCGCCCAGAGCCAGCCGGGTGCCACGGGCCAGGCTGCGCCAGCGGCCCAGCCACCGGCGGCCGCCGCGAAGCGGGCGGAGTACGTCGGCTCGCAAGTATGCCAGGGGTGCCACGAGGATATCTTCAACGCCTTCCAGAAGAATCCACATCACGCGGTGGAGACCGGCAAGAAGTACAAGTTCGAAACCAAGGCCTGTGAATCGTGTCACGGCCCGGGCAGCATCCACGCCGATTCGGCTTCGGCGGCGGATATCCGCAACCCGGCCAAGATGCGGGCGGGCCCGGCCGATGCGGTCTGTTTGACCTGCCATCTGAACCAGCCCACCCACGTCGGGCGGATCAACAGCAGCCACGTCAAGAACCAGGTGGCCTGCGTCGAGTGCCACTCGATTCACAAGAACGGGCCGGAGGGTCTGGTGCCGCGCAAAACCGCGGATATCAATGCTCAGTGCGCCCGCTGTCATCAGGATGTGTGGGCCAGCTTCCAGCGCCCCTACAAGCACCGCCTGCCGGAAGGCGAAATGTCGTGCGTGGATTGCCACAATCCGCACGGCGGCCTGACGGCGCGCTCCTTCCAAAACTTACGGGCTAACGATCCGGGATGCTTCAAGTGCCACGGCGATCTGGCCGGGCCGTTCACCTACGAGCATCCGCCGGTGCGCATGGAGGGCTGCGTGGCCTGCCATGAGCCGCACGGCTCGGCCAATCCCAGAATGCTGACGCGCGCGCAGGTGGGTTTCGTATGCATGGAATGCCACTCGAATCTGCCCACGCCCACGCCGCCGGCCAACGGAACTCTGGGCTCGGTGGCTCCCGCGTTCCATAATCTCAACGATCCGCGTTTCCGCAACTGCAACGTGTGCCACCAGAAGATACACGGGTCTTATATCAATCGGGCGCTACTCAGATGAGATACCTACTGGCTCTACTACTGATGGTTCCGGCCCTGGCCCAGGAACCGCAGCCGGCTCAGCCCGCGCCGAATACCCAGGCTCCGGCGGCCGCCGCTCCGGCATCGGCCGCACCCACGGCGGCTCCAGCGGCGCCGGCCGCGGCGGAAGGAACCACGTCTCCCGTGCCCGCGGGCGGCGAGTGGTTCACCGGCAGCATCGACCTGGGATATCTCTTCGTGACCCACGGCGGCAATTTCCAGGAATACCGCAGTGTCATCGACCAGTTGCAGCGGCCCGAACTGGTGGGCCTGAACTTCACCATCGTCGATCCCAAGAAGCGGCTCTTCGACCGCCTGGATGCGCAGGCTTACGGCTGGGGCAGCGAACTCTATAACGCGGCCCGCGTGGATGCCAGCAAGCGGGGCGTCTACAACTTCACGGCGGATTACCGCAACATGGCGTTCTTCGATGCCGTGCCCTCTTTCGCCAACTCCTTCGCGTCGGCCGGCTTCAACGAGCAGACCTTCGACGAGCGGCGGCGCTCCGCGTCGATTGACCTGGACCTTTTCCCCACGAGCCACATACGTCCCTTCCTGGGCTACAACCATAACTCCGGCAGCGGCAACGGGATCGAGACCTGGGTGCCCAGCTCGAGCGACGAGTTCGCCGTGCCCACCTCGCTCAGCGACAGCACCGAAAATTACCGCGGCGGCGTGCACCTCGAATTCAGCCGCTTCCACGTGACCCTGGAGCAGGGCGGCACGACGTTCAAAGAGAACGACGCGGTGAATTATAGCGGCGTGAATCCGGGCGACACCACGGCCACCATTCTGGGCCAGACGCTGGGCTTCACCGGTCTCCAGCAGGCCTACGGGATCCGCGGCAGCAGCATTTACAGCAAGGTTCTGCTCACGGCCAACCCGCTCCCCTGGCTGGATATTTTCGGCCAGTTCCTATACAGCGAGCCGAAAATCGACGTTCACTACAGCAACATCGCCAACGGCAGCTTCGTCAACCTGGCCACGCTGCTGGTCTACAGCACCCAGAGCGACCTGGGAACCGGCTCGGCCAATCAGCCGCACGTCACCGCCAACCTGGGGTTCGAGATGCGGCCCATACGGCGCATGCGCATCATCGAATCGTGGATGACCGACCGTATGCACGATGCGGCCTCGCCATACGTGCTGGAGGCCCTGTACCTGCAGAACCCTCAGACGCTGGCGTCTTCGACCGTGAGCGCGCTGAACTACGCGCAGGTCGTCAACTACAACCAGAACCAGCTCGACATCATGTACGACCTCGGCAAGGTGAGCTTGCGGGGCGGCTATCGCTACGTGTGGGGCGATTCGACCGTGCTGGGCAGCTCGCTCAGCCAGACCGGCCTGCTGGAATCGGGCGCGCTGCACCGCAACGTGGCCTTGGCCGGATTGACCTACCGGGCATTCCAGAAGCTGACGGTGAACCTGGATTACGAAGGCTCTTCGAGCGACCACATCTATTTCCGCACCAGCCTTAACGATTACCAGCGGGGCCGCGTGCGGGCGCGTTACCAGCTCGCCAATTCGCTCTCCGTGCAGGCGCGCTTCCAGGTGCTCGACAACCAGAACCCGGCGTCCGACATCCGCTACGATTTCCTGAGCCGCGATAATTCACTTTCCATCTTCTGGTCGCCGGCGGGCCTCAAGCGCATCACCGTGACCGGCGAGTACGACCGCTCCACGATGCACTCGAATATCGATTTCCTCCTGCTGCCGTTCTACGCGCAGGCCGTATCGGCCTACCGCGACAACGCGCACGCCGCCACTTCGGCTATCGACGTGGCTCTGCCGGGTTATTCCGGGCTGGCTCCCAAGCTGACCGTGGGCGGCTCGCTGGTGATCACCTCGGGCAGCCGGCCGACGCAGTTCTACCAGCCTCTGGCGCGGCTTTCGCTTCCTCTCCAAAAGCACATATACTGGAACACCGAGTGGCAATACTATGGGTACGCGGAGAATTTCTACCTTTACGAGGGGTTCCGCACACACACGTTCCTGACGAGTTTGCGTTTCATCAGATAATACGGAGGGGGAGTTATGGGGAGGGTTCGTTGGGCCGCCGTGGGGGCGCTCTGCGTTGGTAGCGCGGCGGCTGCCAGCATCGTGCCGGGCGACGCGCGGCGCGGCGAGGAATTGTTCAAGAGCGAGCAGTGCATCCAGTGCCACAGCCTGAACGGGCATGGCGGCGGCACGGCTGCGGATTTGGGGAAGACGCTCGACCGTAACTTCACTCCGGCGGCGATGGCCAGCCTGATGTGGAACCACGGGCCGGATATGTGGGCCGCCATGCGCAAGCAGGGCATCGTGAAGGCCGAGCTGAGCGCCGGTTCGGCGGCCGACCTGTTCGCCTATTTCGTCTCGGCGCGCTACTTCGATCAGCCGGGCGATGCGGCGCGCGGTAAGCAGGCCTTCGCCGCCAAGCATTGCGCCGAGTGCCATGGCATCGTGAATTCGAGCCTGGCGGGCGCGCCTCCGGTGGCGCGCTGGGAATCGCTGGCCGACCCGGTGGTGCTGGTGCAGCAGATGTGGAACCACGGCACGCGCATGCGCCAGGAGTTCGCCGGCAAGAAGCTGGCCTGGACACCGCTGACGGCCCAGGAGCTGACGGACATGCTGGTCTACCTGCAAAATCTGCCGGAGACTCGCGCGACCCCGCGCACCTTCAGCTTCACGCCCTCCGATGCCGGCCAGGCGCTCTTCCAATCCAAGGGCTGCGCCGGCTGCCACGTCGGAAAGATGGCGCTCGAGAGCCGCCTGCACAACCAGAGCCTCACCGAGATCGCCGTGGACATGTGGAACCACGAGCCGGATATGAAGCAGCCGCCTCCCGCGCTGACGCAGGATGAGATGCGGCAGATCGTCGGCTATATCTGGGCGCGCCAGTACTTCAGCGGCGATGGCAATGCCGAGCGCGGCAAACGGGTCTTCGCGGCAGAGAAGTGCGCCGCCTGCCACGAGAGCGGCACGGGCGGCGCGCCTAAGCTGGCCAAGGGCAAGGACGCCTATACCGATATCACCGTCGTCTCGGCGCTGTGGGATCACGGCCCGCGTATGCTGGAGCTGATGAACGAGCAGAAGCTCGCATGGCCGCGCTTCACCGCGCGCCAGATGTCGGACCTGATCGCCTATCTGAACTCGCTCTAGCCATCGCCCATGAGCGCGCTGGAATTCTCCGTGATCGTCTTTGCGGTCTCGGCCGTGGCCGGTTTTCTGGGCTCGCTCACCGGATTGGGCGGCGGAGTGGTGGTCACGCCGGTTCTGACGCTCATGCTGGGCGTGGACCTGCACTACGCCATGGGCGCGACGCTGGTCTCGGTGATCGCCACCTCCTCCGGCGCGGCGGCGGCCTATGTCCGGGAAGGCTTCTCGAACCTGCGTGTGGGAATGTTCCTGGAGATCGCCACCACGGTGGGCGCGGTGGCCGGCGCGCATCTCACCCGCGTGGTGCCGGCCTCGGCGCTGGCCGTGATCTTCGGCCTGGTGCTGGCCTATTCGGCGTGGGTCTCGTGGCATCCCCCCAAGGAGGGCGACGGCAGCGCGCCCGATCCCCTGGCCGCGCGCCTGAAACTGGATGGCGATTACCCCGGCCCGCGAGGCCGCATTCACTACCGCGTCGCGCGCGTGAAGGCGGGGCTCTCGATGATGTTCGGCGCGGGGTTGCTCTCGGGGCTGCTGGGCATCGGCTCGGGCGCCATGAAGGTGATCGCCATGGATCGGTTCATGCGCATCCCTTTCAAGGTTTCCACCACCACCAGCAACTTCATGATCGGCGTCACGGCGGCGGCCAGCGCGGGAGTCTACCTGAGCCGCGGCTACATTCAGCCGGCGCTGGCCATGCCGGTGATGCTGGGCGTGCTGGCGGGGTCGCTCGTAGGCGCGCGGCAACTGATGGGCGCCCGCACGCGCGTGCTGCGCGCGGTTTTCGCGGTGGTGGTGGGGCTGCTGGCCTTGGAGATGATTTACAACGGCCTCTCGGGAGGATTGCGATGACCGACCGGGAACTGGAGTTGACTGTCGGCAAGCTCCTGCGCACGGGCGTGTCGCTGGCCGCGGCGGTGGTACTGGCGGGCGGAGTCTGGTACCTGGCGACGAACGGCGCAGCGCAGGTGGACTACCGCCATTTCACTCCGGGGATGCACCGGCTGCTGGCGATCGGTACGCTTCCGCCCGCCGAAGTGGCCATTCAGATCGGCCTGCTGCTGCTGATCGCCACCCCGATTGCGCGGGTGGCCTTCGCGCTGGTGGCCTTCGCCCTGGAACATGACCGCCTGTATGTGTTTTTTACGCTGGCGGTGCTCGTGGTGCTGCTCTTCAGCATCGGCACGAGCTGGCTGTAGGGAGCGGGGGGCGCATTACGAATCCACCGATCCAACCGCTCCCGAGGCGAGGTAAAATCAATTTCGTGCACGGATGTTTCTGGCATCGGCACGGCACAAGCTGCCAACCCACGCGGCGGTCCGAACTCGCCGCTAGTTTCCGGGGGCCGACAGATGTTTGACGTCCTGGTCGTCGGGCAACTCTATTCGAACGAGGAGATCTTCAAGTCTCTCAAAGTGTCGAACGCCGGCGGTATCCGCCTGTCGCTTCAGGATCGAGTAGTCGTGCGAGTGGTTGTTATGACCTCCGTTCAGGGCTTGCACGGCGCTGGAGAGAACCCGTACCAAGACAGGCTGGAGGCCGGCATCTTGACCTATACTGCGGCAGGTAAAACTGGTCAGCAAACGCTTGCCGGGGCGAACAACCGCTTGATCGAGCAAGCAACGTTCAATTTCCCGATACACGGATTTGTTTTGGTCGCCAGCAGGAGGGATACGACCGTCGGACCGAAGCGTTGGAAATACCTGGGATTACTCGAGTACCTTCGTCATTACCCGGACACGCAGCTCGACGCAGATGGTAAGGTTCGCAAGGTCTGGCTCTTCGAATTCAAGATTCATCAAGAGCCGCAGGTCTTACCCCTAGCTGATGAGGCGGCCATTTCGAGCGAAGTACTGGTCGATTCGAGGCGCCACAGCGGCAGACATCGGGACGATGACGAGATTCTAGAGCAACGCGACAATCAACAGGCAGCGGACTTCGAAAGTATTGAGCGGGTTCGTGGCAGGCTGCTGGCGATGGAGCCAAGGCGTTTTGAGTTTTTTGTCAAGGATCTACTCCTACACTGTGGGTACTCAGACGTATGCGTAACCAAATTTAGCGCCGACGGTGGCGTTGACGTAAACGCCAGAGCCGGAGGACGCATTTGGATCTTCGAGGACACGTTAGTCCAGGTGCAGGCAAAGCGCTGGCTGCACTCTGTCGGCCGCAAAGAGGTCGCCGAACTGCGTGGAAGCCTGCAGCAATTCGCCAAGGGCGCTGTCATCACGACCAGCCATTTCTCAAGGGCAGCCATAAATGAGGCTGGCGAAGATGGCAAGAGCCCGATTGCTCTCGTCGACGGATTTCGGCTATCCAGAGTTGTGATAGAGGAGAAGTTTCGCTTGGCGACGTAATACGCTGCTCTCAAGCACCAGCAGCCAAAACATTATGAGCGGGCCCCCGGCGCTTAATCGAAGGGGCCGTTTGGAGACAACTCATGAGCAGCGACGATCCCATTAACAGCAGTGAGACAGTGGAGAGCGAAGGGAACAGCGACGACTGGTACCGCGAACGCGCCAAGGAGCTTTATGGCGTCGAAGGCGAGATCGAAGTGGATAGTAACGCGCAAATCTCCAGAGGTGACGATGCCGGAGCCTATGTGGAGGCGTGGGTTTGGGTTCCGGATGACGAGGACCCGCCGGACGAGTAGCCTCGCGGCCCCTCGAAGTTTGATAATCGGCCTGCTGAGCAGCGAAGAGGTCAACTCGATCGAGGGGGGACAACGGGTCTACAAGCTTAATCATCGGGGTCGCGGTTTTAATCGGCAAGGCCGATAGCCTCAAGAGGCGACCTGGCGAGCACCGGCCCAAGATCAGCGGGCGTCTCAACATCGATGTCGCCGAGATGGGTTTCAAGTGCCTCTTCGTCCATCGGAACTGGACGACGCTAGCTCCCGAGGACTCGTTCATCAAGTACTATCGTAAGTCTGGCGAGGGTGAGTGCGCCTCGGAACGGCAACGGCTTCGACACGCGCGACCCGGCAGGGAACGGGAGACGACGAACAAGGCCCCGGATGGCGTCGATGCTCACTATCTGATCCGGCAGGACTGGACATGCGACTGGATCAAGGCCGGTGAGCGTAAAGCGGCCGAGCCGCTGAAGGCCATCAAGGGGGACTGCCCTATTTGCTGCGGTACTAGACCGCGACGAAGAGGCCCCATGCCGACCATACGGGCCTGACCATCACGGTCTCACAGGGGCGGCATGAACGCTCGCGATTCGACGAACCGTTGCCCAGGCGCTTCCCGGATGGCAGGCGACCGCGTTCCCCAGCCACATGATCTTGTACACGGAGCATCGGACCTACACCCACGGGCAGGTTATCTGGCCGCCTGACTGAAGTAGGCTAGTGGTCTGCGGCAAGCAGATCAACGATTATCCAACACTGCGCGTGCGCGCTTGACCTTTTCGAGTATGTCGGAAGCTTTGGCCGTCCAGACAAAGGGCTTGGGGTTGTCGTTGTGCTT
>Ga0181517_10002934_pt1 | contig 16772 bp, 6 predicted proteins | sample PEATcosm2014_Bin_31_FD_119748 | JGI IMG/M metagenome (GOLD analysis project Ga0181517, IMG submission 119748) | Peatland microbial communities from MTU Mesocosm Facility, Houghton, MI, USA - PEATcosm2014_Bin01_30_metaG | ecosystem: Environmental > Terrestrial > Soil > Wetlands > Peat | place... | reverse complement strand
GTGATGGTCAGTGTGCTGCCATTCACCGTTGCCGGGCTACCCGAACTCACAGTAAAGGTGACCGCAAGGCCCGATGTGGACTTAGCTTTAAGAGCGATGGGAGTTACACCATAAGTTACCGGTGAGACGGGCGCTGTGAAGTTGATCGTCTGCGTGGCTTTGCTCACGGCTATGCTGGTAGTGCTAGATTTGGCGACAGCGTAGTTTGAGTCTCCTCCATAACTCGCTGTGATGCTGTCGTTGCCCACCGGCAGCGTGCTCAGTGTCAATGTCGCAACCCCTGCAGAGTTAAGCGTGCCGGTTCCGAGCGAAGTTGTCCCGCTCAGGAAGGTGACCGTGCCGGTAGGCGCAGCAGAGTTACCGCCGGCGTTGTTCAGCGTCGCGGTCAGTTTGGCCGATGTGCCATAAGCGAAAGAACTGGGCGTGGAACTGAGGCCGACCGTGGGCGTGAACTTGCTCACGGTGATGGTTTTCGAAACCGCAGTAGCGGCCGAGTAATCGTTGTTGCCGGACTGGTTCGCAGCCACCGCAACCGAGCCCACGCCGGTGATGGTGAGCGTATTGCCGTTGACTGTCGCCGGCCCGCTGGTCACGGTGAAGGTCACCGGCAGATTTGAACCCGCCTTGGCAATGAGCGTAATCGGTGTCACTCCGTAAGTGACCGGCGTGGCAGGAGCGGTGAAGGTGATAGTCTGCGCGACCTTGTTGACCGTGAGGGTAACGCTGTCGGTGGCCGTGGTGTAAGTGTTTGTGTCAGTCGGCGTGAAAGTTGTCGAGAGCGTCTGTGAGCCCGCGTCCAGCACCCTTCCGGTCGCCGGGGAGTAAGCAAATGTGCCCGCGGTCTTAGATGTGGCGTTAAGCTGGGTTGCGCTCAGAGCCGTTCCGTAGGTGATAGCTGCCGGTTTTGCCCAGGTAATGGATGGCGTTGCCGGGTTCACTGTCACAGTTACACTCGCAGTGGCCGTTGAGTAACTCGTCGCATCACTGGGCGTGAAGGTAACTGACAGTGTTTGCACACCCACGCCCAGCACTGTTCCGGCTGACGGGGAATAAGTAAACGTACCTTTCACCGTCGAGGTAGCATTCAACTGCGTTGCGCTCAGGGGAGTTCCGTAAGCGATGGCTGCGGGATTCTTCCATGAAATTGCCGGCACCGGCAGCGGAATAATTGTGTACGTTGCCGAGGCTGGCGCGCTGGGTCGATAGCTGTTTGCGGTTGCGATCGCCTCAAGGGTCTCGGATGCAGTTACCTTGATGGGACCACTATACAAGTTGGATTCGAACGTCGGCGCAGTTCCGTCGGTGGTGTAGTAAATGGTTGCGCCTTTTAATGTGTCGGTGACGGTTACGGATTGCGTGCCTTTGTAGCTGCCGGTTGCCAGGCTCAACAACGGCGTGGGCGCCGAAGGCGCGAACGTCACCTGTCTCACTCGCTGGTTTTGGCTGTCTGCAATGTATAGATCCCCCGCGGCATTGAACGCAATGCCACGCGGATAGCAAAGCTCTGCAATGGTCGCCGAACCGCCGTCGCCAAAGTAACCGCAGTACCCGTTGCCGGCGATTGTGTTGATGATGCCGGTTTTCGCTGAGATCTCCCGAACCGACCCAGGCGGATTCGCAACGTAGAGGTTGCCCTCGGAATCGGCAGCGAGGCCGTTCACATTGATTCCCGCGCTGGTTGCAAGACCGCCGTCGCCGCTGTTGCCGCCTCCCTTGCCGGCAACGGTGGTAATGACTCCCGATGAGGCCGAGACCATGCGAATGATTGATTCTCCGCCATCGGAGAAGTAGAGGTTTCCGTTCCCATCGAACGCCAGGGCATAGGGAGTCTCCACTTCAGCCTTGGTTGCCGGTCCGCCGTCGCCGCTGTACCCGAACGTCCCATTGCCGGCAAAGGTCGTAATAATCCCGGTGCTCGCTGAGACCATTCGGATTGCGGCGCCGTTGGAATCGGCAATGTAGAGATTGTCATTCTTGTCACAAGCCAGGCCGGCCGGGTAGTTAAGCTCCGCCGCCGTTGCTTTGCCTCCATCGCCGTTTCCGCCGGAGTAGCTTATTTGTCCATTGCCTGCAAAGGTGGAAATGATCTTGGTGGTTGCATCCACCTTGCGCACAACATGCCACTCCTCATCCGATACGTAGAGGTTGCCTTTGCTGTCAAGGGCTACCCCAAGCGGAGCGCCCAACTGGGCGCTGGTCGCGGGTCCGCCATCGCCAACGTTGAACTGATTGGCCCGCGTTCCGTTGCCCGCTGCAATGGAAATTACTCCTGTCTTGGCCGACATCTTCCAGACCACTGCGTCCTGAGCGTCCGCGATGTAGACGTTGCCGCTTCCATCCACCGCAAGGAATTCGAGTGAGCCAAGGTCGGCGCTGGTTGCCGGCCCATTGGCCCCGGAAAATCCGTATACTCCGCTACCCGCGACGGTGGTTATGACTGCCGTGGGCGAAGAGGTGATGGTATAGGCTGCGGTCACAGGAGAACTCTGCAGGTAGCCGGGCGCAATCGCCATCGCCTTGAGCGTGAGCGTGCCACTCAGATTGATGGGCGCGTTGTTATATTCCAGCGACCCGGTAGTGGGCGTAGAGCCGTCAACGGTCATATAGATGGCGGCTCTGGGGTTGGAGTCCGTGATGGTAACAGTTCGGGGACCGGGATAGGTTCCAGCGGATACGCTGAACACCGGAGCAACAGTCGGAGTAGTCGGGGGAGGGTTGGACGCCACTACTTCAAGCACCTTTTCCGCATAGGGTTCCGCAATGAACAGGTTGCCGGCGCTATCCACCGCGATGCCCTGCGGCTCTATGACTGTGGCACTGGTTGCAGGGCCGCCATCCCCGCTGCCAAAAAGGCCTGACGACGTGTTGCCAGCCACGGTGGAGATAATCTGGTTGCTCGCGTTCACTTTCCGGATGACGTTGTTCTCGGAGTCGGCGATGAAGAGGTTGCCAACGCCATCAACCGCTACCCCCTGGGGATAGTTGAGTTTCGCGTTGGTTGCCGGGCCCCCGTCTCCTGAATAGCCAGCCGAGGGATACCAGGATTGAGGCGCGGTGCCGGCAACCGTGGTTATCATTCCACTGCCGGCAAAGACTTCGCGGATAACGTTGTTCCTGGAGTCGGCGATGTACAGATTGCCGCTGCTGTCGGTCGCAAGTCCGACCGGATTCTGAAACTCCGCGTCGATTGCCGGGCCGCCATCCCCCAGGTATCCCGCCCCCCCGTTGCCCGCATAGGCGGTAATGATTCCTGTTTTTGCCGCTATCATGCGGATGCGAGCGGAGTCGACGAGGTACAGATTGCCAGTGCTATCGCAGGCAAGCCCCTGGGGATAATCCAAAGCAGCGTCTGTCGCAGGTCCGTTGTCGCCCCCGGGGTTGGGCGACCGGTTGCCCGCATAGGTGGTGATAATCCCAGTGCCCGCGGCCACCTTGCGAATCACCGAGTAATACCAATCCGATATAAACAGGTTGCCGGCCTTGTCCACGGCCAATCCTGAAACAGGGCCTATTTCCGCGCTAGTTGCCGGACCATTGTCGCCAGTGACTCCAGGGGTTCCATTTCCAGCATAGGTGGTAATGATGCCCGTCCCGGCTGCGACTTTACGAACCAAGTAGTTATACTCGTCGGCAATATAGAGGTTGCCTGCCGCGTCAAGGACAGTGGCGGCGGGACTATTGAGATCCGCGAGCGGCGCCGGGCCGCCATCGCCGCCATAGCCGTCGCTTCCGTCACCGGCAAAGGTGTAGATGAGCGGAACGGAAGACGTTCCAATGAGGTATTGCGCGCTGGCCGGCGCGCTCATCGAATACCCACTTGCGGCTGCGGATGCTACCAGGGTTTCTGACGAAGATACCGTGATGGGGCCCGTATACTGAGCCGAGTATGCGGTCGGCAACAAGCCGTTGGTCGTGTAGTAGATCGCGGCTCCCGGGACGGTATCGGAAATGGTCACCGTCTGCGTGCCTGCATATCTGCCTGCGGCCGGCGAGAATACCGGAACGGAGGCAGCGGGCAAATTGATCGAGTAGGAAGCAGTGGAGTAGTTGCTGTCCTGATAACCGGTCTCAGTGGCGTACGCCTGGATGGTTTCAATCCCGCCCTCGTTGAGCTTGATCGGCCCCGTGTATGGCACAAGGCCATTGGTGTTAACGATGCCGTACGCCGAATAGTAGATGGTTGCGCCAGGGATCGATTCAGTGATAGTGACGGATTGAATCGAAGAATAAGACCCCGCGGCAGGTGAAATCACCGGTGGAGCAAGCCCCGCTGTAAGTGCAACAGTGCCGGAGATGACGGCAGGGTAGTTAGTGTTGCCTGGGTAACTCGCCTCGACATTGTGCGTTCCGACGCCAACAGGCGCCACGCCGCTCAGCGTTGCGGTGGCCACTTGGGTGGGTTCGGTTATCAAGATAGATGCCGTGTTCGCGATGTTTGTCAAGGCGGCCAGGTCGGGTACGCCGTCCCCATTGAAATCGGCTGCAACAATGGCAAAAGGGGAATAGAAACTCTGGGTTGTGATGGGGGGCGTAGTGGTTGGTGTGAAAGTGCCATCCCCAGCACCGAGATAAAGATCAATCTGATAGCTGTTGTTGTAGTTAGTGCCGCCTATCGCGGCCAAGTCGAGCTTGCCATCGTGGTTGAAATCCCCTGCTACAAGGCTGAGACCGGAGTTGTAAAACGGGCTGCCCGCTGCCGCGTAGAATGTTCCGTCACCGTTACTGAGAAACACCGCCACCGCGCTGTTATCGCCGAAGGCAAGATCGGTTTTCCCGTCGCCATTGAAGTCGCCAACGACGATTGATTGGAAAACGGAGTTTGCCGCGGGAGGCATTGCCACGGCAGTAAACGTCCCGTCCCCTTTACCAAGAAAAACCGTGTTGCCGACGGGGCTGTCATAAGTACCCGCTACCACCAAATCCGGAATGCCATCCCGGTTGAAGTCTCCGGTTGCAATCACACCAAAGTCGCCGCCCGGCGCAATGTTTGCTGCCGCTGTTGTGAAAGTGCCGTCGCCATTGCCAAGGAGAATGGCGACGCCGCCAGGAGAAACATATTGGCCCACAACGGCCAGATCCAATTTTCCGTCCCCGTTGAAATCGGCAGCGACCATCGACTGGGAAGAGCCATTGCCGCCCCCCGCACCCTGGTTAAAGACCGTCATCGTCAGCGGCGCACCAAATGTCCCATCGCCGTTGCCGAGCAAGGTTGTGAGGTAGCTGGAAGAGTAACCGTTCCCACTCAGCACGGCGAGATCCGTCTTGCCATCGCCGTTGAAATCACCAGCAATCATTGTTGGGTTCGATTGGACACCCGTCAATTGAAGGGTCGGACCGGTTGTAAACGTGCTGTCGCCCTTGCCAAAGAGGAACGTGACAGAGTATGGGCCGCCATAAGCGTTTGCGCTCCACAGCAATGCCAGATCCGGTATGCCGTCCCCGTTGAAATCCCCGGGCACGCCTGAAACCGGAGTGTTGGTTAACCCCGGTGTCTGCGATGTGAGCCAGCCCAGTCCGGCTGTGCTTGTTCCCAGTGGAGCGGCTCCCAACGACTTGTTCGCAAAACTTGTATCCAGAAAAGAGACACTTCCGGTAGGCGGCGCTGACCCTCCATATCCCACCACGGTCGCGGTTAATGAGTAATCTCCAGGGTATCCGCCCGTCGTAATTGTCGTGGTGTCGGAATACACCACGGGTTCGTTGCCTACAGAAAGCGTTGAAACGGCGGAGGAACTGCTCAAGCCATAGCCATCCTCAACAAACATTGCCTTATAGCTGTGGGTACCCGGTCCTGGCACAAACTTGAATTGCGCCGTCCCGCTGCTGGTTAGATGGACCGTCCCGAGCAGGTGCAGATCCGCACAGCGGGTCGCTGACGCATCGCAAAAGCTCACCTGGCCGGCCGTCACCGGACTGGCCCCGGTCATTACCGTTGCAGTGAGGACGACCACGCTGTCGGCTGAGACCGAGGTCACATGAGCACCGCCTGAAGTCACGGCGAGGGTGGTTGTTGTTGCAGGCGGTGCACCCCATAATGAGACCGTGCCGGAGGTGCCCGCGCCGTAATTCGCGTCTCCCGGGTAACTGGCGTCTACGAGATGTGAGCCGCCGGAAGCGATGGAAACAGTCGCCGATGCGGTTGCGGTTTCAGTAGGCTGGGTTAGCGAATCGGCTATTGTTCGGCCGCTTCCCTCGATCGCCAGCACATCGGGCCAGCCGTCCCCATTGAAGTCCGCAACTACAAATGCGGTGCCGAAACCGTAGGAGTCGAAGGTGAGAGTCGTTGGAAATTGAACAAACGTCCCATCTCCTTTTCCAAACAAGACCCCGGTCGTGCTTTGGTCGCCATACACCACATCTGGAATTCCATCCTGGTTGAGGTCCCCGATCGTCAAGAAATTGCCCACCACCAGATTCCCGTTCGGGCCTGAGGGCGCCTCAGTGAAGGTGCCATCGCCATTGCCGAGGAAGACGGTCAAGTCGGAAGCGCCCGCAGCGCCGAACACCAGGTCGGGAAAACCGTCGTTGTTCAAATCCGCTACGGATGCCGTTGCTTCGCCCGCCTGCGTGGGTCCCGCAACCACGGTAAAAGTCCCATCGCCTTTGCCCAACAGAATCGTGATTCCGCTCTGTCCCAGGCCGGTCAGTACGAGATCGATATTGCTGTCGCCATTTATGTCTGCTGGGATAATCGAAGCGGCTGTCGAGCCCACCGAATTCGGGGATGACGACTGAGTGAACGTCCCGTCGCCGTGGCCGAAAAAGACCGCTATTTCCCCTTTGCCTGTGGAATCCATCTGGCTGACCACCAAGTCTGCGTTCCCGTCGCCGTTTATGTCTGCCGTGGTAATCCCACCCGGATTCATGCCGATGGCCGGACTGGAACCTGCAACGGTAAACGTACCATCGCCATTGCCGAGGAAGATCGTTATTGTGCTACCCGACCCGGAGTAGCTTGAATGGATGGCGGCGACATCGGGTATTCCGTCGTTGTTGAAATCACCCAGGATGAATGAACCGGTTTCGCTGGAAGGGCCAAAAGCAGAACCCTTTGCCGCGAAGGTCCCATCTCCATTTCCGAGGAACACGTCATAGGTGCCGAAGTAATCCTCGACGAACAGATCCGGAATTCCGTCCCTGTTGAGGTCTGCCACAGCGTAGTAGACCCCGGCAAGGCTGGGGGCGCTGGTGTTCACGTTCGTCCAGGCCAATCCGCGTGTGGCGCTGCCGAGCATTCCGGCGCCAACGACAGCATTCCCATGGTTCTTGTCCAGAAACGAGACAGTGCCAGTGGGCGGGGCGGTATTCCCTGTTTCCGTCACGGTGGCCGAGAGCGCATACACTCCCCAGCTTCCTGTCTGATTGATTGTCTCTGCTGTCCCGAGTGGCGGAAAGGCGCCGGTCACGGCCAGCGCCGACGCGCTGGATGAGCTGCCGGCATAGGTCTTGGTCCCTGAGAAGACAGCCTTGTAGCTATGCTTGCCGATTCCAGGGCGGAATTTAAACACGACTGTGCCCGTGCCGGACAACTGTTCCGTCCCCAGCAAGTGGATGTCGGTGCAGTACTTCGCCGAGGCATCGCAGAAGTTTACCTGGCCCGGCGACACAAGCGACGACCCGGCCTTGACTGTCGCGGTGAGGGTAACGACCGCGCCTGAGGGGACCGTGGTCACCGGTCCGTTGCTGGATGTCACGGCAAGGGTTGTGGTTGTGGCAGTCCTGGCTTGCGCGGGCGCAGTTTCACTGGCGCCCAACATCTCAAAAGCAAGAAGCACGCCGACCGTAGCCAGCCTGCATAACCGTTGTGTTTGGCTGGCGAATCGATGGGAGGCAACTACGAAATGTGCAGTGCAGAGTGATCTGGAACCGAGAGACATGGCGAGATGGCCCCTCTAAGTTGCTGAATGGTCAAGCGAGGGCTAACTGATTCATCAAAGCAGCGCCCGCTCGACAGATCTTCAAATCCAGGCTGCCGCGCACGAAATGGACGGAATATCCCCGCACGGTCATTAGGTTTGGAATCGGCTGAAGGATAGCACGAAATGCATTGAAGGTTCAGTGACCACATGCGTATCCCGCGGCAAATGTGATCCGCCGCTCGGGCGAACTTCAAAAAACCCGGACCGATGAATGCCCCTCATTATCCCCTATTAAAGGAATGGGCATATGTTTCTGGCACGATGCATGCCGAGAAAACCCATTACTCCCGTCATGAGAAGCACATTCCGGATGGCTGGGGCGAGGCGATCGACGTAGCACACGTCGAGCGTACGGGCAGGTTCCAGAGGCCGAACCTCAACAAAACAAGCAGAGTAGGCTCCTCTATCTTTTCGGCGGTCCGTTAACACCGTAGCATCCTTGCACCGGGGCGTACAGGCGCACTAGCATCGTGCACGGTCTAGTGGCTCCGCATTGCGCGTTGCAGGTTCCAGTGATTAATCGGGGAAACTGCATGCCTGATTATGGATCGGTATTCAACGTTACAGGATAAGGGGAACTTCAGAAATGCATGTAAATCTTCATTCCAAGGCAATCATCCAGGCTATGTGTGCTCTGCTGGCGATCACCTGCATCGCGGTTGCTCAAACAGCGCCGCTCACCCGCGAGGAGGCGCATCGGCGCGCTGAGGCCTTGCTCAAGCAAATGACGGTGGAAGAGAAAGCCGGCCAGATGAACCAGGCCGCTGGCATGGCGATTCCCGGAATGGGGACCGAAAAGCCCGAGATTGGCATCGTCAAGGGACAGGTTGGTTCCGTGTTGTGGCTGATCGATGTAAAGGAGATCAATCGCCTGCAACATCTGGCTGTCGAAAAGTCGCGACTCCATATCCCGCTCATCTTCGGGTTCGATGTGATACACGGGTACCGGATGGTGTTTCCCGTGCCGCTGGCCATGGCTTCGTCCTGGGATCCTTCCGTCGAGGAAGCGGTCCAGCACTATGCGGCAAAGGACGCTCGCGCTACCGGCATTCAATGGACCTTCACGCCCATGGTCGATATTGCGCGGGACGCGCGCTGGGGCCGCATTGTTGAGGGAGCAGGCGAAGATCCTTACCTGGGAGCGGCCATGGCGGCTGCGCAGGTGCGCGGCTTTCAGGGCAAGTCCGTGGGTCCCGAGAGCGTACTGGCATGCGTCAAGCACTTTGCCGGTTACGGCGCTGCCGAAGGCGGCCGGGACTACGACTCGTCCTATATACCGGAGGTTCTGCTCCGCAATGTTTACCTGGTCCCCTTCCACGCTGCAGAAATGGCGGGTGCGGGCAGCTTTATGAGCGCCTACATGGACCTGAACGATGTGCCGGCCACCGGCAATCGCTGGTTGCTGCACGATGTTCTTCGCCAGGAGTGGGGCTTCAAGGGCTTTGTGGTCTCCGACGCCTTTGCGGCAGCCAGCCTGCAGACGCATGGCTTTGCCCGCGACCCTGAAGACGCTGCATACAAGGCGTTTACTGCAGGCCTGAACATGGACATGGCCAGCCAGACCTATATTCACAACCTGCCTCAACTGGTGGCCGCCGGCAAGGTGCCCGAGGCGCAGTTGGACGAGGCGGTAATGCCGATTCTCGAAGCCAAGTACCAGTTGGGCCTTTTCGATACCCCCTACATTGATGAATCCAAAGTGGAAGCCGTGCTGACCCGCCCCGAAGGCGTGACACTGGGGCGCAACGTGGCTGCACGCTCCATGGTGCTGCTGAAGAACGACAACCATACGCTGCCGCTGCGCACGAATGTGAAGAAGATTGCAGTGATCGGAACCCTGGCCGACTCCACCGCCGACATTCAGGGCGGATGGACGGTGGAGGGTCTCTTTGGCGGTCCTGGCAAAGGCCATCCCATTACCGTGCTGGCCGGACTCAAGAACAAGCTTGGGCCAGGCGTCGAGATTAACTACGTTCCCGGTTCGGTTCCCACGCGGGAATATCCCTCGATGATGGACGCCTTCTTCGGCGCCAAGCCTGTCGTTGCGCCCACGGCTGCCGAGGTGGCCCAGTGGCTGGCCAAGGCCAAGGCCGCCGCGGCCGATTCCGACGTTGTGATTGCGGTGCTTGGTGAAATGGCCAGCATGAGCAGCGAAGCAGCTTCGCGCGCCACGCTCGATCTTCCCGGCATCCAGGAACAGATGCTGGAGACAGTGGCCGCTACTGGCAAGCCGGTGGTTCTGGTCCTGCTCAATGGACGTCCGCTTGATATTCGCTGGGCCGCTGCGCATGTTCCGGCAATTCTTGAAGCGTGGTACCCCGGCGCCGAAGGCGGCGACGCCGTGGCCGATGTGCTGTTCGGCGATGTGAACCCCGGCGGAAAGCTGCCTGTGAGCTGGCCTCGCGCGGCCGGGCAAGAACCGTTGTATTACAACCACAACCTGACCCATGCTCCTGAAGACCGCGCGGACTTCACTTCCCGCTATTGGGATCTCAACAGCAAGCCTCTCTATCCCTTCGGCTATGGACTGAGTTACTCGACCTTCAAGTTCGCCAACCTGCATCTGAGCAAGAATCACATCAGCGCGGATGGAAGCACGGAGGTTGAAGTCGACGTGACCAACAGCGGCACTGTTGCCGGCGACACGGTGGCGCAAATCTATATTCACCAGCAGGCCGGATCGGCATCGCGGCCGGTGCGCCAGCTCAAAGGATTCCGCCGTGTGACGTTGAAGCCCGGCGAGACGCAGGCACTCAAGTTCACGCTTGGCAAGGACGAACTGAGTTTCTGGAGCCCGCAAACAAGGGCCTGGGGCGTTGAGCCGGGCGGCTTCGATATTTGGGCTGGCGAAGACTCGACAGCAACTCTGCACGCTGACCTGACAGTCACAGAGTAAGTAACACTTCTGGACCACTCAATGCAAAAAAGGAAGCCGCCAGGTCCAGGCGGCTTCCTTTTTTGGAGTTATGAATGATAGTAACCTGCATTACTCACATGCCGCCTGAATTTGTAGCGCCGACCTCCCGGTCGGCTGCAGCGTGGGCCTCCCGGCCCACGCTCTCTCCACACCGATAGGAAAGATGCTCTACACTTCAGGCAGCCGCTCATTGAACCGGTAACCGATATAGGCGTCGGTTAAAAGATATTGTGGATGCCTGGGATCGTCTTCGATCTTCTTCCGCAATTGGCGGACGAATGTCCGCAGGTATTCCAATTCGTTTCCGTATTCCGGTCCCCATACCGATTTCAGCAGGCGCGCATGCGGAATCGGCTCCCCGGCGTGAAGCATCAGGTAGTGGAGCATCTCGAATTCCTTGGGCGTCAGGTGGATAAAGCGCCCGCTCTTTTGAACCCTGTACTTCACCGGGTCCAGTTCGATTTGGCCGAGACGGATGGGGCGGTCGCGGTTGTCGTCCTGGGCATTTCTTCTCCGCACTGCAGAACGCAATCGCGCGGTCAATTCACGCAGTTGGAATGGCTTGGTGATATAGTCGTCGGCGCCCGCGTCCAATGCCAGAACCTTGTCGTCCTCGCTATCCAATACGGTCAACATCAGGATTGGCAAGCGAGCCTCTGCGTGGCGGATTGTCCGGCATGCTTCCAGCCCTCCCATGCCCGGCATGTCCACATCGAGCAGCACGGCATCGAATCGCGATACGCGGACAAGAGATAGCGCCTCCTCCCCTCGTGCCGCTTCAACGACCGTGAAGCCCATGCCAGAGAGCGTCATTCTCAACGCCCTGCGGGTTGAGATGTCGTCGTCCACGACAAGGATCGTGCCTTGTGCCGCGTTAAACGGCTCCGTCTTCACCTCGCCCTCCCTTCGCCATCCGGAAGGGAAAGAAAGAAGGTCGTTCCCTCCTTGTCATTGCTGATGACCCATACGTGCCCGCGATGCGCTTCGGCAGCTTTTCTAACTACAGAAAGCCCGATTCCGGTTCCGGGAATCGTGTTCTTGATCTCCTCCGACCTATAGAAACGATCAAAGATTCGCTCTCGCTCTTCGATTCGAATCGACGGCCCGAAGTTATGCACAGAGATAAGAACCTCGCCGTGACTTTTGCAAGCAGCTATCTCGATTGGAGTGCCCGGAGTAGAGTATTTTCGCGCGTTGTCTATGTATTGAGTCAGAATCATACTTAGCAGTTTGCGATCCACTCGCACTGTCAGGGCGGGTTCGTCTACTTTCACCTGGATCCGGCTTTTATCTCCATTGACAGGCGCTTCGGCCAGCAACTCGACGGCCAGTTCCTGAACATTCACGTCGTCCGTATTCAGATCAACCCGTTTGGGATCGAGCTTTGCAGTTTGCAAAAGCCGGGTGCAGAGTTCATTGAGGCGTATCGCCTGATCGTCAATCAATTTCACCAGTTCAGCCTGCGAATCCGTTAGCCCTCCCAACTCCAGCAAGCCTGAACTGGCGGTCTGCACCGCAGTCAGAGGCGTCTTGAACTCGTGGGCGAGCGCATCCATCACCGCGGCGCGGAGTTGCTCACTTCTTTTGGCAGCTTCAGCCCGGTCTTCGTTCTCACACGACTGGTGCCGCTCAATTGCGATTGAAGAGAGCGACGCCAGCGCGTCAATCACCAGGGGACTGACCTTTCCGCGCACCACCAATGCGCCCAGGCGTTGACTGCCTGCCCGCAACATGCGCTCGAACGTATGCGTTTGAGGATCGTCGCGCACTGCATCGCGAAAGTAGCATCGCTTGGCCAGATCGTCCTCGTCCGCCCGCCAGTTCCCTGCTTTGTCCAGCCGGCCCAGGTTCGCGTCAAACAACGCGACGGCGCGCGCGTCAAAGACTCTCTGAATCAGCAAAACAAGCTGTGGCCCGGGCGGCTGACGAAGATCCAGAAGCAATGAACTCCGGCTCAACTCATAAAGTTTTTCCATCCCGGCTCGATAGGCTGCGGCCTCGCGCGCGCCACGCAACTCCCGCGCCTGAAGCCTGCTGATGGCCAGGGCGGTAATCTCAAAGGTCACAAGAGCTACAAAAATCGCGGGGCTGGCTACCGCGAAACTGAAAAGCGGGGGCTCGAAGTAATAGTCAAGAAGGAGGACAGCCAGTATGGATGTGAATGAGGCCGGGCCGAAGCCTACAAATGAAGCTACCCCGACGACCACCAGCAAATACAAGAGACTGATTGTTAATTGGTTAGCTTGAAGCAGGTACCCTATGCAAGTGAGGAGCGCAAGGATCGCGCCAACGACCAGGCATTGCTTTACAACACGAATCTCTCGTGAAAAGTCCGGCGTTCGCAGCGAGATTGGATTTGCCGTCTGTTTCATAGCCAGCCTGGCTCACTACTATGCGAGCAGACTCAAGCTTAGCTATAACAGCGTGAAGGAAGCATAAAGGAAAGATGTTGATGGCATATGGACTTCGGAGGACAGGCAAGCAACCTGCATCCCTGCCCTCCGGCCTCTCTACGCACTCCATCCTCTGGCGGCGAAGATTTGCAATGTCTTACTGCCCGTTTGACGGGCCGGTCGGCTGGGCCAACCGCTCGTACTTGGTCTGCAGATCGCCGGCCTTCTTCGCTTTGGCCATGTAGGACTCGTAAAGATTTCGAGAAGAGTCCATGGGCCGCGGATACTTTGCGAAGGAGCTGGTAACGCCTTCGCTCCTGCGCTCCCACTCATTTTTTGCGTCGTGTGCCTTTTGCAGGTAAGTAACTTTACGATCGTTATAGTAACTGGCGAGCGCGCGGAATTGCTCTGGTTCATGAGCCGTGCGCTCCAGTTGCTTCAATTCGGCTTGATTGGCAGGGGCGCCGGCCTGAGGGGAAGAGGCTTGTCCTTGCGCTGCGCCAACACTCGCAAAAGCGAGCGCCAGCATGCATGATGTGATGAGCTTGTGGGTCATATCGTACAACCTCCGATAATTGAGTATCGGAGAGAACGAGTGAGGGCCGCATGAAGAGATCAACAGGATGGAAGCAAATCTTGAAGAGTCGGTCAGCCGCGCAGGCCGCGATCGCGCCGCATCAGTAGTAAGTCTCGCGCATCGCACGTGCATCTTTCACCTTGGAGAGGAATCGCCGGGCAAGCTCATGGATTCGATCTTCCTGATGAAAGTGGAGAGCCTCGTTTGGCAACAGCTCTCCTCCTAATCCGATCGCGGTGGCTCCGGCAAGGATGAAGTCAGAGGCATTCAATTGATTTACTCCGCCGGTGGCGATAAGCGGAATCTGCGGAAGAGGCACCTTAAGTGCGCGCACATACTGACTGCCACCGACTTGAGATGTTGGAAACAGTTTGACGAAATCTCCCCCCGCCTTCCATGCGGCGATAACTTCGGTCGGCGTCAAGGCTCCAGGCAGCACCGTCACGCCTGTCAACTTTGCATAAGCTACGACCTTCCGTACCAGTCCCGGACTGGTCAAGAACATAGCGCCGGCATCGACGCACCGCCGGGCTGACTCCTCATCCAACACCGTACCGGCGCCCACCACCAAATCGGGCAGTCGTCTGGCCAGGTCACCGATCACCTCCAGCGCTCCCGGGATGGTCAGAGTGATCTCGACAATGGAAATACCTGCGGCATAGACCGTCTCCGCTGCAAACAGCGCTAGATCCCGCGACGCCACTCGCACAGAAGGCAGAATGCCAATTTCCTCGATACGAGCCCGAACTTCTTCCTTCTTCATTGAGCTGACCTCTCCGAATCAAAGATCCCGGGACTGCGAAATTTGATTCCCATTTGGGAAAAGCGCCTTCTAGTGGATCTCATCGCGCCCGACGGCCAGGTTCATTTGTCCTGCGGCTGTCATATACGCGCCGATTAACTGCAGATAGGCGAGTTGCACCACGCGGTAATCGCTCTGCGCATTGAGAAAGTCCATGAGCGATGCCCCTCCATGCTCGTAAGCAAAGGTTACGGTGTCGCGCACATAGAGCGATTGATCCAGATACTGCGCCTTGTATGGCTTGATGAGCGCAATATTGCTGCGCACCAATTCGTAGGCATTGTCTACGTCGCTGAAGACCTGCGCCTTGGCCGCTTCGGCAGCTTGCTGGCTTCTATCAATGTCAATCAACGTCCGCTTCTTCTCGCCCTGGTTCTTGTCGAAGATCCGCAGCGGTATGCTGACGCTGACACCAACAGTCTGGCTGCCATTCGGGTTATTGGTCGAGGCGTTATTTGTGTACCACCCGCCAAACGTCGGATCTGTGGAACCATTGGAGATGGCGAGTTTGTGATTGGTTTGCGATTGCTGGATGGTCTGGATCGCCGCCCGCAGGTCCGGCCTGTTATCGAGCGCAATCTGGTGATAGTCGCCGAGCGGTTGAAGGTCGGGTCCTAGCTCAAAGAGTCCAATTACATCGAACTGGTCCACCGGTGTGCGGTCATCGAGCAGCAACAGCAGCTGAATCTTCTGCTGGCGCAAGTTGACGATTGCGGTCTCGATTTCAGATTCGTATTGCACGCGCTGAAGCTCGATCCGGGCCAGGTCGATCTTGGCCAGGCCGCCGGCATTGAACCGCGCACGACTGATGTCGATAATCTTGTCGTAATACTCCAGGTCGGCTTTGGCCAACGCCAGCACCGCCTTGGCTTGCAGAGTCTGCACAAAAGCCGAGCGCAGGCCGAAGATCAGATTGCGCTCCAGGTCAATATGCTGAGACTGAGTAATCTGCGTGCCTTCCTTGGCGCTCTCCAGGCGCAACTCTCGCTTGTGTTCCCGCTCGTGCAGATAACTAAAGTTGGGCTGTTCGGTTGTGCCCTTGACAGGGGTCCAGGTTCCACTGTGCGGCGCGATTTGCGTACCATCCACCGATAAGGTGAACTGCGGATTGGGGCGGAGAAAAGCGGTGATCTCCTCGGCCTTCATCTCCTCCACGTTGGCCGCATCCGCTTTCAGCACCGGGTTGACCGCTTCGAATTTCGCTTTAACCTCATCCCAGGTGAGCGCCTGCTGCGCGCTCGCGGAACTTACCAGCAAGATAGCGACCACGCCAAAACAGCCGACGCTTCGAGTTAGCACAGAGTTCAGCTTAGCTTTCAATTGCCACCTCCGCTTTCGGGAGCTTGTCCCCTTCTCGCGCAACCCATACATAGAGCGTTGGCAGAAGGAAGATGCTCAATAGGAGGTCGGACATCAATCCTCCCACAATGACGATGGCAAACGGACGCTGCGAGTCGGAGCCGATGGCGTGCGACATCGCGGCGGGAAGCAGGCCGAGCGTGGCCACCAGCATGGTCATCATGATGGGGCGGAGGCGCAGCACAGCGCCCTCGATCGCAGCCCCTTCCGGCGTGTAACCTCGGACACGAAGCTGATTGATGTATTCAAGCATGATGACGCCTGTCTGGACCGAGACTCCAAAAAGCGCCAGGAAACCGACACCGGAAGATACGCTGAAGTATGTGCCGGTCACAAGCAGAGCGAGCAAACCTCCAACGCGAGCCATGGCCACGTTGAGCAGAATCAGCAAGGCCCATTTGAAGGACCGAAACATGCTGTAGAGAATGATGAAGATCAAAAAGATCGTCAGAGGCAAGATGAAGAGCAGCCTTTTTTCGGCTCGCGTTTCGCTATCGTATTCCCCCGACCATTCGAGGTGATAGCCGTGAGGTAACTTCACTTCCTTCGCGATCTTGTCGATGGATTCCTTCACTGTGGTGCCCAGATCGCGACCGCGAACCTCAAAGCGGATGGCCAGATAGCGCGAACCATCTTCCCGGTAGATGTCGTACGCATCGTCGCGAATCTGAACTTTGGTCAGCTGAGCCAGAGAGACGCGCTCTCCCGACGGAGAGAGCAGCCGAATATTCTGGATAGCCTCCTTGGTATCGCGATACTGTTTCTGATAGCGCACCACCACGTTGTAGACTGCCTCTCCCTGCAG